>JABAHR010003213.1_pt2 | contig 14158 bp, 12 predicted proteins | sample 7062101 | NCBI WGS metagenome assembly JABAHR01 (sample SAMN14534553, study PRJNA622989) | marine sediment metagenome | biome: marine biome [ENVO:00000428]; feature: marine pelagic biome [ENVO:01000023]; material: deep marine sediment [ENVO:00002113] | place: India: Gulf of Kutch | collected... | reverse complement strand
TCCTCCGCCAGTTGCCTCAGCACGCCCGGGTCCGGCCCCGAGAATCGCGCCTCTATCTTCGACGGCCCGCTGGAGGTGAACTCGCCGCGCCTTATCTGAATGGCGGCGTCGAGGATACGCTCGTCCGTTGCCTCACGGGCGCGCCGCAATACCCCGTCCATGAGCTTCACATCGGTGATTCTGACCACCAGATGGGCGTAGGCAGGGTTCGGTTGCTCCGGGAGCACGATGGACGTGAATCTAGAGGGCCCCTTGCCTATAAAGGCTGTTATATCAGTAACTTCTGGAATTTCTCTCAGGATCTCTTCAACCGCTTCCACCCCCCTCGACGTCGCGTGGATGTCCGTTCCCTGAGGAAGGTAGTAGTCCACATAGAACAGGGGCGCGTTGGTGCCAGGGAAGAAGCCCTGCTTCACGTATTGGAAGCCCCAGAGACATCCCGCCGTCACCATTAGCAGCACGAGCACCGCCAGCCAGGCACGGCGCAATCCGAATCTGAGCAAAGCCCGGTACGGCGCGTACCCCCAACCCGAGTAAAGCTCCTCCGGACGAGCCGTCTCCTTGCCCACCAGCAGGTAGTTGCCGAGCAGGGGCACCACGGTGATCGCCAGCAGCCAGCTCAGGAGAAGCGAGATGGCGACCACCTCGAATAATGAGCGGAGGTAGTAGCCGGACTTGTCGTCCGAAAGGCCAATGGGGGCGAAAGCGAGAATGCCGATGACGGTGGCACCGAGCAGAGGAAACATGGTTCGACGGACGGACAGCGCAGCGGCTTCCTTGGAGGAGAAGCCCCGACGGACACCGATGACCATGCCCTCGGCCACCACGATGGCGTTATCCACCAGCATCCCCATGGCAATCATGAGCGCGCCCAGGGAGATGCGCTGCAGCTCGATGCCGAGGAACGACATGACGCAGATGGTGCCCATCACCGTCAGCAGCAGAACGCTCCCTACCACCGTTCCCGCTCGCCATCCCATGAACACGCACAGCGCCAGCACCACCGTCGCCACAGACAACATCAGGTTGCGGCCGAACTCGTCGATGGCTTCGCTGACCACCACATGCTGGCGGTATACGGGGATCACCTCCACGCCGAGGGGAAGATCGCCCAGCATCTGATCCAGCCGGGCGTCCACCGCTTCGCCCACTTCGACCACGTTGCGCCCGTCCACCACGGACACGCCGACGGTGAACACCCGGCGGCCGTTGTGGCGGATGATGTCCACGGGAACCTCAACCGGCCCGCGGGAGATCTCGGCGATGTCGCCGAGCCGGATGATCTCCACGGAGCCCGGCCGCCCGACCCGCATGTCGCCGACGGCGCCCACCGAGTCGAAGGCGAGCTCGGGGGCGATGCGGATTCGACGTTCTCCGTATGAGACGCTTCCCGCCTCGACTACGCTGTTTTCCTGGGCAATGCTGCCGAAAACGACATCGAGGGGGAGGCCGAGCCGGACCAGGCGCTCGTGATCCAGCTCTACGAAAATGGCCTCACCGATCTCTCCGCTGGTCTGCACCTTGGCTACGCCGGATACGCGCTTCAGAGTCGTGCTGATCTGACGGGAGATGTCCCGGATGTCGGCCGGACTGTAGTCGGGCGCCGAGACCGCATAGAACAGCCCGTAAACGTCCCCAAAATCATCCTCGACATGCGGCACCTCGGCGCCCGGCGGCATGCGCTCGGCAGCCTCGGCAACCCGGCGCCTGAGCTCGTCCCAGATCTGCGGAGTCTCGTCGTGGCCATAATGCTCGAGCAGTTCCACCCGCACCTCCGAGCGGCCGGGGACGGACTTCGATATCAGGTGATCGATGTAGGGGAGTTCCTCCATGGCCTCCTCGATCACGTCGGTGATCTCCTGCTCCACCTCCACCGCCGACGCCCCAGGGTAGGACGTGATGATGTAGGCGGTCTTGATGGGAAACTCAGGATCCTCCAGACGCCCTACGGTATCGATGCCGTAAAGACCACCGAAGAAGCAGGCGGCCATGATCAACCAGGGGTAGAGCGGTCGTTCGATGGCCCATTGCGCGATGCGGCTCATGACTCAGAGCTCCGTCAGCGGATCGCCCAGCACGCGGATTTTCATACCGTTCTGGAGCTGGCTTGCCCCGGTGGCTACGATCAGGTCGCCGTTGGCGAGGCCGGAGACCACGGTAACGCCGCGTCCCGCTGCGGGTCCCACCTCCACCGTTCGTTTCGACACCGCGTGGGTAGCCGGATCGTAGACCCAGACGATGAAACGCTTGTCCGAGTCAGCGATCAGCGCCGAGGTGGGAACGTTCATCGTCTGCCCATCGCCGGAGCTTGCCGTCATCTCCAACTCGAGCGTGGCCGTCATGCCCGGCAGGATCTGGAGACCAACGGGTGGCGGCATGGCAAAGGTCACCTCGTAAGTCTGCGCGACCGCGTCGGCTTCACCAAGGATCTCCCGAAACGTCAGCTGATGACGGACGTCGGGGCGAAAAGGGAACACCGCGTGAGCGCCGATCAGCTGATCGGGCGACCCCGTCGCAGCCAGGCTTTCCGGCACGCTGGCGACCACGTGAATCTCGTTCAGGTCGTTCAGCCGGACGATCTTGTCCCCTGCCCGGACGTTGACGTAGTTGTCCGTGTACCGGCGCGCCACGTAGGCATCGAAGGGCGCCACGATGCGGGTGTCAGCCAGGGCTTCGCGAGCCTGGGCAAGCCGGACGCTGCGCAGATCGTGGAGCGCCTGAGCGTCGTCCACCACAGACTGGGAGATACCGTTTTCTACAAGCAGCTTCTGCTTGCGCTGCAGGTCCTGACGCGCGAGCTTGAGCTGGACTTCCGCCTCCCGGACCGCCAGCTGGAAGTCAGTGGGGTCCAGCGCGGCAACCAGGGTCCCCTTGTCGATGATCTGTCCTTCTCGAACCGGGAGCTCGGCGAGCGGACCCGACACTTCGAACGAGACATCTACGGTCTGCGCGGCTTCAACCCGGGCCACGAACTGATGCTCCACCGTGACTCCTTCGCTGGTGACCCGGAAGACCCGCGCGGGCCGAATGGCCTGCTCTTCCACGAGCACTTCCGCGGCCGGCTCGCAACCGGCGCAGGCCAGCACCAGCAGAATCAGGAAGCCCCTCACAGCCGCCCAGCCTCCGCAACGTTAAGCAACGTCTGCCCAAGTTGCTCACGGCGGGTGCCGCCCGCGGGCAGCAGATCGAGCATGTCCAGGAAACGCAGACCTTCGGTGGCCAGCAGCAGAAGAATCCCCAGCTGGACGTTACCTGACGACTGCTCCACGGCCTCGAACCACTGACCGACGACGGCCCTTGCCGGCGCCAGCAGCTCCGGGTCTTCGGCGGCGGCTGCCAGCAGCGCCAGCGCCATGGAGCGCTCCTCGGCATCCTGCCCGCGGTCGGCCAGGATGACGGCGCGGATGGCCGCGTCCGGCTCGTCACCCAGCTCGGCTTCGAAACGGCTGATCCGCTCCGAGTAGCGGGAGATGAGACGGTCCAGCATGCCCTCGAGAATCGCCCGCTTGCTGGGAAAATGGTAAAGCACGCCGCCCTTGGAGAGCTCCGCCTCGGCGGCGACCGCGTCGATGGTCAGGTGGGCGGCGCCGCTGCGGCCTACCACGGCTGCCGCAGCGCTGAGAATCTTCGTCTTCGCCTGGCTCGTCGCACTCATGGCACGAAAGGTACCCCAAAAAAACTATACCGTCCAGACGGTATAGTTACTCAAAGGGCGACACGGCGCTAACTTATGCGCTGAAACGCGTCGAAGATCTACAGATGCCCAGGTGGAACAACTGGTCCGGCCGCCTAAGAGCCGACCCCGATCACATTGCCTTCGTTCGCAGCGAAGCCGATGCCGCGGCCACGATCACCGCCGCGAGCAGGCGCGGGCTGAACGTGCGCACCGGCGGCGCTTTTCACAGCCATGCGCCCTTGCTGGTCACGGACGGCGTCCTCGTGGACGTGTCGGGCCTGAGCGGCGTGATCACCACCGACATCGATAGGCGTCGCGCGTGGATCTGGGCGGGTACGCCGATCTACGCGCTGGGGCGCCCGCTGCACGACGCAGGTCTAGCGCTCCACAACCAGGGCGACATCGATCGCCAGGCCCTCGCAGGCGCCATCGGCACGGGTACCCACGGAACGGGTAGCTCTCTTGCCAGCCTTTCCGCGGCCGTCACCGGCGCCCGGATCGTCCTCGCCAGCGGCGACGTGGTCGAATGCAGCGCCAATTCCGAACCGGATCTGTGGGAGGTGGCTCGTCTGCACCTCGGTGCCGCCGGCATCGTCACCCGCGTAGAGCTCGCGCTGCGGGACGCCTACCGGCTTCGGGAGCAGGGGTGGTCAGAGCCCTTCGACGCCCTGCTGCCCAAGATTCCAGCCTTGGCCGCAGAAAACCGCCACTTCGAGTTCTTCTGGTTTCCCCACAACGACGCAGCCGTGGCAAAAACCATCAACGAGACCGACGAACCGGCGGAATATCCCCTGGCCGAAGAGGGTTCGCGCTGCGCCTGGAGCTACGAGGTCCTGCCAAATGCCCGGGAGCAGCGGCACACGGAGATGGAGTACAGCATTCCCGCCGATCAGGGCCTTGAGTGCCTGAGCGCGATACGGGAGCTGATTCGCAGCCGATTCCGGGACGTCCACTGGCCGGTGGAGTACCGTCACCTCGCCAAGGACGACGTCTGGCTGTCCACGGCCTACGGCCGGGCCACGGTGACCATTTCCGTTCATCAGGACGTAGACCTTGACGAAGCCCCCTATTTCCAGGCCTGCGAGGAAGTGTTTCGTAGCTTCGACGGCCGCCCTCACTGGGGCAAGGTCCATTACCTGCAGCCCAATGTGCTGGCGGCCATCCATCCCCGCTGGCAGGACTGGTGGCGGGTACGCGACGCGTTCGATCCGGAAGGCCGGTTCCTGAACGACTATCTCTCCGCCTGGCGGCCCCGCTGACGGGTCAATCGATTCAGCGCGAGCCCTGCCCGTCGTCTACCTTGATGATGGTGCCGGTGACGCACTCCGACGAAGGCGCGCACAGGTAGAGCAACGTGCTGTCCAGCTGAGCGGGGTCACACAGCCGCTTGCGAGGGAAGCCGCCAGAGAAGTCGCCCATCCGCTCCATCATCCCGTCCATCATCTCGGACTTGAACGCGCCCGGCGCGATGCAGTTCACGTTGATGTTGAAGCGCGACCACTCCACCGCCAGGCACTCGCTCATGCGCGCGATGGCCGATTTGGTGATGGAATAAAGCGCAGCCCCGTTGCCGTCGTAGCGGAACCCGCCTACAGAGCTGATATTGACCATGCGTCCGGGACGCTTGGCATCGATCAGCCGGCGCGCGACCTCGCAGGACAGGACGTACGGTCCGCGCAGGTTGGTGTCGATCACGGCGTTGATCAGATCGAGGCTCATCTTGTGCGCACGCTGGGCGTCCGGTATCCCGGCGTTGTTCACGAGGATCGTCACGGTGCCGAGCGCGTCCTCCACACGGGAGACCACGTCAATGGCGTCCTGGGCGTCGGTCATGTCCAGGCGGGTGGAGAAGCACTCACCACCGAAAGCGCGGATCTCCTCCTCCAGATCCGCAAAGCGTTCCACCCGGCGACCGGTGAGCGCAACCTTCGCGCCGCACTTGGCGAGCACCAGAGCAAAGCGGCGACCGAGCCCGGAGGTGGTACCGGTGACCAGGGCCACCTCCCCGGTGAGATCCGTGTCGAAGTTGGGCAACGGAAACTCTTCTGACATGTCTGCCTCTTCCCAGTATTGACGAAGCGGGCCAAGTTAGCACTTGTGACCACGCTTCACTACCGCCCGCCCGCGCGAGGCACGGGTACGATTGCTGGCATAATTCCGGCAAACCCGGCAGGCACCCAACGTGGCCACGACTCTGACCGTAAACGGCATACCCGTCACCACCGACGCGGACCCCGCAACCCCGCTGATCTTCGTGCTCCGCAACGATCTCGGGCTGTTCGGCGCCAAGCTGGGTTGCGGCCTGGAACAGTGCGGGAGCTGCTTGGTGCTGGTCGACGGGGAGCCCGTCTACAGCTGCACGGCGTCCCTGGACAGCCTGGGCGGGCAGGAAATCGAGACCGTCGAGTCCCTGTCCCGCGACGGCCAACCGGACGCGCTCCAGCAGGCGTTTCTCGACGAGAACGCCGCACAGTGCGGTTACTGCACCGCCGGCATCATCATGGCCGCCAAAGCGCTGCTGGCGAGGAAGCCGGACCCATCCCGGGCAGACATAGTCGAAGCGCTGGAAGCCCATTTGTGCCGCTGCGGCGCGCACCCGAGGATCATTCGGGCCATTCAGCGGGCCGCCGCCTCGGCAAAGACGTCATGACCCTGCCACCCTCCCTGGCGCGGACGCCCCGATTGGACAGATGGCTGCGCCTGGATCCGGACGGCACCGTGACCGTATCGACGGGAAAGGTGGAGATCGGGCAGGGGATCAGGACGGCGCTGGCCATGATCGCGGCAGACGAGCTGGACGTGGCCCTCAACCGGATCCGCATGCAGACGGCGGACACATCGTCCACCCCCAACGAGCTCATCACGGCCGGCAGCCTCTCGGTGGAAGACAGCGGCAGCGCCATCCGTGCGGCGTGCGCAACCGCGCGAGCCCGCCTGCTGGAGGCGGCCGCCCGCGAGCTCGGTGTGCCGAGGGAGTCACTGGAAGTCGAGGACGGCACCGTGACCTCGCCCTCGACAAACGAGCGAACGGACTACTGGGCGCTGGTCGACGACGGGCTCCTGGCAATCGAGATCAGCGAGGCAGCCCCCGGCAAGCGTCCCAACCGGTACCGCATCGTCGGGAAGCCTGCCCGGCGGCTCGACCTGCCGGCAAAGGTTCTAGGCGAGCCCGCCTTCGTTCAGGACATGCGCATGCCGGGAATGCTGCACGGCCGGCTGATTAAACCGCCCGTGGCCGGTGCGCGGCTGAAGCACTTACCCAACGACTTTCAGGCACCGGGGTTGATCGCCGTGGTCAGGGATGGCAGCTTCGTGGGGGTCGTGGCAGAACGGGAGGAGCAGGCCGTGGGCGCCGCGGCTCGGCTGGCGGAGCAGTGCACATGGCACGCAGCACCCCTTGCACCGCTCCCCGACGAGATGTCGGCCCATCTTCGGGAGAGCGTCGCGACCAGCTTTCCCGTGGTCGATGGCGAGCCCCTGGCTGAGCCGGTCAAGCCGGAACCGGAACCGGACCCCCACGGTGCTGGCGAAGGCCTGAGAGCAACGTACACGCGTCCGTTCCAGATGCACGGCTCCATCGGCCCCTCCGCCGCCCTGGCGCAATTCGAATCGGGGCATCTGACCGTGTATTCGCACAGCCAGGGCGTCGAGCTGTTGAAGATGGCTCTGGCCGAGGTGCTCGACATGCCCCCGGACGCCGTGAGGGTGGTGCACGCCGAGGGCGCCGGCTGCTACGGGCACAACGGCGCCGACGACGTGTCCCTGGACGCAGCGTTGCTCGCGCGAGCGGTGGCGCCGAGGCCGGTGCTCACCATGTGGACGCGAGGCGACGAGCATCGTTTCGAGCCGTACGCACCGGCCACGCTAATCGACATGGCAGTCCGCCTCGACGATGACGGCCGGGTTCTGCACTGGAGTCACGACGCGTTCGGCCTGACCCACATGGGCCGCCCGCGACCCAGCCCCGGTCACACCAATCTTCAGTCGGCCTGGTGGCTGTCATCCCCCACCCCGCCGGTGCCCAAAGCGCCGCTGCTCGTTCCAGAAGCCGGTATCCATCGAAACCTTCAGCCAATATACCAGTTCCCGGGTCAGCGATTGACGAAGCACTTCGTGGCAGAAGGACCGCTGCGCACGTCTTCCACCCGCAGCCTAGGAGCGTTCGCCAACGTTTTCGCCATCGAGTCCTTTATGGACGAATGCGCCCGCGCCGCCGGCGCCGATCCCTTCGAGTTCCGCCTGGCGCACCTCCGCGATGCCCGGGCGCGCGAGGTGCTGGAGACCCTGCGCGACCGCGCACCCGGCCTGAGAGCCGGCGGGCGGGGGATCGCGCTGGCCAGGTACAAGAACCGGCAGGCTTGCGTTGCGCTTCTGGTAGACGTCGACGTTACCGACGACGCGCGAGTGCGGCTGGACCAGGCACTGATCGTTGCCGACGCNNCAGGCGGCCAGCTGGACCCTCAAGGAGCAGGTCAGCTGGGACCCGGACGGCGTCAACAGCCGCGACTGGGAAAGCTACCCCATCCTCACCTTCAGCGAGATCCCGGAGATCGAGACGCACCTCATCGACCGCCGAGACTCACCGGCGCTTGGCGCCGGGGAAGCCAGCACCGGGCCCACGCCGGCCGCCATCGCCAACGCGATTCACGACGCCGTCGGCGTCCGGATCCGGGACCTTCCGTTCACCGCCGAGGCCCTGCGAGGCGCTGCCGCCAGATAGCGCTTTTCGGCCCCCGGAAGCCACTTCGTTCCGCGTGCGTTCTAAACCATAATCCCCGATTGCTTCGCGCCCATCAGGAAGCCCTCATGCCCGCACACGATCCGCCCGCCACCATCGGCCTGCTGGAAGGCATCGCCACCACGAGAGCGATCCGACGGTACCTCGATGAACCCATTCCCGACGAGGCGTTGCGCGACATCCTATTCGCGGCCACCCGAGGGCCCAGCGGCTCCAACCGGCAGCCGTTCCGCTTCGTGGTGCTGACCGACAGCGCCAAAGCGCAAGAGGCCAAGCGCCTGATCGGCTCCGCGGCGCGGAGCATGTGGTCGGAAAAGCGACGCAATGACGGCTACGACCAGGGCTCGGGGACGAACGAAAGCTCTCCCAAGGCGCGCATGGCCCGGACCATGCAGGCATACGTCGACGAGTTTGACAACGTCCCGGTGCTGGTGCTGCCCTGTCTGGTGCGCTACCGCCCGCCTACGCCCATGGAAGGGGCATCCGTCTACCCTGGCGTGCAGAACCTGCTGCTGGCGGCCAGGGCCCTGGGCTACGGTGGGGTCATCACCGGATTTCACGGCGCGGTGGACGCGGAGCTGAAAGCGCTTCTCGGCATCCCTGAGGACGTTTTCATCGCAGCCACCGTGACTCTGGGCAAACCCAGAGGCGCGCACGGTCCGGTCCGACGCCGGCCCATGCGTGAGCTCGTCTACGGGGACAACTGGGGCACGGCGCCGACCTGGGCCGAAGATCCGCCCGGCACCCGCTACACCAGCGCGGGCCCACCAAAACGCAAACCCACCTGAACCAGCGGAGGTAACGATGGAAGCAGACGTTATCGTGCTGGGTACCGGAGCCGCCGGCCTGACCGCCGCGCTGGCGGCGCACGGCCACGGGGCAGACGTTCTCGTGCTCGAGAAATCGGACAAGGTCGGCGGGACAAGCGCGTGGTCGGGCGGCATGATCTGGATTCCCTGCAATCATCACATGCGGGAAGCCGGCCTGGAAGACTCGAGGGAGGAGGCGCTCACCTACCTCGAGGCCCTGTCTCACGACCTCATCGACCCGGTTCTCGCCGAGGCGTTCGTGGACACCGGTCCCGAGATGGTCGAGTGGATGGAGTCCAACACCCCCGTTCAGTTTCAGCTGGTACCGAACTTTCCCGACTACCACCCGGAGCACCCCGGGGGCAAACCCGGCGGCGGGCGTTCCCTGGAGTGCCCGCTGTTTTCCTACGACACGCTCGAGGCCCACCGCGAACTGGTCACCGTGGGCTACAACTACGGCACTGCGCCCATCACCATGGAAGAGTCGAATCTGGGCCGCGCGGTACCCATCGAGGTCCCCGAGGAGGAGCGGGCGCGCCGCGCCGAGCGCGACGAGCGGGGTTGTGGTCAGGCGCTGATGGGACGTTTGTTCAAGGGATGCATCGACCGGAACATCCCGGTGCGGACCGGGTATAGGGCCACGCGCCTGCTGCTGGAGGACGGCGCCGTGGCGGGTGTGGCGGGCGAAGGTCCCGACGGCCCGTTCGAGGTCGACGCCCGCGGCGGCGTGGTCCTGGCAACGGGGGGCTTCGAGTGGAACCGCGAGCTGGTCCGCACGTTTCTGAGAGGGCCCATGACCAGTCCCGTCTCCGTGCCGACCAACGAGGGCGATGGGCTGACGATGAGCATGCGCATCGGCGCTGCGCTGGGCAACATGCGCGAGGCGTGGTGGATGCCCGCGGTGGAGATCCCCGGTGACCGCGGCGACGGCCGCCCGCACCAGCATCTGTTCGCGTCAGAACGGGCGCGGCCCCGGTCGATCATGGTCAACCGGGCCGGCCGCCGCTTCACCAACGAGGCGGCCAACTACAACGCCTTCGGTGCGGCCTTCCACGAGCAGGACGTGGCGCGCTTCGACTACGCCAATCTACCCTGCTGGTTCATTTTCGACCAGAAGCATCTCGACACCTACGGGTTCATCGGTACCGAGCCAGGCGCACCGGCGGCCAACTGGGTAGCCAATGCGCCCACCCTGCGGGCCCTGGCTGCCCAGCTCGGCATCGATCCCGACGGGCTGGAGGAGACCGTAGCCACTTGGAACAGCTACGCAGAGGCCGGCCGCGACCCGGACTTCCACCGCGGCGAGAGCGCCCACGATACCTGGTGGGGGGACCCCTGGGAAAAAGGTACCCCTGGCGCGACGCTGGGCCCTCTGGACACCGGACCGTTTTACGCGGTGGCGGTCAGAAGCGGCGCTCTGGGCACAAAGGGCGGACCGAAGACGGACGGGCTGGCCCGAGTGCAGAACGTGGACGGCGAAACCATTGCCGGGCTGTACGCCGCCGGGAACGTGATGGCTTCGGCCATGGGCATGACCTACGGCGGCGCCGGCGGGACGCTGGCCCCCGGCATGGTCTTCGGATTTCTCGCCGGACGCGACGCCGCGGCGCGGGCGGCCGCGAGCCGCTGAACCCCGCACTCGCGCTGGCGTTCCGCCTACCCCTCGTGCTCGCGACGCCGTGCCTCGGCGTCCGCCGTCAAACGCGCCAGCCACTCGTCGGTAGCCCGATCCTCGAGAATCTCGATGATCTCATCGTCCGGCCCCCGCACGTAGGTCGTCTTGTGCAGACCCAGATCCTTGGGTGACGTGTTGGCATGAAACCCAGCGTCCACGATCCGCTCGCAGAGCTGATCCACATCGTCCACTTCCAGCGCGAAGTGCGTGACCCCCTTGTCCGCCGGGCAGTAGTCTTCGGGCAGCGGCCGGCCTTGCGGGTGATCCCATTGCCAAAGCTCGATCATCGTGTCGCCGGCGCGCAACCACGCTACCCGGCCCCGCGCGCGTTCCATCCCCACCACGGCATTGAGATCGACGACGTCGTCGACGTCTGAGTCGAATATCAGGTCCAGACCCAGCAGATCCCGGTAGAACGTGAGCGAGCGTTCCATGTCGGCCACGCTGATGCCAGTGTGATTGACCCGTTTTACTGTTCCCATTAGTCGCCGCCCACATTGCCGACCGGCTCGCCAGTCGGTTTCCGGGATTTATGTTCGGTCTGAAATATACGCGCGTGCCCACAAGTGTGACAAACGATCGATTTGGCCATGCGCTCGGGCTATGCTGAAAGTCAAAGGCCACCACGATTTCCACCAGGAGTCGAACGACCCGACATGCCACAGAAAACACCCAACCACGCGCTCAGCCCGATGAAATGTCCCGTCACGCTGAAAGACGTGGACCTGTTCGGAGAAGGTGCCCAGGAGCACTGGTACGAGGCCTACGACATCCTGCACCGAGAAGCGCCCGTCCATAAGATTCCTGGCGAGGGCTTCCAGCCCGGCACGGACGCCTACATCCTGACCAAGTACGACGACATTTCCCTGGTCGTGAAGGACCCCGTCCGGTTTCCGCCCACGCTCTCCCTCGGCGTCGACGCGCTCATCGATTCCGGCGTGGATCCGGATGACATGGAGCACACGAACGCCATGATGATCTCGATGATGACGCTCCGGCCCACCATCGAGCTGTGGCGCGCTCATCGTCAGGAGCTCACGGACCCTTGGGTCGGTCCCGGCGCGGATCGGAACACGCAGATGATCACCCGCTGCGCCGACCGGCTCATCGACAACTGGATCGATAAGGGCGAGGTGGAGTTCATTTCCGAGTTTGCCCGCCCTCTCCCGCAGATGGTGATGGCCAACGTGCTCGGATTCCCAGAGGAGGACATCCCTCGGCTGGCGGAATGGGGCAATGCCCAGGTCGCTCCCTTCGTATACGGCAAGGGTCACCGCAACATCCTGACGGAAGGGCAGATCAAGGAGCAGTTCGAGCTGCTGGACGGCTTCAAAGAGTACGTCTTCGATAAAGTTCAGGAGAAACGAAAGGATCCCCAGGACGACATGATCTCCTTCCTCACCCAGGTCGAGTACAAGGCGCTCGGCCGCAAGCTTACCGACATGGAGGTCAACGGGGTCGTCTACGCGATGGTGATCGGCGGGCTGGAGACCACCCAGTACGCGCTGGAGGAGCAGGCCCAGCTGCTGTGCGAGCGCGAAGGCATCTTCGACGCCATCAAGCAGGATCGGGAGAAGCTGCGCCAGTTCACCGAGGAAGCCATGCGCCTGCGTTCTCCCACCCAGGGCCTTTCCACCCGCATCACGAGCCAGGACGAGGTTTTTCAGGGCGTAAAGGTCCCCAAGGGCTCGATGCTTCACCTGCGCTGGGCTGCCGCCAACATTGACGAGGCAGAGTTCGAGTGCCCCTACGAGCTGCAGCTGGACCGCAAGGCGGCGAGCCGGCACCTCACCTTCTCTGCAGGACCGCGTGTCTGTCCCGGTGCCGGGATCTCGAGACTGGAACAGATAATCGCCTGGAATCGCCTGCTCGATCGTATCGACAGCCTGGAGTACGCGCCCGGCAACACGTTCCTGCACCAGCCGGGCATCATGCTGGGGACCCTGGAACTGCGCTTGAAGTTCACCAAGGCGCAGTAAGCAGAAAGGATAGGGACCCTCAGCAACCTGACGTGTAAGCGCACTCGTAGACGGTCACCACGGCCCGTCCGTAAGTGTCGTAACGCACCCAGAACGACCAGGGGCCGTAGTGGGTGCTCGTCATGCTCCCGACGCTGCCGGCGTGATACCACCCTCCTCCGGATCCGAATCCGGGCAGGCGGTCGAGCAGCTCAGCGCTGTCAGGCGCTGCGCCGACCTCTCCTGCGGCAACCAGCGCTTCCGCCATGGCGCCGATCACCTCGTTGGGCAGTATCCACGTCTCCGTCAGCGAGCCGTCCTCCCAGGTCGCGTTGATCTCCGTCCGCAAAAGATCCGGAAGGGGAATCGGCGCTCCCAGCAGATAGAAGAGCGTGATCGGCGTATCCAGATCCACGAAGGCTTGCCGACCGGTCCCGGAGTTGACCACCCAGATCCGGTCGTTGAGCACGGCGGGACCCATAGGGCCCACGGCGCGGTGTAGCTGAGCTGCACCGTAGTTGCCGAAGTCACGCAGCGTCTCGCACCCCGAACATTCGGTGCGGAGCACCTCCGCCGCAACCCATCCAGGGAGTCCGAGCAGAGCTGCCATCAGAAGACCTCTACGCATTGTCGATGATCTCCTGCATCTGCACGCTGCCGGTGATTTCCCGCTGGGTGCGCGCCATGGCGCCGAGAAACTCGATCACCAGCGCATCGGCCTGGGCAAGATAGGTTGGGTAGCCGCCCGGCGCGAGAGCCCGGAGTCGCTGGCGCCACCGGTCCGGGTTCGCCCTCGGATCGCCCATGAGCCCGGCCACGGTATCCAGTGCCACACCAGTGGCCAAGCGGTCGGGACGCGGGACGCGGCGCAACTCTCCACCTGCCAGGCGAAGGTCCGTCCCAGCGCGGTAGCGCCGCTCGGCCAGGGACATGAGCGGCCCGCTCTTCTCGGATAGCGCGGCCGCCCGCAGATGCCAGTAAAGACGCTCGTCTTCTCCGGCGACGCGGCGGCCAAGCAGCAGCGCGGCGGCGGCATCGTGCTCGGCAAGGCTCAGCAACGCCTCGTCGTCCAGCTCGCCGTATGGGTGGGCGGGCCGCTCGCGCACGGTCGTGCAGCTGGTGTATGAGCGCTCGGGAAACTGGGGATCGGGACGATCCTGACAATCCCGCCCGATGGCCGGGTTGAATGGCAGCACGTGAAGCCGGTTGTAACGTTCGATCTCTTCGTCAGTGAACTCACCGAGCCCGGTCACGAGCATCGGATCGAAACCCGGATCGGCCTGCTTCTCGCCGTCAGGATTA
>JABAHR010003588.1_pt4 | contig 14165 bp, 7 predicted proteins | sample 7062101 | NCBI WGS metagenome assembly JABAHR01 (sample SAMN14534553, study PRJNA622989) | marine sediment metagenome | biome: marine biome [ENVO:00000428]; feature: marine pelagic biome [ENVO:01000023]; material: deep marine sediment [ENVO:00002113] | place: India: Gulf of Kutch | collected... | reverse complement strand
AATCGGCTTGAAAGTCTACGTAGAAAAAAGACCACCGAAAACACGGAATACACAGAAAGTGGCGGCTCGCCGGGTGCACTCGCACGGCCCGAGGTCAGGCGGGCTGCAAGGACATGCGATCAGGTGGATGGTGGGTCCTCCTCGGACATCTGGTGAGGCGGCCGCATCATCAAATGTCCAAGGGGAAGGGGGGTGGTTGCTTGTGGTTGATGGGGTTATGGGGATGGCTCGGTCGAGGTCATGCGGACGAGGTCGCTGGTGACGAGGGCGGTCAGCAAGGCCTGCCAGGTGCCGCCGTTTCTGCGGGCGGCCTGGTGGATCCCGGCGACGGTGGGGGCGTCGTTGGCCCCGAGCGGGCGTCCGAGCGAGAACTGGGTGACCTTCCAGGTGATCGACTGGTTGACCCGGTCGCTCCCGGCGAGGATGTCCATCAGTTCGCTGATGGTTTTGTAAGGCACCGGAGTGGCCTCGCCCGGGACGAGAACCTCGCCGTCCTCGCGCAGGGTGTTTCCGTGCTGGTCCTTTTGGTGGAAGGTTCCCAGGCCGTCGTACTTTTCGAGGCCATAGGCGAGAGGCTCAAACTTCCCGTGACAGCCGCCGCACGACTTGTCCGCGATGCGTTTCTCGGCGGAATCGCGGTGGGATAGACCGGGACGGGCCGGGACGGGGGTGGTGTCGACCCCGGGAGGCGGGTCCTTGACCACTCCGCGGAGCAGGCTGTGCATGACGAAGAGGCCGCGCGTCACCATGGAGGCGTCGTCGCCGCCCATGGTGAGAATGCTCCCCTGGGTGAGCAGGCCTCCCCGGTTCGGATTGGTGGCCAGATCGCGGCGTTCGAGTTCCTGTTGGCCGGATGCCGCGGCCCGGTTGAAGGTGCCGTCGTAATGGGAGGCGAGGCGGGGGGTGAGATAGGTGAACTGGGCGTTGAGGAGGTCGGCGAGCGGGCGCTGGTCGGTCCAGACGACCTCCTTGAAGAATTCGAGGGTTTCGTGGCGCATGTCCCCGGCCAACCGCGGATCCCACCCGGGGAATTTCCTGGGACTGGGGCGCAGGTTGTCGAGGCGGCCGAGGTCGAGCCACTGGTAGGCGAACTGGAGGGACCGGTCGATCGCCCGGGGGTCTTTCAGCATGCGTTTGACCTGTCCTTCGAGGTTGACGGAATCGGAAAGCTCGCCGGACTCGGCGGCACGCATCAACTCCTTGTCGGGGGAAGCGCCCCAGACGATGTAGCTCAGGCGGGAGGCGAGTTCATAGTCGTCGACCGGCCACGGAGCGCCGTCTCCGCGCTGGTTCTCGATACGGTAGATGAAGCGGGGCGACTGCAGCATGGCCTGGATGATGTAGCCCACCGCCTGACTGAAGCTTCCGCTGCCGCTTGCCACCGCGGTGGAGATGCCCCGGTAGGTGATGATTTCCCGGTTCTCGAGCGGGCCGCGCAGGATCCAGGTTCCCATCGGCCGGATGAGGGCCTCCATATCATTATCGGTGAAGCGCCGGTTGCGGGCGAACCGGGAGGCGAACTTCCCGGGATCCATCCTGCCAACGATGATGCGGGCCAGCCTGGCGTAGGCGTCGATGTGCTTGAGATCGACACCGAGGTTGTAGGCGGTGTTGGTGAAGCCGTCGGCGCGCAGATCGGGCGGAAGGATCTCGCGCGCCTCCGCGGAGATATCGACCCCCACGGTGGCTTTCACGGTGGCGATGTATTCGTCGATGGTAAGTCGCTGGACAAAGGTTCGTCCGGTTCCGCCGCCGCTGGCCAGGTAGTTGGCGGGATCGATCTGCGCGATCGTCCAGGGGGCGCCGTCCTCGATCCACTTCCGGAGGTCGGCCTTCTGCTCCGCGGTGAGGGGGTCGCCTTCTTCCGGCATCTCGTCGTGGAAGACGGATTCCCAGAGGAGGCTCGCGGAGGGTTCGCCCGGCACGATGGCCTTTCCGTTCTTGAGGGCCGCGAAGGCGGTGGACTTGCGGGAGAGATCGAGCTTCCCCTTGCGGGTGGCGGAGTCATGGCACTCGAGGCAGTGGTTGGCGAGGATGGCGGCGACCTTCGTTTCGAAATGGACAACCTTGGGATCGGGGGCCTGCCGGGACACGATTCCGGTGCGGGCGCCCGGACCCGCCTCGAAGTTGTGCGCGACCTCCCGGGGAGAGAGGTCGCGGTTGTAGATGGCGACGAGGTAGAAGGTGCCCAGCCACGGGCGGCTGCCGTCCAGTTCATTGCCGAGGGCGAGATGGAACGACCCGTCCCAGTTGGAAGGGTCCCCGTCCACTGTTTTCGCGGCGGCCGGTTTGCCGTCGAGGTAGACGCGGGCCCGGCCGGACTTGTCACGGGTGTAGACGAGGTGGGTGGGTTTGGTGGTGACGCTTCGCGTCCGGGTAGGGAGGGAAGGGATTCCGTTGTTGCTTGTCCTGGTGGTGCGAAGCCGCACCTCGAACTTGTCGCCGTCCTGTCCGACCGTGACATTGCGCTCGCCGCTGTTCCTGGAGATGCTGACGACGCGGGCCGGACCGCTCTGCGTGGGGTTGGAGGGATTGATCCAGGCCTCGACCGAGATTTCACCGGAGCGCTGGACGGCCCTGGACAGACGGCCGGCGGGATTGCCGGAGCGGATGATGGTCTTGGCGCGGATTTCGAGGGCGCCCTTGGAGCGGCGGACCGCTTTCGGGTCGGAGATGATGAGGTCGAGCGGTTGACCTGCGCCGGCCCGGTCCTTCACGACCGTGCCGTTCGAGGAATCGAAGTCGTAGAGGACCTGCAGGCCGCCGGTGATCCGCTGGGCGGCGAGGGGGAAGGACGCGCCCAGCCCCGCCAGGGTTCCGGCGAGGAGGAGAAGACGGGAGGCCGTGATCATCTCGCAGGGTTACGGGGAGGAGGGCAGCCGGCTTGCAGCCTGCAGGAAGGGCAGTGTTCCGGTCGGGGTGCGGGCTTTCGGCCGGAGGGTTTGCCTTCCCAGGCAGAATGAGAAGCAACGGGACGGATGCCGCTCCAGGGAAAGGTTGAAGCCGTCATTCCAACCCCGACAGATCGTAGGCGGTCACCTTGTTTTCCAGCATGCGGGGCAGGATGAGGAGGTGCTTGTCAGGCAGGTAGGCGTGGTCGGCGGTGCCCTTGGGGAGGGTGAGGATGACCTTGGTGGCGCCCTTCCCGGTAATGTGGAAGAGCTTGCCGGCGATCCAGTCGGTGACGAAGTAGCCCCCCTCACCGTCGAGTTCCAGTCCGTCGAGGTTACCGGTCGGTTTGGCGGTGATGGCGGTGACCTTTTTGGTCTTGAGATCGAAAGCGAGGAGACGGCCGGGGGCCTTGACGCCGAAGGAGGCGTCGAGTTCCTTGCCCCACCCCGCGATCAGCAGTTTGCCTCCGGCGACCAGGAGACCATTGGGGCTGTCGAGGTGTTGTCCCTTGTCGAGCACCGAGACCTTCCCGCCCTTGAGCTGGTAGATGGTGCTGGCCGGCATGTCGGAGACATAGATGGTTCCGTCCGGGCCGGCCGCGACGTCGTTGAGGAACCTGGCGCCGTTGATCTCGTGGACGGCGTGCTGCTTGCCGGTCTTGATCTCGATGCCGACGAGGCGGTCGATGTCGGAGACCCAGAGGATTCCGTTGGCGCTGCGCAGGCCCTTGGGCGCGTTCAGGCCGGTGAACCACTTGTCCTTGACGACCTTGCCGCCGGTGGTGAGCTTGGTGATCCACCCGTCACCGTCCTTGCCGGTTCCCCCGCCGTCGCCGATTTGAGAGAGGAAGAGAAAGCCGGACCCGGCGTCGAGGTAGGTGCTTTCGGGAGCCTGGACCCCCTCGGTGAGTTCCCAGGCGACCTTGAGGCTGTTTTGACCGGGCGCAGCAGCGGAGCCGAGGAGAAGCGCGGAACAGACAACGAACGGGAGCGGGCGAGTGGTCATGCCCCGGGAATCTAGAGAGGAAGGCGGGAAAGAACAGCCGAAATGCGGTTGGAACCGATCGGATGGCCCTGGTTCTCGTGAGGGGCCGGACCGGACTGCCTTGACGGGCCCCCGCTTCCGGCGTGAGGCTAGGCCTATGACAGCATGCCGCCCCGGAGTCCTCGCCTGCCTTGCAACGGTCGCGGTCCTGCAGGCCGAACCACCCAAGGATGCGGCCTTCAAGTACCTCACCCCGCAGGAAGCGATCGACAAGATGACCTACCCGGAGGGTTTCGTGGTGAAGGCCTTCGCTGCCGAGCCGGGATGCCAGCAACCATTTGCCTTCACCTTCGATGAGCGGGGGCGGGTCTGGATGTGCGAGAACCTGAATTACGAGACGCGCCGCTCGGATCTCTACAAGCTCGGTCCGCTCGGCCGGATCGTGATCCTGACCGACACCGACGGCGACGGGCAGATGGACGAGCGGAAGGTCTTCAAGGACAAGATCATGTTCCCGACCGGGATCGCGCTGGGTCACGGCGGGGTCTATGTCGGTTCCCCTCCCAACCTTCTCTTCATCCCGGATCGCAACCGGGACGACGTGCCGGACGGCGAACCGGTCATCAAGCTGGACGGGTGGGGTCGGCAGGACCGTCACGAGACGCTCAACAGCTTCCTGTGGGGGCCGGACGGCTGGCTTTACGGATGTCACGGTGTGTTCACGCACTCGAAAGTGGGCAAGCCGGGGACCCCCGATGACCAACGGGTCCCGATCAACGCCGGGGTGTGGCGCTACCATCCGATCAACGAGAAGTTCGAGGTCTTCGCGTGGGGGACCAGCAACCCGTGGGGCCTGGACTTCGACGACAAGGGGCAGTGCTTCGTGACGGCCTGTGTGATTCCGCACCTCTTCCACATGATCCAGGGTGGCCGCTACCACCGGCAGGCCGGCAAGCACTTCAATCCGCACGTCTATGACGACATCAAGACCATCGCGGACCACCGCCACGCCTCGGCGCACGGCGGGGCGCGCTTCTATCTGGCCGACCAGTTTCCCGAAGAGTACCGGGGCAAGCTGTTCATGTGCAACATCCACACGCACGGGGTGTTGACCGACACGCTGGCGCGGAAGGGATCCGGTTACACTGCGAGCAAACACCAGTGTGAAGGCGTGCAGGGATTCTGCATGTCCAACGATCCGCAGTGGCTCGGCTTCAACATGGAGCTGGGACCGGACGGGTCGATCTACGCCATCGACTGGCACGACTCCGACATTTGCGGGCGCAAGGTGCTGCATCAGAAGACGGGACGGCTCTGGCGCATCAGCTACGGTGAGGTGAAGTTCCCGGTCGGGATGGATCTGGCCAAGCTTCCAGACGCCGAGCTGGTCGAGATGCACCTGCACAAGAACGAGTGGTATGGCCGGCAGGCGCGCCGTCTCCTGCAGGAACGGGCCCTGGCCGGCCGCATCCAACCAGCCACTCACGCCGCCCTGCGCAGGATTCTGGAAGAGAACCGGGAGACCGCGGTGCGGTTGCGCGCCCTCTGGACCCTGCAACTGATCGGCGGGCTGGGCGACGTGATGCTGGCGCCGCTTCTCAGCGACCGGGACGAGCACGTGCGGGCCTGGGCGGTCCAGATGATCGCGGAAGACGGCCGGGTCACCGGCGAGGTCCTGCAGAAGTGGGCGGTGATGGCGAGGGAGGACCAGTCCGCGGTGGTGCGGCTCTACCTGGCCTCGGCCATGCAACGCCTCGAGCCGGCGCAGCGATGGGAGGTGTTGGCCGGCTTGGTGGGACGGGCCGAGGACAAGGACGATCACAACCTCCCGCTGCTGATCTGGTATGCCCTGGAGCCGCTGGTGGTCCTGGATGCCGGGAAGACCGCCGAGGTGGAGGCGGCCTGCAAGATCGACCGGATCAGGGAATTCATCGGGCGGCGGCAGAAGGCCGGGGGGAGAGCGGCTGCGAAACCGGCGCCGGCTCCACGGCGCATCAAGGCCAAGCCGGCCACCTCGGTCGCGGAGCAGGGACTGGTCCTGCACCTGAAGCCGGAGCAGACGGCCGGGGCCAGGTGGGGAATCGCCGCCCAACCGGAAGGAACGGCCCGGCCGAAGGCGGTGAAGTCACTGGGCGGGCGGGGTGCCTTCGTCTTCGACGGGGTGGACGACCACCTGGTCGTTCCACACCGTTCCGACCTCTCCTTCGGCAGCGGGGATCCTTTCACGCTGGTGGCGTGGGTCCACCTTGACGGGGCGAACGGGGGCTGGACCGGGCTGGTCAACAAATCGCGGGATCGCAAGCCGTGGTATGGGTTGTGGATCGATCCCGAGGGCCGCTGGGTGATGGGGGGCACCGAGGCCAACGTGGCGGGATCGAAAGCGACTCCCGGTTGGCACCACCTTTGCATGACCCAGGACAAGTCGGAACGGTTTCTCTTTGTGGACGGTTACCTGGATGCCTATTCGCCCTCGACGGTGGCGGCTGACGGGACCGGCGACCTGTGGATTGGAGGGGCGGCCTCGGTCGAGGAGTTCTTCGGGGGAGGGATTAACGAGGTCCGGATCTATCGTCGGGCCCTGAGCGCGGCGGAGGTCTCCCATCTCTCGGAGCACCCGGTGGGGATCGCAAGCCGGGGCGCGCAGGCGGAAGAGGAAACTCCCGAGCTCTTCGCACACTACCGGGCGGTCCTCTCGCCGGAGAACCTGCAGGGGGCGGACCTGCAGCATGGCCGGGCGGTCTTTGGCAAGAGTTGCGGGCAATGCCATACCCTGCGGGGCGAGGGCGGGACCGCCGGTCCCAGCCTGACCGGGAGGGACTTGCGCGACCTCGACTATCTCCTTCCGCACGTGCTCGATCCGGACGGCGAGATCGAGGAGAACTACCGCTACTACAAATTCGAACTGAAAGACGAACGGGTTGTGCTGGGGGTGATCGCGGAGGAGTCGCGGGAGGCATTTACCCTGGAAACGCTGGTGGGCCGTTTCGACCTCGCCAGGGAGGACATCGCGCACCGCGAGGTCCTGCCCTACTCGCTGATGCCCGATGCGGTCTTCCAGACCCTGACCGATGAGGAAGTGCGGGACCTCGGGGCGTTCCTGCAGAGCGAGTGACGCCGAGTGAAACATCCCAGCGTGGCACATCATGACCGGTCGTGAATTAGGGAAGAGCCTCCGCTCGGGGGAGCGGGTTTTCGGGACCTGCGTGACGGTGAATTCGCCGCGCTGGTTGTCGGTAATCGATCAGCTCGGGATCGACTTTGTTTTCATCGACACCGAGCACGTCGCACTGGACCGGCTCACCCTTTCGTGGATGTGCCAGGGGTTTCTCGCAAAGGGGCTNNACGAGGCCAGCATGGTGCTGGACGGCGGCGCCTCGGGGGTGATCGCGCCCTACGTCGAATCGCCCGCGCAGGTCCGTGACCTGGTGGGGGCGGTGAAATACAAGCCGCTCAAAGGGAAGCGGCTGGAGCAGGCCTTGCAGGATCCCTCCGCGGTGGAGCCGGAGTTGCGGGAATACCTCGAGACGGCCAACGCCCACCGGGTGGTGATCGTCAACATCGAGAGCACCCCGGCGATGGAGAATCTCGATTCTATCCTGGAGGTCGAGGGGCTGGATTCGGTCCTGGTGGGCCCCCATGATCTTTCCTGCAGCCTGGGCATTCCCGAGCAGTACGAGCATCCCCGGTTCCGGGAGGCGGTGGACGACATCATCGAGAGGGCCCGCAGTCATGGGGTGGGGGCGGGAGTGCACGCCTGTTCGCCGGTTCTCACCGGGCAGCAGGTTCACTGGGCGAGCCGGGGGGCGAACCTGATGATTCACTCCGCCGACATCCTGGCAATGTTGGAGAAGCTGGGTGACGATGTGCAGGCCCTGCGGCAGGCATTGGGTGGGGGAAAGGACGCGCTCCAACGGGAGGCGGTCAACATTTAGCAACGGGCCGGTTCGAGGGGTTGATGGATCGGGCAAGCCCCGAGGAACAAGGGTCCGGGCCGATTCGGGAAGCGATTCCGGCCTGGCCGGGGCTGGGTCAAGGCCCGATCATGCGATAGATGGGGCTGGTGAAATCCTGGAAGGGCGGTATACTTTCGGCGGCAGCGGGAGGTATTGCCCCCCTGCGACCACTCCCCATCCATGCCCCTCCGTATTCCGTTTTCCCGAGTCGACTGGCTCAACACGATCGTTCTCTTTATCATCGCCCTTCTTGCCCTGATCGGGGCCCCGCTGTATCTGTGGAACTGCGGGATCGACTGGTTTATCGGGGGGATGTTCGCGTTTTACGTATTTGCAACCGGTCTCAGCATCACCCTGGGATATCACCGCCTTTTTGCGCATCTTTCGTTCCGGGCCAAGTGGCCGGTCAAGCTGTTCACGCTTGTTTTCGGGGCCTGCGCTTTTGAGAACTCGGCCCTGAACTGGGTCTCCGATCACCGGCGCCACCACAAGCATACCGACCAGGAGGACGATCCCTACGATATCACCCGGGGATTTTTCTGGGCCCACATCGGTTGGATCCTCTTCAAGCTGAACCCGCTTCCGCCGATGGACAACGTGGCCGATCTGCGGAAAGACAGGCTGGTGATGTGGCAATACCGGTGGGACAAGGTGATCGCGGTGATGGTCGGGCTGGTTCTCCCCGCGGCGCTCGGCTACTGGTGGAACGGCTGGGAAGGGGCCCTTGGCGGCTTCCTGCTGGCAGGAGTCCTGCGCGTTTTCCTGGTGCAGCAGTGCACTTTCTTCATCAACAGCCTGTGCCACACGATCGGCCGGCAACCCTACTCCAGCAAGTGCAGTGCGCGGGACAGCGTCCTCATGGCATTCCTCACCTTCGGGGAAGGGTATCACAACTTCCACCACGAGTTTCAGCACGACTACCGCAACGGGGTGAAGCCGTGGAACTTCGACCCGACCAAGTGGGCCATCTGGCTTCTTTCCAAGATCGGGTTGGTTTCCCACTGCCGCAGGGTTTCGCCCTACCAGATCCTCCTGGCGGAGATTGGCGAGGCGCGCCGCAAGGCCGACGAACAGCTGGCTTATCTCGATGCTTCCAGCGTCACGGTCTGCGAGCGGGCCCGCGGAGCAGTGCACGAATTGCAGGATCGGCTGGCCACCGCCTACCACGAATTGGAGCGCGCCATCGCCGACCGGGCCGAAACTTCCCGCCACCTCGTGGATCGTTGGCGCCGGGAGGTCCGGGAGTTGCTGGAGAGTCTCTCCAAACTGGAGCCCCTGCCGGCCTGAACCGCCTTTCGGGGTCCGCGAGCGGAATGGGCGGGCGGAATGGGCGGGGAGTCCGTAACGGGTGCCGGATTTCTTAAGGCTCCTGGATCGGCAGCGGGGTGAGAGCGTCCCGATCTGCGATCGGCAGGGGCGTCCTATTCTTCCCGTTCGAGTTTGGAAAATGGCGGAAGACGCCAGATCTCGCCGAATTTGTTGCCGAGAATGAGAGCTCCATCGGAGGGGCCGATCCCGGCGGCAAGGATTTCGACCGGAAAGTAGAGCTTGCCGACGGGGGTTTCCCCCCAGAAGCGGACAAAGTGTCCGTCGACGAAGTAGGAACACCTGTGGACCGGATCGACCCAGTGCTGGGTGGAGCGATCGAAGTAGCGTGTTTCAAAGCCATGGAAATCGGCCTCCTCGTTCTCGGTGGTCTCCATCTTCCGGGTGGGGAGATGGAACCGCCACCTCGTTTCCGTCGAGGCGAGATGGAGGTTCTCTCCCTCGAAAACCATGGCTGCCAGGCCCGGGGCGAACGATGTGCCGATTCGTTCGAGGGAGCGTTTCCCGATCTCGAAGACCTGGACCTCCTCCGCGCCGGACCACCATGAGGCGAAGTGCCTGCCGTCGGGAGACAGAACCTGGTGGGAGCTTCCCAGACCTTCCAGGAGGAGCTGGTGGACAGTGTGGCCGGCGAGATCGAAAAGGAGGAGTTCGGCGCCCTCGGTGTGGGCATAGAGGCGTGTCCCGTGGCCCGCGACCCAGCTGATGCCCCGCGGGGAGAGCTTGCGGCGATGCGTGATCTGGCCGGTGGCGGGATCCATGACCGCGATTCTGCCATCCGGGTATCCGATGGCGATACGGGCCGAGTCTTCGAAGCCGGCCAGGCAGCTGGGGCGGCCGCCCCCATGCGGGCGGGCGAGGAGNNGGCGCACTTCGAGCCCGGACAGCCCGATCCACCACGGACCGTCGCTTTCCCCGGGCCGGGTCAGGACAATGCGGGCCCGGGTGCTCTGGTCGAACCCCCCGGTGAGCTGGGTGGTGGCGTAGGACCAGACCTCCCCATGGCCGGGGAGGCTGGGGGCGGGGAAGGGCTCTTCCCAGGTCAGCCCCTTGTCGAAGACGATCGAGACGGCGCCTTCGCCACGAATCCAGCCGCTGAGAGCGAGTTCATCGCCGGGGGTCCAGTCGATCTCCTCGAGGGTAATGCGGTTGGTGAGGAGGGGGCCGAGCTCGAGGGCCTCCCGGCTGGGCAGAGGACCTTCGGCGGGCCGGAGGGAGGGGTTCAGGATCGGACGTTCCCTTTTGAGGGCCTGCGCGAACTGGCGAAGCGAGGCCCGCCCGGCCGGAGGGTCGTCGAGCTCGAGGACGGTGGTGAGGCGGCGCAGGCCGAGGTCGGCGGCATGCTGCAGCGCGAAATACCGCGAGTCCGCCGGCAGGGTGACGTCGGCGCTTCCGCGGGATCCGGCATCCGGCAGGCGCTCCACGACCAGGAGGCTGTCCTTCTTGTCGGAAGCGAGCACGAAGAGGTCAAAGGATTGATCCCCGGCCTGCCCGGAGGAAGCCGGCAGGATGAGTTTCCCGTCGTCCAGGCTGCGCGAGCCGATCCGCCATGTGATCCGCCATTCGTTTTCCCTGTCCGTGGGGAAAACATCTGCTACTGCCCGCGTGGTATTTCCCTCCCGCTGGAGTTGCAGCCACTCCTTGAGATGACTTCGATGGCCCAGGGCGAGTCCTTCAACCAGAGGTCCCAGGACCTTGTGGGCGCCCGGTGCGTTCAGGGTGAGTCCGAGTTCGGTCCAGGCCATGATCTCGACGGGATCGGCTTCGGGATCCCCGAGAACGGAGACGACCGCGGGGAGAAGGAGTCGATACAGTTTCCCGGCGCGGCCATGGCGGTTCATCCGGGCGGCCAGTTGCAGGGGGTGGCGCAGGGCGGTGAGATCCACGGCCGGGGCGCCGAGGAAATCCGGGAGGCGCGCGGCGAAGTCGGCAAAGTCCGGGTCGTTTGCGTAAACCAGCATGCCTCCGAGAAGAGCGGGCAGCGCCTCCGCGACCCCGGCAGGATCCCTTTCGGACTCCGCCAGGACCGTGGCTAGGACCGGTCGGGCCAGATCGGGGCGCTCGCACACGGTGGCGTAGTGAAGCAGGGCGACCTGATCCGGGAAGCGCCCGCGGTGGGTGGCCTGGAGCTGGAGGAGAGCGAGGAGGGCTTCGTGACTGGCGGCCTGGTGGTGGAGCGCATTCGCGATCCTGGAGAGAAAGGGCTCACCACCTGGATCGGCCTCGAGGACCTCCACCACCAGCGGAGCCAGCCGATTCACGGTGGCGGCGGTGGGATCGGCCAGAATGGCGAGGGCGGCGTAGTTCTGGCGGCAGGGTGAGGAAAGTTTCCCGGCGGCCGGGGGCGTGGCAAGAATGGCCTGCGGGAGATCGAACTGGGCCAGCTGCGTGTAAAAGGCCCGGCCGGGCCGGGTTGGGGAGCCTCCGTCTTCGAGAAAGAGACGGCGCAGGAAGGCGAGGTGCAACTCGGGGTCGGATCGGAGGTCGGGGTGGATGGCAAACCCGATCGCGGTGGAGGAGTCCGACCTGGTGAAAATCCAATCGTGAAGCCGGGGGACCAGGCCGGGACGTAAATCGAGAAGATGGCGGTGGAGAGCCGCAACCCCTTCGGTCGCCTGCAGGGGCTCGGTGAGTTCGAGTGCCTCGACGATCTCGAGCAGTTCTTCGAATCTGCCGGGAGGAATGGTGTCCAGCTTGTCGAAATCGGAGAGAGCCCCGAACAGCTTCTCCGGCGACCNNAAAGGCCGGGCCCCCTGCCGGCTCCCGGGACAGGCCCGTCGGCCCGCAGGCGAGCGTGATCGCCGCAACGATCCGCAGCGTGACGGTAAGGCCGGCCGGAGTGCTCATGGCAGGGATAACGATCTATCCGCGATTTCGCACAGGTAAAGCGCGGTTTCGGGTCGCCGCCGCTTGTGGTCGGAGTCACCGGGGCTTAGGGTCCGCCATGATCTACCTCGATTCGAACGCGACCTCGCAGGTGCATCCGGAGGTGGTGGAGGCGATGTTGCCGTTTCTCACCGAGCATTGGCACAATCCTTCGAGCGGTTATCGCGCCGCGAAGCGGGTGAAAAACGCGATCGAGGAAGCGCGCGAGAAGGTAGCGGCCATCATCAATGCCAGGCCGGACGAGATCGTCTTCACCGGATGCGGGACGGAGTCCAACAACATGACGATCAAGTGGCTGGCGCGGCTGGTGGGCCGCAAGGATTCACGGGTGGTGACCAGCGCGATCGAGCACAGCGCGGTGTTGCGGCCCTGCGAGGCGATGGAAGAGGTGGGGTTCGAAGTGGAGCGCTGCGGGGTGGACGGGGAGGGACGCCTGCGGGTGGACGAGTTTGCCGAATTGGTGGACGGCAGCCGCCCCGGCTTCGCCTCGATCATGTGGTCGAACAACGAGACCGGCGTGATTCAACCGGTTGAGGAGGCCTGCCGCCTCACGAGGGCGGCGGGGTGGGCCTTTCACACCGCCGATGCGATCCAGGCGGTCGGGAAAATGCCGGTCGACGTGCGGGAGATCCCGGTCGATTTCCTTTCCCTCAGCGGCCACAAGTTCCACGCCCCGAAAGGGGTGGGTGCTCTCTATATTCGCGAGGGGGTGCGCTTCGAGCCCATGATCCGGGGCGGGGGCCAGGAAGCCGGGCGGCGGAGCGGAACGGAAAACGTGGCTTCCATTGTCGGGCTCGGGAAGGCGGCCGAACTCATGAAGGCGGGGCTCGAAAAGGACGGGCACGCCGAGTTGAAGCGGCGCCGGGACCGCTTCGAAGAGAGGCTCGTCAACGAGATCGAGGGCGTGACCCTCAACGGCTCGCGCGATCATCGGGCTGCGAACATCGTGCACGCCTCCTTCGAGAATTGCGAGGCGGCGGGCCTCCTCATCCTGCTCGACGAGGCGGGCGTGCAGTGCTCGGCGGGAAGCGCCTGCATGACCGGCAAGCAACAGCCCAGCCACGTGCAGAAGGCGATGGGGTTCCCGGACGAGGTGGCCAGGAGCAGCCTGCGCATTTCGCTCTCGATCTTCACCACCGACGAGGAAGTCGAGGAGGCGGCCACCAAGGTGGCCAAGGCGGTCGAGAAACTGCGCTCGGTGCAGGGACCGCCGGGCGTCGGGCCGGTGGTGGTCTACGGCGGCTGAGCCACCGCCCCGGGCGGGGGATCGGTGGCGGGGATCCGGCGGAGCGAGCAGTCCCCGGGGGGGCAGGGGTATTGAAAGCAGGTCACGGTTTACTTCCCCCACCTCCCGGCTTGACGCCTTGCGGCGCCTCCCTCAGTCTCCGCCCCCCGTTGCGGGAACCACCACCACACACCACCATGGCCACCAAGATCTACACCGACAAGGACGCCAACCTGAATGCCATCAAGCGGAAGAAGCTGGCCGTGATCGGCTTCGGCTCGCAGGGACACGCCCACGCCCTGAACCTCAAGGAGAGCGGTTGCGATGTGACGATCGGGCTCTACGCGAAGTCCAAATCCCGCCCGGTGGCGAAGAAGCTCGGCTTCAAGGTGATGAACACCGCCGATGCGGTGAAGCACGCCGACGTGATCTTCATGGCGACTCCCGACACGGTGATCCCCTCCGTCTACGAGAAGGACGTGGAGCCCAATCTCACGCCCGGCAAGACCCTCCTCTTCTCGCACGGCTTCGCGGTGCACTTCGGACTGATCGACCTGCCGGAGGATATCGACGTGATCATGGTGGCGCCGAAGGGGCCGGGGCACACCGTGCGCAGCCAGTTCCTCGAGAAGAAGGGGGTGCCGACCCTGATCGCGGTGCACCAGGATGCCACCGGGAAGGCCAAGCAGACCGCCCTGGCGTGGGCCAAGGGCATCGGTGGAACGCGGGCGGGCGTCTTCGAGACCAACTTCCGCGAGGAGACCGTCACGGATCTTTTCGGGGAGCAGTGTGTCCTGTGTGGGGGGGCTTCGGCCCTCGTGAAGGCCGGCTACGAGGTCCTGGTGGAGGCCGGTTATTCGCCCGAGATGGCCTACTTCGAGTGCCTCCACGAGCTGAAG
>JABAHR010008639.1_pt1 | contig 14167 bp, 15 predicted proteins | sample 7062101 | NCBI WGS metagenome assembly JABAHR01 (sample SAMN14534553, study PRJNA622989) | marine sediment metagenome | biome: marine biome [ENVO:00000428]; feature: marine pelagic biome [ENVO:01000023]; material: deep marine sediment [ENVO:00002113] | place: India: Gulf of Kutch | collected... | reverse complement strand
TCTCCCTAAGCCGGGCCCCGCGGGGCCCGGGCACTGACCGGGCCCGTCTGGGCCCGGTTTCTTTTTGCGCAAAGGCGGTCTTTCCTCAGCCCTGAAGGCTCAGAGGCATGTGCCGGTTCACGTCCTTGTAGAGCAGGTAGCGGAACGGCCCGGGGCCGCCGGCATAGCAGGCCTGCGGGCAGAAGGCGCGCAGCCACATGAAGTCGCCGGCCTCGACCTCGACCCAGTCCTGGTTCAGCCGGTAGACGCCCTTGCCCTCCAGCACGTAGAGCCCGTGCTCCATCACATGCGTCTCCATGAACGGGATCACGGCGCCCGGTTGCAGCGTCACGATGTTCACGTGCATGTCGTGGCGCAGGTCGTCGGGCTGGACGAAGCGCGTCGTCGCCCAGGCGCCGCCGGTGTCGGGCATCTCTATCGACGGGTGTTCGGCCTCGTCGGTGACGAAGGCCTCGGGCGCGTCGAGCCCCTCGACCGCCTGGTAGCGCTTGCGCAGCCAGTGGAACCGCGCCGCGCCTTCGCTGCGGTTCCACAGCTGCCAGGCGGCGCCGGCGGGCAGGTAGGCATAGCCGCCGGCGCCCATCCGGTGTTCGGTGCCGTCCAGCAGCAGCGTGACCTCGCCCTCGACCACGAACAGCACGGCCTGCGCGCCCGCATCGGTCTCGGGGCGGTCGCTGCCGCCGCCCGGCTGCACCTCGCCGATATACTGCGAGAACGTCTCGGCGAAGCCCGAGAGCGGCCGCGCCAGAACCCAGAACCGGGCGCCCTGCCAGAACGGCAGCGCGCTGGCGGTGATGTCGCTGAGCGTTTCGCGCGGGATCACCGCATAGGCGGGCGTGAACGCTGCGCGCCCCGTCAGAAGCTGGCTTTGCGGCGGCAGGCCGCCTCGAGGCGCGTAATAGGGGGACTGGGTCATCGGCGGGCCTTCCAGGATTTTCGGATCGCCCCATCAAAGCAAGGCGGACCCGGAAAGCCAACTCTTTCCATATCCCGGAAAGACTGAAGGATTGTCTTGAGAAACCTGAAAGTGACGCCGTCAGCCGCTGCGCCTTTGCCGGGCGCCCGAGGGCGTGGCGTCTTGCAGCTCCAGCTCGTCGGCCAGGAACACCGACAGCTTGTCGACAGCGGCGGTCAGCCCGGCGAGCTCGGCCGGCTCCAGCGCCGCCTCGAGCCGCGCCTGCCGCCGGTCGAAGACGGGCCTGAACCGCGCCAGCTCGGCCCGGCCGGCATCGGTCAGGCTCAGGAGCTTGCGCCGCCGGCTGGTCGGGTCTCCGCGGCTGTGCAGCAGGCCCGCGGCCAGCATGTCCGCCGACGCGCGGCTCAGCTGCGCCCGGTCCATGACCATCAGCCGGCCCAGATCGGCGGCGGTGGTTTCCTCGAAGATGTCCAGCACCATCAGGATCCGGTACCAGGTCAGGTTCAACCGGCTGCCGTCCAGCTGCCTCGCGGCGTGGATGTCCAGCAGCTTGCTGAGCCGTGACAGCCTGAAGGTCAGCTGTTTCTCGAGTTCGGCAAGGTGCGCAAGGCGCTGGGACATCTTCTCGGGTGACGGATACATCAAGCGGCCTTTCCTGCCCTGTCGGCTTATATCTTCTTTTGCGTCCAATGCGATCGCAGGCTAGGCATCCGCCCCCGCCGATGCAAGCCGCGCCCGTGCGCCGGCGATGGCGGGAATCCGCGACCAAAACGCCCGCCGGAAACGAATCTTGACTGCCGGCGTGCATATGCAATCGTGCGCGCACCATGGCTGGAGAGTTCGACAAGATCACCGAGACCTGCGTGATGCAGCACCTGCGCAAGACTGCGCGGGGTGTCACGCAGCTCTACGAGGAGTCGCTGAAAGAGGTCGGGCTGACAGCGGGTCAGTTCAGCACGCTCGTTGCCGTTGCCCGCAACGACGGCATCGCGCTGACGCCGCTGGCCGAGGAGCTGGGGATGGACCGTACCACCCTGACCCGCGCGCTGGCGCCGATGGAGCGCAACGGCTGGATCAGCACCGCGATCCGCGAAGGCGACGCGCGCGTGCGCAACGTGCAGCTGACCGAGGCGGGGCGCGAGCTGCTGTCCAAGGCCACCACCCGCTGGCAGGCCGCGCAGGACGCCGCGCTCAAGCGCATCGGCATCAACGCCTGGGTCAAGATCCGGCCGGCGCTCCGAGACCTCGTGAAGTAGCGTCGCGGCCCATTGCTGGCCGGAACATGGCGCGGGAGGGCGCCGTGCCTGCCTGCTGGTCTTTCCGATCGCGTGGCGCGCTGCGAGCGCCCGGCATAATGATCGAGCTGGTCGTGTCGGCCGCTATGCTCCGGGTGAAACCCACGACAGCGCGCGAAACCTGAGGAGGCCACCTAGAGATCAGGCACCTCTGCCGCGTCGAAATCGACATGCAGGTGGTTGCCGTCGGGATCCCAGATATTGACCTGCACGATCGGCATGCCCGGCACAGGCGCCAGCCGGTAGCGGGTGCCCGACGCCTTGCAGCGTTCGATGAACTCGGGATAGCCACGGGCGCGGAAGGCGCCGTGCTCGAGCCGCAGGTCGTTGCCGTCCTGGGGCGTCTTGTCGACCGCCACGAGATGCACGACCGGGTCATTGCCGACATACATCCAGGCGCCGTCGATGTCGAAATCCGGGCGCGCGCCCCGTTCCATCCCCAGCACGTCGCTGTACCAGGCGATCATCGCGTCCAGGTTGGCGGTACGGATGTTGATATGGTCCAGACCCTCGATCATCTTTCCTTGTCCCCTTTTCTGCATCCCCGTGGGCCGGGAACGGCTCAGCCGCCGACGGTCGTGTTCGCGCCCGCGCCTCAGGCCGCTTTCTGAAAGAACAGCTCGACAGGCGCGATCATTTCGGCCTCGACCGCCGCCAGCATGTTGTCGACCTTCTGCCGCGCCGTCGGCCCCATCAGCAGGTGCAGGCCCAGCGGCGGCGGGCCCGAGTCCTGCATCGCCGTCACCATCCGCGTGAAGAAGGCGCGGGCATAATCGCCCCGGTCGCGGCGGTGGGTCAGCGTCAGCCCGGCGGCCTCGGCCGCCTCCAGATAGGTTTCCGGCCGGTCGAGCGCCGAGGCGTCGGGCTGCGACGCCCAGGGCAGCGGAAACTCGGGATGCGCCTCGCCCAGCCGCATCACGTCGTAGACCGCGAAGGTGCCGCCGGGCCTGAGCACGCGCGCGGCCTCGGCGAACAGCGCGGGCTTTTCGGGGATGTTCATGCCGACATGGAACAGCGTCGCCAGGTCGAAGGCGGCATCGGGAAAGGGCAGGTCGGTGGCGCTGCCCTGAACGAAGCGCACGCCCACCCCGGCGCGGCGGCTCAGTTCCTGCGCCACCGTCACGTAATCCGGCGTCAGGTCGATGCCGGTGACGTCGAAGCCGCGCCCGGCCATGTGCCGCGCCGGCCCGCCCAGCCCCGAGCCGAGGTCCAGCACCCGCGTCCCCCTGGGCATCTCGAGCAGGTCGAGCAGCGCGTCGGTCGCCTCGCCGCCGCCGATGTGGAATTCGTCCACCGCGCGCAGGTCCTCGGACCCCGGCGCCTCGGCGTTCACGCCCATCTGGCGCAAACCGGCCTCGATCAGGGACAGCAAATCGGCGGAACGGTAGTGTTCGGCGACAACATCGACGGGCTCTGCCATGGCACACCTCGCGGGCCGCGGCGCGAGAAGATCGCCGGACGTGGAGCGGCCCGTCATCCTCCACGCGGCAGCGCAAGTCTGCACAAATCCGCGTGGCGAGGGAAGCCTATAGCTTGTCGAAGGCCATCTGCACCGCGACCACGCGGCCCGAGCGCAGGTTCTCGTTGTGGTTGCTGATCTTCTGGGCCGCCGCGACGGCCAGGATCAGGTGCGAGCCCAGCCCGGATTGCGTGCTGCTGCGCCGGGGGAAGCTCTGGCCAAGTGTCTCGGTGAAATAGTCCCGCTCCGAGACGGGCGCAAAGCCGGCGTCGGCCGCCAGCGCGCGGTAGGTCTCGGGCTCCACGAGGAACGAGCTGTCGGCGGTTTCGGCCCAGGGCACAGGATAGGTCAGCGGTTCGGCGACCGGTCCCAGCATGATCTCGCAGATCACCAGCCGCTTGCCGGGTCTCAGCACCCGGTAGGCTTCGGCCAGCATGCGCTGCTTGTCCTCGACATTCATGCCCAGATGCATGATCGCGACGCCGTCGAACATCGCGTCCTGCAGCGGCAGCTTCAGCGCGCTGGCCGCGATGAACCTGGTCTTGTCCTGCAGCCCGACCCGGCGGCTGAGCTCGTTGGCGGTATCGATGAATTCGGGAACCAGGTCGACGCCGACACAGCATGCGCCGTATTCGCGGGCCAATTCGCGGCCCGTGCCGCCGATGCCGCAGCCGATATCCAGCACCATGTCGCCGCGTCCGACCCTCAGCTCGGATATCACGCGGCGCGTGGCCTCCAGCCCGCCGGTGTGCATGTGCTCGAGCGGCGCCAGATCCTCGGGGTTCAGCTTCTGGGGATCCAGGCCGCTGGCGCGAAAGGCCGCATCGAGCCGCGGCAGCAACTCGCCCGAGCTGTAGTGTTCCGTTACGATCTGCTCAACGCTGCTCATGGCATTCATTCTCGACCATCCCCCGTATTCTTACTCTTACTCGCCTACTGTGACGCCCGCGTGACGGGCCGGGTCCGTTCCCTTGCCGCCCCGCGGTCGTTACACTTCCATCCCAACGCCCCTTCGAACGCCAGGTTCCGCCAAAGGCCGATTCGCCGTCGCCGACACCCGAATCTGAAGGGGTGCGGGCGCGACTCGCCGGCCGGCACATGTGCCATCTTACCCATGTATACCGGAAATGAGATGCAATTGAGGCTAGATGTGGACGGAATGCGCTCTCCTCAGGCGGGTATCCGGAACAGCGCCTCCGTCCCCGTGCCGCGCCGCAGGGAAGCGGCGCCTCACGAGCCGGGAAGTGGCAGAGAGCCGATCCGGCCCATCGTCCTCCGCCTGGCATGCAGAAACCTCCAGATATTCCAGTGTAAAGCGTTCCACAGCGCCCGTTCGTGATCAAGCGACCCGAACAATGTCGGTGTTCACATCTCCGTTCGCACGCGCGCCGAGAAGGCGCGGGCAAGGCGCGGGGCGTCCCCGGCCTGGGCGGCGGGATCGAAGACGCGGTCCCAATCGACCGGCGCGTCGATGCGCGCGGCAAGGACCTCGCGCAACGGACGAGCCTGGGCCAGCGCATCGGCGCAGGCCTGCTTGACCAGCGCCTGTGCCTCGGGGCGGGGCATATGCGCGGCCAGCGCGAAGCTGCAGGCCTCGGCGAACATCACTCCCTGATGCGCCTGCAGATGCGCGGCCATCGCCGCCGCGTCCACCTCGAGCGTCCGGGCGAGGTCGGTCGCACCCAGCAGCGCCCTGCCGGTGGTCACAAGCATCTCGGGCAGGCGCAGCCACTCCAGCCCCCAGGCGCTGGCATCGCGCTCATGCGCGTGCAGCATCGCCTGGTGCAGCGCGCCCACCGCATGGGCGTTTGCGCTGCCCAGTTGGACCAGCATCTCGGCGCCCACCGGGTTGCGCTTGTGCGGCNNGCGTCATCGCGCCATCGAGCGCGGCGGCGAGTTGGAACAGGCTCACCAGGGTTTCCGCCTGCACCGGGTTGCGCTTGTGCGGCATGGTCGACGAGCCGCCGCCCGCGCCGGCGCGCAGTTCGGCCAGGTCGGTTTGCATCAACAGCAGCAGGTCGAGCCCCATCTTCCCCAGGCTGCCGGTGATCAGCGCCGCCAGCCCGGCCAGTTCGGCGATGGCGTCGCGGGTGGCGTGCCAGGGGATCTCTTGCACGCCCAGGTTCAGCGCCGCGCCCAGCTTCTCGGCCACTTCCGGCCCGCGCCCCTCCATCGCCGAGAGCGTGCCCGAGGCCCCGCCGAGCGAGACAACCAGCAGACGCGGCCGCAGCTCGGCCAGCCGCGCGCGGTGCCGGATCAGCGGCATCCCCCAGGTGGCGATCCGCGCGCCCAGCGTCGTGGGAGTGGCGTTCTGGTGGCGGGTGCGGGCAGCCATCGGCGTTTCGGCGTGCGCCTCGGCGAGATCGGCCAGCGTTGCGATCAGGCGTTCCAGCCGCGTGTCCCAGATCTCAAGCACCCGGCGCAGGCGCAGCACAAGCGCGGTGTCGAGCACGTCCTGCGAGGTCGCGCCCCAATGCACCCAGGCCGCCGCGTCGTTGTCGCCGATCTCCTTGCGGAAGGCGGCGACCAATGCCGGCACCGGTACGCCGGACTCGGCGGTGCCGGCGCGCAGGCCGGCAGGGTCCAGCTGCACCTCGAGCGAAGCGCGATGAATGGTCTTGGCGGCCTCCGCCGGGATGATCCCCAGGTCGCCCTGGACCTGGGCCAGCGCGCCCTCGAACAGCAGCATGGCGCGCAACTCGGCGCTGTCGGCGAACAGGCGCGTGAGTTCCTCGTCGGCGTAGAGGCCGGAATAGAGGCTCGAATCGAAAACCGAGACCGCCATTTCAGCCCAGCCCGTCCAGAAAGCCGTTCAGCAGCGCCGCGGTGGCGTCGGGTGCCTCGGCGGGGGGCAGGTGGCCGATGCCGGGGATGACGTGGAAGTCGCAGCCGGGGATCAGGTCGGCGGTCTCGCGCACCAGGTCGGCGGGTGTCGCGCCGTCCTCGCCGCCGGCGATGGCGAGGGCCGGCAGGCGCAGCCGGGCGGTGCTCTCTTTCAGGTCGGTCTCGGCGATCGCCTCGCAGCAGCCGGCATAGCCCTCGACCGGGGTGCGGGTCAGCATGTGGCGCCACAGCGCCAGCTTGTCGGGCTCTTCGCGCCGGAAGCGGGCCGAAAACCAGCGCTCGAGGATCGCCTCCTGCAGCGCCGGAAAGCCGTCCTTGCGCAGCTTGGCCGCGCGGTCCTGCCACATCTGCGGGGTCCCGATCTTGGCGCCGGTGTTCATCAGCACCAGCGCGCGCAGCAAGTCGGGGCGCTCGGCCGCCAGGCCCTGTGCCACAACCCCGCCCATCGAGATACCGACGAAGACCGCGCCGCCGAAGCCCTTGGCTTCGATCAGCTCGGCCGCGTCGGCCACCAGGTCGCCCATGTAGTAGGGCGCGGGCGGCGCATCGCTCAGCCCATGGCCGCGCTGGTCATAGCGCAGAATGCGGAATCCGGCGGGCAGCCGGTCGATGAGGGCCTCCCAGAGCCGCAGGTCGGTGCCCAGCGAATTCGAGAACACGATCGGGGTCCCGTCCTCGGGGCCGTCGACGCGGTAGTGGGTCAGGCCATTGCGGCCGCGGAACATCTTCATGGCCTTTTCATACCGCAAGCAGGCCCGAAGGAAACCCCCGCCGCCGCTTGACCCGGTCGCGCGGCAGGGTCACAGAACATCCATGACCCGTGCCCCCGCCAACCGCATCCTCCCCGGCCCCGAGGCCGCCAAGGGGCATGCCGCGATGCTGGCCTTCTCGGCGCTGGTGGCGGGATCGTTCTCGTTCGGGCGGCTGGCGGCGCCGCATATCGACCCGATGGCGCTGAACGCGCTGCGCTTTTCGCTGGCGCTGGTGTTCATGGGCGCCTGGGTCCTGGGCCGCGGGCTGCTGCGGCCCGAGCATCTGCGGGCGCCCTGGCGCTACCTTTTGCTGGGCGGGCTCTACGCGGTCTATTTCACGCTGATGTTCGAAGGGCTGAAGACCGCCGGCGCGGTGTCGATGGCCGCGGTGTTCACCCTGACGCCGGTGATGACCGCTGGCTTCGGCTGGCTGTTGTTGCGGCAGGTGACGACGGCGCGGATGGCGCTGGCGCTGGCGGTCGCGGCGGCGGGCGCGGTCTGGGTGATCTTCGACGCCGACCCGACGGCGATCGCCGGGTTCGAGGTCGGCCGCGGCGAGGCGATCTTCTTCCTGGGCTGCATCGCCCACGCGCTTTATGCGCCGCTGGTGCCGAAGCTGCGCCGATCCGAGCCGATCGCAGTGCTGACGCTGGGTACCATCTGCGGCGCGCTGCTGGTGCTGCTGATTACCGGAGGCCCGGCGATGGCCCGGACCGACTGGGCCGCGATGCCGGGGATCGTCTGGGCGGTGATCCTCTACCTCGCGGTCTTCGCCAGCACCGTGACCTTCGGGCTGATCCAGTACGCCGTGCTGCGGCTGCCGGGCGCCAAGGTGATGGCCTACACCTACCTGATCCCGGTCTGGGTGATCGGCTGGGAGGCCGCGCTGGGCGCCGGCCTGCCGCCCGCCGCGATCCTGCCTGGCATCGGCGCGGTGGTGCTGGGCCTCGTGCTGCTGCTGAAGGACTGAAACGGGCCGCGCGCCGTCTCAGCCGGCCGGGGTCGGGCGCAGATAGCTTTCGATGATCGCGTACCACTGGCCGCTTTGCGCGATCGAGCGGATGCCGCGGTTGAGCATGTCGATGGCGCGCGCGCCGCGCGGGTCGCCGCGGCGCGCCACGGCGGTCAGCCCGTCGGTGCGGGTCAGCGTCTCGAGCACCACCAGCGGGTTGCGCAGACCGGCATCGATGACCAGCGCCCGGGTGATCGCCGCGTCCATGCTCGCCACGTCGACCGCGCCGCTGTCGAGCATGCGCAGGCAGGCCAGCGCGTTCGGCGCGCGCACCAGCTTGGCCAGCCCCGGCAGCAGCCCCATCCGCACCAGGTCGTGCGAGGGGAAGCCCTCGGGGCGGCAGATGCGGGTGCCCGCCAGGTCCGCGGCGTCCATCGCGTCGGCCCAGGGGCCGTCGGCGCGGGTGTAGAACTCGGTCACGTATTCGAACATGATGTCCGAGGCGATGAACGCGTCGCACAGCAGGCGCTCGCGCTCGGACAGCTCCTGCAGGCTGCAATCGGGATAGATCCAGGGAAAGCTGAAATCAAAGCCGCCGCTGGGCAGGATCACCTCGAGATGCGCGTTGCGGTCATCGACCTGGCCGATATCGAGACCCGCCCCCGGCACGGCGGCGAAGGCGGCGTCGACCAGCGCCACCGCGATGCCGCCCATCGGCAAGCCGCGATCGATGAAGGGCGAGAGCGGCCCGCCGGCCAGCCCGCGATAGCCCGCCGCCGGCGCCTCGGCTCCCTCGGGGAGGCCGGCCTCCTGCCGCAGCATCTCGGCCGCCAGGGCATCGGCGCCCGAGGCGATGTTCGGCGCCGGGGCGGGAAGCCCGCCATCGGGTGTCGCCACGATGTCGCGCACCGGCTCGACGATCGGCGCGGGTTCGGTCTCGGCCTGTTGCTGCGCCGGCTGCGGCGCCGTTTCCTGCTGCGTGGTATCGCAGGGGATCTTCAGCCTCTGGCCCGGTTCGATGACGTTCGGATTGTGGCCGATGATGCGCCGGTTCGCCCGATAGACGTCCACCGCCCGCTCGCGCGAGCCGAGATAGGCCTCGGCGATTTCCCACAGGGCATCGCCACGCTGAACGACATGGATGGGGCAACCGTCCAGCGTGGCCGGCCCGTCCGCATCCAACGATCCCTGCGCGGCCGCCGGGGCGGCCGGGAGCAGCGAGAGGGCCAGCAGAAAGCGCGCCGCAAGGCCCAGCGGAAAACGGTTTACTCTGTTCATGGCCGGACCCTAAGCACGCGTCCGTTCACAAAACGTTAACAATAACCCGGTGCGATGACGCCGCTGCAACAAAGTTGCTCAAATCCCCGGCGCGAGCGTTGCTTGCGATTGACAGCCCGCCCGCACACTGCGCAGGCATAGTACCCAACGAACAACAAAAGCCGAGGGCCCGCCCCGCATGTTGATGGATCGCGAGCAGGAACCGCAATTCTCACAGCCGTTCCGCCAAATCCTCCTGATGGTGTTCATCCTGGTGCTGGCCGGCGTCGGGAGCTTCATCGCCTACCCGGCGGTCGCGCCGATCTTCCTGGCCTCTCCTTACCTGAACGGGGTGATCCTGGCGGTCTTCGTCGTCGGCGTGCTGGCCTGTTTCTGGCAGGTGTTCTCGCTGGTTTCGGCGGTCAGCTGGATCGAGGGCTTCGCGCTCGACCGGCCGGGGCACGAGTTCACCGGCTCGCCACGGTTGCTGGCCTCGCTCTCGGCGATGCTGCGCGACGAGAAGGCGCGGCACTCGCTGACCTCGACCTCGACGCGCTCGATCCTGGATTCGGTGGCGACGCGGCTGGACGAGGCGCGGGATATCACCCGCTACATCATCAACCTGCTGATTTTCCTCGGCCTGCTGGGCACCTTCTACGGCCTGGCCACGACCGTGCCCGCGGTGGTCGACACGATCCGCAGCCTCGCCCCGCAGGAGGGGCAGGACGCGCTGGGCTCGTTCGAGAACCTGATGGCGGGGCTGGAGCAGCAGCTGGGCGGCATGGGCACCGCCTTCGCCTCGTCGCTGCTGGGTCTTGCCGGCTCGCTGGTGGTGGGTCTGCTGGAGCTGTTCGCCAGCCACGGCCAGAACCGGTTCTACCGCGAGCTGGAGGAATGGCTCAGCTCGATCACCAAGCTGTCGCTGTTCACCGGCGAAGAGGGCATGGGCCCCATGGGCGGCGGCCTGGGCGAGGTGACCGCCAGCAACCTCAGCACCCTGAACGAGGTCGCGGTCCGCGCCGAGTCCAGCCGGATCGAGACCGACGCCAAGATCACCCGCCTGACCGATGCCGTGATGGCGCTGGCCCAGCAGCTGAACGAACGCCCCGCGGGCGGCGGCATGGGCGGCGAGGGTCACCTGCTCGAGCGTATCGCCGCCTCGCAGGAGCGCATCGCGGCGATGATGGAAAGCCGCGAGGAGGAAGGCGGCGCGCTCGACCCCGACAGCCGGATGCGGCTGCGCAACATCGACACCCACATGCTGCAGATCCTCGAGGAGATGGCTGCCGGCCGGCAGGACAGCGTCGCAGAACTGCGCCGGGAGCTTACGCAACTGAACGAAACCCTGCGGCGGGCGACGGAGGGCTGACGCATGGCCTTGTCCCGGCGCGGCAGCCAGCGTTTCTCGACCAATATCTGGCCGGGCTTCGTCGACGCGATGACCGCGCTGCTGCTGGTGCTGATGTTCGTGCTGTCGATCTTCATGATCGTGCAGTTCGTGCTGCGCAACCAGGTCACCGAGAAAGACCGCGAGCTCGACTCGCTGACCTTGCAGGTCAACCAGCTGGCCGGTGCCCTGGGGCTCGAACAGCAGCGCTCGAGCCAGCTCGAGAGCCAGGTCACCACGCTGAACGAGGATCTTGCCGACGCCGAGACCGAGGCCGAACAGCAGGCGGCGCTGATCGCCACGCTGACCGCGCAGCAGGAACAGGCCGAAAGCCGTATCGCCAGCTTCGAGGAACAGGTTGCGGGGCTGCTGGCCAGCAACCGTGATCTCGAGGCCGACCTGAGCCAGACCCAGGCCAGCCTGGCCGAGACCGAGGCCGAGGCCGAGGCGCGGGCCACCGAGCTGGCCGAGGCGCGCGAGACGCTCGAACAGCGCCAGGCCCGGCTCGAGGCCCTGCAGTCCGAGAACGAACAGCAGATGTCGCGCAACGAGGCGCTGGAGCTGGCGCTGGCCCGGGCGCGCAGCGAGATCGACGAGAGCACCCAGGCCGCGCGGCTGGCCGCCGCCCGCCGCGACGCGCTCGAGGCGCTGGTCGAGGACATGCGCCGGCAGCGCGCCGAGCAGGACGAGCAGCTGAGCGCGCAGCAGGCGGAGCTGGCGCGCCAGGCCGAAGAGCTGGACGAGGCCGAGGCCGCGCGCCTGGCCGAGGCCGCCGCCGCCGAGCGCCTGCGCGAGCGGCTGCAGGACAGCTCGGCAGAACTGACCGCGATGACGCTGCGGCTGGAAGAGGAACGCCGCAAGGCGGAGGAGACCCTGACCCTGCTGGCAGCCGCCGAGGCCGAGCGCGCCGAGCTGACCGCCGAGCTGCAGCAGCAGGCCGAGGCGCTGAGCGAGTCCGAACGGCAGGCGGCCCTGCTGGCCCGCGCCCGCGACGCGCTGGCCGAGGAGGAGCAGATATCGGCCGAGGCCCAGCGCAGGGTCGCCCTGCTGAACCAGCAGACCGCGGCGCTGAACCAGCAGCTGCGCAGATTGCAGGCATTGCTGGACGAATCCCGCGCCGCCGAGGAAGCGGCGCAGGTGCGCATCGAGACGCTGGGTTCGGACCTCAACACCGCGCTCGCCCGCGTCGCCGCCGAGCAGCGCAGGCTGGCCCAGGAACAGCAGCGCCGCGCCGAACTGGAAGAGGCCGAGCGCAAGCGACTTGAGGAAGAGGCCAAGGAGCTGACCAATTACCGCTCGGAGTTCTTCGGCCGGGTGCGCGAGATCCTAGGCGACCGCGAGGGCGTTCGGATCGAGGGCGACCGGTTCGTGTTCTCTTCCGAGGTGCTGTTCGACCGGGGCTCGGCCGAGCTGGGCGCGGACGGCCGCGCGCAGCTGGCGCAGGTCGCCGAGGTGATCCGCGAGATCCGTGACGAGATCCCGCCCGAGATCGACTGGATCCTGCGCGTCGACGGCCATACCGACGACATTCCCGTCAGCCCCGGCAGCCGCTATGCCGACAACTGGGAGCTGAGCCAGGCGCGCGCGCTGTCGGTGGTGCGCTACCTGATCGACCAGCAGGGCCTGCCCGCCGACCGGCTGTCGGCCAACGGTTTCGGCGAATACCAGCCCATCGATCCGCGCGATACGCCCGAGGCGCGCGCCCGCAACCGCCGCATCGAGCTGAAGTTCACCGAACGCTGAGGGCCGGACCGGCTAGCCGCGACGGATCGTTCTAGCCGGCTTGTCCGGTTTGTCTTCGCGGGCGTCCGGCACGACGTAGAGCTTCTCGCCGTCGGACGAGGACCTGCCGCCGCCGTCGGAGCGGTCTTCCACGGTGTCGTCGATGTCGTCGTCCCCGCCGTCCGGGTCGTTTGCGGTGTCGGGAGAGCCCGCATCCCCGATGCCGATCTCGTAGGTCCCGCCCGAGGCAGCCTCGGCGTCGTCGCCTGACCCGACGTCCGGCGCACCGGCTGGCTCGGGCTTCGGCACGCGTGCCCCGGCGGTGCCGACGGTGCTCTCGATGCGGGCGAGGGACTCGACGATCTTGGGATCCATGGCCGAGGCGATCGCGCGCATTTCGCCCAGCAACATGCTCTCGTGATCGGTCTGCCCTTGCAGCATCCTCGCCTGGGTGGCCGCGATCGAGGCGATTTCGCTGCGCAGCGCCGCGATCTCGGCCAGGATGGCCGGGTCGCTCGCGCCGCGCTTGTCGCGGACCCAGCCCGGCCCATCCGCGGGGGGCTGATCGGGGGAATGCGGAGGCTGGAGCCCGTCGCCGGCCCCGAACCGGATGATGTACCAGATGACATAGGCACCGGTGCCGCCGCCGAAAGCGAGCGCTATGATGCCCAGTATATCGGCTCCATCCATCCTGGCCTCTGCGGCGGTTGTGATCGGATCTCTATCGCCGCAACTGGTTTTTTTCGCGTTAACCCCCCGGTGGCGAGACCACCGTTAAGAGTTTCTTATTCAAAGAGACGGTAAACGGATCTCATAAAAACAATCCTATCCCTGGAAACCGGCGAGAAAAAAATGAGCAGCTATCCTGTCTGGATCGAACCACGAATGCACGTTCCACCGCCCGCGTTCGACGCGGCGTTTTCCCTCATCGCGCTGGCGCCAGCCGATGCACCGTTGCCGTTGGCCCCGCGCGGCTGCCGTTGGCTGATCCACGGCCCGATCGCCGCGCTGAGCGCTTTCGGCGAGCCTGAACTCGACGTTTCCAGCCGTCACGTTCTGGGTCAGGTGCCGGGGGCGACGCCTGTCGGGCCGAAGCCGGTCCGACTCAACATGGCCGCGATGGCCCGCCTGTTCGAGCGGCATTCCGTGGCGCTGCAGCGGGTGCTGTCGCGGCGTGCGCGCTGCGCGGAATACCGCGTCACCGTCAGTGGCGTGGCCCAGCACTCCGATTTCCGCCTGTTCGCGAGGGTCGCGCAGGACCTGGCCGATCTGTCGACTCAGCTCTGCGCGACGCCGACCGAACTCCTTCCGATCGTGGCCGGCGACGTGGTGATCGCCCTGTCGCTCACGGTGCATAATGACCGTATCGAGCGGCTGGTCGCCATGCTGGACGACGCTCGCCAGATAGCCGACGCGCGCGGGCTGTCGATGCATGTCGTGGGCCCCGATGCGCTGCGCAGCTTTCCGCTGGCGCTCTCCGAATGGGACGGACTGGTTCCCGTCACGTCCCCCGAAATGAAACGGGCGGGGTAGGCCCCCGCCCGTCCGGATCTCATCCCATGGCTGGCCGCCGGGTCACTCGG
>JABAHR010001781.1_pt14 | contig 14175 bp, 11 predicted proteins | sample 7062101 | NCBI WGS metagenome assembly JABAHR01 (sample SAMN14534553, study PRJNA622989) | marine sediment metagenome | biome: marine biome [ENVO:00000428]; feature: marine pelagic biome [ENVO:01000023]; material: deep marine sediment [ENVO:00002113] | place: India: Gulf of Kutch | collected... | reverse complement strand
GGGAGCAGCGGTTCGGGCACGCTGCCGCCGTAATCCATTGCATACAGGCTCATGTGTCCACTTAGGTTGCTGATGAAAAAGATGCGGTCACCTACAATTTGCGGTACGACAAACTGACGTGCCGCCAGCAATGACTCGATTCGGTACATATCATTCTCCTTCTGTTCTGGTGGTTGATGATCTGATTCCGATTGGTGGTTTATTTTAATTCAATTTCAGCTTCTTTTCAGATAAACTTTGCATGATTAAGCGAAATCTCATTTATGCAATCTGTTAGGGTTGGTACACATGGGGGTTGACGCAGTTGGGGAGGCGTTCACCGGATAGACCTGCCATTAAATTGTCAACAGCCATCCGGGCCATTTTACCGCGCGTGGCGCGGCTGGCGCTGGCGATGTGGGGTGCAATGATCAGGTTATCCAATGTCAGCAGCGGATCCTCGGCGGGAATTGGCTCCGGGTCGGTGACATCCAGCGCAGCACGCGCAATTTGGCCGGTTTTCAGGGCCTGGTAAAGGGCCTGGGGATCAACGACCGGTCCGCGGGCGGTGTTGATCAGGATGGCGCTGGGCTTCATCTGGGCGAACTGCTCTGCTCCGATCAGGTGGTAGGTGTCCGGGGTCAGGGGTGTGTGCAGGCTGATGAAATCCGATTGGGCGAGCAGTTCATCCATCCCCGCCTTTTCGGCGTGGGGATCATCCGGATGGGGCTCGTGATCTGGATCGACATACAGCACGCGCATATTAAAACCAGCGGCTCTGCGCGCTACTGCCCGGCCGATGCGTCCAAAACCGATCAGCCCGAGGGTGGCCCCGGCAATATCCTGGCCGAGAAGCAGGGTCAGGCCCCAGGTCTGCCATTTGCCTTCTCGGACGTAGCGGTCTCCTTCTACCACCCGCCGGGCAGCGGCCATCAGCAAGGCAAAAGTGAAATCGGCTGTGGTTTCGGTGAGGATTCCGGGGGTGTTTCCCACCGGGATGCCGCGGGAGGTGGCCGCATCCAGGTCGATGTTATCGACTCCGACAGCACAATTAGAGATGACTTTAAGCTGCGTTCCGGCAGCGTCCATCACCTCACCATCAATGGCATCTGTCAGCAAGCAGAGCAAACCGTCCATCCCGGTAGTTTTCTCCATGATGGTCTGTCGCGGAGGGGGAAGTTCGTTTTCCCAAACGTCCGCCTGGACGGACTCAAGAAGCTGGCTGAGGGCAGGTTCGGGAAGCCGTCGGGTGACAAAAACTTTGGGCTTGGACATGCTTACTCCTTGGAGACTGAATGGCTGGTTTCAGCACCATTTTAGCACGGGTAGAAACCTACTGGAGGTCTGTTCGAAGTTCCTATCATCAAATGTCAGGGTACTTTTTGCTTGCCATGAAATTTAAAATCACGTACAATAGACTAGAACAAAAGTTCTGATTATGATGTGGACATCTGCTGATACGTTGAGAGTATTGATCTTTGTATGTATTTTCGGGATGCTGCTGGTCGCGATCCTGTACCTGCGGCAGCGCAAACTCTCCACCATGGCGTATCTGCTTTGGGGGATTCTGGCACTGATGCTTCCGGTCTTAGGTCCATATTTGGTGATCGCCGCCCGTCCGGGTAAGCCGAGTGGGAGTAATTAGGGGTGCTTGTAGGTAAAGGATAACTCTCAGCCTATTATTGCAAACTCTATCTGCTGTAATTTTTGGATAACCCTGCGCGTGTTAAGCTCTTTCTGGTAAAAATAAGCGTCTCATTGTATACTTTTAAAATCATTCAAATCTGAACGGTTTGGAGTATTAAGAACTCATCAATATCTTTAGAGTCAAACAGGGATTGGATTCTCTCTTTGATTCAAACTGCGTAGGAGAAGGGAACACTGCCATGAAAGTATCCGTGTTACAAGAGAATCTAGCACATGGTCTGAGCATTGTAGGGCGTGCGGTATCACCACGGAGTACACTGCCGGTTTTGGCAAATGTGTTGGTGGCAACTGATGAAGGCCGTCTGCGGCTATCAGCCACTAACCTCGAGATTGGGATCACCTGCTGGATCGGCGCCAAGATCAGCGAAGATGGATCGACCACCGTGCCAGCCAGGACCTTTTCTGACCTGGTAAACACGCTGCCGGATGGCCAGGTGGATATTGATCTGGCAGTACGCACGCAAACGCTTCATGTCCGCTCAGGTGCTTCCAACACGGATATAAAATGTATCGATGCCCAGGAGTTTCCCCCCATGCCGGTGCCGGACCTGAACGGCGGGGTGGTATTTAATGTCGCCGATTTGCGAGATATGATCCGGCAGGTCGTTTTTGCTGCGTCAACCGATGACGCCCGCCCGGTGCTCACAGGCGTGCTGGTCACCGTGGAAGGGAACAAGGTCACGATGGCGGCAGCGGATGGCTTCCGGCTTTCGGTACGCAATTCAGATCTATCTGACCAGTTTGACGAACCTGTTAAAGCCATTATCCCGGCACGGGCGCTGAATGAACTGGCGCGCATTATTGGAGACGGTGAAGAAAAAGTCACCATGGTGCTCCCTCAAGGCCGCGGCCAGGTGATCTTCCGCACCAAAAATATCGAACTCACCTCCCAGCTGATTGAAGGGGTGTTCCCGGACTTCGCCCAGATTATCCCTACCATGCATAATACGCGCACCATTGTCTCCTCAAACGCCTTTCTGAAGGCTTGCAAGCAGGCGGAGATTTTCGCCCGCGACGGTTCTCATATCGCGCGTTTGAACATTACCCCCGGTGATGAAATTCAGCCGGGGTCCATTGAAATCTCAGCTCAATCTGAAGAGACTGGCTCGAGCGAGGCAGTTGTCGAAGCCACGATCGAGGGACAATCGGTCATCATCGCTTTCAATGTGCGCTACCTGCGGGAAGTGCTCGATGTTGTCGGTACACCTAACGTGGCTTTAGAAACCAGCGCTGCGGCTGCCCCAGGTGTCATCCGCCCCATGGGAGATGAAGATTTCCTGCATGTGATTATGCCGATGCACCTCGGTAATTAGTTCAATATCCCACCGGTGAGGACAGCGAACGGGTTCCTGTTCGTGTTTATAGACTTAATTACGTTTGTTGATCAAACAAACCGCGTTTTTTGTATTAACTTATGACTCTGCCACACTCTTCATCTGATCCTGCTTTCCGGATATTTCTGATGCTCGCCCAGTATCCGATTTTACAAAATCGGATCCGATGGCTGATGCGCCAGGAACTCTTCAAGCGCGGGATTGTCTCATCGGAAGATTTTAACGGTCAGGTGCGCCAGCTGGCGATTGAATCTCAGATGAGGGAAGGTCTTTCGGACCCGTTTGGAGAAGAACCGGAAGATGTATGGCTGGCGCGGTTGAAAAAAGTGCGGGACTACCTCACTGAATTGCATTTTGCCAACAACCTCTCCTTCGAGCTGTTTGAGGAATTAGTACGTACTGTCCTGGAAGAACGCGGTGCCCTGCACGATGAATGGCTGGGGAATTGGAATGCCGAAATGGCGCCGCAGGAAATGTTGGTCGATCAGGCGCTCAGAATCAGTCGTTTGCCCCCGGAAGAGCGTAAAGAATACGAAGCCAACTTGGAAGAGATCAAAGTTGTGCTGATCCGCAATATGATCAGCGACCAACTGGCCTATATCAAGATTGCCAAAAAATGGTTTACCATGGAGGACCTGCTGGATATCCGAGAACGCAAGATTGGCAGCGGGAAGGTCGGGGGAAAAGCGGCCGGGATGCTGCTGGCGAAAAGTATTCTCTCTGTGGTGGGGGATGAAGACATAAAGGAAACCATCCGGATTCCCGAATCCTATTTCTTAGGTGCAGATGTAATGTACGCCTTTATGGCGCACAACAACCTGATGAAGTGGAACGACCAAAAATACAAATCCGAAGATGAGATTAGAGCAGATTACCCGCGCATTCATGAAGAATATCTCTCTGGGGTTTTTCCTCCTGATATTCGTGAAGAATTGCAATATATTTTGCAAAATGTTGGTGATGTTCCAGTAATTGTGCGGTCTTCCAGCTTGCTAGAAGATAATTTCGGCACTTCGTTTGCCGGGAAATATGAATCTCATTTTTGTCCTAACCAGGCCACACCTGAAGAAAATTACCGCGCCTTTGAACAGGCCATCATCAAAGTGTATGCCAGCGCCCTCAACCCGGACCCCCTTCTCTACCGCCGCAGCAAAGACCTGCAGGATTATGATGAGCGGATTGCCGTCCTGATCCAAGTGGTGCAGGGCGATGAGATAGGCAATTACTATCTTCCCCACGCGGCAGGGGTTGGATTCAGCCAGAATTTATACCGCTGGTCGCCGCAAATAGACCGCGATGCTGGATTCTTGCGGCTGGTCTGGGGGTTGGGGACGCGTGCTGTGGACCGGGTTGGCAGCGATTTTCCACGGCTGGTGGCTCTCAGCCATCCTATGCTTTATGCGCATTCCGACCCGCGTTCCCTGAGCCGATATTCACAAAAAGAGGTCGATCTGATCGATCTGAAGGCTAATATCTTCCGCACGCTTCCCATCCATGAGGTGTTGGACAAGCGGTACCCTATTCTGCGTTACATTGCGCAGATCTATCAGGACGGGTACTTTTCCCCCATCCGCAGCACTTTGATGCAAACGAATCTGAACAGCTTGATTGTGAATATGGACGAACTGCTGCGCAGAACACCATTTGCAGACCGCATGAAGCGCATGCTTGAAACCTTGTCCATACATTACCAATCTCCGGTGGATTTGGAATTTGCTGCATCCATTATCGACCCTGGTTCCCGCAACCCGGATGTGGAGATCAGCATCCTGCAGTGCCGGCCACAAAGCTTGCTGCAGGAAACAGAAGTGCAGATTCCAAAGCATCTACCGGAGGAAAAGGTAGTGTTCGCCACATCTCAGGTGCTGCCACATGGCCAAGTGGACGAAATCCGGTATATTTTGTTTGTCACACCGGAGGGATATTTCAGCCTGGGGTCGGATGCTGAGCGCGTCAATTTAGTGCGTTCGATCAGCCGCTTAAACCTGCGCCTGGCAGATGAAACATTTATCTGCCTGGGCCCTGGGCGCTGGGGCACGACGACCCCAGACCTGGGGATCAGCGTTGGGTATTCGGATATTTACAATACGCGCTCATTGATTGAACTTTCTGGAGAAGGGGTGGGCACCGCACCGGAACCCTCCTTTGGGACTCATTTTTTCCAGGATTTGTTGGAATCCTCGATTTATCCGCTGGCGATTTATCTCGATGATGAAGATGTGATTTTTAACCGTGACCTTTTTTACCAGGCAGAGAATCGTTTGTTGGAGTACCTGCCGGAAGAAGAGAAACTGGTGGATGTACTCCGTGTGCTGCAGGTGGATGATTATATGCCCGACCATCATATTCATCTCATCATGGATGGAGAAGCCGGCAGGGCCGTGGCCTACCTGAAGGAGGATGATACCGAGTGAAAAAATTTGTGGCAGTTGCCGGAAATATTGGGGCAGGCAAATCGACGCTTGTGGAAAAATTGTGCGCCAAAATGGGCTGGCAGCCGTATTATGAACCGGTTGCAGAAAACCCCTACCTGAAAAATTTTTACAAAGATATGAAAGCCTGGGCTTTCCAATCCCAGGTGTATTTCCTCATCCACCGGATGCGCTCTCATTTTGAACTGCTAATGAGCGAATCTTCTGTATTGCAGGACCGCACGGTGTATGAAGATGCTGAGATCTTTGCCCGCAATTTGTACTTGCAGGGAAACATGACTGAGACGGATTATGCCACCTATCGTGAGCTTTTTGAACTGTTTATTAACATGCTCAACCCGCCAGACCTTGTCCTCTACCTCAGTGCCCCGGTTGAGACTCTGCTGGAGCGGATCAGCTCGAGGGGACGGGATTTTGAAAGCACCATCTCTGCTGAGTACCTCACCCAACTGAACCAGCTATATGAAAAGTGGATTTCTGGTTTTCATCTTTGCCCGGTCCTGACGGTGCCTGCCGACCAGTTGGATTTTGTGCATACTCCCGGTCACCTTGATTTGATCGCCAGAAAGGTAGAGGATAAATTGCGCGGTAAAGAGCAGGTTTTCTTTGCTCCCGAAGATATTATGCGTTACCGGTGAGCGAACAGACCTGTTTTGGGTTTAGATCACCCTGCGGGAATCATTTTGTTGGGGTCAAGACTTATAAACCCCCCGTGAAAATACTAACCATGTGACACTTTCAGCGATTGAGGACATCTCTTGCCGATTCAATCTCTCCCTTATATTCTTGCCCTTGGTTTTATGTACGGCAGCACAGTTCTGGCATCGCGGTTTGCAGTGGGCCAATTCTCGCCGACCACGTATGTCGGTATCAGACTGCTGCTGGCGGGTGCGGCGTATGCTTTGGTTTATCTGTTGTCGGTGAACGGCAGACATTGGCCGCGCGACGGAGAGTTGTGGAAAAAATCGATCGTGCTGGCCGTATTTGGGACGGTCATCCCGATGAATTTTTTGGTGATTTCGCTGCAGTTCCAGTCCAGCGGGGTGACATCGATGCTGATCACTTTGAACCCGGCGATTACCGTAGTGCTGGCACATTTTTTTCTTGCTGATGAACGGCTGACATTGAGGAAGCTGATGGGGGTAATTCTTGCTCTGAGTGGGGCGCTGTTGATGTTGGTGCTGGGTGAGTCGGGTCTGCCGGATGTCGCACAGGTCAATCCGTTGGGATATTTGCTCGCTTTTACTGCCATGATCTCTGCCAGCACATCTACGATTTTCGCGCGGCGCTCGATGCATCATCTAGATACATTCGATGTCTCCAGTATTCGAATGTGGGTGGCCAGCCTTATTGTCGTACCGCTGTCGATCGGTTTTGCGGGGTTCAATCTCAGGGCTGTCAACCTTCAGGGGTTAACTGCACTGGGATGGGCATCTCTGGTGGGGACATTTGCCGCTACTTTGCTTTCCTTTTACCTGGTTCAAAGATTTGGGGCGACCCCTGCTGCTATGACAGCCTATGTGATTCCTGTGGTCGCCAGCATCGGGGGGGCCCTGCTGCTGGATGAAAGGATTACCTGGGGAATTGCAGGCGGAATGGTGCTGATCATCGGGGGCATCTCATTGATCAACCGGGTGCCCAAGTCCATCACGGAAATCGGGGCCAAAGAGGTCACCTGATCAAACGATATTCGCGCTGAAGCAAAAGAGGGAAAGATGGCTATATTAGCCGCTCAGATTTGGTTACCCTTTAACCATAAAGACCACGGTAACGCCGTCGCCGCCTTCGCTGCGCCCACCGGGTTCAAAGCGCTCCACGTAAGGGTGGTTTTTAACCATCCGCCGGACCGCGTCGCGCAGTTTTCCGGTGCCTTTGCCGTGTACGATGCGGGCGTAAGGCAGACCTGAGAGATAAGCCCGGTCGAGATAATGTTCTAATTTTTCCACGGCTTCGTCGACCGTCAGGCCGCGCAAGGAGAGCTCTACCCCAGGAGAAGGGGTGGAGTATGTTACATTTTCGGCCTGGATGGTGGGTTTGGCTTTTTTCTGGGGCTGCTCGCCGATCAGATCGAGGTCGTAGAGATCTACGCGGACGCGCAAATTTCCGACCATGATCTCGGCCTGTTCTTCACCCAGGGAAGATACGACTCCTTCTTTTCCCAGCGAGCGCAGCCTGACTTTATCCCCGAGCCTGATGGGTCGCTGTTTGGCGGCCTGGGGGATTTCCTTCGATACGCGCTGGCGTTCGGCAGGTTGTTCTACCTTGCTTTCAACCTGGCGGACGGTCTCCTCAAGGTCATCTACCACCTCGAGCGGTTGGCGAGCGATTGCCAGCTGGCGGCGGGCTTTGCGGAGCTCCTCCCTTACGGCTTCGATCTCTAATTGAGCGTTCTTCTGGGCTTCTGAAAGGATCTCCATGCGCTCATCTTCAATTTTCTCCAACCTCTCAGTTAATTCTTCCCGCTCTTGTTCTGCCTGGTGTAAAGTCTTTTCGGCTTCTTGGCGCGCTTCTTGGGCCAGATCGCGCTGGCGATGAATTTCATCGAGCAGGTCGTCGGCTTTCAGGTCGGTTGGGTTGATCTTTTGCCGGGCGTACTGGATGATTTCCTCCCGCAGCCCTAATCTTTCTGCAATGTAAAGGGCATTGGAACGGCCAGGTAATCCGATGGTCAGGTGAAAGGAAGGCCGCAGGGTTTCCAGATCAAAAGCCATCGAGGCATTGATCACCCCGGACGTGTTATGCGCATAGGCTTTGAGTTCTGGGTAATGCGTAGCGACGATGGTTGGGATGCCGCGCTCGACGAGAAAAGTGAGAATGGCCTGAGCGAGTGCCGCTCCTTCCTGCGGGTCGGTTCCTGCCCCCAATTCATCCAGGATCACCAGGGTGTTTTGGTTGGCTTGATCCAAGATATGGATGATGTTGGTGATGTGTGCCGAAAAGGTGGAGAGGGACTGTTCAATGGACTGCTCGTCCCCGATATCGGCATAGATATTCTCAAAAACACTGATCTCGGATTCGGCCTGGGCAGGGATGTGCAGCCCGGCCTGGGACATGCATGCCATCAGCCCGACGGCTTTGAGTGTGACGGTTTTTCCGCCGGTGTTGGGGCCCGTGATCAGCAGGATATACGTCTGCGGGTCGATGGTGACATCAATCGGTACGACGGTTTCCTGATCCAGCAGGGGATGGCGTGCCTGCCATAATTTAAGCGTCAATCCGGGGTTAATCCCCTGGCGTTTGCTTTTGAAGCGCACCAGTTTAGCTGGATTGGCTTGTATCTTATCGGCATACTTGGCCTTGGCGAAGATCAGGTCCAGGCGGGCCAGAGTATCCACAATTGCGGTTAGATCCTCCCAATGGCCGCCCATTTTGGCAGAAATTTCAGCCAGGATGCGGCGTTCCTCTTCTTTTTCGGCTACCTGGAGTTCGCGCCACTCATTGTTCAGTTCTACTACCTGGAGCGGTTCGACGAATAAGGTGGCCCCAGAAGAGGAAACATCATGCACGACAGATTTGACCCGGCCGCGAGCTTCGGCTTTGATCGGCAGGACATACCGTCCCTCTCTCTGGGTGACCAGCGATTCCTGCAAATAAGGGGCGATGCGCTCGCTGGAGAGGAGCTTTTGCATCCTGGTGAGCAAGCGGTCGTGCGTGATGCGGAGCTGTCCCCGCACTTCATCTAATTTTGCGGAGGCGGAGTCAAGGATATCGCCGCGCTCGGAAATGGCGCTGGAAATGGCATCCACCAGTCCCACGGGTGCGGGAAAACCTAAGGTAATTTCGGTTAAATAGGGGGTTGAGAGTTCACTTCGTTCGAGCTGACGGCTGATTCTACGGGCAGAGACCAGCGTCGATTTGATATCCAATAAGTCAGATGGAACTAAGACGACTCCCCGGCTGGCTGCCCGGGCAAGGTCGCGAATGTCTCTTGCGCCGCCAATGGTGGTGTGCGGTTCTGTTTCCAGCAGCAGACGCGCTTCAGTTGTTTCATCCAGTAATTGGCGGGCAGTGTGGAAATCTCCACTGGGGCGCAACGCCAGAGCCAACTCATTTGATGGTGAAAAGGAGGTGAACTCAGCCAGTTCAGCGAGCACCTTATCAAATTCAAGGGTGTGCAAAGTTTTTGTCTCCATCGGAGGAAAAGTTTACCATGAATCCCACAACTCGTAATGTGGATAGAAAAAAAAGGGGGCTATAGGCGCATCATTAGTTGCGGGAAGCCTAACTGGCAAGTTAGGTTGGGATTCATTACAAGCCTTGGTCGCTAGGAATTATTCTGGAAGGAGATTGACTTTGTGAAATATTTCATTTATAATACAGACACAACCAGAAAATAGGCCACTGCGTCTTTTGGTAAATTCTTGGGCTTATCACCTGAAGAGAACCGGGCGGGCCGGTAGTATCACCAAGATACTCCACCGCCAAAAAGTGTCAAACTGTGAGCTCCAAGCAACCTGGCGCAGTGGTCTATTTAAGTGGAAATTAGCTAAGGTTGCATTAAATTTGATCTGATTGTTCTCCCAAAGACCTACATAAAGAGTGAAACGATTTTGTTATTTATATGATCTTAATTATCTTTTATGATAACTACAGACGGAAGAGCCCTGCAGGGAATGGCTACTGGATTACAAATTTGTAAGCTGTAAATTGTTGATGGATGTAGTATGCTAAGAGTAGTTTACTGTAAGGTTACCAGAATGGAGGTTGGTATAATCAGGATGAATTCAACTTCCAGGGTACATAAAAAAAGAATCATGTTCATCGAGGTGCTGCAATGTTGTCCATACTGAAAAATATTCATTTAGAGGAAAGAGCGCAGGGATTGGTAGAGTATGCTCTCCTTATCTTGTTCATTGCCGTAGTAGTGACTGTGGCGATGATGTTCATTTCTCCTGAAATTGGAAACGCCTTCAGTGAAGTGGGATCGGCAATGGAATAACTCTGGGACAGGTTGAGTACCAGCGTTTTCCTAGATAACACTTGGGGCTTGATTGCTGTTTAGCTCCATGGTTGTGACCGGAAAAACCTAATTGATTTTTAGATCTGCAAATAAAGGGATGTGGAAAACATCCCTTTATTTATTAATTCTAGCGTCGGGAAAGAAAGCTATCGAAATTGTAATTGATTTTTAGGCGTGATTAATGTTATGATAAGTTACTTATTTTTCCCGAATTTTATTTTATCATCGGGGATCGATATCTATTGATTGAGAGGTTATTTATGTATTTTTCCGAAAAAGGCCAGGGACTGGTCGAATATGCATTAATCATCGTGCTGATCGCATTGGTTGTTATCGTTGCGATGACTTTCTTGGCCCCCACAATTGGGAATGTATTTACGGAAATCGGAAATACGCTCGAAGCAAGCGTCTAATCCCAGTAAATTAAATCCCATTGACTGACCGATAGGGAGAGTTCCTGCCGGTCATTTTAGGTTGCCTCTTCAGATTTAAGCTGGTCTTTGATCTGGACTGTTGGGGAACCACTGTTTGCATTTAATAAAGCCGCTCAGATGGGAAAAATCAGGGCTTGGTTTTGCTGCAATCTATTCTTGGGGCTGCCAGACTTGGTACAGTCCTAGATTTCCACCTGCCCCATCTGAAGAAAATTGATGAACCAACTTAAAGCCCGTTTGATCGGCAAGGGATTGCAGTTCATCGGGGGTGAAGTAGTGGACATAGCGCAGACCAGTACCACCTCGCCGCCAATCCAGCAGATAATCATTGGGGTCCACCTGGTTCTCCATGAGTCCGATGCGCTCCCAGGGCTGGATGCGTTTTCTTAGCTTTGGGCTCAGCATAAACTGCCAGTTTGAATGGATAAAATTACCATCTTTAGCCAGTAAACCCCGCACTTGCTTAAAAAACCGGGTACGCAGTTCGCTCGAGGGAATGTGGTGGAGGGTTGCGAAGCACAAAATGGTGTCAAACTCTTGCTGCAGAAGTTTCTCCGCCCAGGTGCTCGCGGCAAGGTCTGCCTGAATAAATGCTGTCTTCGGGATCTCCTGCTGGCGCGCGATTTCGATCAGGTTGGCAGAAGTATCAATGCCGACATAGCGGCCGGTATGGCCGTTCTCTGCCAGGTAGGCAGCCAGTCGCCCGTTGCCGCATCCCAGGTCAAGGACACTGTCTCCAGGAGGAATCTCGGCCACTGCCCGGACCACACCGGGCTGCAGCCGCTGCCGGGTTTCTGAAAACTGATCGGCAAAGGTCTGGTAAAATTGATGGTTAAGCTTAAGCAGTTGCGCTGCAATTTCTGGCTGCATAGTTGTATTATAGAGGAAGTTACAACCTTTGCAAGTCGGCCATGAGCAGAGCAAATGTTAGAAAATATGATTGATTAATGGTAAATGATTGATGGACTCTTTGAAGAACCAGATTAAAGAATGGAACGAGCTCAAGCGCCACACGCCTGAGAAATTGGAACTGGCACGCGCTGCCCTGAGCGACATTCAGGAGGGCATGAAGGTGCTTGAGGCCATCCGCCGTCACCCGATTACTGCCGAGGGAGGGGGGTACATCGGGAAGCAGATGCTGGTGGCTGTGTACCGGACGATGGTCGAAACCGGGGAAATTAAGGAAGACCCTGCCCTGCTCGCCAAAATCCGGATGAAGCCCACCCGCACACAGTCCGGGGTGACGGTGGTCACGGTGCTGACCAAGCCGTATCCCTGCCCCGGGAAGTGCATTTTTTGCCCCACCGATGTACGGATGCCAAAAAGTTATCTGCCCGATGAACCGGGTGCCATGCGGGCCGTTCACCATCAATTTGATCCTTACGAGCAGGTGTCGGCGCGCATCGAAGCCCTGGAAGCTGTCGGACACCCGACGGATAAAATCGAACTCCTGATTTTAGGGGGAACCTGGAGTTCGTACCGCAAGGATTACCAGGAATGGTTCGTCCACCGGCTGTTTGATGCTATGAACGGGCCTGAGGCGGACCACGCGCCGGAAGTTTACGAGGAGCGGATGCCGATGGACAGCCTGGATTTGGCATCTGCCCAGGAATTTAACCAATCGGCCGAACACCGTAATGTCGGCCTGGTGATAGAAACACGCCCTGACCATATTGACTCCGAGGAACTGGCCTGGCTGCGCTATTTGGGCGCCACCAAGGTGCAGATGGGCGCGCAGAGCTTCGATGATCACATCTTGGAGATCAACAAGCGCGGGCATGATGCCCGAGCCACTCGCGAGGCGGTTGCCATGCTGCGGGCGGCAGGGTTCAAGATTGTGCTGCACTGGATGCCGAACCTGTACGGGGCAACCCTGGAGAGCGACCGGGAAGATTTCGCCCGTATGTGGGAAGGTCACTGCCCGGATGAGATTAAAATTTATCCTAACCAGCTGCTGGAAAATGCCGAGCTTTACCAGTATTGGCAGAAGGGACTATACCAACCCTACACCACAGAGGAGTTGATCGAACTGCTGGTGGACATCAAGCCCACTGTGCCGCGCTACTGTCGGGTGAACCGGGTGATCCGCGATATCCCCTCGACCAATGTGGTGGAAGGCAACAAGCGCACCAGCCTGCGGATGGACGTGCACCGGGAGATGAAGCGCCGCGGCTCGGCGTGCCAGTGTGTGCGCTGCCGCGAGGTGCGCGGCCGTTCCGTCAATGAGGATGCTTTGGTCTTCAACGATTTGGCATATCACACCGGGGAAGCGGAGGAACATTTCCTCTCTTACGATACGCCGGAAGACCGCCTGGCCGGCTTTTTGCGCCTCTCGCTGCCCGGCCCGGACTCACCCGATACCGGGCTGGAAGAGCTGGACGGCGCGGCCCTGATTCGTGAGGTGCATGTCTATGGACAGTCGATCGAAGTGGGGGACAGCAAAGAAGGCGCTGCTCAGCACATCGGGTTGGGCACCAACCTGCTCCAGCATGCCGAGCAGCTTGCCCGGGAGAACGGGTTCGATAAGCTGGCAGTCATTTCTGCCGTGGGGACGCGAGAATACTACGCCGGGCGGGGGTTCGAGATAGGCGAGCTGTATATGGTCAAGAAAATCTCGAGTGATTGATGTGCAGAACGGGGGCATTGATAAAGAGTAAATAAACCGATTTTCTCTCATCCTCTGTTTCAGAATAAAAGCTTATCATCGGGGACACTGACAGGACTAATTCTGGTATCATTGTGAAAGTTTGAAGGGACACCAAAAATCACGATGGAGAGCACATCATGAAGGTACTTACGCTGACAACAGACTTTGGCACCGAGGACGGAAATGTGGGTGTGATGAAGGGCATCATCTGGGGGATTGCCCGGGAGCTGCAAATTGCCGATCTTTCTCACCAGGTAGCGCCGCAGAATATCCGGCAGGCGGCCTTTATCTTAGCCCGGCAGGTATTCTATTTCCCTGATGGGACGGTGCACGTTGTGGTGGTTGATCCTGGAGTGGGGACGGCGCGGCGGCCGATCGCCGCCCGCATCGGCAGCCAATATTTTGTCGGACCGGATAACGGGGTGTTCAGCCCTCTCTACTTGCGCGCCGAAAAGGAAGGCTGGCCGCTGGAGATCGTTCATACTAACGTCCAGGACTATTGGCGAGACGAGATCAGCAATGTATTCCACGGGCGGGATATTTTCTCCCCGGTAGGCGCACACCTGGCGAGCGGGGTAGGCCTGCACGATCTCGGCGACCCGATTGAAGACCCGGTGCGCATCGCCTGGGTAAGACCCCAGCGCCAGCAGAATACCCTGGTGGGGGAAGTGGTTCATATCGA
>JABAHR010004895.1_pt3 | contig 14180 bp, 12 predicted proteins | sample 7062101 | NCBI WGS metagenome assembly JABAHR01 (sample SAMN14534553, study PRJNA622989) | marine sediment metagenome | biome: marine biome [ENVO:00000428]; feature: marine pelagic biome [ENVO:01000023]; material: deep marine sediment [ENVO:00002113] | place: India: Gulf of Kutch | collected... | reverse complement strand
GAACGGGCACTGGCCAGCGGGGCCGACGTGGCACTGGCCGCGATGCGGCTACCGCCCAACTACGGGCCGATCTACGTCGACGCCTTCGAGGCCTTGTTCGGGGCCCTCGCGCAGCGCCACGCCGTTACGTTGATACCGTTTTTGCTCGACGGTGTAGCGACGGTACCCGGAATGATGCAGGCCGACGGGATACATCCCGCTGCTGGGGCCCAGCCCGTGATCCTCGACAACGTATGGCCGTACCTGGAGCCGGTCCTGCAACGCCGGGCGCAGGCCACGCGCACGAACTCAGGGCTCTCTCGGCCCTGAGCGGAAAGCCGTCGATGATCAATTTCAACCGCATCCTTCCGGAGCTGTTCCTGGGCACTCATCCCCGCACCACCGTCGATGTGCAGCGCCTGCACGGCGCTTTGCGCGTGAGCGCGGTGTTGAATCTGCAGACGGACGAGGATTTCGCACGCTGGCGCGTCGACTGGGTGCGGCTGCAACGGACGTATCTCGAAAAGGGGATAGTGGTCGAGCGCGTCCCAATCGTGGATTTCGATGCGGATGACCTCCGCGCTCGCCTCGCTGCGGCGGTCGACGCACTCGAGGAGATGTTGCGCGCAGAGCACGTGGTGTACCTTCACTGCACGGCAGGCGCCGGCAGGGCACCGGCAACGGCGATCGCCTATCTGGCCTGGTGCCGGGGCTGGTCGATCGATCGAGCGCACAGCTTCGTCACCGAGCGCCGCACGTGCTCGCCCAGCATGGACGCGATCCGACTGGCGGCGGCGGACAGAGCGGCGACGCTGCGTGCGCAGTGAGATGACGGCGGCCCCGTCGGCCCCGACAAGCGTGATCCGTGCCCGGGGGCTTGCGAAATCCTATGGGGGTCGGTCGGTGGTGCACGGCCTCGACCTCGACGTTCCTGCAATCGGCTGTTTCGGTCTTCTCGGACCCAACGGCGCCGGAAAGACGACCACGCTGCGCATGATACTCGGCCAGTCGCCGCCAAGCGCCGGCACGCTCGAGGTGTTCGGCCTGCCGATGCCCGCCGCCAGCCGAGAGATAAGGGCGCGGGTCGGCGTCGTGCCGCAGACCGACAATCTCGATCCCGACTTCACGGTGCTGGAGAACCTGCGTGTGTACGCGGGCTACTTTCGCTTGGGGGGCCCTGACCTGCGCGGCCGCATGGAGAGTCTGCTCGATATGGTGGATCTCCACGATCGCGCTGAGACGCCGATCAACGACCTCTCCGGCGGCATGCGTCGACGACTGTCGATTGCGCGGGCACTCATCAACAGCCCGGAGATGCTCGTGCTCGACGAGCCCACGACGGGTCTCGACCCTCAGGTCCGGCACATGATCTGGGCACGGCTACGGGAGCTGAAGCGGCACGGTACGACGCTGCTCTTGACGACTCATTACATGGAGGAGGCCGAGCGATTGTGCGACGAGTTGGTTATCATGGACCACGGCGCCATCGTGATTCAGGGCTCACCCCAGGCGCTGATTCGCCGTCACGTGGAGCCCGCGGTGATCGAGGTCCACGCCGACCCTGACGAGGTGCGGCATATTCTGGGCCGTCACGCGGCGCCGCGCATGGAAGCCGTCGGCGAGAGCGTCTACTGCTACACGCGGGACGCGAGACGGCTCACCTCGGCCCTGGAGCAACACGGCGATATTTCCTATCTGCACCGACCGGCCAACCTCGAAGACGTATTTCTCAAATTGACGGGACGAGAGCTGCGTGAATGATGACCCCGGGAACGGGTCCGTTTCAGCTGCCCCGCGTAAATACTGGGGCGCTCGCGGTCTGGCGCCGCAACGCGCTCGTGTGGCGCAAGCTGATCGGCCCAAGCCTGTTCATCAACTTCGGCGAGCCGTTCGTGTATCTGCTGGGACTCGGGTTCGGACTCGGGCGGTTCATCGGCGAGATGGGTGGCATGCCGTACTTCACCTTCCTGGCCTCCGGTCTGGTTGCGTCCTCGGCGATGAACACCGCAAGCTTCGAGGGCACCTACTCGGTGCACACGCGCATGGTTCCCCAACGGACCTACGAAGCCATGCTGGCGACGCCGCTCGCCGTTGACGACATCGTTGCCGGCGAGATGCTCTGGTGTGCGACGAAGGGGCTGTTCAGCAGCACCGCCATATTCATCGTCGCCGTGCTGTTGGGGGCCGTCGCCGACGCCCGGGCTGCGCTCGCGGTGCCTGTCTTCTTCCTGATTGCGCTGTGCTTCTCTGCGCCCGCGCTCGTGGTGAGCGCGGTGTCGCCGTCTTATGATTTCTTCAGCTACTACTTCACACTGGTTATAACCCCGATGTTCATCTTCTGCGGCGTTTTCTACCCGGTGACCACGCTGCCCGACATGGTGCAGGCGGCCGTCGAGGCGCTGCCCCTAACCCATGCCATCGCGCTGGTGAGGCCTCTGATTGCGGGCGAGCCGCTCACCCAGCCGGCCCTGCACGTTGCCGTGCTGCTGGGCTACGCGGCGATTGGCTATTACGCGGCCGTCGTCCTCGTGCGACGCCGTCTCATCGTTTGACGGAACTCCAGACTAGTGGTGAGCCGGCGCCCGAGGGCAAGTCGCAGAGCCGAGGTCGACCGCATGCCGTGCGGGCGGACAGGGCTATACGCCGCGCTGGGCCGGCGATGAGGCTGGGCGGGCTTGCGCGGGGGCGGATACTCTCGCGCTACAAGCGATTCCTTGCCGACGTCGAGCTCGAAGACGGCCGTCGCGTTACCGTGCACTGCCCCAACACGGGCTCCATGGCGAGCTGTTGGGCGCCGGGGGCGCCGGTCGAGGTGAGTCGCAGCGACAACCCCAACCGCAAATATCCGTGGACACTCGAGCGCGTGGACATGGGCAGCGGATGGGTCGGTGTCAACACGGCGCGGGTGAACGCCGTGATCGAGCACGGTGTCCGTGAGGGCCGTCTGCCGCACCTCGACGGCTACCGAGCGCTCAGACGCGAACCGGCGTTCGCCGTCGAGGGTCGACCCCGCTCCCGATTCGACTTGCTCTTGAGCGACGGTGGCCGCCCCGACGCGTATGTGGAGGTCAAGAACACGACGCTGCTGGTGGGCGACACCGTGACATTTCCCGACGCCGTCACGGTGCGGGGACGCAAGCACCTCGAGCTGCTGGCGGTCGCCGTCGAGCGCGGCTACCGCGGGGTGATCGTGTTTGCCGTCAATCGGCCCGAGGGTGCTTACTTCGCCCCGGCGTCGCACATCGATCCCGCCTATGCGGAGTGCCTCGAGGACGTGGTCCTGCGCGGCGTGGAGGTCATTGTCGCGCGACTGCGCCACACGCCGGACGCCATCGAGGTGGCCGCCAGCCTGACGTATTGCCGTGACCCGCGGTGACGAGCGGGCGGTCGCGCCGCGGCGCTCACCGTCCCCAGACGCGCCGCGCGGACGCGTCGAGCTGCTCGGCGTCTGGAAGTCCTACCTCGAGGGTGGACGTCGGCGAACGGTGTTGCGTGGGGTCGACGCCGAATTCGAGCCGGGGGAGTTCGTCGCGGTTCTAGGGCGCAGTGGTTCCGGAAAGTCCACGCTGCTCAACCTGATCGCGGGAATTGACATGGTCGACGACGGTGACGTCGTGATCGGGGGTACGACGCTGTCCGCGCTCGGCGAGTCCGCGCGCACGCGACTTCGCCGTCGGCACCTCGGTTTCGTCTTCCAGTTCTTTCAGCTCATTCCCACCTTGACCGTGGGTGAGAACATCGGGCTGCCGCTGGAACTCGTCGGGCTGGCGCGCGATGACGCCGAGCGCCGCATCGAGGCTATGCTGGAGCGGGTCGGCTTGGCCGATCGCCGCGGGAGCTTTCCAGACGTCCTCTCCGGTGGCGAGCAGCAGCGCGTCGCGGTGGCGCGGGCGATCGTGCATCGCCCCGCCGTCATTCTCGCCGATGAACCCACCGGCAATCTCGATTCGCGCGCAGGCGCTTCGGTGCTGTCGCTGCTGCGCGAGCTCACGCTCGAGGTGGGCTCCACGGTCGTCATGGCGACCCACAGCCGCGCGGCTGCCCGGCAGGCCGATCGGGTTGCGCTCATCGAAGATGGTCAGCTGCGGGTCACGGACGCTCGCGCTTTGCCCGCCCTGTGATTCTCTACCGCGCGCACCTGCGCTCGCTCTCGACACGGCCTTGGCAGTCCGTGGCATCGGTCGTCGGTATCGCCCTCGGCGTCGCCGTCGTGGTGGCGATCGACATGGTCAACAGCAGCGCCCGGCGAGGTTTCGAGATCGCCAACCAAGCCTTGGCCGGGGCCGCGACGCATCGAATCGTCGGCGGGCCCGGCGGTCTCGATGAGGCGATCTACCGATCTCTGCGCGTCGAGCGCGGGTTGCGCCGCGTCGCGCCTGTCGTGGAAGGACGTGTTCGCATCCCCGGCGCGGAAGGGCTGTGGTACCGCGTCATCGGTATCGACCCGTTCGCCGAGTCGGGCTTTCGCTCCTACGGATCGAACGGGGCGCTCGACCCGGTAGACCTCTTGAGGGTTCCCGACAGCGTCTACCTCACTAGCGACGGGGCGCGGCAGCTCGGTACGCGCGCAGGCGACGCGCTCGATGTGCTCTCCGGCGCCCGCCGCCTGCGGCTCGAGGTGATCGGTGTGCTCGAGTCGGGCGCGGGCGGTACCGGCGCGCTCGGTCGCGTCATCGTCTGCGACATCGCGACTGCCCAGGCCATCCTCGGCATGCGGGGCCGGCTCTCACACATAGATCTGACGTCCGACGGCAGCGAGATTGGCGCCATCGAAGCGTCGTTGCCGCCGGTGGCGACCGTGGTGACGGTGCAGTCCTCCGCCAGCGCACGTTCGCGGATGAGCGAGGCGTTCGAGATCAACCTGACCGCGCTCAGCCTGCTGGCGCTCGTTGTCGGCATGTTTCTGATTTACAACACGATGACCTTCTCGGTGGTCAGGCGGCGCGGGCAGATCGGCGTTCTGCGAACGCTCGGTGTCACCCGCGGGGAGGTGTTCAGGGGCGTGATGTTCGAAGCGTTCGTCATCGGCTGCGTGGCCACCGCCACGGGCATCGTTGGCGGCGCCGTGCTGGCGCAGGGGCTCCTCAAGATTGTCACCCGAACGCTCAATGACCTGTATTTCGAGGTGGAGGTCGCCCGTGCCACCGTCGGCACGGTTGGTTTGGCGAAAGCCGTGGCGATCGGCATCGCGGCGACGCTGGCCGCGGCGGGCCTCCCTGCGCTCGAGGCGATGCGCGCGCCGCCGCGGGGGTTGCTCAGCCGCTCCATCCTGGAGCGCCAGGCCCGGTCCGCATCGCGATTCGCGGTCGCCTTCGGTCTGGTGGTAGTCGGCGCGGGAACGGCGGTCTTGACGCTGTCTCCCGACGAGCTGCTGCTCGGATTCCTGGGGCTGTTTCTGCTCATGTTCGGCTACGCCGCACTCGTGCCTTTTGCCACGACGTTATTGATGGCGGGGGCAAGCGCGCTGGCTCGGCGCACCGCCGGCATCGTCACACGCATGGCGATAGGCAGCGTCACCGCCGCGCTGAGCCGTACCGGCCTGGCCGTGGCCGCACTCGCGGTTGCCCTGTCGGCGACCGTCGGTGTCGGCGTCATGATCGGCAGCTTTCGTATTTCGGTCGAGCGCTGGCTGCACAGCTATCTGAGAGCCGATGTCTACGTATCGGCGGCCGCGGAAAGCAGCGGCGTCGACAGCCGCCTCGTCGAGCGCGTGCGGGCGCTGCCCTCTGTGGCGTCGGTCGGCATGGGCCGGCGTGTCCGGCTCGAGGAGCAGGGCCGTCTGATCGAGCTGTTCGCGCTCGATGTCGACAGGCGGGGTTTCGCGGGTTTCCAGTTCACGGAAGGCGACCCCGACCGCGCCTGGGTGGCTTTCCGCGACGAAGCGGCGGTGATCGTTTCCGAGCCCTTCGCCTATCGTCGCGGTGTGGGCGTCGGCGACGAGATCACGCTGCGAACCGTCGTTGGCGAGCGGTCATTCCCGGTGCAGGGCGTCTATCGCGACTACGGCTCGGATCAGGGTGTCATCACGATGAGTCGCGATACCTACCTCGAGTACTGGCAGGATCCGGTCATCTCGGCGCTGTCGCTCTATCTGGTGGACGGGGCGGCGCCCGAGGAGGTAACGGATCAGCTGCTCGCGGAGAGCGAGGCGTCGGCCGGGCTGCGCATCGCCTCCGTTGGCACGCTTCGCGAGGCGTCGCTTACGGTCTTCGATCGGACGTTCACGGTGACGACGGTGCTACGCGTAATCGCCATCGTCGTGGCCGCCGTCGGCATACTGGCGGCGCTCATGGCCATTCAGCTCGAGCGCGCCCGCGAGTTCTCCGTGCTTCGCGTGCTCGGCTTCGGGCCGGCCCAGCTCTGGAAGATGATTCTCGGGGAGACGGCGATGATGGGTCTCACTGCCGGCGTCCTCGCCCTTCCACTCGGCATCGCCACCGCCTTCGCCCTCGTGCACGTCATCAATCGCCGCGCCTTCGGCTGGGCCATGGATTTCACCGCCGAGCCGGGCCTGCTGTTGGAGGCTATTGCGCTGGGTCTGGGCGCTGCGCTGGTCGCGGGCGTCTATCCGGCATACCGCCTGACCCGGGCGGCCCCGGCGGCCGGTCTGCGCGAGGAATAGCCGGTTGGCGGTCGCGACCAAGGTGACACTGGCCGCCGTCGCGGTACTGACGGCCGCCGCGGTCGCCAGCTATCTGTGGTTCAGGCCGCAGGCGCCCGCCGGCCCGGCGATTGCGCTCGCGCGTGTGCTCGCCGATCCCGACAGCGCGGGCTTCGCCCGTGCCTTGGCACCCCGTGTCTTCGAGTTTCCGCGCGATCATGGGCCACACCCCGAATTCAAGACGGAGTGGTGGTACTTCACCGGCAACCTGGCCAGCGCTTCGGGGCGACGTTTCGGCTATCAGCTCACGTTTTTTCGCTCGGGCCTGCATCGCTCTGGGATCGATCACAGCCGCTCGGCGTGGGCCACCGATCAGGCGTACATGGCCCACTTTGCGCTGTCCGATGCCGCTGGTGGGCGGTTTCGTCACTGGGAGCGCTTCAGTCGCGGTGCCGCCGGGTTGGCGGGGGCGAGCGCTGCACCGCTGCGGGTCTGGCTCGACGACTGGTCGGTTCAGCAGAGCGCACCCGGTGGACCACTCGGCAGACTCACCCTGCAGCTGCGGGCGCGGGAAGAAGGCGTCGAGATCGCGCTCGAGCTTGGCAGCGACAAGCCGGCCGTGCTGCAGGGGGATCGCGGGCTCAGTCGCAAGGGCGCGACACCCGGCAAGGCGTCATACTACTACTCGCTCACGCGCATGCCGACGCGCGGCCGCGTGCGCGTCGACTCGGTCGCGCACGCTGTCGAGGGCACGAGCTGGCTCGATCGGGAGTGGTCCACCTCGTCGCTCGAGCCGGATCAACAGGGCTGGGACTGGTTCGCCCTGCACTTGAATGACGGCCGGGAGCTGATGTTCTACCGATTAAGGCGCACGGACGGCGGCATCGATCCGTTCAGCGCGGGCGTCATGGTCGACAGCGCCGGCCGGGTGACCCGTCTGGCTCTCGAAGACGTCGGTCTCGTGGTCGAGCATCATTGGCGCAGCGCCGCCACCGGTGTGCGCTANNGGCGTCTGCAGGTACCCTCGGCAGCGCTCGATCTGACGTTGACGCCGCTGCTGGCCAACCAGGAGTGGGACGCGGCCTTCCGTTATTGGGAGGGGGCGGTTGTCGTCTCTGGGCGTGAGCCGTCCGCTGCGACGCTCGGTTACGGCTATGTGGAGCTGGTGGGCTACGAGTAGCCGGATGGTGCGGCGATCCGCGACGCTCGAATCCATATCGAGCAGCGCCTGGGTTCATGTCGTCGCTGTTGGCCGGCCACGCGGCTGCATTCCTCGATGAGGGGTCGCACGCGCCGATCAGCGCCGCTGCGCATCGTCACGATTCGGTCTCGCCGACGACGGCAGCCCCCAGGCTGGGTGGGAACGTGCCTCGTTTCCGGCCGGGGCCGGTGGCATGATAGGACCGTGAGCGGTGCCTTGGAACAGCCCGGCGGCGCGCGACGCCCGCCGCGTACGCGATGAACTATTGCAGCCACTGCGGCGCCTCGGTGACGCATCGAGTGCCGGTGGGTGACAATCTCCCGCGTCACGTGTGCGACCAGTGCGGTCGGGTGCATTACCAGAATCCGAAGATCGTGGCCGGCTGTGTGGTCGAGTGCGAATCCCGGCTGCTGCTGTGCCGCCGCGCAATTGAGCCGCGGCGCGGGCTGTGGACCATACCCGCGGGTTTCATGGAAAACGGTGAGACGGCTACGCTGGCCGCTATTCGCGAGACGCTCGAAGAGGCCTGTGCCCGCGTCGAGGCAGTGAGCCTCTACGGCGTCTATAACATTCCCCATATCAACCAGGTTTATCTGATGTTTCGTGCGCGCCTCGCCACGGCCGACTTCGCTCCGGGTCCCGAGAGCCTGGACGTGTCATTGTTTGCAGAGCACGAAATCCCGTGGGACGAGCTGGCCTTCGCGGTGGTCGCCCGCACGCTGCGTCGCTACTACGAGGACCGGCGCAGCGGCGTGTTTACGGCGCACGTCGACGACCTGTTGCGCTAGCGCACCGCGCTGGACCGCCCACTCAGAAGGCGGGTGTCGTCACGCACGACCCGCCTGAGCGATAGGCGCCGACAGTCTCGGGCGCCGCGTTACAGCGGTGACAGCTCCGGCGGGGGTTGCCTGGGTGTGCCCAACTTCAGCAGGGCGTCGCGAGCGGCGGACTGCAGCGCTTCCTCGACGGTCGGGTGATAAAACGGCATCCGCAGCATGTCGAGAACCGTCAGCTCACGCTCGATGCACCACGCGAGCAGATGCCCCAGGTGCTCGGCGTTCGGTGCCACCATGGCGCCGCCGAGCAGTTTTGCGGAGTGTTTGGCGACGTACAGGCGCACGATGCCCTTATTCTTCGCCATGATCAGCGCACGGCCGAGCGGCCCCAGGCGCATCTCGCCGACGACGATCCCATCGGGATCGAGCTCGCTGTAAGGGCTGCCGACCTCGCACAGAGCGGGGTCCGTGAAGGTAATGGCGAGAGGCGTCAGGGGCTTGAACGCCACCGGCTCTGGCTGCACGGCATTGAATCCGGCGATGCGGCCTTGGTGGGCCGCTTCGTGCAGAATCGCTCGCTTGCCCGTCACGTCGCCGGCGATGAACACGGGCAGCGTGCCCACCTGCATGGTGTGCGGATCGAACTGCGGAACCCCATCGGGCCCAAGATCGACACCGAGTTTGTCGAGGGCGAGCTTATCGACGTTGGGCCTGCGTCCGAGGCTGGCCAGCACCCGGTCGACCTCCAACGACACATCGCGGGCCGTGATGGCCAGCTTCGCCTCGCTCTCGCGCAATGTAACCTCGTTGCCGAGATGCATTGGCAGCTCCCGGCCGATGATCTCCGCCGCCATCTGCGCCACGACGGGATCTCGCAGGCCGCCGCATGTGGCGGCCGCGTCGAAACCGACCGTGTCGCTGCCCAAGCGGGCGACCGCCTGTCCCAGCTCGAGACCGATTGCGCCCAGCCCGACGACGGCGATGCTCGCAGCCAGGGACTGCTGTTCGAAAAAGTCGTCCGTGGTGAGGACACGCGCGCCGAAGCGCTGCCAAGCGGCCGGGACCACGGGCCGGCTTCCGGTGGCGATCACGACACGCTTCGCGCACAGGATGAGGTCGTCCACGCGAAGCAGGTCAGGAGCCAGAAACTCGGCGTAGCCGTCAATGAACTTGTCGCCGAGAATGTCGACGGAGCCGGCGAGGACGCGATCGACAAAAATGTCGCGGAGATGCTGGACGTGCTCGAGGGCCTGCTCGTCATCGATGCGGAGTTGCGCACCGCCGCCGATGCCCAGACGATCGAACACCTTCCGTCGGGCGTAATCGTCTGCCACCTGAACGATGGCTTTCGACGGCATGCAGCCCACACGGGCGCAGGTGGTGCCCGCCTCGCCCCCGTTCACAAGCACCACGTCGTCGGTCGCGCGCTTGGCGACGTTGAGCGCGGACAGCCCTGCCGTACCGGCTCCGAGAATAGCTACGTCGACGCTGCGCCGCATGGCGCCNNACGTGGGCAGAATCAACAGGCCGCGCGATCTACGGTCTCAGTGAGCTTGGGTCGACTGCCGATCGCCGTCGGTGTCCCAGCCCGGCCGGCAGCCGCTCGATCATCGAACGGGCTGGCGGCAGGCAACTCGACCCGAATAGCTCCGGGTGATTCGACCCGGGTGTCGCGAAACCAGTCGAAGCGTGGGAGCGGTCGTTCGATGAAGCGTTGCGAGCTGGCGTGCTAGCCGCTCTAACGCCACTGTGGAGGCGCGTCGCAGCTCGAGATGTTCGATCACGGAGTGGTCGCGGCGGGGCGGCGACGCCACTATTACGAGCCGATCTTTGGGTGTCTTTGCAGAAAACGAGCCTAACGTACTGAATGAACGAGTGCGCTTGGCGTCGAAACGGCCTGCGCCGACACGCCGACGCCCTCGATTTATGCACAATCTTGCGGCGCGTCGCCAACTGCTTCGGCTACGCCTGGGAACGCCCCGGCTTTCTGATTAATAGGATGATTTTATTGCGAAAATTACAGATCGGCCTGTGTCGCTCAAGACTTGAGCAAGTCGTCCCCGTAGCGGTTCCATACGAGAACGCTCTTTTATGCACAGAGTTATCCACAGCTGTTTTGGATATGCAGGCCAAGCCCTTGCCCGGCAATGGATTGAGGGTTGGCGCGGCGGGCGCTGTGATACAGTGACCACGATGCCCGCCGGCTCACCGCATGCCGAATCGATCGCTCGCGTTGCCGTACCGGTGCCGGTGCGCCGGCTGTTCGACTACCTCTGCGACTCTGCGGCACTCCCCGCTCGCGGCGCCCGCGTCGTCATCCCTTTCGGGCGTCACACACTCATCGGCATAGTTCTCGAGATTGCGGCCACGAGCGGTCATCCTGCGGCCCGGATGAAGCGGGTTGCTCGCGTGCTGGACGACGAGGCGGTGCTCGGCGAGCCGCTGACCGCGCTATTGGAGTGGAGCGCTCGGTACTACCACTACCCCGTCGGCGAGGTGCTCCATGCGGCGCTGCCCGCCGCGGCGCGCCGCGGCGCGCCGCTGGCGCCGTCGACGCCCGCGGTGTACCGCGTGACGGAGAGTGGTGACCGTTGCGCGGCGGCCGAACTTAGGCGAGCTCCCGTGCAATACGAGGTGCTACGCCTGGTTGCCGGTCGCGGCGGGGTGGCGCGACTCGCCGATATCGCCGGGGAGATCGGCGGTGCTCGCCGGGCGGTCGCGGCACTGGTCTGCAAGGGATGGCTGCGCCGCGAGGAGGGCGGACCGCCGGCGGCGCCGGCGCCGCCGGCAAGCGGTCCGGGCCCCGTGCTCTCGCTGGACCAGCAACGGGCCCGTCAGCAAATCGTCGATGCGCTGGGGCGTTTCCAGGTGTTCGTTCTCCACGGCGTGACGGGTAGCGGCAAGACCGAGGTCTATTTGCATGTCGTGAAGGCCGTGCTGCAACGCGGCGGCCAGGCTCTCGTGCTGGTGCCTGAGATTGCGTTGACGCCGCAGCTTGTGGCGCGCTTCCGCCAGCGTGTCGGCGTCACCATCGCGGTCATGCACTCGGGGCTCTCGGACCGCGAACGCCACGACGCCTGGTGGGCGGCTCGCGGCAGCGCTGCTGCCGTCGTGCTCGGTACCCGCTCGGCGGTGTTCGCCCCCATGCCGCGGCTCGGCCTTCATCATAATCGACGAAGAGCACGATGCGTCCTACAAACAGCAGGAGGGCTTTCGCTATCACGCGCGGGACATTGCCATCATGCGCGCCCGTCGCGCCGAGGTCCCGGTCGTACTCGGTTCCGCGACCCCCTCTCTGGAGACGCTCGTCCACGCAGACAGTGGACGTTATCGGCTGCTGCAGCTGCCGTCGCGCGCGGGCAGAGCCGCGCTGCCACGGGTCACTCTGCTCGATCTCAGACGACTGCCGGCGCCCGACGGACTGAGCCCCGTACTGCTCGACGCGGTCGAGCGCTGCCTGGGCCGCGGTGAGCAGTGTCTGATCTTCATCAATCGGCGGGGCTTCGCCCCCGTGGTGATGTGTGCCGGCTGCGGCTGGCAAGCCCAATGCCGGCGATGCGATGCGCGGCTGACGTTGCACAAGCGCAGCGCGCGACTGCGCTGCCACCACTGCGGAGCCGACCTTCCGGCGCCGAAACAGTGCCCCGGCTGCGGTAGCGACACCCTGTATCGAGTGGGCACCGGCACGCAACGCGTCGAGGAAGCGCTGGCGAAGCGTTTCCCGAAGGCGCGTCTGGTGCGCGTCGACCGCGATACGACGTCGGGACGGGGTCAGCTCGAAGCGCAGCTCAACGACATCGTGGAGGGTCGCGCCGACATTCTGATCGGTACCCAGATGCTCTCCAAAGGTCATGACTTCCCTGGGTTGACGCTGGTCGGTATCGTCAACGTCGATCAGGGTCTGTACAGCCTGGATTTTCGGGCTCCCGAGCGTCTCTTTCAGCAGCTGGTGCAGGTCGCGGGACGCGCGGGCCGAGGCCAGCGCGCCGGCCACGTACTCGTGCAGACATTGCATCCCGAGAATCCGTATTTCGAGCCGATAGTGCGCCACGACTACCGAGGCCTGGCGGCCCTCGCCCTGCAAGAGCGTCGCCAGGCCCACTACCCGCCCTTCTCTCACCTCGCGCTGCTGCGCGCGGACTCCCCACGGGCAGAAGAGGCGCTTGCCTTCCTTCGCGAGGCGCGCTCGTGCGGCAGGCGGGTGCTCGATGATCGGCCCGGCGTCGCCGTCATGGACCCGGTGCCCTCGCCGATGGAGCGTCGGGCAGGACGTTATCGCGCTCAGCTGCTGGTCGTCGCGCAACGGCGCCAGGCGCTGCACCCGTTCCTGGACGAATGGCTGAATAAGCTGGACGCGCGGCCGGGCTCGCGGCGGCTGCGCTGGTCGCTCGATGTCGATCCACTCGAGATGTACTGATGACACCGTCGACGGACAGCCAATCGGCCCTGCCGGCGAAATCGGGCGGCGTGAAAACAGCGCCGGCGTTCGCGCCGCAACGCCGTGTGCGGATCGTCGTCAATGTCGCGATCACGGCTGCCCTGCTCGCCTTACTGGTGGGTATCTCCGCCCCCATGCTGACGCTCAAGAAGCTCGTCTGGATCAGCAACACGTTCTCGCTGCTTTCCGGTGTCGCCGCGCTGTGGTCGGAAGGCCAGTACCTGCTGTTTCTCATCATCGGTGGATTCAGCGTAGTGCTTCCGCTGCTGAAAATAGCCCTGCTGTATCGTGTCTGGAACACGCGCGCCGAGCGACTGCCGTTGTCGATGCGGTATTTCCGGTGGCTCGCCGCCCTCGGTAGATGGTCGATGCTCGACGTCTTCGTGGTGGCGNNGCTCGGTGCGCTGGCCAGCGTCGAGGTGCATTTCGGCCTGTACGCGTTCGCCCTTGCCGTCGTGTTGACCATGATGGTGACGCACCGTGTGACGCACTACGCGCATGGCGCGGCGTCTCGCTCTGACTCCGGGCGGTGAAGGCGGGGCTGTCCGCGCGCGCGGGTTGGTCTGACGGCTCGGCTAGCGTTAGAATGCGCGCGGCCGTCCCCGTGCCCATGGTCCACAGACAGGCCGCACTCAGACGCCTGCACCGCGGTGGCAGTGCCGGTGTGTCTGCCTGATCACCCCGCCGGATCAGGGCTCGATCCGGCTCGCATCGTCGTTCAGGCTGTTCCGGCGTGAAGAACGAGATTAGACAGCTCATCACCGGGGCGCTGCGCCGGCTCGCGTCCGAGGGTGTCGTGCCCGCCGGGTTGCCGTTCGAAGCCCACGTAGAGCGAACACGTCACGCGGAGCACGGCGACTTCGCCAGCAACGTCGCGCTGACTCTGGCTAAACAGGCCGGTGTGCAGCCGCGGGCGCTGGCCGAGCGGCTGGTGGCCAACCTGCCCTCCTCGGACATCGTCGAACGCGCCGTTATCGCGGGTCCGGGCTTCGTCAACTTCTTCCTAAGCCCTCGCGCCTATCAGCAGCTCGTTCCGCGGATACTCGACAGCGAAACGGCCTACGGCGAGGGTGACGTCGGCGGCGGCAGGCGGGTGCTGGTCGAGTACGTATCCGCCAATCCAACGGGCCCGCTGCACGTTGGTCATGGGCGCGGCGCCGCCTACGGGGACTCGTTGGTGCGCGT
>JABAHR010010489.1_pt2 | contig 14198 bp, 15 predicted proteins | sample 7062101 | NCBI WGS metagenome assembly JABAHR01 (sample SAMN14534553, study PRJNA622989) | marine sediment metagenome | biome: marine biome [ENVO:00000428]; feature: marine pelagic biome [ENVO:01000023]; material: deep marine sediment [ENVO:00002113] | place: India: Gulf of Kutch | collected... | reverse complement strand
GTGGACGGCCGCGTGCCTTACATCCAGTATCGACATTCCTTCTAAACCATCGTTAGTACGTGGGCACGCTGCGTGCCCAACTCGAGCAGCCGGCCTGCGGGTCGGCTGCTTTTTTCACTCTGGTGATTTCAGTCGTCGAGGCTACTCGGCGAGAGCGCTTGCTATAATCGCGCGACTACGAGCTCACCGGCGATCGGGTCGACAAGACGCGCTGCTCGCTCGATTTCCCCGGTCTGTCGAGGGCGGCAATCTTTCGTCGATCCTTGTCTGGGTGCAAAGCCGGGATCAATTTCGCTAGATCAACATGCAATCGTTACGCCGTGCAGCCCGGGCCTTTCTGACGCTTAGCGCAAGCTTCAGTGCAACGCTCGGGTCGGTCAGCACAAGCGCTCAGCAGGCGAGTCCCGCCGACGACCTGGCCCGCTGCGCCGAGATCGCCACGGACACCGTTCGGCTCGCGTGCTTCGACGCGCTTGCACGCGAGCTCGAAGAACGGACCGACACCAACCGCACGACACCTGAGCCCAACGAAGAACTGCCTGCCGCCGGGATTCCACAGGATATCAACGAGGACGCGTTCGGAGCTGAGCTCATCGGCGGCCGCGAAGCACTCGGCCCCGACGAGATCCAGAGCCGTCTGATCGGAGAATTTACGGGTTGGCGCGGCAACACGACATTTACGCTCGAGAATGGCCAAACCTGGCGTCAGGCAGAGGGAGGGCGGCTCGTCTTTCGCGCTGACGCGCCTCTGATTACGATTCGCCGTGGCGCTTTCGGAAGTTATCGACTCACCGTCGAAGGCGTCAACCGAGCCGTTAGAGTCCGTCGCGTCGAGTAGCGGGATCTTCTAGGCAGCAGGCTTGACCAGCTCCAGCGTCCACCCCATGAGACTGCCCTTGTATACGAGCGTGCCGCGCTCGGCGACGACGAAACCGGCATCTTCGAACCTCTCGACCAGCGCATCGAGCTGCGCCGGTGACAAAGCCGCGCCCGCGAGATCCGCCATGCGCTCGCGATACGCGTCGAAGGCCGCTCGCACGTCTCGCACGTGCTCGAGCTTCTGCGTGACGCTCGCGTCCTTATAGTCGCTGAACACCTTGAGAAGATTCGGCACGATAACGCCCATGAACCCTTCCGCGTCCGAGTACTCTCTCGACCGTTGTTTGATGCGTGTCAGCGAAGCGTTGATTTTCTTGCGCAGACTCTCTGCCTTCGGATTGTTCTTGAGCGCGCGACGCTGGTCCGGCGTTACGGCGTCGCCCATGATTTTCACGAGCGCTGCGATTCGCTTGTCGATTTCCTCCTTCTGCAGACAGAACCGAACTTGATCTAGACCTTCTCGCGCATGCTCGACGACGATCGACTCGCCATGGTGCAAGATCAACGCCATCCGTCCGCCGTGCTTGAGCACTCGCCAAGCCTCTGCGACAGCGTCATCTGTGTTCGCGTACTCGAAGCCGTACTGGCTCGTCAATAGATCGACGCTGGAGTCGTCCAAACCCGAGACCTCAATTCGCACCCCGCCGCGAAACTCGATCTCCGCGAGCAGCGGTCGCAGACCCGCATGTGTCGCGAGCATGGTCGCAGGATCGATTTCGGCATAGTCGATACCAATCACCTCGAACGTTCGCGCGTGCTCGACTGCGTATTGCTGTGCCAGCAATGCGATCGCGCCGTTACCCGTAGCCAGATCGACGATGCGAGCGCCATCACTCAGGTGAGCGAACTGTGCGTTCCAGAATTCGGCGAACTCGCCGTCATAGTTTCCGTTAAAGGGACGCACGAAAGTCGTGATCGTGTCACGGCTCCAGAACTGGCTCCACTGATCGCTCGTTAGACGGTGCTGCTTCACGGTGGCGGCTGCGTCTTTGCTAAACTCGTGCGCTCGTTTGGGAGAGAGATCTTCATCGACTATACCCCAACGTGTCGTCACGAAGGATGTCTCATGAGCAGACTCGCAGTCCTCTGCAGAATCGTCCTCCTTAGCGTGCTCGGACTCGTCGTTTTCCCTGTGACCGCGCAGGAACTCACAGTCGAGGATTTCTTTCGCAATCCCGAGTTCACTCAGATGAAGCTCTCGCCCGACGGCGAATGGGTCGCGGCGCTGACGTCGGTCAACAACCGCCGCAACCTCGCCGTGCTCAACGTCGACGAAAGCCAAGCCGTGGCGATCACCGACGGACGCCGCACAGACATCCGTGACTTCTTCTGGGTTACGAACGAGCGGCTCATCTATACGATCGACGTCGACGGGAACGAAGCCTTTGGCCTGTACGCCATCGACCGCGACGGCTCCGACTGGGAGGAGCTCGTCGGCCCGGCTCCCGGCATCGTAATTTTTCCACGTCAAGTCCTGCCGCTCGACCGTCAAGAGGAGGACCCGGATCACATCCTCGTAACGGATAACGAGCGGCGCAAACTCTATCCGGACGTCTTCCGCCTGAACATTCATACCGGTCGCATGACACGCGAGGTGCCGAATCCCGGCTACGTTACGGACTGGATCACCGACCATGCAGGCGTCGTGCGCGCCGGCATCGGCAGCACCGACGATCCACGCGACCTGATCACGCAGGTCATGTATCGCGACTCCGAGGACGACGACTGGCGCGTACTGACAGAATTCCATCAGTTCGACGACCACGGCTTCACGCCGATTGCCTTCGCAGCTGACAATCGAACACTCTACGTACGGTCGAACATCGACCGCGATACGCAAGCGCTGTACACCTACGACCCCGAGAGCGGCGCGCTCGGTGAGCTCATCTTCGGCCACGACTCGGTTGACGTAGGCGATGTGAGCTTGTCGCCGCTCGACGATCGGCTGCTGGCCGTCGATTACGAGTACGAGTATCCGGAAAGCGTTGCGATCGACGCGGGCTGGTTAAGGCTTCGCGAGGCTGTCGATGCGGCACTTCCGGATACCTTGAATGAAGTAGTCAGCATGAGCGACGACGAGCAACGCTTGTTGATACTCGCGCACAGTGACACCGATCCCGGCAGCTTCTATTTGCTCGATCAGGCACGCGGCCAGCTACGCTACTACGCATCTCGAATGTCGTGGCTAAACCCGCAAGTGCTCGCGGAGATGCGCCCCATCACGATCACGGCACGTGACGGCATCAAGCTGCGCGGCTATCTGACCATTCCGAATGGTGCAGAGCGGATCGACCTACCACTGATTCTGCATCCGCACGGCGGCCCCTACGGCATACGCGACAGTTGGGGCTTCAACCGCCACGTGCAGTTTCTCGCAAGCCGCGGTTACGCCGTGCTGCAGATCAACTTTCGTGGATCAGGCGGCTACGGCAAAGCGTTCATGGACATTGCTTGGCAGCAGTGGGGACTGGCGATGCAGGACGACCTGACCGACGCCGTGCAGTGGGCAATCGATGAAGGGATCGCCGACCCCGAGCGTGTGTGCATCTACGGCGCGAGCTACGGCGGCTATGCGACGATGGCGGGGATCACGACGACACCGGAGCTCTATCAGTGCGCCGTCAACTACGTTGGGGTCATCGATCTGCGCGCGCTCTACGCTTATTGGAGCGGTAGCCCCTACGTGACCGGACTCGAGGCCTGGTTCGAGCGCGCAATCGGCCATCCGCGCGAGGATCGCGAGCGGCTCGAGGCGACCTCGCCCGTCAACAATCTGGACGGCCTCGAGGTCCCTTTGCTCATCGTGCACGGTCGCCGCGACCCGCGCGTGCCGATAGCACAGGCCGACATGCTCACACGCGCGCTGCGCCGGCGCGAGATCGAGCACGAGTTACTCATCAAGAACGATGAGGGTCACGGCTTCGTCAAAGAGGAGAACAATTTCGAGCTCTACAGCCGTCTCGAGTCGTTCTTTGCCGAGCATCTCGGCCGATAAGGCGCGCAGCGGCGTTCGGAGACGCTACGGGACGTAGACAGCTGTGGCGGTACCGCGGCCCCGCCCGCCACCAGTGATTCCAAGCGGTCCACGCGGCATATAGATCTGCATGGGCTGGCCGTCCCGCACGATGTCCACGGCCACCGACTCACCAGGCTCACCGTCGATCGTGAGCGCCTGCAGGTCCCGCAGACTGTAAACGCGCGCTCCGTTATAGCCGACGATCTCATCACCGGGCTGCAGGCCAGCCGCCTGCCCAGCCGAGTTGTCGATCACCTCGAAGACGTTGACGCTCGTGGGCTGACCCGTAGCCTCGAGATAGCGCTCGTACGCGTCGGTACCGAGTTCGGCTCTTAGGTCGGCTTGCGACTCGCGCTGAACATCCATCGGATTGAACGACTCGCCCTGGCGGCGCGCCTCGTAGGACGCGTTCATCATGTCCATGCGCATCTGCGCCTCGCGATCGATGAGCGACTGAGCCTGCTCCGGTGAGAATCCTGCTTCTATGAGCCGGTTCAGCCGATTCTCCGGGGAGCGCATCTCACGTATGGCTGCAAAGCGCGTGCCTCGAGGTCCGGTTACGCCTTCGACCGCTGAATTGATGACGATGTCCTCGTTGAGGTTCGTGATCGAGGTTGCGCCCGCGGTTTCCTGCGAAGCCAGTCCACCTAGCTGTTCCTCGAGCTGCGCGAGTCCCGCTTCGAGGCCCTCGCGACGCGATGTCTCCTCGGCGAGCGCAGCTTCCAGCGCTGCAAGCCGGCGGCGCAAATCACCGTCCGGACCGAGATTGGCGTTGATCGCCGTAGCACCGGCTCCAAAGTCCGGCATAGGCTCGCGGTCGAGCAACGTCGCAAGACCCGCACCTGCAACGACGCCGAAAACTATGAACAGCGCAGCCTTCAGCATTTCGATCTATCCGATGGCGGTTTCACCTTATCTTGACACGGGAGCGCAGCGCTGGGTTCCGTACGCGGCTGCTTGGCGAGCTTGGCTCGCGGAGAAATGAAGCGATCTTCAGGAAATTATCTCGATTATGCGCCTATTTTCGCCTATAATCGCTTATCGTGCGAAACTGCTAGCCCGGCACCGCGACCCCGAGACGCGCACCGAGCTCGCTCAACGCCCCCAGCAGTCCGGGATGCACGGGAATCCCCTCGGCCTCGCGTTGCCTGCGCACCGCGTGACTGTTTTCGCCAGGCACGCGCACGGCATCGAAGCCCGGTAATGTCGGCGATCCATGCATCGATTCGATCGCAGCATCGACGGCGCGCTTGAAAGCGGCGACGTCCGCGAATGCCTCGACCGAAATCGCGACGATAAGTTGGCCCGTGTTCGTTGGTGTGACGGAGTCGGCATTGAAATCGATGACGTCCTTGCCGAAGGCGGCACCGTTGAGTGTGCCCGCAAGCAGACCGAACACGAGCGCGAGACCATAGCCCTTGGCTCCACCGATCGGCAGCAGGAAACCTTCGTCAGCGCGTTTGGGATCCGTGAGCGGTTCGCCGTGGCGGTCAATCATCCAGCCCTCGGGCATCGTCTCGCCGCGCTGCGCCGCAGTTTTCACTTTGCCGTAGGCCGCAACCGTCGTTGCCATGTCGAGCACGATCGGCGGCTCCTTCTCGGTCGGTATGGCAACGGCGATCGGGTTCGTGCTCAGCAGCATCTCTGTACCGCCCCAGGGCGGCAAGTGATTGGCGTTTCCGACCGCGATGTAGAGTCCGATCATGTCGTGTGCCAATGGCATCTTGGCATACAACGCTGCGGGTCCCGCGTGATTGCTGTTCCGTGCACCAACCCAGGCGACGCCCTCGGTACGCGCCTTCTCGATTGCGACTCGTGCCGCGTAGCGCATGACGAGATGCCCCATCGCATCGTCGCCATCGACGACGGCCGATGCAGGCTGCTCGCGCACGAAACGGATGTCCGGTCGGACGTTGATACCCCCGCTTTCGATGCGTTTGATGTACTGCGGCAAGCGAAATATGCCGTGGCCATCCGAGCCATTCAGATCGGCTTCGGCCATGAGCTCTGCAACGGCAGCGGCATCCTCCGCCGGTAGGCCGACTGCCATAAGGCACTCCCGCGTGAACTGCTCGAGCCGTTCAGCTGGAATCCGGCGTGCGCTCGTCATTGCGGGCGCGTCGTATCCTCGGATGACAGATGCTGAACGGTTTTCCCCGTCTCCGAGAACGTCCGCGTAACGTTGTCCGTTGCATAGACCCAGAGGATCAGCAGTGGCGAGTCGCCGACGTTGATGAAGCGATGCGGCTTGCCCGCCGGAATGTAAGTCGTGTCGTAACGCTCGAGCGGCGTGCGCTCACCGTCGATCTCGACCTCGGCCATGCCTTCGAGCAGCGTGACCTGCTCGTCGCAATTGTGATGGTGCATCGGGACTTTCTTCCCGGCTGGAAACTGCGTAAGACCTGACGTGAATGTCGCACTCTGGCAGACGTCAGTGCCTACGAGAAGCGTCGTCTCGACGCCGTCTCCTCGCTTGACGGGCTCGAGCTCCGCCTGTTTTCTCAAGATCGCGTTGGCCATGGGATTTCCTGCCTATCCAAAAAACGTTCGAGCTGGGTATTAGATCATGGCCGGGCCCGTCGAGCGAAGTCGTGGTTCTGGCGATCCCTCAGACCCGTGCGTACCATACGCACGTGCTGCCACCCGGCACCGCTTCATTAATGAGATCTCAAGCTATGCAGAAAATCGGCTTTCTCGGACTCGGCAAGATGGGCGCCGTCATGGCGCCGCGTTTCATCGAAGCAGGCTTCCCACTCACGGTCTGGAATCGTAGTGCGGGGAAGGCCGAGGCACTCGGCAACGCCGGCGCGACCGTCGCTAAGACACCGGCCCAGGTCGCCGAGTTCGCCGATATCGTCATCTCGATGCTCGGCGATGATGCCGCCGCCGAGCAGATTTTCCTTGGTGACTCGGGACTGTTGTCGGTCGACGTCAACGACAAATTGTTCATCGAGATGAGCACGTTGAGGCCGCCGACCGCGCGCATGCTCGCCGGACACTGCCTCGAGAACGGGGCCCGATTCATCGACGCACCCGTTTCCGGCACCGTCGCGCCAGCGAAGGACGGCAAGCTCATGGCGCTCGTCGGCGGCAGCGAGCAGGATCTAGAGCGAGCGCGACCTGCGCTCGATGTGCTGACTCGCCGTATCGTTCACGCAGGGCCTGTCGGACAAGGCGCAATGCTCAAGCTCGTGCTCAATCTGCCGCTCGCGGTTTACTGGCAATCGTTGGCCGAGGCTGTCGCGCTCGGTGCCGCCGGTGGACTCGAGCTCGCGACGATGCTCGACGCCATGGCCGACAGCGGGGCTGCGACGCGCGTGTTGCCGCTCAAGGTACCGCTCATACTGGAAGGCTCGGACTACGTCGCGTTCGATATCGCAACGATGGAGAAGGACGCGACATCTATCGTCGACACCGGCGAGGCGTTCGGCGTTCCGATGCCGACGATCTCGGCGGCACTCGCGACTTACACTGCTGCCAATGCCGCCGGCAGAGGTGCCGAGGATGCCGTATCCATCGTCCGCCACTTAACTGACTCGCTCGCGGCTGCGAAGAAACGCTGAGCGTCACTGTAGGCGAGATCGCGCCGAACGGTCGGCGAGGACCTGCAAGCTGTAGTGCATCCGGACGAAGCGCAGACGACTACGCCCAAGCGCATCGTGGCAGCGGACGTGTTGGACCTCGATCGAGCGTCTCTTCGATCCGCGAGGGAGAGGTCTGACAGGGCTGATGCGGAGCGATGCACTCCGAACGTTCACCGGAGATTCTTAGTCGGAGCTGAACTGCTGGTGGCTACTTACGCGGAATCTGCATCAGCGCGGTGACCTCGGTCACGTCGGGCGCCTCATCGAGTGTCCACACCGCATGCCAGAGATCGTCGGCACGCTCGGCCGGCAAGGTCTCCCGCGCGAGCGCATCGTACTTGGCTCGCAGCACGATGTCCGACATCGGATTCTCGGGGGAGCCCGTCGCGTGCTCGACGTGGATCTCATGGCGCTGTCCGTCGTTGAGAGTAATCGTCACGTAGACCTCATCCTCGCGAACAGACTCGTCGACCGTCGCCGACACTTTGGCACGGACCGCGGCAATGACGGGGTCCTTGACCTTCTCGTCGGTGAACTGCGCATCGTGTCCGGCGCCGTCGACGAGCGCAGCGGCGGCACAATGCCGGAACGAGAACTTGCCCTCCAGACCCACCCGCGGATCCTNNGGGTACGAGCGGATGCACGCGGGCCTCGATCGAGGCGACCTGATCAGCCGTGAGCTCGTGCGCATTGCGCAGCTCGATGACGGCATCCTGCAACGGATGTGAAACGACCCCATTCGCGTACGGCTTCAGACCGTTCATGCGAAGCTCCCAGCGCTCACCGAGATCGTAGAGCAATGCCTCCTCGGAATGCCCCGCAGGCGACAGCACAGCCCAAAAACCGCGCCGCCCGCCGATGATGTCGTCGGAAGCCGTGAACCCGGCTCGCGCCCAGCTCGCCGCCTGCATACCGCTCGCGGCGGCCTGACCTGCGTGCAGCGGCTTACCGTGCGAGCCGAACACCTCGCGCACACCTGAGGCGCGAGTTCCAGCCGCTCCGAGCGCGGCGACGAGCGCTTGCGGCTCGAGCCCGAGCACGCGCCCAGCCCCGGCAGCCGCGCCGAACGCGCCGGCCGTACCCGTGATGTGCCAACCGGCGTCGTAGTGCCATGGATGCACGGAAATGGCGACACGACAGGCCGTCTCGGCCCCGAGGACGAACGCTGCCAGCGCTGTAAGGCCGTTCGCGCTGGATTCTTCTGCCGCCGCGAGCACGGCCGGCCATACCGGTGCCGTCGGGTGGAGCACGGTCGGAAAGTGCGTGTCGTCATAGTCCTGCAGGTGACACAGATAGCCATTGACGAGCGCAGCCGTGCTCTGCGAGGTCCGAAGATCCGAGCCGACAACCGACGCACGCTCACGACAGCCCTCGAGCCGCGCCCAGTCGATCAGGATCTTCGCGTCATTCGAGCGCGAAGCCGACAAAGAGATAGCGAGCATATTCAGAAGCGTGCGTTTAGCCTCGTGAATTGCCCAATCCGGCAGCGCGTCATCGTTCGCGCCCGCAATGAATTCGGCAAGGGAATGCGTAACCGACACAGCGTGTCTCCGCAAATTCGTGAAGGGGGCGCGAGTATAGCACCGTCGGAAATCTCGACTTGACGGCAAACGAGACTCTGACATAGAAGTGTCGCTGCCAGATCGACAAGCGAACCTAGTGTTGAAGAGAATCCAAGGAATCGGCCGCGTTAAAATCTAGGTCGCCCATACGAGACATACCATGCCAGCATCTGATAGCGCGCCGTTGTGCGCGGCGCCCGACCCGTATCCGCAAGCGCCTTCGCACGCCGTTCCGCAGTTCGCGTGTGACGCACATATGCATATCTGCGGACCCGAATCGCGTTTCGCGTACTCGAACGATCGTATCTATACACCGCCCGATGCGTTGCTGCCGAGCTACCTCGAGCTCACGGACAAGCTCGGTATCGATCGTGTCGTGTACGTGCAACCGAGTATCTACGGCACGGACAACTCGGCCATGCTCGATGCGATGCGTGCCAGCCCATTACCCTGTCGCGGCGTTGCCGTCGTTGCCGACGACGTCGAGGAGCCGGCGTTGCAGGCCTTGCACGAGGCTGGCGTGCGAGGTGTCAGACTCAATCTCGTCGACACCGCGGACAAGAGCAACACACTACCCGTAAATCAGATACGTGCACTCGCCGAACGCGTAGCGCCGCTCGGTTGGCATCTCGAGATGCTGCTGCACGCAGACGATCATCCGAGTCTCGACACGGCGCTCGCCGATTTACCAGTCGATCTCGTATTCGGGCATCTCGGCTATCTACGGCCTGGAGCCGAGACAATCGATCCGGGATTTCAGGCGCTGTTGCGCCTGCTCGAGACCGGCCGAAGCTGGGTCAAGCTCACGGGCCCCTATCGCCTGACGCGCGAAGCGTTACCGTACTCGGCAGTACGGCCGTTTGCGGACGCATTAGTCCGTGCGGCGCCCGAGCGCTTGATATGGGGTTCGGACTGGCCGCACGTCATGGTCAAGACGCCGATGCCGAACGACGGCCAGCTCCTCGATCTATTATTCGAGTGGGTCGGCAACGCCGAGATCGTGCAGCGCATACTCGTCGATAACCCAGCCGACCTATACGACTTCTAGGCTTTCAGGAAATAGCTATGACAGCGAACACTTTCAGCGGAGTCCTCGTCCCAGCTTTGACCCCGTTCGACTCGAACCTCGAGCCCGACGCCGATGCGTTGTTGACTCACTGCCGTTGGCTGCTCGAGCAAGGCGTCGACGGGCTCGCTGTCTTCGGGACGACGAGTGAGGCGAACTCCCTCAGCCTCGAGGAGCGTCTGAGTCTGGTCGAGCACTTGCTCGACAACGGAATCCCGGCAGAAAAGCTCATGCCTGGAACGGGCATGTGCGCGCTCAGCGATACCGTGACACTGACGCGGCACGCCGTCGAGCATGGTTGCCGCGGCGTGCTCATGCTGCCGCCGTTTTATTACAAAGCCATCAATGACGACGGCCTGTTCGCAAGCTACGCGGAGGTCATAGAGCGCGTCGGCAATGCTGCACTCTCAGTCTATCTCTACCACATCCCGCCTGTTGCCCACGTCGGCCTGTCACTCGAGCTCGTCGGGCGCCTGCTTTCCGCGTACCCCGATACCGTCGTCGGGCTCAAGGACAGCTCGGGTGACTGGGATAACACCTCAGCCCTGCTAAATGAGTATCCGTCGCTAGCCACCTTCTGCGGCTCCGAAGTCTTTTTGCTCGAGACGATGCGCAACGGCGGTGCAGGTTCCATAACAGCCACAGCCAACATTAACGCCGCACAGATACGTCAGGTGTTTTCCAGCTGGCAGAACGAAGACGCCGAAGAGCTTCAAGCGCAGATAACGACGACGCGCCGAACTTACGAGACGTTCCCGACCATCCCGGCGCTCAAGGCAGTCGCAGCGGACTTTTATGACACCCCGAGCTGGCGCACGGTGAGACCGCCGCTGTTGTCGCTGGACGCGGATGAACAAAAGACGCTCGTGAGCGCGCTCGCGCAAGTGGGTTTCAATATGGGCGCATGAGGCAAAAGGCGCGCCTCTATCGCACGGCAGCGTCGCAACTGCGCAAGCTAATCGGAGGCCAGACCCTCCGTGATGAGACCACGCTGCTCTAGGTCCTCGAGATAAACGGAGTCGTGGCTAGGCACGACGACGACATTGGTCGTGGTCTCTATGACGTTCAGCCATTGAATCTGATACCTGAGCGCATTGCGGTCCTCGCGAATTCTGTCGCTCGTCGGCTGCGGGCGTTGAGTGAGATCCACGATTCCGTCGAGCGCCCATGTCACGTCGGCGCTCAGAAGATACTCGGTTCCGGATGCGAGTCGCACGAACACCATCTGATGACCGGGCGTGTGGCCCGGCGCCTTGACGAGCACGACACCGGGTGCCACGGGATGAAAGCCCGCGTAGTCGATCACGAGATAGTCCGCCACTTGCTCGGGCGTGAGCCTGATCAGCGGCGATTGCGGCGCGAGCACGAGCGTCTCGGCCTGCGCTTTCGTCAGCACCGTATGTCCGGCGATAGCTCTGCGGTCGAGCGAGCGGACAACGCCGGCGACGTGATCGCCGTGCTCGTGCGTGATGACGATCAGGCTTGCATCCAACAACGCCTCCTGCACTGCCGCATTGCGCTCTGGCCAGTAAGGCTCGACTGCGCCCATGCCGAACGTGCGATGGACCTGCTCGTCCATGCCTGAATCGATCATGAGCGTGGAGTCGTCATAGACGAGCTGAAACGCCGTGCGCGCCTGTACGTAAGAATCGTCTGAAGCGCCATCCAGAACGACGCGACGCGGTCGGTGACTCTCGGCGACCGTGACGTAACGAAGCTCAACCGGCAGTTCGCCCGGGACTACCGTCGTAGCGTTACGTAACTGCCTTAAGAGTCCGGCGCCGTACGGTTGCGCCGCTTGCGGCACGAGTGGATCGGTTTCGGCCGCCGGCGCGCTCGGCAGCCACGCGACCAGCGAGACTACGAAAGCCAACACCGAGATTCTCGTCGTTCTTACTCGCATCTTTCGAATTCCTTCTTTTCCATTTGGGCTGCGAAGATCGAGCCGACGGCTCACAACGTGCCCGGAAACGCTCCCCCGTCGATGAGGACATTCTGTCCCGTAATATAGCTAGCCTGCGCGCTACACAGATACGCACAGAGCTCGCCAAACTCGGGCGGATCACCGAAACGCTGCGCCGGTATCGTCGTCATGCGTTTGGCTCGAGCCTCCTCGTCGAACATACCCATGAGACGCTCCGTGGCAAACGCGCCGGGTAATACATTGTTGATCGTGACGTTGCGGCCTGCAGTCTTCTTATCGCGCGCGATACCTGCAACGAATCCCGTGAGCCCGGCGCGCGCGCCGTTGGAGAGCCCGAGGATGCCAATCGGGGCTTTGACGGCGCCTGACGTGATGTTGACGATACGCCCAAAGCCACGTTCTATCATGCCGTCGATCGTTACTTTGATCATAAATATCGCTGCGAGCATGTTCGCGTCGAGCGCTTTGATCCAATCGTCACGCTCCCAGTCACGGAAATCGCCCGGAGGCGGCCCGCCAGCATTATTGATAAGAATGTCCGGATCGGGGCACGCGGACAGGACGGCTGCTCGACCGGCGTCTGTCGCTATATCGCACGCGACGGCTGCGACGCCCCCCCCGCCGAGCGCACCGATTGCCTCCGCAGCCTCTTTGAGTGCCGACTCAGATCGCGCACAAATCGTAACGTCAGCGCCCTCGCGCGCGAGCGATTCCGCGCAGGCCCTGCCGAGTCCTTTGCTCGCGCCGCAAACGATCGCGCGCTTGCCGTCTATACCAAGATCCACAAGCTCTCCTCAGCCCTCGAACGTCCGTTAGTCGTCGGACGAGCCCAATCCCAGACGCATACAGTTCGCGTAGTAGGTCGTAGTCGCCGCCCAGTCGGAGAACACAGCTCTGACCCCGACGTCTCGGGCGAGCACGTCCAGGACGGTCAGCATGTCCCCACTATTGTCGATCGACTCCGAGACGGTCTGATAGTACCAGCCACCACCGTCGACGAGTGTGCCCGAGCGCTCCAAGGTCCAGGCAATCAGATCGAGTCCCGCTGCCGTCGCGCTGCGTGCATAGTTCGACGACACGATCCGCCCGCGATCATCTTGGCTCAGCAGCATCCAGATCGGCGGTGCGAGTATTTGCACGCCCGACTCCACGAGCTCATCCATCGTAGGCATCCAACTAGCCGGCACATCTGGATCGAACGTGTCGCCGAGCTCGCGATCGTCGAGGAAAATCGCCTGACGGCCGAACGCCGGCTCGTTCTCTATCCAATACCGAACGTCTGCGAGATCGAAGGACTGTGGAAAGACCCGATCGGGCGCCACGCCGGCGGCCCTGTATTCGTCGATGAGCTTCTGTGCGTAGGCTTGCTGCGTAAGCCCTTCGAATGGCATCGGGACTTCAGGCACTTTGAGCTCCGGCGTCATTCTCACGCCGAGCGCGGCGAACAGCTCAATACTTTCGGCATGCGTGAGCAGCGTTCCGCGGGCCGCGTACAGGTCCGTCCGCCAGCTCGGCGGCTCGCCGAGATAAGCCTCGATCGATTCAGCCCACGGATCGTGGGTATCCATTCTCCCTCGAAGCGAACGAAATTCCGCAAGCGTGATGTCGCTCGTGCAACATCTAGCTTGCGCCTCAACACCTCGCTGCGGATCTGCCGGCGTAAACGGAACGGAGCACTTCGCTGCGAGCTCGGGAATCGCCAGTATGTCCGTCGTCGTGTGAAGATCGCATTGCGAGTGACGACAAACGAGCGCCTGATCGCTCGTGAACGTGACGTCACATTCGACGGTTCCGGCGCCCATACGCGCGGCAGCTTCGTAGGACTCACGTGTGTGCTCGGGGAACTGCAGCGGCGCACCCCGATGTCCGATGGAGAACTCGGTTCTCCGCATCTCTAGTTGATTGCATTGCCTCAGCGTGTCCTTGAGATCGCCAGGATCCATGTCCTCGACGAGAAAATACGGTCGCGGCCCTATCGTCACCGACTGCGCCTGCGCCCATGCCGCAACAGAGCCGGATAACAGAAAAACGAGCAACATCTTGCCGATCCCGTGAGCACTCCAGGAAGAGAACATCGAAGAACTATCGATCTCTGTACGCCGCAGGCTCATCGCGCCGAGATCTGCGAAACGCCTAATCGCCGGGGCTGCCGGCAGATTCGAGTATG
>JABAHR010006481.1_pt3 | contig 14216 bp, 9 predicted proteins | sample 7062101 | NCBI WGS metagenome assembly JABAHR01 (sample SAMN14534553, study PRJNA622989) | marine sediment metagenome | biome: marine biome [ENVO:00000428]; feature: marine pelagic biome [ENVO:01000023]; material: deep marine sediment [ENVO:00002113] | place: India: Gulf of Kutch | collected... | reverse complement strand
GCGCCCTCGTCGGGCAACCGGCCATGGTGCTCGCCGACGAGCCGACCGGCGCCCTCGACAGCACCAACGCGGCCAACGTGATGGAACTCTTCCGGGAACTGCATTCGCCGCTGCGGGCCGTCGCCATCGTGACCCACGACCCGGCAGTGGCGGCCACCGCCAAACGCCGGATCTCCATGCGGGACGGCAAGATCGTGGCCGACGAGCGCCTCGGCGACTCGGTGAACGCGGCATCCAGCTACGGCGGAACGCTCGGTGACGAGGTCCACCCGTGAGCGTCCCACGATGAGATCGGTACGTGACCTGGTCGGGGTGGCGGTGCAGGGGCTGACCGCCCGGGTGGGCCGGACCCTGCTCATCATGTTGGGCCCGATCATCGGGGTGAGTGCCATCGTGGCCGCGGTGGGCCTCACCGAGTCCGCCAAGGGCGACCTCCAGGCCACGCTGGCCGAGCTCGGCACCAACCTGATCACCGCCGAGGCCGCAGGATCGTTCGGTACCCAACAGCCGACGTTCCCCGAGGACGTGGTGGACCGGGTGAACGCACTCGAGACGGTGGACGGCGCCTCCGCCACGTTGTCCGTCACCGGCGTGGTCACCGCCCCCTACGACGCGGCCGCCAGCTACTACACGGCCTTCCCCACACCGGTGGTGACGGCCGACGCCGCCTTTCTCGACGTCATGGAGATCGAGCTGGTGTCGGGTCGGTTTCTCAACGAGTTCGACGACCGGACCGAGGCCCGGGTGGCGGTCATCGGCCGGGAGTTGGCCGACGAGTTCGGCTACCTCGCCGGAACCAACCGCACCATTCAGCTCAACGGGATCGACTACGGCGTGATCGGGGTGATCGACCGGATCCGCCTCGTCGACACCTTCAACACCGCCGTGCTCATCCCCCCGGCCACAGCCGACCGGGATTTCGACGCCGGCCTGGAGACCAACACCCTCTACGTCCGCAGCGACCCCGACGAGACCCTCCTCACCGAGGAGGCGCTCCCCGTGGCCATCAACCTCGGGGGCACCGACGAGGTCAACACCTCCGTTCCGAGCGACGCCCTCGAGTCGGCCGCCGCCGCCGATTCCACCCTCCAGATCATCGTGGCGTCGATGGGGATGCTGGCCCTGGTCGTGGGCGGTGTGGGAATCGCCAACGTCATGTCGATCTCGGTCATCCAGCGGTCGGCGGAGATCGGGATCCGGCGGGCGTTGGGCCACGGTCGGGGACTGATCGCGTGGCAGTTCCTGCTCGAGGCCGTGGCCGTGGGATTCTTCGGCGGGCTGGCGGGGCTGGCCGCCGGCGTGCTCATCGTCGTGTACGCCTCCCATGTCGCCGGGTGGACCCACGTCCTCGAGCCGTCACTCGTCCTGTTCGACTGGGAGCTCCCGAGCCACACCTTCGGCCTGCCGACCGTGTACCTGCTGGCGGTGGGCGCGGCATTGTTCACCTCGATCGTGGCCGGGCTGTACCCGTCGCTCAAGGCCGCCCGGCTCGAGCCCCTCGAGACGCTGCGACTCGGCTAGTAGGTCCCGCCGAGCTTGGTGTGGTCCCAGCTCACGATCCCGTCGGGTTCGACGATCACCGCCGTGCGCTTGGCCGCCATGTGGGCGGCGGCCTGGTCGAGCAGTTCCGGGTCGAGGTCGGGCTGGTTCCGCTTCATCACCTCGAGCGCCAGGGGGTGGACCTTGTCAGGGTCGCTCTCGAGTCGGGCCCGGCCCTTGATCATCACCCCCCGGAGCCGCTCGTAGACCTCACCGTCCTCCAGCAGCACCGTGATGCGGGGATCCCGTTCGAGGTTCTTGATCTTCTGCGACTTCGTGTACGTCTCGAACACGATCCGGCCGTCGACGACCGCGAACCACAGGGTGGACAGGTGGATGCTGCCGTCCCGCTCGATGGTCCCGACCTGGAGGCTCTTCTGGGCCTCGATGAACGCCTCGATCTCCCCGGGCGTCATCCGGATGCGGTCCCGTCGGTTGTCGGCCATGGCCCGACCCTAGGGGACGGGGTCCTTGCGCCCGAAGGCCAGGAGCTTCCGGTCGACGGTGAGGAACTCCACGACCGGATCGAGCGGGGCGTCGGTGGGGTCGTCGAAGGCGAGTCCGAGCCGGGTCCCGCCCTCCGGATCGGCCCCCCGGTGAGCGACGTGGACGAGTGCCGACACGCTGCGCCAGGCACCGTCGGCGTCGGGGATCCGAAAGGCGATCGTGGTGACCGACCCGGGGGCCGGCGCGTCGATCGGTGGACACGCCAGGGAGACACCCACACCGCCGATCGACAGGTCGAGCAGCTGTCCCTCGTGCTCCTCCACCCGGCAGGTCACCAACCCGAGGCGCACCCGGTCGGTGTCGCGCCGCTGGCGGCGGACGAGTTGCTCGAGGAGTTCCTCGATCGCCACCCCGACCAGCCCGGCCGTGAGGGCCAGCGCCACCGCGGTGGTCTCGGCCGGGATGTCTCGGTCCCAGCCGTGCCACAGCGCCAGCCCGCTGATCACCACCGTGCCGAGGAGAACAGCCATGGACGCCGTCACCGTGACGACACCGAGGCGTGCCGCCCCCCGGGGCGACAGTCGGACCGGGATCAGATCCGTCGCCATCGACCGGAGGTCGTTTCGCAGAACGGAGAACGTCGCGATGCGGCCCCGGCCCAGCACCCGCTGAGCGACCCATCGCAGTGCGTAGGCCGTCAGCGCCACGACGAAGAACTCGGCGCCCGCCTGCACGGGAACCAGCGCGAAGCCGAGAACGAGCACGGATGCCACGACGAGCAGCAGTCGCTGGAGCGCCGCCAGGACGGGCATCGCGCCCAGAAGGTGCGCGAGCACCGTCGGGCGGGGAACGCCCGCGAACGCCTTCGGTCGGATCACCCGCAGTCCGGCCCGTACCGCAGCCGACCTGCGGACCAGCAGCTCACCGAGACCCCGCGGGCCGGGCACCCGGGCCAGGGTGAGCGGCACATGGGTGACCTCCATGCCCGAACGCGCCGCCCCCAACCCCACCACGCGGCTGTCATCGGGCAGGCGACGCGCCGGATCCACATCGGCCAGCACCGCCCGCCGCACCATCGCGGGACCGTCGCCGTACCACGGCAGCGATCCCCGGCCCGCCAACGACGGCCGGAGGATCTCCTGTTCGAACTCGTCCGCCGACCAGTAGCCCTCGGAACCGTGCTCGAACGACGTGGGGGCGGACTCCCGCCTCCCGGTCTGGACGATCCCGACCGTCGGGCTCGAGCACCGCGCCGCGCACATGGAGATCAGGTCCGGCGTCGGCAACTCCCCGGCCCGCAACACGAGGACCCACGGGCTCGCCGCACCCCGGGCCGCCTCGAGCACACTCACCGTCGGGTCGCACACGACCGCGTCGAACCGCTCGGCGACGGTGCGGGCCCAACGCGACCCGTCCGGGTCGACGACCACGACCCGATCGATGCCGGCCACCCGGCGCATCGAGACGAGCGTCGTTCGCAGGGCCTCGGCGGTCGCACCGGAGGTGTCGACCACGGCGGTGGTGTCGGGCAGCGGCACGTCGGGCACGTCCACCCATTCCGCCGGCGGACCCGACGCCGCCCACGCCCGGCCGGCGAACACGACGAGACCGATCAGTTCTGCCCCGAACACGACCCCGGCCGCGACGGGGTCGGTGCCGCCGAGTGTGAACAGCCCCCTCCACACCACGTACGCGATGCCCACGGCAAGCGCAAGGCGAACCAGCAGCCGGTGCCGCGTCGCGAGGGTACCCATGCGACTCCTGTCGGCGTCTCCACCCGAAATCAAAGCCGGTACGCCTCTGATCGGGGCCCACTGGGCACGCCCGGCGGCGTCCCGCCACAATGCATGGATGAACGCCCCGACCGACGCCGTGGCCCCTTCGGACTGCATGGTCGTCGAGGTGTCGGTCTCCCCGGGCATCCCGGTACGAGCGGGCGCCACGTTGGTGGTCGTCGAGGTGATGAAGATCGAGCAACCGGTCACCGCACCGGTCGACGGCACCGTGGCGAGCGTCGCGGTCGAGGTCGGGCAGGTCCTCGGCGAGGGCGACCTGATCGCGCAGCTGGTTCCGGGTCCCGTCGAGGCGCTCGCCGGGGACCCGATCCCGGCCGATGACACGGGACGCACCGGTACCGACCGGTCCGACCTGGCGGAGGTGATCCGGCGACGCGAGCTGCTCCGGGACGAGGCCCGACCCGAGGCGGTCGCCAAGGTCCACCGCCGGGGCCGCCGCACGGCGAGGGAGAACCTCGCCGATCTCGTCGATCCCGGCAGCTTCGAGGAGTACGGCAGCTTCATGTACGCGGCCCAGACCTCCCGCCGCGACATCACCGACCTCATCGCCAACACGCCGGGCGACGGGATCGTCGGCGGCATCGCCCGCGTCAACGGCGACCGCTTCGACGACACGGCCAGCCGTTGCGCGGTGATGTCGTACGACTACACCGTCCTGGCCGGCACCCAGGGCCACCGCGGTCACCAGAAGAAGGACCGGCTGCTCGACGTCGCGGCCCGCCTCGGGTTGCCGGTCGTCCTCTTCGCCGAAGGCGGGGGCGGACGACCGGGCGACACCGACGTCCCGGTCATCGCCGGCCTCAACGTCGAGTCCTTCGCCGCGATGGCGGGGCTCAGCGGCACCGTGCCGTTGGTGGCCGTGGTCTCGGGCCGCTGCTTCGCGGGCAACGCCGCGTTGGCCGGGGTCTGTGACGTGATCATCGCGACCCCCGACGCCAACCTGGGCATGGCCGGCCCCGCCATGGTGGAGGGCGGGGGCCTCGGCGTGTACGCGCCGGAGGAGATCGGGCCGGTCGACGTGCAGACCGCCAACGGCGTGATCGACATCCTGGTGGACGACGATGCCGCCGCGGTCGCGATGGTCAAGCAGTACCTGTCGTACTTCCAGGGCCCACTGTCCGACTGGGCCTGCGCCGACCAGGCCCGGTTGCGCGACGTCGTGCCCGAGAACCGGAAGCGGGCCTACGACGTGCGGGAGGCGATCGAGATCCTCTTCGACACGGGATCGGTGCTCGAGCTGCGTCCCACCTTCGCCCGGGGCATGGTGACCGCGTTGGCACGGCTGGAGGGCCGGCCGGTCGGTGTGATCGCCAACGACCCGACCCGGCTGGGTGGCGCGATCGACTCCGACGGGGCCGACAAGGCGGCCCGCTTCATGCAGCTCTGCGACGCCCACCGGCTGCCGCTCGTGTCACTCTGCGACACCCCCGGCTTCATGGTCGGCCCCGAGGCGGAGCGCACGGCGCAGGTCCGCCACTTCTCCCGCATGTTCGTGGTGGGGGCCAGCCTGACGATCCCGCTCGCCACCGTCGTGCTGCGCAAGGCCGTGGGACTGGGCGCACAGGCGATGGCGGGTGGGAGTTTCCACGCCCCGTTGATGACGGTCTCGTGGCCGACCGGAGAGGTCAGCGGCATGGGGATCGAAGGGGCGGTGACCCTGGGCGCCCGACGCGAACTCGACGCCATCGAGGATCCCGGGGAGCGGGCCGAGGCCTTCGAGGCCAAGGTGGCCGCGATGTACGAACGGTCGAAGGCACTCAACGCCGCCGCCCATCACGAATTCGACGACGTGATCGACCCCGCCGAGACGCGACGGCGGCTGTCGAACCTGATCCGGTCGGCCCGGCCCGAGCCGGAGCCACCGAGGCGGCCCTACGTCGACGCGTGGTGAGGGTGTGACGGCCGCCCGACCGTGGCCCGGAACCCGTCGGCCAACTCCCGGAGCCGATCCCGGGCGTCGGGCGCGTCGGCCGGGATGCGGATCCCGGCCCGGAAGTCGGTTGCACCCGCCTCCACCAGACCCGGCACCGGCGCGAAGGTCGCGTCGGTGTCGATGCGGCCGGTGTCGTCGGTGACCACCGCCAGATTCGCCGACACCTCGATGCCCGAGGCGTCCCGGCCTTCCGCCTCCACCGCGGCGCGCATCCGGGCGATGCCCGTCACCGGGTCGGCAGCATCGGGACCCCAGGGAATCCACCCGACTCCGAACCGGGCCAACCGGCGCATCGATCGGGGGTTGACCGTGCCCGAGACCCAGATGGGCACGCCGGCGGGCTGGAGCGGCTTGGGCATCTGGTGGATGGCCTCGAAGTCGAGACGGTCGGAGTGGTGGTCGGCGGAGGTCTCGCTCCACAGTGTCCGACAGACGTCGAGCGTGTGGTCGAGTTGGGCACCCCGGTCCGAGAAGTCGAGACCCGCCGCCTCGTATTCCTCCTCCTGCCAGCCGACTCCGACCCCGAGATCGAGCCTGCCCCCCGACAGCACGTCGATGGTCGCCGCCATCTTCGCCAGCACCACGGGTCGGCGCAGGGCGGCCAGGAGGATCCCGGTCATGAAGCGCGTCCACCGGGTCCTGGCGGTGAGGTGCGCGATCGTCGTCAGGGGTTCGAGCCAGTGGCCGTCGGGTCCGGTCGGCTGCCGGCCTCCCTCGGAGCCTCCCCGCCGCGGGTCGCCGTAGGCCTCGAGGTGCTCCCCGAACACCACGTGGTCCGGCAGCGCCAGCCGGTCGATCCCGGCCGCGTCCGCGTCCTCGGCCCGGCGCACGAGGTGGGCCCAGGATCCGGGGTCGTCCCGGCTGAAGGTGATCAGCATCACCGACAGCCGGGGCTCGCCGACCCCGCTCATCGAGCCGTCTCCTCGCGGGTGTGGCGCCACACGAGCCACGCGAACACGAACTGGAGTGGGAGTCGGAGGAGGTTGCGGGTCCGGGCCGACTCGGACCCCTCCACCCGCTGGATCCGGCCGTCCTGGTCGGGACGGATGTCGACGTCGTGGAGGTACATGTCGATGTTGGCCGGGTAGACGGCGACGATCAGACCGAGCAGACCCCACGCCGCCCGCCGTCGCGTCCGGCGGGGGAACATGGCCAGCCCGAGCGCGATCTCCGCGCCACCCGAGAGGAGGTTCGCGGCCTTCGGATCGGGGAACCAGCGGGGCACCATGGCCTCGAAGAAGTCCTGTCGCACGAAATGCAGGATGCCCACCCCGACGGACGCCCCGCCGATGATCCGCGCCGACCAGTTGCCTGCCATGACATGAGCCTGACAACGCCGTCCCTCCCCCGCCAATCCGGATCGGCTCGACGGCCCGGGCACACGGAGACGACCCCGTGGAGACGGGGGTCGGGGAGAGGGAGGAGCGGAGGGCGCTACCGACCGCGCCGGCGCCGGCTCCGCCGGGCGGGCCCCCCGTGGGGACGGGCCCCCCCGGCCGGTGGGGCCGACGCTTCCCCGGGGGTCTCGACCTCGGGTACCGGAATGGTCCCGTCGAGCACACCCCGCATGACCGCGACGTGGGCGGGCGTGTTGCCACAGCATCCACCGATGATCTGGATCCCCGCCTCGCGCACCCGGTGGGCGTAGGCGCCCATCACCTCGGGTGTGCCGCTGTAGCAGAGCTCGGCGCCGTGCCACTCGGGGATGCCGGCGTTGGCCTTGGCGATGACCGGGAGCACCGTGGCGGCCCGGATCTCCGCGAGTGCGGCCTCGGTGTCGGGCAGGTTGTTGCCGCAGTTCGCGCCGACGGCGGCGACACCGAGTTCGGTGAACCGCTCCGCCGCCTGCGTACCGGTCACCCCCATCATCGTGCGGCCNNTCGGGATACCTGCGTTGGCCTTGGCGATGACGACCGCTTCGGGCGCAGCCCCGGTGATGCCGAGCACCGTGCGCAGCAGGTCCGGCGCGCCGGTGCCGCAATTGGCGCCGATGGCGATGGGCGGCGTCGGCAGGGCAGCGGCCAGCCCGGCGAAGGCCTCGCTGGTCAGCCCCATCATCGTGCGGCCGGCGGTGTCGAAGCTCATCGTGACCGTGATCGGCAGACCCGAGACCCGCCGTGCCCCCTCGATGGCGGCCTCGACCTCCTCGATGGAACTCATCGTCTCGATCCACAGCACGTCGGCCCCGCCCTCGGTCAGCCCTTTCGCCTGTTCGGCGAAGGCGGCCGCCGCATCCTCGGGCTCGAGCGTGCCGAGCGGCGCGAGCAGCTCCCCGGTCGGTCCGACGGAACCGGCCACGATCACCTTGCGGGGGGCGCCGTCGGCCACGAGCCGGGCGTTGCGGGCGGCAGCAGCGTTGATCTCCACGACCTGGTCGTCGAGCCCGTGGAGGGCCAGTCGGAAGCGGGTCCCGCCGAAGGAGTTCGTGAGGATGATGTCGGATCCGGCATCGACGTAGGCCTGGTGCATCTCCCGCACCTGCTCGGCCATGTCGACGTTCATGCGTTCCGGCGCGTCACCGGCCGGCAGACCCCGGGCGAAGAGTTCGGTACCCGTGGCGCCGTCGATGAGCAGGTGACCGCGCTCCTCGATCATCTCGTCGAGCACGGTCGTCATGGTGCCCACATCGGTCGTCGCTCGAGCCGTCACGGTGGGTGAGGATACCGCCGGGCCGGTGGCTAACGCCGCGCCGTTCGGGCCCGGCCGCTCCCAGGATCTGCTCGCCCGGGGGGCACATGCCAGACTTGCGGCGTGGGCCGGGTGAGCATCAGCCAGTTCTCGTGGCTGGCGTGGCCGGCCGTCATCATCGCCATCCAGCAGGTGTTCTTCCCTGCGCCGGCCGGTTCGTTCGTCGCCGGGATCGTCCTGGGCCTGATCACCGCCCTGGTGGCGTTCGGCATGTACCTCGTCTACCGGGCGAACCGGGTCATCAACTTCGCCGCCGCCGAGATCGGGCTGCTCCCCGGCGTGGTGGCGATGCTGTTGATCGTCGAGAACGGCCTGACCTGGTGGCTCGCCTTCCCGATCGGCTTCGTGGCCGCGGCCGTGCTCGGCGTGATGGCCGAGTTCCTCGTGATCCGCCGGTTCTTCGACGCCCCCCGACTCGTGGTCACCGTGGCCACGATCGGCGTGGCACAGATGCTGGGCGTGGTCGCCATCTTCCTGCCCGCCTGGTGGGACACGAAACTCCAGTCACAGCGGATCCCCGCACCGATCGACTACCGCTTCGACATCGGCGTGCGCACGCTCAACACCAACCACATCATCGCGGTGGTGGTGGCGCCGCTGGCGATCGCCGCGGTGGTGGCGATCCTGCGCTGGACGCGGGTGGGAATCGCCATCCGGGCCGCCGCGGAGCTGCCCTCCCGAGCCGGTCTGCTCGGCATCCCCGTGAAGGGGCTCCAGAGCATCGTGTGGGGGCTCGCCACGGTCCTCGGCTTCCTCGCCATCTTCCTGCGAGCGGGGATCTACGGAATCCCGGTGGGCGGACAACTCGGTCTCCTCTTCCTGCTGCGGGGGCTCGCCGCGCTCACGATCGGGCGGATGTCGCACCTGCCCACCATCATCGGATCGGCCATCGCTCTCGGCGTGCTCCAGGAGGGGATCATCTGGAACTCCGGCGCGATCGAGGCCGAAGCGCAGATGGGGGCGATCACCGGCGGCGTGATCGTCGCGGCGCTGCTGTTCCGTCGTGACCGGGGCCTGCGTTCCGCGCTCGAAACGGCCTCCTGGCAGAACGTGGGGGACTCCCGTCCCGTCGCGGCGATCTTCCGGGCCATGCCCGAGGTGAGAACCGCACGGGCTGCCGGCATCGTCGCGGTCGCGGTCGCCGCCCTCTGGGCCATCCCCTATTCCGGATGGTTCGGGACGACCGTGATCAACCGCTTCGGCGAGATCTACACCTTCTCCCTGATCCTGTTGTCACTCGGGGTCCTGACCGGGTGGGCGGGTCAGCTCTCGCTCGGCCAGATGGCGTTCTCGGCGATCGGCGGGGTCACCGCGGCGAAACTCACCGGCGAGTGGAACTGGGACATCACGCTGGCGACACTGAGCGCCGGAGCGGTCGGGGCGATGGCCTCCCTGGTGGTCGGTGTCCCGGCGCTGCGCCTTCGCGGTGCCTACCTGGCCGTCACCACGCTGGCGTTCGGGATCGTGGTCAGCCAGTTCTTCCTCAATCCCCAGTTCTTCGACTGGGTGCTGCGCGAGAACGACCGCATCGAGCGCAAACCGATCCTCGGGGTGATCGACTGGAGTTCCTCGAGGGCCGCGTACTTCGTCGCGCTGGTGACGATGGTCCTGGGATTCGTCGCGGTGCGCGGGATCCGCAACAGCCGCACCGGCCGGGTGTTGATCGCGCTGCGCGACAACGAGACGGCCACCGAGGCCTACGGGGTGAGCGCGGTCCGGGCCAAGCTCACCGCCTTCGCCATCTCCGGGTTCCTCGCGTCGTGCGCCGGCGCGATCTTCACCCACCATCAGCAGTTCTTCGCCAGCGGCAACCCGCAGTTCAACTTCGGGGTGTTCGCGGCGGCGGTGATCGGCGGGCTGGGGACCATCGGCGGGGCCCTTCTCGGCTCCCTGTACTTCAACGGNNCGGGCCTGCTCGGGTTCTGGCAGGACCTGCGCGACCTGATGGTTCGGCGGCTCGGGCGCCGCCGGGGCCTGGTCGAGGTCGACCTCGCCGAGGATCTGCTCGACGACGCGGACGACACGACCCCCGACGTCTCGGTGGCCACCGTATGACGACCACCGTGCCCCCGCCCGCGCCGAGCCGCCGACGGGGACTTCGCGCCCTCCTCGAGGACATCGCCGGCGACGGTCCGGTTCTGCCGCTGGTGGTGTTCTTCGGCCTCAACGCGGTCGACGAACTCGACCGGTCGGCCGCAGCCATCCTGGCGCCGGAGATCCGGGAGCACTTCGACCTGTCCCGCACCGCCTATTTCGGGTTCATCGGGATCGTCGCCTTCTTCGCCCTCGCGGCCCAGCCTGCCATCGCCGGGCTGGCCGACCGCTACCCCCGGATCCGGCTCGCCCTCCTCGGGGCCTCGTTGTGGGCCCTGTTCTCGTTCATGACCGGGCTGGCCCTCGGCATGGTCCTGTTCTTCGTGGCCCGCGGTGGCTCGGGGGTCGGCAAGGCCGTGAACGACCCGACCCACCGGTCGCTGCTCGCCGACTGGTATGCGCCGTCGCAGCGGCCGAAGGTCTACAGCCTGCACGCGGCCGCCAACGCGGTCGGGGCCTCCCTGGGTCCTCTCATCGCGGGGCTGCTCGCCTTCTCCTTCGGCTGGCGGGCGCCGTTCCTCGTGTTCGCGCTGCCCACCTTGGCGTTCGTCGTCCTCGGACTGCGGCTGCAGGAGCCGGTGCGGGGCGGGCAGGAACGGGCCCTGGCCGGCGGCGACGACGAACTGGTCAACACCGAGGAGGCCCCGCCGTCCTACGCGGAGGCGTGGCGCATGTGCTGGAAGATCAACGCGCTGCGCCGGATCTGGGTGGCCACACCGTTCCTGGCCGCGTCGCTGATCGGGTTCGGGACGCTGGCCGCGGAGCTCTACGACGATGCCTACGGACTCGACGAGCGGGCCCGGGGGATCGTCGCCGCGGCGTCCGAGCCGGGACAGCTGATCGGATTGGTCATCGGGGCCCGGGTGGCCACGAAGCTGCTCGAACGCGACCCGGGTCTGATCCTCCGCTTCCTGGCCGTCGTCTCGGTGGTCACGTCGGCGCTCTCGGCCGTGTTCGCGCTCGTCCCGAACCTCGCCGTCGCCATCGCAGCCAACGTGAGCATCGCCCTGTGCCTCGCGATCGTGGGTCCCGGGATCGTGGCGTCCCTGTCGCTGGCGATCCCCGCCCGGGCGCGCGCCATGGGCTTCTCGATCGGTTCGCTGTTCATCATCCCCGGGCTGCTGATGCTCCCCACGATCGGGTGGATCGCGGACCGGTGGGGTATCCGCCCGGGCATGACGTTCATGGTGCCGGTCTTCCTGATCGGGGGGCTGATCATCGCCTCCGCCGGATCGATCATCGGAGACGACATCGACCAGGTCCGCAGGGCGACCCTGACCCGGGCCGAGGTGCTCGCCGCCCGCCGGCGGGGCGAGGTGAAGCTGCTGTACTGCCGCGGGATCACCGCCGGCTACGACGGTGTCCCCGTGCTCCACGGGATCGACTTCGAGGTCGACGCCGGTGAGATCGTGGCGCTGCTGGGCACGAACGGGGCCGGGAAGTCCACGCTGCTGCGGACCATCTCGGGTGTGGTCCAGGCCGACCGGGGCGCGGTGATGCTCGACGGACGAGACGTCACCCACGCGCCACCGAACGAGATCGCCGGCCTGGGGATCACCCAGATCCCGGGTGGAGCGGGGGTGTTCCCCGGTCTGACCGTTCGGGAGAACCTCGACGCGGCCGGCTGGCTGCACCGTGGCGACCGGACGGCGTTGGTGTCGGCGAAGGCGCGGGTCCTCGAGGAGTTCCCGGAGCTGGCGCACCGCCTCGACGACCCCGCCGCGTACCTGTCGGGCGGACAGCAGCAGATGCTGGCGTTGGGGATGACGTTCCTCGTGCAGCCCCGCCTGCTCATGATCGACGAGTTGTCGCTCGGCCTGGCCCCGATCGTGGTCGAGCGACTGCTGGCGATGGTGCGTGAGATCGCGGCCACCGGGGTGACCGTGATCCTCGTGGAACAGTCGGTCAACGTCGCGCTCGAACTGGCCCACACCGCGTACTTCATGGAGCGGGGCCGGATCCGGTTCCACGGCCCGGCCGCCGATCTGCTCGAGCGGCGCGACCTCCTCCGCTCGGTGTTCCTCGGTGAGACGCCGTCCGGATCGCCCGACCCCGGGGGTGGGGAGGGCGGACGGTCCCCCGCTGGTGCGCCGGCAACCCGGCCGGTGCTCGAGGTGAGCGGGTTGGGACGCAGCTTCGGCGGCATCCAGGCGGTGGAGGACGTCAGCTTCTCCGTCGCTCCCGGTGAGATCCTCGGCCTCATCGGTCCGAACGGGGCCGGGAAGACCACGCTGTTCGACCTCATCGGGGGTTCGACCCCCCGAGATCACGGCACCGTGCGGCTCGGCGGTGTGGACGTCTCGGCAATGTCCGCCGGGGCGAGGGCACGCCGGGGGCTCGGCCGCTCCTTCCAGGACGCCCGCTTGTTCCCCGCCCTCACGGTGGAGGAGACGATCGCGGTGGCGCTCGAGCGGTGGGTCAGGTGGGGTGATCCCGTCACCGCCGCGCTCCATCTCCCCGTGGCGTTCGACAGCGAGACGGCGGTTGCGGCCCGGGTCGACGAACTCGTCGGGCTGATGGCCCTCGACCGCTTCCGCCACCATCGGGTGAGGGAGTTGTCGACCGGAACCCGCCGCATCGTGGACCTCGCGTGCGTGGTGGCCCACCGGCCCACCGTGGTCCTGCTCGACGAGCCGTCGAGCGGCATCGCGCAACGCGAGGTCGAGGCGCTGGGTCCGGTGCTCACCCGCATGCGTACCGAGATGGGGGCCTCTCTGCTCGTCATCGAACACGACATGAACCTGGTCATGTCCATCGCNNCACGACATGAACCTGGTCATGTCGATCGCCGACCGGGTGGTGGCGATGGACCAGGGGACCGTGATCGCCGAGGGGTCACCCGGAGAGGTGCTGACCGCTCCGGCCGTGGTGGCGTCGTACCTCGGGAGCGACCGAGCGGCCATCGATCGTTCGGGTCCCCGGACGATCGACGGCGGATGAGCGAAGATACGCCTACGCACACAGGGGGTTCACGGCATGCAACCAGCTTCGGCACAGGGAGGGGGCACCGACGTCGCCCGCCTTCTGCGCAGATTCGGCCCGATCGTGCTCATCGTCGTCGTCGCCGTGGCCGTGATCGTGGTCGTTGCGACGAGCGGGGGCGACTCCGGCGACGAGGCCGGGAACGGCACCGACACCACCGGCGACGATGCCGACGGCGGCGACTCGGGTGACTCCGGCGACACCGGCGCCGACGACTCCGACGGCGCCGACGACACCGACGGTGGCGACGACCCCGACGACCCCGACGGTGGCGACGACGACGGTGACACCGGCGACCCGGGCGACGACCCCGACGGCCCCCGGCTCAGCGTCGACGGACGACCCCTGCGCGACGGGGTGGTCCCCCTCAGTTGGGCCATCGAGCAGGGCATCGACGGCGACATCGACTGGGGCCCCCGGTGCGACGTCGAGCGGGGCACCATCGCCGTACCCGACCCCTACGCGGTGGAGTGCATGGCCCCGTGGGAGGGCGACAACGGCGGCGCGACCGCCCGGGGCGTCACCGCCGACTCGATCAAGGTCGTCTGGTGGATCCCACAGGAGCAGGATCCGATCCTCAACTACGTGACCTCGGCGATCGTCAACGACGACACCAACGCCGACTACGAGCACACGATCCGGGGCCTCATCGAGCTGTACGAGACCTACTACGAGACCTACGGCCGCCGCGTGGATCTGATCGTCGTCGAGGGGTCCGGCACGATCGTCGACGTCGG
>JABAHR010009655.1_pt1 | contig 14222 bp, 19 predicted proteins | sample 7062101 | NCBI WGS metagenome assembly JABAHR01 (sample SAMN14534553, study PRJNA622989) | marine sediment metagenome | biome: marine biome [ENVO:00000428]; feature: marine pelagic biome [ENVO:01000023]; material: deep marine sediment [ENVO:00002113] | place: India: Gulf of Kutch | collected... | reverse complement strand
CCGTGATACGCTGATGGCCAAGCGTCGGGAATTGAACGAGAAATATAGCGTCAACATGTTCTCGACAGACTTTACATATGACGATGAAACAGGCAGGATCATCGGCGAAGGGGCCCCGCCCCCAGAACCTGAGGAGAAAGAGACCTGAGTCTCAATTTTGGAGGTAGTTTCTAATGGCCATTCGAGTACCGAGTTTCTTGGGGGGTTTCGGGCAGGAGAGCCTTGATGTAGCGAACGACGGGTTGGATCTCGGCAACGCTGCGCAAATTAGCGGTGATCTGACCTACGACAGCGGCGGCGAGCCTCGTGGTCTTCCCGCAACACCGACCGCGTCGGACGCAGCGGCTTCCAAGGCCTACGTCGATTCTGTCGCAGTCAGCTCACGTACCTGGAAAGAGCTTCTGCTCGTCAAAGAGCAGTTGCTCAACGGCGGGTCTGGCGGTGTCTTGCAGGGCATTCTCATCGCCATGGATGCTGTCGGAACTGCCGGGGACACGTTCATCATTACTGACGGGACGACGACCGAAACGTGGACGGCGGTGGCCGGTGCCCCGGCGGCCTTCCAGTGGCAGGTCGGTGGTTCCGCAGCGGCGTCGCTCGCGAATCTGGTAGCGGCGATCAACGCAGACTCTACGCTCTGGAGCGCCGTCGACACCACCGGTCTCGACGCGTACTTCTCGGGCACCAACACGAACCAGGCCGTGGTTTATCGGACCGCGACCAGCACCGCGAATGACCGTGTTCACGGTGTTCTCACCGGCGCCGGTGACATCCAGGTGGTTGAGTTCGCAACCGGTATCCAGGACTACAGCATCACCGCAGGAACGCAGAGCAACCTGCCGTCCGCTGATCCGGCGGCGAAGCGGTTCGGTTTCGGCCGGCTCTTCGCGTCGATCGTCACCAACGAGACGCACAGCGTTTCGGAGGACCAGAGCATTTGCACCTGGGACTCGGACGATCAGGTCTGGCAGCAAGTGGACAGTGCGGCGGTCACCGCGGGCGCTGGTCTTCTTCGGACCAACGACGTCATCGATGTCGAGCTGGATACTTCGGCGGACGCAACTGGTGCAGGCACTGGCGGCGGCTCGTCTGGTCTGGAGTTCGACACTTCTGGAGACGCGGGCAAGCTCCGCGTGGACGTGGACGGGACGGACGGCGCCATCGAGCGTACGGCGGACGGTCTGGCGGTTCGAGTGGATGGTTCGACCATCACCATCGTGGGCAATCAGCTCGTTGCGGCAGGTGCTTCCGAGGCGCAGAAGATCGAGAACGACATCACGACCACCGCGGGCGTGACGGCGGGCGATCCGGTCTACTACTCCGGCAACGACGCGGTGGACTCGGCGGACGCGGATTCGGCTGGCGGCACAGGTCGGAAGTGCATCGGTGTCGCGCGGACTACGGTCGCGGCGTCTGGCACGGCCATCGTCGTGACAGAAGGTCACGAGGTCCCGGGCGTGCTCACGTCGCTCTCTCCGACCGCCGGTGATCCGGTCTGGTTGGCGAACGGTGGCGGTCTCACCCTGACTGCACCGACCGGAGCGAACGACCGAGTTCTCGTAGGCTACGCAGCCAACGGCAACGACTTGTTCGTGATGGTTCGTCAGCTCGGACGCGGCGCGTAATACGGGTGAAGGATGCCCGAGCCGAATGATCTCGTTCAGGTACTCAAGCAAGAGTCGACCGCCAAGGGCGGCGACTCTGCTGATGCCGACGACTTTCTCGGCTATGAGCAGATCGACGAGAACGACGACGGTCTTTCGGCTGCGGGCTACTACGCTCAAGAGACCCAAGGCACTCCCGCCAGAGACAAGGATGTCCTGATCTGGCGGGAGGGTGGGGTCTGGAAGGGCAAAGACAACACCTACGGGACCGTCGACCTTCTCGCCTCCGCCGCGGGCGGTGACGACAAAAAGGTCAAAGTCTCCTCGGGCGACACCACGCCCGGTTTCCTCGAAGCAAAGGTGGTCGCAGGGAACGCAATCGATACAGAAACACTGAATCCTGCGGGCGATGAGAAGCTGGAGATCTCGGTTGGTCTTCGGCGCTCATTCCTGCTGATGGGGGCGTGACGTGGCAGAGGCAATCAAAGTGCTCGGGCAAGCGAACCCCGCAGCAACCACACTCACCGATCTCTACACAGTCCCCGCTTCGACTGCAACAGTCGTATCCACGCTCTCGATTGCGAACCGAACATCGTCAAACATTCGCGTGCGGGTGTCAGTCGCGAAAGCAGGCGCAGCAGATTCACTTGAACAGTACATCCTCTACGACCGCTTAGTGCTGAAGCAAGACGCCGACTTCTTCACCATCGGCATGACCCTGGCCGCGACCGACGTAGTGCGCGTCTATACCGACACCCTTGGGGCGTCGTTCAACCTGTTCGGGACGGAGGTGACCTGATGAGTGCCTCGAAATCGCTACAGGGCTCGGTCTTTTATGACGACGCTGGGAATGCTGTCGGCGTCGTTCTTGATGGCTCCGTCTATCGTCTACAGGTAGATGCAAGTCTCAGCAACGACGGCAACAACCTGGTGAAGGTCTGGGACGGCACCGACATCCTCGACGTTCTCGCGGAGGCGGTCACTACTACTGGGCTGAAAGGTCTGCTTCCACTAGCGAAGACCGCGGAGGCGGCCTCGACTTTTCTACTAGCGCAACCCGACGGGACGTTGGTCACGTCCAATAAACCACCGTCTGCTCCTCCAGGTACAACAGCCTATCAGTCGTCCGTCGATGAGGCGGAGCTGAATGTTGGGAGCGGCGGTGACGTGGCTTCGCCACACACGACGCTGGGGCCTATCGTAGGTAACGGCGAAACTTTGACGCTGCAATCGGTCGAAGTGGGCACGGAGGGCGATTCCTCCGAGAACGGTTCCGTCATCGAGGTCTATTGGCGCGAAGGTGGCGGTCCGACTGACCATCTCGTTGGGCGGTACTTTGTGATGGGCGAGACCGTCCAGGTGATCCTGCCAGACGTATCGGAAGCTCGGGACGGCACCGCGTTTACGGGTGACGGAAGCACGACGCGAATAGTGACTGTCCGGCGTAGGTTGTCGGTCGCGGCGCTAGAGATCGATTTTGTGGTAAGGGGGTACACTGAGTAATGGCTTGGCGAAAAACACCAGAAGGAAAACTCGCCATCTCTTCGGGCCCTGCAGAAGGCGATGGTCCGACTTTTTTCTCCCCCGACTGGACAGACCCTACGACGTGGTATCACAACTCCACACGAGTCGAAGACGAAACCCCTACGACATCGGACAACATCACTTACCAACTCTTGAACTGGGACGCCACGCGCCACCTAGTCGACACTTACCACGGAAAAATCAGTGGGGAGGACGACCTCGACGACGGCCACGACGGCAACTATCGCGTCGAGGTGAAAGTAAACGGGGTCGATCAAACCGAGCAGGACCCTCATGTCGGGTCTGGAGGGAACTACACAGTCGACTACAATGCGGGGCAGATCATCTTCGAAACTCAGCTCCAAGGATCTGATGCTGTCCTCGTCACCTACTTCTACGTCGACCGCTCCAACGGAGATGGCAGCGCCAGTGAGTGGGTCCTCGCGCCCGATCCAGGCAAAACGCTGAAGATTACCAAAGCCGAAGTCCAATTCAGCAAAGACATTCAACTCAACGACTCTATCCTATTCCAAGCCTTCGGCCTGGTCGAAGTCTTCGCGCCGCATCTTCTCGATACAGCGACGCCTCCTGGCCCATACCCCGCCGGGACGAAAATTCCTATTCGCACGCAGAAATACAAAACAATGCGGGATTTCTACAACGACGCGAACGGTACCTACCCCGAGCTGCCTGCTCTCGGTGGCAATGGGTGGCGGGGGATGCAGCAGCCCACTAATACGTTTCCGTGGGTTTACCAAACGGTGACCGATCTTCACGTCGCGCATGGCATGGAGATTCGCATCAGTTTGGAACACGACACCCCGTTCGGCGGCGAGTTTGCTACTGCGACTTTTTACTGCATCAGCGATGACGAGGTGTTGTGATGAAAGCGCGAGTGCAATCCGGAGGGGGCGAGAAGATCGCGTACCACGCAGGTGTGTGTCTTGCGCTCGAAGAGTCTGGACAGGCTAAGTACAAAATCGAGTCCGGCGTTTCGTCCGGAGCCATCAGCGCTCTTTGGCATGCGCAAGGTCTGTCATCGCGAGAGTTCTCGAACTTGGTCCTGAGAACGACGAACGACATGGTGTTCAAGAGATGGTGGTTTGGGTGGCTCGAAGGGATCTTCCGCGGCAGTCTTTACAACGCATCCCCTCTGCTCCAAACACTGCGCGAGAATTACGATCCGATTCGCATGGTCGAGTCGAGCAAGCTCCTCCGTATGGGAGCTGTCAGCTTGGTCGACAAGAAGTACCACGTTGCCACAGAGAAAGAAGTCGACCTTCCTCTGTGGTGCTGGCGTTCGGCCGCTCATCCCATCGCGCTGGGAATGAAAGGGAACCTCTGGACAGACGGGGGCGTCCGAAACGTGACCCCGCTCCGCGCCGCTATCAAAGCTGGCGCTACTGACATCGACGTGATTCTGACGTTCCCACTCAAGCGGCGCTCCGAGGAATGGAAGCGCTCATGGTGGGAAAGAGTCTTCAAACTCGTAGGACGCAGCCTCCGCGAGATCGAGATTGTCATCGACGAAGCTTCGGCCGACGATCTGCGGTTTTGCGAGTGGGTCAACGCTGCGGTACGATCAGGGGCCCCCGAGGCCCGTGACAAAAGGGAGGTGAATCTGCGCATTTTTGCTCCGGAGAAACCCTTGGTGATGACCAAGCTGCAGTTCAAGCCGGACGAGATTGCCCGGGTCCTTGCTCAGGGGTATGAGGATGCCTGGCGCATCATTCGACGGACGACGTAGGGTAGGAATGGATGATTCTGGTCGAGCCCGGCGAGAGCTTCCCCTTGACACTCACACTGGAGGATGGGAAGACCGATCGATTTCCGCGAGCACAAATGCTCGATGAAACTGGCTCGCCTTTGGGTTCCCCTGTCGACCTGACGCACCGCCTCAATGGAACATACACCGGCACCGCCACCGCGCCTGCAACCGCCGGTCAATTCCCTGTCAACTTCACCGTCTACGATGATGCTGGGCATACCACTGTCTCGCCGCGGTACGGCCGAACGGATGAGACTGTTGTTGTCGCGAGTCTTGCCAGCACCGCAGCGGACGTGTGGGACGTGCTGCGCACCGCATCGGTCGTGCCCGGTTCATTCGGCGAAGCCGTCAAGGTTCTCTTCGGTGTCGCCGGCAAATCCAACTACCGCATCGACCTCATGGTCTACGACCCCAACGGATTCCTCAGCAGTGCGCGCCTCCGCGTATTCCCCGACGCCGCCACCGCCGCAGCTTCGACCAAGGACGCCGTGGCTGCCGAAGGCGAGATCGCCACTATCACACTCACCGGCTCGCCGGACGGCACATTCAGTGTGCTACCCTCGACCGTGCTAGGAATTGGGCCATGATTTCGATCGCAACAGACGGCTTTTGGTGCCCTATCACCGTCACGACCCCAGCCCGGGGCGGGGCTCCTGCGCCCTGTCCCCCGGCCCCGCTGGTCGCCGAGATCGCTCCCGAGACAGCGCTCGTCACCGAAGTTGCTCCGGGGAAGCTCTCTGTGTCAGATTTGACGGGAGGGCCAGGAAAACCCACAGTCACGGAAGCGGCGCCGTCGACGTCGGTCATCGAGTTGGTGCCGAAAATCGTGACGCAGGACGACGAGGACTAGCTGATGGCGACGTTCAACATCACAATTCAGGTGTTCGATCTCGAACAGGTTCTCCAGAACTTCGACGTCATCAAGGTTTTCCGGACCGAGACCCTCGATGCCAACGGAGATCCGACAGGGTTCGTCGAGATCACCACCCCCGGCACGCGCATCCCGCTGGTTTCGACCAGCGCATTCTACACGTACATCGACACGGGCGGCTCTGCCAATTCGTATTACACAACCAGCTATTTCAATACGTCCACATTGCTGGAGTCGAGTCAGTCTCCTGCGAGCAAGGGCAAAGCGGACCCCGCACTCGACGTTCTCAACGTCGATCAATTGAAGACGCGATACCTGCACGGCGTCGATCTCACGGACGACGATGGCGTCCCTATTCCAGACGAGGCGCTAGCGTTCTACATCAAAAGCGCCGTGGCACAGGCAGAGCAACTGCTCGATCTGCCGATCATCCCGCAGACCATCGTGGACGAACGGCACGACTTCATTATGCAGGAGTACTTCAAGTACATTCACCTGCAGACAGACAAGTACCCCGTCATCGCCATCGATAAGATTCGTCTGGTGCTGCCCACGGACAATGAAGTCATCGAGTACCCGGCGGAGTGGATCTTCCTGCAAGACTTCAGCGGGCAGATCGACATCGTTCCCGGCAACGGGCAGATCTCTGTCGTCACTCTCGGACAGACAGGCGCATGGCTGCCGTTGATCTACGGTTGGACCGACTTCATCCCGCAGGTCTTCCGCATCGACTATCGCGCCGGATTCGACTGCGTTCCAGAGAACATCGTCGACTTCATCGGAATGCTCGCGTCGTTTGGCCCGCTGAACGTCGCAGGCGATTTGATCCTCGGCGCAGGTATCGCATCGCAGCAGATTTCGATTGACCAGATCCAAACGGCCATCTCGTCAACGCAGTCTGCGACGAACGCCGGATACGGTGCGCGCCTCGTGACGTACGCACGGAAACTCCGAGAAATGCGGCCTGAGATCCGGCGCTACTGGAAGGGTGTGCGGTTCAAGGCAGCGTAATGAGTCTCACCGGCAACATTGTCACAAAGAAGCTTTCGAATCTTCCGGAAGTCGATCTCGATGCGCTGATCAGGCTCATCGAAGGACGCGGCACTCGTGTAGCTTGGACACAGGCAGCGAACTGCCCGTGCGTCCTGACAAAAGAGACCAACCAGCCGGAGCCTCAATGCGCCAAGTGCAGCGGTCTGGGGTGGTTCTATTTTGGGCCCGCAAACTACGAAGCTCCGGAAGAGGTCGGTACGCTGACACCGCTTCAGCAAGCGATGATCGACGAAGATGGTGCATGCGTCATTCGCGCGCTGGTTCAACGGATTCCCGTGGATCAACAACCGTACACCCCCCTCGGTCCGTGGCGCACCGGTGAGTTGCACGCTACTGTCCGCCCCGAAAACAAGATCGGCTACTACGACCGATTCGTGCTGCTCGACTCCGTCATCACATATGATGAGCTGATCGATATCAGCGGAGATCAAGATTCGACCGTGTCATTCGACATGCACCTTCGCTATCGCGCAGTGAATGTGACCGGGGTTTTCACTCTGACGCAGCGGTTCAATCAGGGCGCAGACTTCGAAGTCACGGACCAGGGCGTCATCCGATGGTATCCAGATTGCGCACCGGTGGGTGAGCGGGTCTCCGTCCACTACACCACGCACCCAGCATTCCTGATCCTGAATCGTCCGCATTCCATGCGACAGTCGGCGGTGTACCGCAAGCCCAAAGGCAAGCGGCTCACCCCGCTCGGCGATCCACAAGAACTGCCGCTTCAGGCTCATCTCATGCTAGAGTTCCTCCGCGACAAGAAACCTGAGGACCCGAACGCATGACCTTCGACATCGGAAATGCTGTCCACGAGCTGGACGTAATGCAAGAGCTTCTCGGGAAGCTGACTCAGCGTACGCATGATTATCTGCTTCTCGAAATTGGCGGGCGTCTGCGTGAACGCATCGTAGAGCTGGCAGAGAGCAACCTCGACAGTTCCAAAGAGCGTTATCTCGAAGGGCTGCAAGACGCAGAACTGGAGAGAGATCGCTTGGTCATTCGGCTGGAGGGTGCGCTGCCGGTGATGGTCGAAGAAGGCGCCGATGAATACGACATGCGCCAAACACTGCTCTCTCGCGGGCAACGTTCGCGCGCTGTGCGTTTCGAGAGCAAGGATGTAGGCTCAGACTTTGGCGCCGGCCGTGATTTCGCTCGCCCTATCGACCATCCATATCGGGCACAACTTGGGCGACAAGAAGCGGCGCGCATCGGACGTCGCGTTGTTCAAGACGCACGTGCCGGACGGCGAATCGGTCCGGGACACGCTGGTGTGCCGAAGAGGCGAGAGCACCACTCGACCGATCTCTTCGACCGGTTGGAGCGTGAGGTCACACCAACAGCGGACGGCCCAAAAGAGCGGTTCGTGGTCTATCGCACTATCAGCCGCGAGAAAGATGATGGGTGGATCCACCCCGGCATCGACGAGCATGATCTATTCGGTCGTGCTGCGGAGAAGATCCCCGATATCGTCGAAGCCGCGATTGACGGATTGCTGGAAGGGATGTTCGACTGAGTCATGCTCGAACGGCTGATCAAACGTGTGCTCGACGCCGCCATCGAGAACTTGAAGGACGAGCCTTCTCGGTATCGTGTTTTCTTCAAGAACCAGAACCGTTTGACAGACGACGAAGTCGACAAGCTCCTTGCCGATTTTCAAGCAAGTCCACCAGAGACGCTCGTGCACTACCCCCGCGTGGAGGGCAACTTCCCGCTCTATTCCATCATCATGGCCAATGAGAAAGAGTGGCAGCCCGGAATGTTCCTCGGCGACTACGGCGGACTGCTTTCCCCTGAAGAAGCGGAATGTCTCGGGAACATCGGAATGGATGGTGCTGAACACCTGTCCAGTATGTTCCTGCGGGAATACCATATCACCACGTACGCCCTCAATCCTGACGTAGCCATCGCCATGTACGAGCTGTCGAAGTACTTCCTCTTCAGGGAAAAACCTACCTTCAACGCGTCTGGAGTGATGAACACGTCCCTATCCGGTGGGGATTTGGCCCCTTTGGTGAAGTCGGAGTTCGGTCCGGACTGCATTTTCCGCCGGCGGCTCGTTTTCCAGGCTGCTGAGATGTACGAGGTCATCGGTGACCTCCTGCCGAAGATTCGCGAGATCGATGGCGCACATTGGGGAGGGGGCTCGACAGAACCGCCTCCAGGTGTCAAAACACAGATTACTACCTACGATCCCAATGAAGTGGTAGAAGAATAGGGCGGAGGATTGCTGATGGTCGNNGACACTGGTGACTGTCGATGTGTTCAGTGCGCTCTACCAGGGCGAAGGCGCAAACACACGACAATCTCGTGCTGTCCGCGCGGAGCACATGCAGCCCTTCGTGAATTGGGCAAAGAAACAAGGACTCACACGTCTTTCCGTCGATCTGTGGCGGGAGACTCACCGCAAGTTTTTGCAGCTTCCCGCGTAAGGAGTGACGGATGGCTACTTCGATCTTCTTCCTCGGACGGACAATCGCAACGCCGGGCTCCTACAGTCAGGTCGACGCGACCGGCCTGGAACAGCCTGGCCTCGGCGCCGCCGGCATCGTCGCCGTTCTCGGTGAAGCCGAAGGCGGACAGCCTGCCGGCACGATGGAGCGACCGTCGGACTTCATTCGACTCACGACTCCCGAAAGCGTTCGTTCTCGCTTCCGCAGTGGCGACCTTCGCGAAGGTTCAGCGATGCTCTTCGAGCCTTCCACCGATCCGAACATTCTCGGCGGTGCGGCTCTCGTCTTCGCCATGAAGGTGAACCCGGCGACTCAGTCGACCGGTGTGCTCGACAACGCAAGCGGCAACGCCATCGATCTCACCTCCGAGGACTACGGTGCTTTCACCGAGCAGATCAATGTCAATTTGCAGACAGCCTCGGTAGGTCTGACAGGGTTCCTGCTCACCATCCAGTTCGAAGACATCATCGAGACAGTCGACGGCCTGGCGGGTGATGACATCGCAACTCTCGCGTACACCACGTCACTTCGGACATACGACACGGTCACCATCGACGTGCTGGCCTCCGGCGCTGTTCGCGCGAACGGTACGAGCCCCGCGCTCTCCGGTCTCGACTCTGACGCATTGGCGGCATGGACCGCGAGCGACATTGCCGACATCACGGCTACTGCCGCCGACGCCGGCAAGGTGATGACCTTGTACGGAACCATCGCGGGTGGCGCGTTGGTGACCGAAGATGTCACGCTCATCGACGGCACAGTACAGTCCACCACCGCGTGGCTCGACCTACTCGGCGCTCTTCTCGACGACGATGCGGCGGGAGCAATTACGGTCACTGACCAGTTCCCAAATACACGCTTCTCGTTTGCGGCCTCGGATCGGTCGAAGGGCATCCTCGATGCCAAGGCGTACTTCGTCGACAATACGACGTTCGACATCGTGTCGGACAACGCGGCCAACACGCAGAACATCTACATCTTCGGGCGGACCTCGACGGGCGCCGCGGCGCGCGAAACCATCGCGCTCAACGGCACAACCCCGGTCACCTCAACGATTTCGCCGAAGCAGATCGACACTATCGTGTTGGTCGACCTCCCGGCGGCGGATGCAATCACGCTGACGGCACAGGTGGCGCAGTCGAATCCGACAGTGCAGACGAACCTGCAGAAGACGAAGGACTTCTTCGACGCCCTCACGGACGTCGATCAGGATGGCACCACAGTCGTCGGCTTTAGCTGGACGAACATCACCGGCGCTCTCAACCGACTCGTCACCGAGTTGGACGAGGCGACGGGACTGATCGCCGGCAACCATCCGACGACAGGGCTCTCCGCCGGCATCCGCGCCGATATGTGGGATGTGATCAACTGGATCAATCTCAACTCCGCGCTGATCACGGCGGACAAGGCATCCGGCGCCACGAACGAGCCTCCGCTCACGCTGGCTGGCCCGGTCTTCCTGTCTGGCGGCGTCGAAGGCACGACGTCGGTCTCGGATTACCAGAATGCGCTGAACTTGCTGAAGCAGACACGGGTGAACACCATCGTGGTCCTGACAGGCAACAGCGCCGTTCACTCGGCTCTGGAGGCGCACTGCAACTTCATGGGCGGCATCGGTCGAAACGAGCGTGACGGCATCGTCGGCATCGTGAAGGTCGATGGGACGGGCGTTCCGGTCTCCCCGGTGACGCTGCCCACGAAGCAGGAGTACCTGGATCAAATCGTGGCCATCAACTCCCGGCACATCCGGGCGTGCGGCCAGTTCATCGACCGTTTCAACACGGAAGGTGACCGGACAGAGTTCCCGTCCTACTTCCAGGCCTGCATCGCTGCCGGCATGCAGAACGGCTCTCCCATCGGAGTGAGCCTGACGCACAAGTTCGCCAATGTCCTCGACGTCAAGCAGGACGCCAGCTGGAGCCCCACGGACGACAGCGAGGAGATGATCCAAGGCGGCGCGTGCTTCATGGAGCCTGTCGAGGGTGTCGGTATCCGGTGGGTCCGGAACGTCACCACGTTCTTGCAGAGCGACAACATCGCGTTCACGGAGGCGTCGGTCAACGAAGCCGTCAACTTCGCGGTGTTCACGTTCCGCACGAACCTCGAATTCGCAGTTGGCCGACGCGGCTTCGCGCAGACGCTGAATGCGACGAAGGGCATCGCGCTCAACACACTCGGCATCCTGAACGACGAGGGAATCATCGTCGCTTCGAGGGGACTGACGCTGGAGTTGAACGTCGACGTTCTCGACGTGTCGGTCGAGATTGCGCCCGTCATTCCGATCAACTTTGTCAAATCCGTCATCCACCTGGTGACGGTCCAGCAGTCGGTGTGAGGTAGACGATGGCACTTCCTAAAGGCAATGTTTTCACAGGTGCCCGCGCTCGATTCATCATCGAGGGCCGGGTCATCGGCTTCGCCACGAACTGTTCGGGCGGCGAGGAGATCAGGTACGAGCCGGTCGAGGTCCTGGACAACATCCAGGTCCAAGAGTACGTACCCGTGGGCTACACGGTCACGTTCCAGGCCAGCCGAGTTCGCCTCATCGGCCGCTCGGTTCGCTCGCCGGACGTCAACATCTTTCCGAAGCTCGGGCAGGGTCCCCGTGAGCACCTGCAAAACATCCTCGCCGCAGAGTTCGCGGAGATGAACGCGATCATCGAGGACACGGTCTCCCCCAACGTCTTCATGTTCCTGGAGCAGGTCAAACTGGCCAGCTACAACTTCACCGTGACAGCCCGCGGAATCACGGGTGAGGACATGACGTTTGTCGCGATCCGCATGAAGGACGAAACCGAGGCCTAATCTGAGGCGTCATCGTGGCCATCGAATGTTTGTCAGAGATCCAAAAACGGATCTTCAACGAAATGGATCGCTACGATCCATCTTTCCGCTCTGACAGGCACACCAACTTCAAATACGGCGATTTCTTGGACCAGATCTGCAGAGATCTGGCTGCGCTCTCTGGCAGTGACGGATCTGGGGGCGTGTCCGGCATCGCTGGCGGCAGCCTCTCGTGGACGTTCCAGACGAACGAGGCTGTGCAGTACGCTGGGGGCTTCTACGACTTCTTCAGCGGCGACAACGACTTCAGCCCCGCCGTCAACTTCGGCACCGCCAACGTTGGCGTAGCTGCGCACCTATCCGTCATTCTTGGCGGCGCTACTGTCGACACTTTGACCATCCGCGTTACTGGTACGAGCATCACGGACGCCGGGGTCCAGACAGGAAGCGATTCGGAAGACATCGTCATTCCGTCGGGCACGCCACTCAACAGCTATTTCGAGACAGCGAAAAAATGGAATGGGCAAGTCACCATCGAAGCTATTTCCGGAACGCCAGTCACCTGCAACTACGGCTNNTCGACAATCAAAATTTCCGTGTCTTCGGACTCGAAGCGCTGTGGGAATCAGATGCCACGGACAGTGGATCCAACATTCAGCTGCTTCACCACAAGGCTGATGGATGGACATTCAACGCCGCTGCAGAGCCCACACCACCGACGCCTATCGCTGACCGGAGTGTAGACCACGCCGGCAACGATACACACCGCGTCGGCCCTGGTGCATGGAAGCGCTCCAACCTCGATCAGCTCATTCAGGGAGGAGACAGTGAAGGCATTCTCTTCTGCATCAATTCGGGGAGCACAGGTGTCGGCTCTCTCAGCTTTCGTCTTTTGACGCTCCAGATTTCGGCGCAAAAGGTCCTTCCTTCGGAAAGCTAGAATAGTCGGGGTCGCGTAATCCTTTTCGCGCGTGATACTCGAACACACGCATGATGCAGTCCCAGTTCTCCCCGCTCGTTGCACCGGTATGCTGGAACCGTTGGATGTTCACGAACAGCTCGCTGGCCGCCCGTGCGACAGCATCGTTGATTTCATCGACCACATCTTGTGGAATGGGGTCATGCTCCGACCGAAGAAGTTTCATGATCGCTCCTGGTTGATCTTGGGATTTTGGATCACGGTGTTGCTCGGGATTCTGCACGCCATCATGTGATCACCACTTGTACTTCTTCGCGCGCTTTTTGGCAGCCGGTTTTTGCTCGAACAGGTGCTCCTGGCGGACGGGCGGCGGAAGCGCTCTCGGCTCCATCGGTTCAACCAGTTCGTCTTCGAGAAGCCGCTCCAGCTCATCGATCCGCGCGCTCTCGGAAATGCTCTCGTCCTTTCTGACACAGCGGCAGAGCTTCTCCCGTTGCTCAGCCGCTCCTTCGAACTTCGCGAAGCGCTTTGCCAGATCTGACACAGCTTCTTGCGTGACCGAGATCTCTGACTTGGCGCCATCCCGGAGATCACGCTTGTCGAGATGTTCGAGGATCATCCCTCCAAGGGTACACGCGGAGACGATGGCAGCCGCCCACGTAACGACCTGTTTTGGCTTCTTCTGCTCTGGCATCAGACTTGACATATTTCCTCATCCAGTGAGACACGTCAAGGATGAGCATTGCCGACGAACTGAAGATGGACCACCTCCCCGATATCGACATCGAAACTCTGCAAAAAGAGGCGGACGAGGCTGTCCCCAGTCCAGAAGCCGAAGCATCTCCTGACAAACCTGACCCACGAGATCAGGAGAAATTCCCTTTCGAGCTGGATTTCGTCAATGAGCGGGGGAAGGTCTACAAGGGCCGCTTCGTGAACCAAATCCTCGACATCGGCAAGCGGCAGAAGAAGGGCATTCTCGCGGCCAAGCTCGCCGGCACAGTGCCTATGCACNNATGACGACACCGTCATTCTCAACAGCGCCGTCGCGCACATGACGTTCTCGCTGATCGAGCGCCCTAAATGGGCGGCGAACTTCCAGACGCTCCTCGACCTTGATGTAGTCATGGCGCTCTGGGCCAAAGTGCTCGACCACGAGAACCACTTTTTTCGAATTGGCCCGCCTGAAGAAGCGGGCAGCGGATTCGGCGAAGGGGAAGTCGAGGCCGAATGAATTCTTGGGCCATTG
>JABAHR010007733.1_pt6 | contig 14228 bp, 13 predicted proteins | sample 7062101 | NCBI WGS metagenome assembly JABAHR01 (sample SAMN14534553, study PRJNA622989) | marine sediment metagenome | biome: marine biome [ENVO:00000428]; feature: marine pelagic biome [ENVO:01000023]; material: deep marine sediment [ENVO:00002113] | place: India: Gulf of Kutch | collected... | reverse complement strand
ACCGGGGTATCGCATTAGGTCGCCCGGAGATGGAAAGGACAATAATGGCTTTCGCGCTCTTGCCATTGCCGTTCGACAGTGAGGCGCTTGCCCCCGCGATCACTGCCGAGACGCTGGATTTCCACCATGGCAGGCACCACCGGTCCTATATCGGCAAGGTCAACGCCGCCATCGCGGGCACACAGCTTGACAGCCAGTCGCTGGAGCAGGTCATCGCCGCTGCGCGAGGCAGCGATCCCGGCCTGTTCAACAATGCCGCGCAAAGCTGGAACCACGGCTTCTATTGGCATTCGCTGGCCGCATCGAGCAACGGACCGTCGGGCGATCTGGCGGCGGCGATCGACGAGAGCTTCGGCTCGCTCGGCGAGTTGCTGGAGCAGCTGAAGCTGCGCGGCGCGGCGCATTTCGGCAGCGGCTGGGTGTGGCTGGCGGAAAAGCATGGCAAGCTCTCCATCGAGGAGACGCACGATGCCGACACGCTGGCAGACAGCGGCTTCAACCCGCTGCTGGTGATCGACCTGTGGGAACATGCCTATTACCTCGACCACCAGAATGCCCGCCCGGCCTATCTGGCGGCCGTGATCGAGGACCAGTTGAACTGGGATTTCGCGGCCGACAATTTCGCGCGCGGCAGCGCCTGGACCTATTCCGCCTGAGCTTCATCGGCGACAGGATTGTCGCCGTCCTCGCAGCTCGCATAGACCCGGGCGATCGCCTCGCGGGCGCCGCTGACATGGAAGTTGACCTCGATCCGCGTGCCATCGACCGGGTCGAGGAAAACCTGCAGGTCGTTGGCATCCACCAGGTTGTTGAGGAATGGCGGCAATGTCCTGTCGCGCCGGGTATTGAGCGCCATGGCCGTCTGTTCGTAATGCCGCCAGCTGTCCTCGATCACCCGTCCGCCATCGAATCGCATGCGCACCGGGCGCGGTTGCGGGCGCGAGCTGGGCGGCTTCAGGCGGGTGGGCGAGAAAATCACCGCGAACACTTCCCCGTCTCCGCGTTCGTCGCACTTGAGGATCAGCTGTTCGCCTCCCGCAGCCTGTACGCCGGCCTGCAGCAAGCCGTTCTCACCCTGGAAATAGGCCCATTGCGAGCCTTGCGCTTGAACGCCGCCGGCCATGGCCAGCAGGCCCAGCACGCAGGGCAGGATCACCGGTCTGTGCATAGGACTCTCCCTTTCCCGACACATTGAAGATCGCGCGCAGACTATCGCGGGGCGAGTGGAGAGGCAAACCGCTCGGCTCTGCGCGTCGCTCAGTCGTCCTCGCCCAGATCGAGGATATTGCTGGCAAACAGCGGTTCGCCGAACAGGAAACCGACGAGGTTGGGCCTGCCGAGATGGTCGATCAGTGCCGTCAGCGTCAGCAGGATGGGAACGGAAAGCAGCGCGCCCGTCACGCCCCAGATCCAGCTGAAATAGGACAGCGCGAGCAGGATCAGCACCGGGTTCATGGTGAAGCGGGCGCCGAGCACGGATGGGGTGATGACATTGGCCTCCACCGTGTGCAGGGCGAGATAGGCCATGGCCGGGACCATGCCCAGCACCGGGTTCTCCGCCGTTCCGAGGCCGAACAATGTCAGCAGGGCGATCATCGCCAGCGGTCCGATATAGGGCAGGAAGTTGAGCAGGGCGGCAAGACCGCCCCACATGATCGGCGCATCCATGCCCAGCCCCCAGGCCCCGAGCGCGACGATGATGCCGACGCCGAGATTGATGAGGCCGACGGTGAGGATATAGGCCGCCACCCGGTCCTGCACCTCGCGCATGACGCGGGCGACCTTGAGGCTGGCATCGACCTCCTTGCGGTTGAGCAGCAGGCGGCGGCGCAGGCGCACGCGCGCCTCGATCATGAAGAAGGCCATCATGAACGTCAGCAGGACCTCGAGGATCACCGTCGGCGTGGCGAAGGCCAGCTGTTCGAGAAAGCTGGGCCCGGCCAGCACGACCTGCTGGCCGCTTTCTGCGCCGACGATGCCGGCGATCTGTTCGTTGAGGCGGACCACCCAGTCAAGGCTTCCGCGCAGCTGGCTGAAGTGGCGGCCGATCTGTTCGATCATCGCCGGCACGGCGTCGAACAGGCCGACCGCCGGGCGCAGCACGGCGGTGAGCGCGACCGAAAGGATGCCGAGGAAGACCAGCAGCGAGAGCAGCGAGGCGATGAAGTTCGGCACGCTCCAGCTGGCCAGCCTGTCGGCCATGGGCGAGAGCAGGATGGTGAGGATGATCGCCGTGACCAGCGGCAGGAACACCACTGCGCCGATCGAGAGGACGAAGGGCAGGGCGAGGAACAGGCCGATCGCCAGCAGGATGACAAGCGCCGATATCAGCCGCAATTCCTGGGCTGCAAAGGCCATGGTCCGCCGCCGCGCCGCCGGGGGCTTGCGCTCGTCGCCAGGATTGTCAGCGGCAGAACTCATCCGGGTTCTTTCGTTTCTTTACCGTCGCTTCGCTATGTCCCTGCATGGCGCGGCCCGCGCCGGCGATCAAGCCGCAGCTCAGTCCGTAGGGGCAGTTTCCCCCCGACCTGCGGCAACTTCGTCAAGCTCTTCGAGGATTGCCCGGTGGGCAGCCGGGTCGTCGGGCGAGCGTTCGGGGATTGCGCCTTCCTCGATCATGGCGGTCAGCGCAGCCCGGGCGCGGCCGACGCGGCTCTTGATCGTGCCCACGGCGCAGCCGCAAATATTGGCCGCCTCCTCATAGGAAAAGCCGCCGGCGCCGACCAGCAGCAGCGCCTCGCGCCGTTCCGGCGGCAGCGTCAGCAGTGCGCGATGCATGTCGGAAAGGTGGATCGGCTGTTCCTGCCCGGCTGGCGCCGTCAGGATGCGCTCGGCCACGGTCTCGTCGTACTCGCCGCGAAAACGGTTGCGGCGCATGTCGGTGAGGTAGGCGTTGCGCAGGATGACGAAGGTCCAGGCGCGCATGGATGTGCCCGGCTCGAAGCGGTCCTGCGCGGCCCAGGCCTTGAGCAGCGTCTCCTGCACCAGGTCGTCGGCCATGTCGGGCCTGCCGCACAGGCCGCGGGCAAAGGCGCGCAGGTGCGGCACGACGTCGGTCAGCTCCTGCTTGAAGGCGCGCTTGTCCTCGGCGCTGCGCTTGGGCAGCTCGCGTTTCTTCTCCGCCTTGCTCATTCCGCTCCGCCGTCATCCAGCTGGGAGAGCAGGTCGGTCAGCTCCTGTGGCAGGGGTTCCTCGACCACGGAATCGTAGAGTTGCTTGAGCCCGGATGCCCATTCCGGCTCCTTCACATGGTCGCCACTTGCCGATTGCTGCCCCTTGGCAATCTGATTTCGTTCGTTTTTGTTCGCCATCATCGTTCGAAGAACCCAAGCATCCCCTGTTCATCCCGAGCGGTCTGCGCCGTAATAATCTTGCCCCGGCGCTTCGCCAATCGGAATGATAATTCGCAATCTTGCGTGAAACCGGAACGAAATCCATGGCTTCAGGTTCCCGATCAGTGGCAGTGTGTGCCAATTCTCCGGCCAGTTGTACCTTGTGTGCAGCCGCGCCTGTCGAGTTCGGTGCCGGTAATGCGCCAGTGTGGAGTTGTATTTGAACCAGAGATCGACCCAGGATTCTGCCGGGCGAAGCCGGACCAAGCGCTGGCTGGTGCGCTACCCCCGCACCCTGCCGCTGGCGATCTTCCTGCTGATCGCGGCGGTCACCGTGCTTTCCATCTTCGCCATCGAGCAAAGCGAGGCGCAGCGCGCCAAGGCGCAGTTGCAGAGCCGCACCACGGCCATTGCCTCGGCGCTGGAACGGCGCGCCAATGCCAGCAGCGCTTATTTGCGCGCGGGCGCCGCCCTGCTCGCCTCGCTCGACGAAGTTCCGCCTTCCCGCTTCCGCCGCTTCGTCAGCGAGTTGCGGCTCGATGCCGATTTCCGCGGTGCAGAGGGGATCGGCTGGGCCATGGTCGTGCGCCCGGGTGAGATCGAGGCATTCGAGGAAGTGTTGCGCGCCGGTGCCCCGGTCGAGGTGGCGCTCTATCCGCGGCCGAGCGGGGAGCAGCCCTATTCCGTTCCGGTGACCTATCTCCAGCCCGATACCGAGCGCAACCGGCGGGCACTGGGCTTCGACATGTTCTCCGAAAGAGTGCGGCGCGCGGCAATGCTGGAGGCCGAGCGCACCGCGCGCCCGACCGCCAGCGGCAAGGTCGTGCTGCAGCAGGAGGGCAGCAGGCCGCAGCCGGGCTTCCTCATCTACATGCCGGTGTTCGAAGCCGCGCCGGGCGGGCGGCGCCTGCGCGGCTATATCTACAGCCCCTTCAACGCGCAGGATTTCCTCGCCTCCGCTCTCGAGCTGGAGGATGCCGGCAATTACGGCGTGTGGCTTTATGACGGGGCGGTCGGGCCGGATCACCTGCTGGCGAGCACCGTGCTGGCGCGCGACACCAGGCCGATGGGCGAATCCCGGTCCGAGCTGGTGACCATGGCCAATGCGCCCTTCGTGCTGCAGGTCAGCCGGGCGGACCCGGGTTCCCTCTCCGGGCTGTCGATGGCAACGCTGATCTTCGGCCTGCTGGTGGCCAGCCTGCTGATGCTGCTGGTGCGCATGCTGACCCAGCAGGCGATCGAGGACGAGGCCTCGCTGATCTGGTTCGAGGAGCAGGCCTCGATCCGCAATTCACTGACCCGCGAACTCAACCACCGGGTCAAGAACACGCTTGCCAACGTGCTCTCGATCATCGCCCTCACCAGGCGCCGGGCGGCAAGCGTGGACGACTTTGCCGACGGACTGGATGGGCGGATCCGCGCTCTGTCGGCGACCCATGACCTGCTGACCAGGTCCGACTGGGGCAGCACCCCGCTCGGAGCGGTGGTGCAGGCCGAACTGCTGCCCTATGCGCAGGACGGGGAACATGTGGTGGAGATGTCCGGCCCCGAGGTTTCGCTGGCGCCCAACGATGCGCTCTCGCTTGGCCTTGCCATGCACGAACTGGCCTCCAACGCCGCCAAATATGGCGCGCTGAGCCAGGTCGGCGGCACAGTCTGCGTCAGCTGGCAAATGGTCGAGGACGACCTGGTCAGGGTCACCTGGGAAGAGAGCGGCGGCCCCGAAGTGCCTGAACAGCGCGGGCGCGGCTTCGGTACCGACCTCATCGAACGGGTGGTCGCCAACGAATTGCGCAATCCGGTGCAGCTGGTGTTCGATCCCGCCGGCGTGCGCTGCACCTTGCTGATCCCGGTCAGGCAACCGAGCGAGTTCGCCTTGCGCGCCAGCCTGCCGCCGACGGAGTCCGGCCCCGGGGCGTCGGGGAAATCCTGGACGCCCGAGATCTGACAGCCGAAATCCCATCGCGCATCGGCACCGCGCCCTCTCGCTTCTGGACGTACTATATTCTGCTGTATACAGCACTGGCGTGATCCGGGTTTCGCGAATCCTGCTTTGCTCAATGCTGGCGATGCTGCTGGCGGCCTGCTCCGCGCCCGGGCGTGGGCCAGTGGTGCTGGCGGCGGTCAGCCTGACCGAGGCGATGGAGGACGTCGCCGACGCCTGGGCGGCCAAGGGTCACGCAAGGCCGGTCCTCAGCCTTGCCGGCACGGCTGCGCTCGCGCGGCAGGTCGAGGGCGGGGCGCCCGCCGACGTCTTCATTTCCGCCGACGAGCAATGGATGGACTGGCTGGATGAGCGCGGGCTCGTTGCGCCCGGCACACGGGTCGACCTGCTGGGCAATCGCCTGGTCCTGGTCGGCACGCCGGAATCGCAGCGGGCCTGGCTGGAGGGACGATCCTTTGCCGCTGCTGTCGGCGATTGTCCGATCGCCATGGCCGATCCCGAGTCCGTTCCTGCCGGGCGTTATGCGCGCGCGGCGCTGCGGCAACTCGGTGCGTGGGACGCTATTTCGGGACAGGTCATCCCGACCGAGAACGTCCGCGCGGCACTGGCGCTGGTGGAGCGCGGCGAGGTGGAATGCGGGATCACCTATGTCACCGATTTCCTCGCATCCGACCGCGTGGTGATGCTCGGCCAGTTCCCGCCCGGAGCGGGCCGCGACATCCATTACCCGGCGGGGCTGGTGGCGGCATCCGCCCATCCCGATGCGGCGGCCCTTCTTGCCTTCCTTGCTTCCGAGGAGGCGGCGGCGATCTTTCGCCGCCATGGCTTCGTGAGCCTGCGCCAATGAGTTTTCCGAGCGATCTCGAATGGGCAATTGTCGCGCTCTCGCTCAAGGTCAGCCTGGTGGCCGTGCTGGGGACAATGCCGGTCGCCTATGGCCTCGCTTGGCTGCTGGCGCGGCGGCGCTTTCCCGGCCGGATCCTGCTCGATGCGCTGGTCCATTTGCCACTCGTCGTGCCGCCGGTGGTGACCGGCTGGCTGCTGCTGATCCTGTTTGGCCGAAGCGGGCCCATCGGCGCCTTTCTGGAACAGGCTTTCGGCGTGACCCTGGTATTCCGCTGGACCGGCGCGGCACTGGCCGCCGCAGTCATGGCACTGCCCTTGATGGTGCGCGCCATGCGGCTGTCGATCGAGGCGGTGGACCGCCGGCTGGTCGGCGCCGCGCGCACGCTTGGTGCCAGCCGCTGGCGCGCCTTTGCCACCATCACCCTGCCTTTGAGCATGCCCGGCATCGCAGCCGGAGCGATGCTCGGCTTTGCCCGCTCGCTTGGCGAATTCGGCGCCACCATCACCTTTGCCTCCAATATCGCCGGGGAGACGCGCACTCTGCCGCTGGCGATCTACAGCGGGCTGCAATTGCCCGGGGCGGAGGACCAGGTGGCAAGGCTGGCGGTGATCTCGATCCTGCTGTCGCTGGCCGCGCTGCTGGTATCCGAGGTGCTCGTCAGGCGTTCGGCCGGAGGGCGCGCCCATGTCCTTTGAGATCGCCCTGCGCCATCGCATCGGCGAGCGGGAGGTCGCGCTTGACCTTGGCTCCGATGCGCCGCTGACCGCGCTGGTGGGGGCATCGGGCGCGGGCAAGACCACCGTGCTCAATTGCATTGCCGGGCTGATCCGGCCCGATGAAGGGCGCATTATCGTGGACGGGCGGACCCTGTTCGATGCGCGCGCTGCCATCGACCTGCCGCCGGAGAAGCGCCACGCCGGCTACGTCTTCCAGGACGCGCGGCTGTTCCCGCACATGAAGGTGGCGGCCAATCTCGCCTATGGGGCGAAGCTTGCGGGAAAACGCCAGCGCAGCGTGGAGCAGGGTGAACTGGTCGAGTTGCTCGGCATTGGCAGCCTGCTCGACCGCATGCCGGCCACGCTTTCGGGCGGGGAGACACGGCGCGTCGCCATCGGCCGCGCTCTGCTGGCGGCCCCGCGTTTCCTCCTGCTGGACGAGCCCATGGCCTCGCTCGATGCCACCCGCGCCGAAGGTATCCGCCAGCTGATCGAGGATATTCGCGACCGGTTGCGCTTGCCGATCCTGCTGGTCAGCCATGACCGCGCCGAGGTGGAGCGGCTGGCGGGCTGGATCGTCTCGCTCGACTGACCCGGCCCGTGCCTCCTCAGGCGAGCAGCGAGCTGTCGATCGGCAGGCTGCGGATGCGGGTGCCGGTGAGGGCGAACAGGGCATTGGTCAATGCCGGGATCGCCGGCGGCAGGGCGGGCTCGCCGAGGCCGGTGGGGGCATTGTCCGACAGCACGAATTCGACGTGGATCTGCGGCGTCATCGGCATGCGCGGCAACGGGTAGTTGTGGAAGTTGGACTGCTTGGCAGCGCCCCCTTCGATCTCCACCGCCAGCGCCATGGCCTGGCCCAGCCCGTCGATGATCGCACCCTGCACCTGGTTCATTGCCCCAAAGGGGTTGATGATCTGGCTGCCGACGTCGCCGGCGGACCAGACATTGTGCACCTGCGGGCGGTTGTTCGCATCGAGGCTGGCTTCCACCACTTCGGCGAAATAGCCCATGTGGCTGTAATAATAGCCGAATCCGAGTGCATGGCCGGCGGCCACCGGCTCTCCCCAATTGGCCATTTCCAGCGCCTTGCGGGTTACCGCACGCAGGCGGCGCGGATCGAACCCGGGCATCGGGCCGGCGGGGCCCATGGCGGCCTGTTCCGGCTCTGCGCCCTCGACCAGTTCCAGCAGCAGCGTGGGCAAGTCCTTGCCGGCGGCATGCGCGACCTCGTCGAGGAAGCCCTGCATGACGAAGGCAAGGGCGTTGGAGCGCGGGGCCCTGAGCGCACCCATCGGCACGGCGGTGCGCATCTTGTCCTGGGCGAAGCGAACATTGGCCACGTGCCGGGCGGGGAATTCGTCAGGCGCCATCACCGAGGGGTTGAACGGACGATCCCCGAGATCGAAGGTGACGAAATGGTCGGTCAGGCCCGTCAGCGAACCGTTCTCGTCAATCGCCGCACGCAGCTTGTGCCAGCCCGCAGGCCGGTAGAAGTCGCTGCGCACGTCGTCCTCGCGGCTCCAGATCATCTGCACCGGCGTGCCGGGCATCTGCTTCGCAATGGCCGCCACCTGCACCATGTAGTCATTGTTGAGCCGGCGCCCGAAACCGCCGCCCATGCGGGTGATGTGCACGGTGACCTTGTCCGGCGTGATGCCGAGGTAGTTGGCCACCGCCATCTGCCCGCCCTGCGGCGTCTGCGACGGAGCCCACATCTCGATCGATCCGTCCTCGCGCAGCAGCGCGGTGCAGTTCATCGGCTCCATCGGCACATGGGCGAGGAAGGGATAATCATATTCCGCTTCGAGCACCTGCGCGGCAGAGGCAAAGGCGCCATCGGCATCGCCATGTTCGGCGAACACTTCCGCCGGACTATCCGCATCCCAGAGTTCGCGCGCGGTTGCGGCATAGCGAGCCGAGGAATGCTCTGCCCATTCGCCATTGTCCCAGTCGATCTCGAGCTGCTGGCGCGCCTTGTTGGCGAGCCACCAGTTGGAGGCGATCACGGCCACGCCATCGACCAGTTCCTCGGCATTGCCATTGCCCTCGATCACGAAGGCATCGATCACCCCGGGCGCGGCCTTGGCCGCATCGAGATTGGCCGAGCGCAGGCGCGCGCCGAACACCGGCGAACGCTCGAAGGCGGCATAGACCATGCCCTCAAGCTGCGTATCGACGCCGAAGATCGGCTCTCCGCGCACGATGCGCGGGCTGTCGATGCCGCCGATGGCGCGCCCGATGATGCGGAAATCCGCCGGGTCCTTCAGCGTCAGGCCAGCGGGATCGGGCACTTCCATGATTGACGCGTCGGCGGCCAGTTCGCCAAAGGAGAGCGAGCGATTGGTGCCCGGCTGGACGACATGGCCCGGCTCGGTCGCCAGCGCGCTCGCATCGACGCCCCAGCGCTGGGCTGCAGCCGCCACAAGCATTGCGCGCGCGGCGGCGCCCGCCTGCCGCATCGGAATCCAGTTCATCGGCGTGGCAAAGCTGCCGCCGGCCAGCTGCGGGCCGTATTTCGCCATGTCGGTGTCGGCCTGCTCGATGCGCACGTCTTCCCAGCGGGCGTCGAGCTCCTCGGCGATCAGCATCGGCAGCATCGTCTTGACGCCCTGTCCGATCTCCGGGTTCTTGCCCATGATGGTGACGCTGTTGTCCGGATGCACGGTGACGAAAGCGGTCAGCTCTGCCGCCGCGCCTTCGGCATTGGCCTTGGCGGCCATGGGGATCGTCGCGGCCAGCATGAAGCCGCCGCCGGCGACGGCGGAGGACTTGAGGAACAGGCGGCGCGAGAGTTGCAGGGACTCAGGCATTTTCCACCTCCCCGCCGCGCGCGACATCGGCAATCGCCTTGTGGATTCTGGTGTAGCAGGCGCAGCGGCACAAATTGCCCTGCATGGCCGCGTCAATCTCTTCATCCGACGGGCTGGCATTGCGCGCCAGCAGCGCGGTAGCGTTCATCAGCTGGCCGGCCTGGCAATAGCCGCATTGCATCACGTCCTCGTCGAGCCAGGCCTGTTGCAGCGCCTCGCCCACCGGGGTGGTCGCCAGGTGCTCGATGGTCGAGACCTCGCGCTCGCCAATGGCCGACAGCGGCAGCGAGCAGGAGCGCGTGGCCTGGCCATCGAGGTGCACGGTGCACGCCCCGCACATGCCGATACCGCAGCCGAACTTGGTGCCGACCATGCCCAGCTCGTTGCGCAGGGCCCATAGCAGGGGCATGTCGCCCGGCGCGTCGATCTCGCGCGTTTCGCCGTTGATGGTGACCCGATAGGCCATGTGAATCTCCTGTTGGCATTGTTGCGCGCAGCGCCCGGGGGCGAGGGCGCACGCTCATTGACAAAGTCTAGCCTTCGCAGCCTGCCATGCCAAGTGGTCTAAAGGCCATGCACCGCGATTGTCGCCAGGGCTGCGATCCGGCATAGCGCCGCCCCATGAGCAGCGGGAAATGGCATTTCTGGATCGACCGGGGCGGCACCTTCACCGATGTCGTCGCCCTGCGTCCGGACGGGGAAGTGGAGACGGCCAAGCTGCTGTCGGACAATCCGGCCCGTTACCGGGATGCGGCGGTGGCCGCCATTCGCCAGCTGACCGGCATTGCCGATGGCCCCTTGCCCGAGGCGGACATCCGCATCGGCACCACCGTCGCCACCAATGCCCTGCTCGAACGCAAGGGCGAGCCCGTGCTGCTGGCGATCTCGCGCGGGTTCGGCGATGCGCTGGCGATTGGGACGCAGGAGCGACCCGACATCTTCGCCCGCGCCATCCACAAGCCGGAGCCTCTGCCCTCTGCCGTGGTCGAGATCGACGAGCGCGTGGGCGCTGACGGAACGCTGCATGCCCCGCTCGACGAGGACGCCGCGCGCGCGGCGCTGCAGGCCGCCCATGACAAGGGGCTGCGCGCCATCGCCATCGTCCTCATGCATGGCTATCGCTTCACTGCGCACGAGGAACAGCTGGCGCGCATCGCGAAAGAGATCGGCTTTACCGAGATCGCCGCCAGCCACCAGGTGAGCCCGCTTGCCCGGCTGATCGGCCGGGCCGACACGACCTCGGTCGATGCCTATCTCTCGCCCGTTCTCGGCCGCTATGTGGGGCAATTAACGGAGGCGCTCGGCGAAGGGCAGGCGCCGCTGTTCATGCAGAGCAATGGCGGGCTGGTGGCGGCGGATCGCCTGCGCGGCAAGGATGCCATCCTTTCAGGGCCGGCCGGCGGGATCGTCGGCATGGCGGAAACCAGCAGGCGCGCCGGTTTCGACAAGGCCATCGGCTTCGACATGGGCGGCACCTCCACCGATGTCTCCCTGTTCGCCGGCGAGTATGAGCGCGATGTCGACAATCGCGTGGCCGGCGTGCGCGTGCGGGCACCGATGATGCGGATCCATACGGTGGCCGCGGGCGGGGGCTCGATCTGCCGTTTCGACGGGGCGCGTTTCCTGGTCGGCCCGGAAAGCGCGGGCGCGCAGCCCGGTCCTGCCTGCTACCGCCAGGGAGGTCCGCTGACGGTCACCGATTGCAACCTCATTCTCGGCAAGCTCCAGCCTGATCACTTTCCTGCCGTGTTCGGGCCGGATGGTGACGAGAGGCTCGATCCCGAAGCCGCCATGGCGCGCATGAATGAGGTGCTGGACGCGGTCGAGCAGGCGAGCGGCAAAAGCATGGGCGCGCAGGAGGCCGCCGAAGGTTTCATCGCCATCGCCATTGCCAACATGGCCAATGCCATTCGCGCCGTCTCCGTTGCCAAGGGGCACGACATGGCGCGCTTCGCGCTCAACTGCTTCGGCGGGGCGGGCGGCCAGCATGCCTGCCTTGTCGCCGATGCGCTGGGGATCGAGACCGTGCTGGTGCATCCGCTGTCGGGCGTGTTGTCGGCCTATGGCATGGGCCTCGCGGACCGGCGCGCGATGCGCGAGGAAAGCTGCGGGCTGGCGCTGGAGGCGGAAGCAGAGCTTGCCTCGCTGCACGAAAGACTGCGGGCGGACGCTGTTTCCGCCCTTGTCGAGCAAGGCGTCGAGCCTGCCGACATCACCTGCGCCGCCACCGCACATATCCGCCCTGCCAATGGCGACAGCACGATTGCCGTCTCGCTCGCCTCGTCCGAGGAAATGGCGGCTGCCTTTGCCAAGGGCTTCGCTGCGCGCTTCGGCTATCGCGCCGAGGCCGAACTGGTGGTCGACATGCTCGGCATCGATGCGGTGGCGCGCACGCAGCATGGCGGGGCACTCTCGTTTTCCGGGCAGGGCGAGGGCGGGCAGGCCTCTGCCGCGCGGCTCTACACGCAGGAGGCGTGGCATGAGTGCCCCGTGCTGCCGCGCGAAGCCCTGCCGGAAGGTGAGATCGTGCACGGCCCGGCGCTGGTGATCGATCCGGTGGCGACGATCGTGGTGGAACCCGGCTGGCAGCTACGGCGCGAGAGCGGCGGCATGCTGGTGCTGACACGGCATGGAGAGCGGCAGGCGGAACAGGTCTCGTCCGCGCTCGATCCGGTGCGGCTGGAAATCTTCGGCGGCCTGTTCATGTCTGTCGCCGAGGAGATGGGCGCCGCGCTCCAGCATTCGGCGCGCTCAGTCAACATTCGCGAGCGGCTCGATTTCTCCTGCGCGCTGTTCGATCGCGACGGCAACCTCGTCGCCAACGCGCCGCACATGCCGGTCCATCTCGGCTCCATGGGCGACAGCGTGCGCGCGGTGATGGCGCATTGCCGGGACGGGATGCGCGATGGCGATGCCTTTGCCCTCAACGCGCCTTACGAAGGCGGCACGCATTTGCCCGATATCACCGTGGTCCGGCCAGNNCCTTCACCGCCGCGCGCGGGCACCATGCCGATGTCGGCGGGATCACGCCCGGTTCCATGCCCTCTGCCAGCACGACCATCGCCGAAGAGGGTATCCAGCTCGATTGCGTGCAGCTGGTGCGTGGCGGCCAGTTCCTCGCCGACGATTTGCGGGCGATCCTCACCTCAGGCCCATATCCTGCACGCAATCCGGAGCAGAACATTGCCGATCTCGCGGCCCAGCTGGCCGCCTGCCAGCGCGGCGCGCAACGGCTTGGCGAGTTCGTCTCCGCTTACGGCGCCGAGGTGGTCGAAGCCTATATGGGGCATCTGCTCGATTATGCCGAACACGCCGCCCGGCAGGTGATCGGGCAGCTTGTCGATGGTTCCTGCCGCGTCGCGTTCGATGATGGCGCGATCATCGAGGTGGCGATTGCGGTGGACCGCGATGCGGGCCGCGCGGTGATCGATTTCGCCGGCACCAGCGCGCAGCGGGAAAACAACTTCAACGCGCCGCGATCGGTGGTGCGGGCGGCCTGCCTCTATGCCATCCGCACGCTCACCGATCTGCCTGTGCCGCTCAACGATGGCTTCCTGCGCTCGGTCGAGATCCGCATACCGGAAGGCAGCATGCTCTCGCCCGAACACCCGGCAGCGGTTGTGGCGGGCAATGTCGAGACCAGCCAGATGGTCACCGATGCGCTGATGGGCGCGCTTGGCGCGATGGCGGCGAGCCAGGGGACGATGAACAATTTCACCTTCGGCGACGCGGCGCACCAGTATTACGAGACCATCGCCGGCGGCGCCGGGGCCGGGCCGGGCTTTGCCGGTGCCGACGGCGTGCAGACGCATATGACCAACAGCCGCATGACCGATCCGGAGATTCTCGAACAGCGCTTTCCGGTGCTGCTGGAGGAGTTTTCCCTGCGCCGCGGTTCTGGCGGACAGGGCCGATGCAAGGGCGGGGACGGCACGCTGCGGCGGATGCGCTTCCTTGCCCCGATGCATGCCAATATCCTCTCCGGCAGGCGCGAGGTGGCCCCTTTCGGCCTGGCAGGAGGAGGAGACGCCTTGCCCGGCATCAACCGCGTGATTCGCGCCGATGGCAGCGTGGAGGAACTGCCTGCCACGGCTTTTGTGGAGCTGGCCGTGGGCGATTGCTTCGAGATCGCCACGCCCGGCGGCGGCGGCTATGGTAAGGCCTGAGCGGTTTTCCGGCAAAAGACCGGCAAAGGCTGCCGGCCGGCGTTGACCCCTTCCCTATTTGCGGTCACAGGTCAGGCGTCTTGCTGGAGCGCAGACGCGTTCCTGACCACCGAATGGGAGAGAGCCGCGCCCGCAGTGGCGAGGCCGCCGACGGAGCAACCGCCCCGGAATCTCTCAGGCGAAAGGACCATTGGGTGGAGAAGCGCTCTGGAAAGCGGGCGGGCTGTCCCGTCCCACCGAAGGGGTAAGCGCCGTCCCTGCCAGGCGGCGTCAGTCTCTCAGGTATCCCGACAGAGGGGGCATTGGCGACAAGGACCTCGCGAGGCGGGGTTCGCCTTTGCATGTCGGGGAACACCTATGGTCGACAACACAACCCACGCCGAACAACCCCAGCTGTTGCCGCTCGATG
>JABAHR010006404.1_pt1 | contig 14260 bp, 13 predicted proteins | sample 7062101 | NCBI WGS metagenome assembly JABAHR01 (sample SAMN14534553, study PRJNA622989) | marine sediment metagenome | biome: marine biome [ENVO:00000428]; feature: marine pelagic biome [ENVO:01000023]; material: deep marine sediment [ENVO:00002113] | place: India: Gulf of Kutch | collected... | reverse complement strand
AGCGGCGCTCCAGCCGCTTGCACCGCTGTCGATGCATCCGGCGTCCCACGTCTTTCACTACGCAAGTACGTGTTTCGAGGGGTTCAAGGCGTATCGCTGGCCGGACGGCAAGGCGCGCATTTTTCGCTTGCACGACCACGTCGCACGCATGCCATGCAGCGTAGCGCGAAGTCGCTGCACCTGCCGGTTCCAGATGCGGGTCTGCTCGCAGGGATGGTCGAGGATCTCGTCAGGAAGCACCTCGGCGACATTCCGGAACCGCCGAGTTCCCTTTATCTTCGGCCGACCCTGATCGGCACGCTACCCAACATCGGCGCGGCCGCCGCGCCGTCGACCGAGGCGACCCTGTTCGTGCTCGCGTCGCCGGTCGGCGATTATTTCGCCGGTGGTGCGAGGCCGCTTAAGCTGCTCGTTGCGGATACGATAGCGCGCTCGACGGAGCAACTCGGCAGTACGAAGACCGGCGGTAACTATGCGGCGGCGCTGGGGCCGACACTCGCCGCGAAGGAAGAATACGGCGTCGACCAGGTGCTGTTCTGTCCGGGCGGAGACGTGCAGGAAACGGGTGCGGCGAATTTCCTGTTGCTGAGCGACGAGGAGATCATTACCAAGCCCCTCAATTCCTCGTTCCTGCACGGCATGACGCGCGCTTCGATAATCACGCTCGCGAACGATCTCGGTTACCGCGTGAACGAACGCAACTTCACCGTGGCGGAGCTTCTCGACTGGGCGGCCAGCTACGAAGCCGCGCTGTCCGGAACGGCAGCGACACTGACCCCGGTCGGCAAGCTGGTCTACGAGGGCAGGGAAATGCTCGTGCGCGACGGGGGCGCCGGGCCCAACACCGAGAAGCTGCGCAAGGCCCTGCAGGCGATCCAGTACGGTGACGCGCCGGACACGCACGGCTGGCTGACCGAGGTGAGCTGACAGGGGGTCGCGCGCCGAGGCGCGCACCTACGGCCGGCGGCCGTTTTTCCCTATATCGCGCGGGAGAACCGCTTGTCGGTATCGACCTCGGCCAGGTGACGGTCGAACACCATCGCGATGCAGCGCAGTAGCAGCCTGCCTTTTGCGGTGATATTGATGCCGTCCGGTTCGAGCTCGATCAGTTCGTCGTTGGCGAGCGGCTGCATGCGCTCGAGTTCGGACTTGAAGTAGTCCCGGAAGTCGATGCCGTGACTGGCATCGAAAGCGTCGAAATCGAGACGGTCGTAGCACATCAGCGCCTGGATCACGTCGGCGCGCAGCAGGTCGTCGTCGTCCACGGCGATGCCTTTCTTGATCGGCAGATGACCGTCCTCGATGAGCGTCTCGTACTCCATGGTCGTTACGGCGTTCTGTGCATAGACGTTGCCGATACTGGAAATCGAGCTGACCCCCAGCCCGATCAGGTCGCAACCGCCGTGCGTGGAGTAGCCCTGGAAATTGCGCTGCAACGTGCCGTCGCCGCGCGCCACCACGAGATCGTCCTCGGGCAACGCGAAGTGGTCCATGCCGATATAGACGTAGCCGCACTCGGCGAGCCGGTCGATCGTGCGGTGCAGGATATCGAGCTTGGCGGCGGGTGCCGGAATGTCGTCCGCGTTGATCATGCGCTGGCCCTTGAAACGCTCGGGCAGGTGCGCGTAGTTGTAGACGGCGAGCCGGTCGGGTCGCAGCCCGATGACGCGGTCGAGCGTGGCATCGAAACTCGCAACATTCTGGTGCGGCAGCCCGTAGATGAGGTCGAATGAGATAGACTTGAAGTTCGCGGCTCTCGCTGCATTGACGAGGTTCGATACCTCCTCGTAAGACTGCATGCGATTGACGGCTTCCTGCACTGTGGGGTCGAAGTCCTGGATGCCGAGGCTGAGCCGGTTGAAGCCCAGGTCAGTGAGGTACTTGATGCCGTCGGTATCTACGGTCCGCGGATCCACCTCGATTGAGAATTCCCGCGCGTCGCTCTCGTCGAAGTTGAACGCGCTGCGCAGCGCCGCCATCAGCGCGTCCATCTGGTCGTTGTCGAGGTAGGTGGGCGTGCCGCCGCCGAAATGCAGCTGCTGCGTCTGCCGGGTGCGGTCGAAGAGCTCCGACTGCATCAGGATTTCCTTGTGCAGCATCTCCATGTAGCGATCGACCCGCGCCTGGTTGCGGGTGACGATCTTGTTGCAGCCGCAGTAGTAGCAGAGCGAGTGGCAGAACGGGATGTGCACGTACAGCGACAGGGGCGCCCCGCCTGCGTTGCTGGCGAGCGCATTGGCGCGATAGCCGGGTTCACCGAGGCGCTCGCTGAATTGCAGAGCCGTCGGGTACGAGGTGTAGCGGGGGCCCCGACCATCGTAACGTTCGATCAGTTCCTGGTCGAAACAAATGGCGGGCGGGGAAGCATTGGTTGCAGGTACGTTTTTCATGACGCCGATAGTGGCCGAAGCAAAGAACCGATTATATGGGTATTTGCACCTATGACCCAGCGGTCAGCCGTGCCTCAGCCCGTGCAAAAGGTACAGGGCGGCTGCGAGCAGCAGCAAGGCATTGGCCTGGTGTGCAACCGCCAGCGCGGTCGGCACCGCCATGACGACGGTCAGGATACCGAGCAGGACCTGCAATGCCGCAAACGCGAGCAGTGCATGCGCGCCGCGACCGGCGTGCACCGGGAACCGCGCGCTCCTCGACCGGAACCAGTAGACGACGACCAGCACAAACGTGGTGATCGCGAGCAGGCGATGGTCGAACTGCACAGTCGTAAGGTTATCGAAGACGTTCCGCCAGGCGGGCTCGAGCGCCAGCAACCCGGGCGGAACCCAGTGGTCGCCCATTTTCGGGAACGTGTTGTAGATCAGTCCCGCATCGAGTCCCGCGACGAAACCGCCCGAGACGATCGTGATCGCGATCAGCACCGTGAGCGCCAGCGTGCGTCGATACCAGGGGCGCGCCCGGTCGCCGGGGAAGCCGTACAGGAGCGATTGTGCGCGCCAGAACATCAGCGCGAACACCAGGAACGCGGCGGAGAGGTGCGCCGTCAGGCGGTAGTGACTCACCTGCGGGGCGTCGACCTGGCCGCTCGCGACCATGATCTTGCCGATCACGGCCTGCAGGCCGCCGAGGGCGAACATGAGCAGGTACCAGGGCAGCTGCCGCCACGTTATGTACTTGAGGGCGACGAAGTACAGGAGTGGCAGCAGGAACACGAGGCCGAGCAGGCGGCCGAGCAGGCGGTGCAGGTATTCGAGCCAGAAGATCCCCTTGAAGTCGTGCACGTCCATGTGCGAATTGACTTTCTGGAACTCCGGCGTCTGCTGGTAGATCTCGAAGACGCGCTGCCACTCCGCGTCGGACATGGGCGGCAAAGCGCCCATGATCGGCCGCCATTCCGCCATCGACAGGCCGGAGCCGGTCAGGCGGGTAATGCCACCGAGGACGACCATCGCGAATACCAGTCCGCAACAGATCAGCAACCACCCGGCGACGGTCCTGTCGCGGCATCGCTTTTCGGGGAGTTCGTTCATTCCTTGCACAAGACTCGGATTTCGACAGGCGCGCAATCATAGCAGCAGCGGAGCCGAGTTTGTTGACCGCATGATATTCTCGCGCCGTGAAAATCGGCCACTGTAAAAATCTCATGGACTTCCGCCGTGTTGCGCGGCGCAAGTTGCCTGAGCCCGTTTTCCATTACCTGGACGGTGGCGCCGATGACGAGATCACGCTCGGCCGAAATACGGCGGCCTTCGCCGACTACGAACTGCTGCCTTCTCAGCTCTCCAACGTGAGCAGCGTCGACCTCGACTCCATACTTTTCGGGCAGAAGGTCGACTGGCCCGTGATGATCGCGCCGACCGGCGCGTCGAAACTGTTTCATGGTGAGGGCGAGACGGCCGTGGCGCGCGCCGCGGAAAAATTTGGCATGATCTACAGCCTGTCCACGTTGAGCACGGCGACGATAGAGGAAGTCGCGGCCGCTACCGCGGGGCCGAAGGCGTTCCAGCTCTATGTCTTCAAGGATCGCGGGCTGACGGACGAATGGTTGCGGCGCTGCACCGAGGCTGGCTACGTCGCGCTGCAGCTGACCGTCGATACGCCGGTTGCGGGGAACCGGGAGCGCGATTATGTCTACGGCTTCGGTGCGCCGCCGCGTTCGCGCGTTCGCCAGTTGGCGAGTTTCGCGCGGCATCCTGGATGGCTCTACCGCGCGCTGATTCGCAACGACCTCGAGATGGTGAACATTACGGGCGGCAGCGAGGCGGCGCGCAACTGGAAGGGCGGTATCCGCAAGTACATCGACGAGCAGCTTGAGCGGTCACTGACCTGGAAGGACGTCGAGTGGCTCGCGGCGCGCTGGACAGGCGCGCTCGCCATCAAAGGGGTACAGACTGTCGAGGATTGCCGCAAGGCGGCCGAGTCCGGTGCCACCGCTGTCATGTTGTCGAACCACGGTGGCCGCCAGCTCGAGTCGGCGCCGGCGCCGGTGGACTGTATAGCCGCGGTGGCCGACGCGCTGCGTGACCGCCTGGAGATTATCTGTGACGGCGGCATCCGCCGCGGCAACCACGTTGTCAAGGCACTGGCCCTCGGTGCAAATGCCTGCAGCATCGGCCGTGGCTATCTTTTTGCCCTCGCCGCCGGAGGGCAGGGCGGGGTGGAGCGTGCGCTGGCCTTGCTGCGTGCCGAAGTGGAGCGCACGATGGCACTCACCGGCTGCAACTCCGTGCGTAAGCTCGGCCGGAGTTACGTCCGGCACCGGGCCTGACAACACGCAATCCGGGTGACCCGCGCCCGATTCGGCCGCGGCAGGACTGCTGGCGCATCGCAGCAGGCTTCGGTGATGCGCAATGGCGCCATCAAAGCAATAATGTTGTACTATTTCTGTAACATTTCGACCGCATACTGCGTTCTAGCAAGTTCGGGCGACCGACGGTGTTTGCGGTTACGATGATGTTTCAGCGAGGTTGCGGTGCTCCCGCACCGAGCGGGTGGTCGGGTTTTATTGAGGTAGCTATGTCAGAAGAAAGAGTGTCGGGAACCGTCAAGTGGTTCAACGACGATAAGGGATTCGGGTTTATCGAGCGCGAAGACGGCAAGGACGTTTTTGTTCATCACAGCGCAATCGTCTCGGAAGGTTTCCGAACCCTGAAGGAAGGCCAGAAAGTCACGATGGAAGTAACCCAGGGCCAGAAAGGACCGCAGGCGGAAAACGTCATTCCCGAATAGCGGCCTAATACCGGCCCGCGCGGCGGGTCACCGGCTTACCCCATGACGTGAGTTTGCAGCAGGCCAACCCCTGCCAGGATGTTCCGCCGTCGCCCTGTACCCGGCTGAGGCGCCTCAGTTGCCGGCGGTCAGGCCGTCATAGAGTAGCTTGCAGCCGACGACGAACAGCAGCAGGTACATCAGCCGGAAGAAGAAACGATCCGAGACGCGCCGGTGCAGCCATACGCCCGTGTAGACGCCGATCGGCGCAAGCGGTGCTAGCACGAGCGAGGTCAGCAAATTGGCAGCGGAGAGTTGTCCGAGCCAGGCGTACGGCAGCAGCTTCACGTAGTTGATCGCCGCGAACAGCAACACCGTCGTCGCGACGAAGTCCGTACGATCGAGCGGGCGTCTCAAGAGGTACATGCTGATCGGCGGTCCGCCGGCATGGGCGATGAAGCTTGTGAATCCGCCAGACGCTCCCGCGGCGATTCCCACCGACGGCGGAAAATGCGGCAATGCCGAAGCGGGTCTGCGGCGCGTCGAGTAAACATAGTGCAAGGTGAAAACGATCGCGATGACGCCGACGATGATCCTTACGGTCGCGGCGCTCATGAAACCGAATAGCAGCGCGCCGGCTGCGATGCCGACCATTGACGCGGGAACGAGTATTCGCAATTCCGGCCACAACCACCGGCCGCGGTAGGCCCAGAGGCCGACAAGATCCATCAGGCACAGAATCGGGAGCAGGACGGCCGCGGCCTGCAGCGGTGACACGACCAGTGCCATGAGCGGCACGGCGACCACACCGAGTCCTCCGCCGAAGCCGCCTTTTGCGATGCCGAACAGCAGCACGGCAGGGATGGCAGCCACGTAAAACCATGGGTCTGTGATCAACGGCTGCTCCTGCCACGCAGACTTACCGGTCCGGGTTATTCATGCTTTAATCGGGGCCGGCGGACGATCGTTAACAATAGTGAAACTCTTTATTCGAGACAATTCCGTGGGGCTGCGGCTCGCGCGAGACGAAATCGAAACCCTTCGGACACAAGGCGTCGTGTCTGCGCGAACGGGATTTCCGGGGGGGCGCGAATTTCGCTACGAACTCGAGAGCAGCCCCGCGAGCGTGGCGCCCGCCGCTTTTTTTTCTGACAACGTGCTTACCGTGCGCCTGCCGGAAACGACCGTCCTGGCGTGGGCGACAACCGATCAGGCTGCAATCGAAGGTGAGCAGGTGCTTGTCGATGGCGAGATGCTCGCCATCGTCGTCGACAAGGATGCCGGCTAATGGGCGTGTCGCGCTACGTGGGTTTCGACAAGGCCGCGATCGACTTCCTCGAGCAGCTTGCCGCAAACAACGACCGCGATTGGTTCAGACAGAACAAGGCGCGTTACGAGGAGCAGGTGCTCGATGCAGCGCTCAGGTTCATCCAGTCGATGCAGGAGCCGCTGGCGCAGATTGCGCCGCATTTCACGGCGATCCCGCAGCGAGTCGGCGGGTCGCTGATGCGGGTCTACCGCGACACCCGGTTCTCGAAGAACAAGCTTCCGTACAAGACCAACATCGGTATCCAGTTTCGCCATCAGCGGGCGAAGGACGTGCACTCGCCGGGTTACTATGTACATATCGATCCCGAACGCGTCTTCGTGGGCGTCGGCATGTGGCGGCCGGATGCAGATTCGCTGCGCGCGATCCGGGAACGGATCGTCGCGAAACCTGCGGAGTGGACCGGCGCACTGGCGGATTCGAAGTTCCGGCGACATTTCCGGCTCGGTGGGGAGTCGCTGATTCGCCCTCCACGCGGATTCGACAAGGATCACGAATTGATCGATGACATCAGGCGCACGAGCTTCATCGCGGTCAGGGATCTCGATGTCGAGGACTGTCTTGTGCCGCAGTTCCAGCGCAAGGTAGAGGGGTCCTTTGCCGCGGCGACGCCATTCATGCAGTTTCTGTGCAAAGCGGTCGATGTGAAGTTCTAGAGGAATGCAGCAATGACGGTCTTCAGTAATCCGGCGTTCGATAATCACGAGCGCGTGCTTTTCTGCCGCGACGAAGCGACCGGACTTTCTGCGATTATCGCGATCCATTCGACGGCGCTCGGACCGGCAGCCGGCGGAACACGGCTCTGGACCTATGACAATGATGACGAAGCGCTGCACGACGTGCTGCGGTTGTCCCAGGGAATGAGCTACAAGAACGCCATGGCGGGGCTGAGTTTCGGCGGCGGCAAGGCCGTAATCATCAAGACGGCCGACTTCGAAGCGAGCGACGCGCTGTTCGAGCGCTTCGGTGAGTTCGTGGATACGCTCGGCGGTGACTACATCACGGCGGAAGACGTCGGCATGAGCGAGGAGATCATGGCGACGATCGCGCGCGGAACCCGCTACGTCTCCGGCTTGCCGCTGACGTCGGGCCGGGCAGGCGGCGACCCGTCCCCGAAGACGGCGTACGGCATCTACTGCGGCATTCAGGCGGCGGCGAAGGCAAGGCTCGGACGCGACGGCATGGACGGCATCCGGGTCGGCGTGCAGGGTGTTGGACACGTCGGTTATCACCTGTGCAGACTCCTGTACGCGGCAGGGGCAACGCTGCTGGTATCGGATCTCGACGAGTCCCGGGTCGACCGCGCTTGTGACGAATTCGGAGCCGAGCGTGTATCGAGCACCGAAATCCTCCATGCGGACGTCGATGTCCTCGCGCCCTGCGCGCTCGGCGCGGTCTTCCACGAGGAGTCGATCCCCGGAATCAGGGCTCGAATCATCGCGGGCGGCGCCAACAACCAGCTGCGAAGCGCGGAAGACGGGCAACGTCTCGCGGACGCCGGCATTCTCTATGCGCCCGACTACGTGATCAATGCCGGCGGTATTATCAATGTCGCCTGTGAGTACTTCGGCGACGTGGACGACGCGGGCGCCATGGAACTCGTCGCACGGATCGGTCCACGCCTGGCCGGCATATTCGAGGAGGCCGAACGCAGCGGCGAACCGACGAACGTCATCGCCGACCGGCAGGCCCGCAAGATCATCGCGGACGCTGCCTGAAACGATTCAGCCGTCGAGGACCTTTCGCAATACGCGCAAGAGGGTCTTCGGGTTGGGCCGGTCGATAATGTGTTTCGACAACTCGACGAAGCGGATGACACCGTCAGCGTCGATCACGAGCGATGTCGGCCAGATCGTGTCGCTGCCGTATTCGGGGTAATAGTCTTTCGGGACGGCGGACTCGAGCAACAGCCCCAGCTTCCGTGTCGCCGCCAGGGATTCATCGAGCCAGAATTCGAATTCCACATCGAAGAACCGGGCAACGCGCTGCGTCGTTTCCTGCGGCTTGGGTGTGACGAGGACGAGCTTCGCGCCAAGATCGACGATGTCCTTGTAGTAACCGGTCAGATTCTTGACCTGGCGGCTGCAGAACGGGCACCAGTTGCCGCGCACGAAGATCATCACGACCGGCGTGCCGCGCAGGTCCCGCGTGTGTAGCGGATTGCCTGCTTCGTCGAGCGCCGCGAAGTCCGGCAGCGGCTGCCCTTGGCGCAGCTGCTCGGGGATCTGTCTCGCGCCGTGTTTGCGGTAGTACAGGTAGGCGGCGCCGGCGGCCAGGAGCACGACGACCAGCCCGATCCATACGCCGGTCATGCGGCACCCCTGCGCGCTGTTTCGCGCATCGTCAATACGATCTTGCCCATGTGGCGGCTGCTCTCCATCAGTTCGTGCGCCGCCGGGGCAGCGTCGAGCGGGAAGGTTTCGTGAATAATGGGCCTGACGCGCCCGGATTCAAGCAAGGGGAGCACGTTGCGTTCGACATCGGCAGCTATGCGCGCCTTCTCTGCCACGGTTTGCGGCCTGAGCGTCGATCCGGTGATCGTGAGGCGATTGGTGAGCACGACTCGCAGATCGACGTCTGCCCGGGGTCCCTCGAGGAAGCCGATGATGGAGCAGCGGCCGTCCCGCGCGAGGCACTCCAGGTTCTTCTGCGTGTACGGTCCGGCGACCATGTCCAGCAGAACATCGACGCCCCGGCCGCCGGTCGCTTCCCGCACGCCCGCCTGCCAGTCCTCGCTGACGTAGTTGAACGCACGATCGGCGCCGAGCCGTTCGCAGAACCGGCATTTTTCGTCGGTGCCGGCGGTCGTCAGTACGGTGCAGTCGAAAGCCCTTGCGAGTTGGATCGCGGCGGTGCCGATTCCGCTGGTGCCGCCGTGCACCATGAAAGACTCGCCGCTTGCGAGCCGGCAACGCGTAAACACGTTGTACCACACCGTGAAGAAAGTCTCGGGGATCGCTGCCGCTTCGACAAACGAAAGGCTCGCCGGAACCGGCAGGCAATGGGTTTCGTCCGCCGTGCAGAATTCCGCGTAGCCGCCACCGTGGGTCAGCGCCATCACCGCGTCACCCGGTCGCCAGCGGTTCACGTCCGTGCCGACGGCGACGACCTCGCCGGAAGCCTCGAGCCCGGGCAGCGGGCTTGCGCCCGCGGGGACGGGATATCTGCCGAGGCGCTGCAGCACGTCGGGGCGGTTCACCCCGGCCGCAACGACGCGGATAAGCACGTCCGACGGGCCGGGTCGGGGTATCGGCGCAGCGATAACACGAAGCACCGCCGGACCACCTGGCTCCGTTATGGAGACCGCTTTCATCATCGATGCATTGGATTGGGTCACGGTGAGCCACATTCGACGTGGACAGCGTTGATGTTATGTGCATACTGACACGCCCGGCAAATCGAAAGACGACGGTGATGGGCGACAATCCGATCTTGTGGGAGCCGAGTGACGAGAAACGCAAATCGTCCGCTATGTACCGGTTCATGCGGAAACAGGGGTGCGACGATTATGATTCCCTGTATCGGTGGTCGACCGACGATTCGGCGGCATTCTGGAGGTCGCTTTGCGAATTCTGCGATATCCGGTTCACGACGCCACCCGGCACGACCCTCAAGCGTCCGGACAACATCATGCACGCGGGCTGGTTCGACGGCAGCGAGTTGAACTACGCCGAACACCTTCTGCGTCACGAGGGCGCGCGCGAAGCCGTGGTCTTCTCGGCAGAGGACGGCGCGAGGCGCGCGCTCAGTTTCGATGAGTTGCGCGATGCCGTTGCCGGTGTTGCAGCAGGGCTGAGACGTGCCGGCGTCGTCAAGGGCGATCGCGTCGGCGGCTACTTGCCGAACTGCCCTGAGGCCATAATCGCGATGCTGGCGACGACCAGTATCGGCGCCATCTGGTCGTCATGTTCACCGGACTTCGGTGTGACGGGCGTGGTCGACCGATTCGGGCAGATCGAACCGAAGGTACTGTTTACCGCAAATGCCTATTTCTACAACGGCAAGCGCTTCGACTGTCTCGAAACGGTCGCGCAGATCGTCGCGGCCATCCCCTCTATCGAACGGGCGGTCGTGGTGCCGTTCGCTGCGGGGGAGATCGATGCCTCGGGTATCGACTTCGCCGTGACACTCGGCGCGTTCGCAGTTGCTGGCTCGGGCCTCGAGTTCGAGCCCGTCCCATTCGACCACCCACTGTTCATCATGTACTCGTCCGGGACAACCGGCGCGCCGAAGTGCATCGTCCACGGTCACGGCGGCACCTTGCTGCAGATCGTCAAGGAGCATGCGCTCCATTGCGATACCGGCGCCGGCGACCGCCTTTTCTATTTCACGACCTGCGGCTGGATGATGTGGAACTGGCTCGCCACCGGCCTGGCGACCGGCGCGACGCTGGTGCTGTTCGACGGATCACCGTTCTACGACGATGGCCGCGTGCTCTGGAAGATGGCCGAACGGGAGAAGCTCACGGTATTCGGGACCAGTGCCAAATACATCTCCGCGCTGCAGAAAGCGGGCGTGCGGCCGCGCGACGAATTCGACCTGCCACAATTGCGCGCTGTGCTGTCGACCGGTTCGCCGCTTGCGCCCGAGAGTTTCGACTTCGTTTACGACGCGATCGGCAGCGACCTGCAGTTGTCCTCGATCGCGGGTGGGACCGACATCATCAGCTGTTTCGTCCTCGGCAATCCGATGCTGCCTGTGCGCCGCGGCGAGATCCAGTGCCGGGGCCTCGGCATGGCGGTGGAGTTCTTCGACGACGAGGGCAATTCATTGCTCGAGGAGCGCGGTGAGCTCGTGTGCACGCGGCCGTTTCCCTCCGCGCCCGTCGGTTTTTGGAACGACCCGGGCGACGCGAAATACCGGGCCGCGTATTTCGAGAAGTACCCCGGCGTCTGGGCGCACGGCGACTTCGCCGAACTGCGCAAGACCGGCGGCATCGTGATTCACGGACGCTCGGATGCGGTGCTGAACCCGGGCGGCGTGCGCATCGGCACGGCCGAGATCTATCGCCAGGTCGAGAAACTCGACGAGGTCGTCGAGAGCATCGCGATCGGGCAGGACTGGGACGACGATGTCAGGGTAGTGCTGTTCGTGGTGCTGCGTGAGGGCGTCGAGCTCGACGACGATCTGCGTGACCGCATCCGCCGCGTGATAAGGGACAACACGACGCCGCGGCACGTGCCGGCGAAAATCGTCGCCGTCCCCGAGATCCCGCGCACCAAGAGCGGCAAGATCGTGGAGATAGCGGTGCGCACCGTCGTGCACGGCGAGCATGTAAAGAACACCGAGGCCCTGGCCAATCCCGAGGCGCTGCGTCACTTCCGGGACATCCCGGAATTGCGCACTGCCTAGCGGTACGGGCCGCAAATCGACTGACGGAGTAACACGAACGTGACGACGCAATACCTGCTGGCAATCGACCAGGGTACGAGCAGCAGCCGTACCGTCATTTACGATGCGCGCGCAAATGTCGTTGCGACCGCGCAGCAGGAGTTTCGCCAGTACTATCCGCAGTCCGGCTGGGTCGAACACGATCCCGAGGAGATCTGGACATCGGTCGCCAATACCCTGCGAGAGGCGCTGCGCAGTGCCGGTATCTCCTTGCGCGAGATCGCCGGCATCGGCATTACCAATCAGCGCGAAACGACGCTGGTCTGGGACAGGCGCAGCGGTGAATGCATATACAACGCGATCGTCTGGCAGGACCGTCGCACAGCAGCTTACTGCCGCGATCTGAAGAACCGTATCTCCGACGACGCGGTGGCCGGCAAGACGGGGTTGCGCCTCGACCCGTATTTCTCGGCCACCAAGGCGGCCTGGATTCTCGACAACGTGGACGGCGCGCGGCGGCTGGCCGGCGACGGCCACCTGGCGTTCGGCACGGTGGACAGTTTTCTGTTGTGGCGCCTCACCGGCGGCGCCGTACATGCTACCGATGCAACCAATGCATCCCGCACGATGTTGTTCAATATCCATACGCAGTGCTGGGACGACGAACTGCTGGAGTTGCTCGAGATACCAAAGTCCATGTTGCCCGAGGTGTTCGACTGTGCAGCTGACTTCGGCATCACGGTCGAGGACGAGTTCGGCGCTGCCGTGCCAATCTGCGGCATCGCCGGCGACCAGCAGGCCGCGTTGATCGGTCAGGCCGGATTCGAATACGGCATGACCAAGAGCACCTACGGTACGGGCTGTTTTGTGATCGCCAATACCGGCGACACCGCGTTGCAATCGCACAACCAACTGCTTACGACGATCGCCTGCCGTATCCAGGGCGAAGTGAGCTACGGCCTGGAGGGTAGCGTGTTCGTCGCGGGGTCGGCTCTGCAATGGCTGCGTGATGAGCTGCGCATTATCGACTCTGCGCCGGAGTCGGAGCAGGTGGCCGAGCGCACCGGGATCGTGGACGATGTCTACGTCGTGCCGGCGTTCGCCGGCCTCGGCGCACCCTACTGGGATCCGGATGCCCGGGGCGCGATCGTCGGCCTGAGTCGGGGCAGCGGGCGCGACCAGATCGTGACCGCGACGCTACAGGCCGTCGCATACCAGACGCGCGACCTCATCGACGCGATGGCTGACGACGGCATTTCGCCGAGCGTGATTCGTGTCGATGGCGGCATGGTCGCCAACGACTGGTTCCTGCAGTTCCTGGCCGACATCCTCGATGTCCGCGTGGAGCGTCCCGCGAACGTGGAGTCGACGGTGCTGGGCGCGGCCTACCTGGCGGCACTGCAGTGCGGAATGATCGACGATCTGCGGCAGGCATCGCGGCTGTGGCAGTGCGATGCCGTGTTCGAGCCGCGCATGCCGGGCGATCAGCGGGACGCGCTGCTGTCGGGCTGGGCGGCAGCCGTGGCGCGGGTGCGCGGGGCGATGGATAACTCCGGAATCGCGACATAGACAGCCGCCAGCCGTGGTTTGCTGCTAACGTGCTATAGCCGCGACGCACCCGCCTTGAATCACCACGCATCGGCGTAACCCCTGATGGTGACGTTTCCCTTGACTGAACCCGCTAATGACCCAATGATTGCGGACCTGCTTTACGCCGCCGCCGGACGTCTACGATAGCGTAACCAGACTTGCTACGAGCCCGACAGAAAATCGGAAAATACCGGATCCTCGGCCGCATAGCGTCCGGTCCGCTTGCCGACGTGTATCGCGCTTACGACACTATCCAGAAGCAGCGGGTCGCGCTGAAGATACCAAAGGCCGATGCCTACTCCGGGCACGAAGAATTCCTGCACGAGGTCCAGGTTGCGACGAAATTGCAGCACCCGAACATCCTGTCGGTGCTCAACGCGAGCTACATCGATGACCACTTCGTGATCGCTATGGAACTGGGCGAAGAGTCGCTTGCGGATCGCATCGAGCGCCGCATTTCGACGGCGCGCGCACTGGACCTCGCGGGCCAGGCCATCGCAGCCCTCGCGCATGCCCACGAGCACAAGATCATTCACTGTGACATCAAGCCCGAGAATTACATCCTGTTCCCGGGTAACCAGCTGAAGCTCTGCGACTTCGGGTTCGCAAAGATCAGCCTGCGCACGCTCAAGGCGTCGGGCTCCGGCACGATCGACTACATCGCGCCGGAGCAGGCAATGGGCCGCCCCAAGTTTCAGTCTGACGTGTTCTCGCTCGGACTGGTGCTGTACCGGCTGTTGTCGGGCAAGCTGCCGGAATGGCCGTTTGCCTGGCCAATGGTCGGACACGAACGCCTGATCGCGAAGGTGCGCCCGGAATTCGTCGAGATGCTCAGGAAGGCGATCCAGC
>JABAHR010026998.1_pt1 | contig 14265 bp, 16 predicted proteins | sample 7062101 | NCBI WGS metagenome assembly JABAHR01 (sample SAMN14534553, study PRJNA622989) | marine sediment metagenome | biome: marine biome [ENVO:00000428]; feature: marine pelagic biome [ENVO:01000023]; material: deep marine sediment [ENVO:00002113] | place: India: Gulf of Kutch | collected... | reverse complement strand
AGGCGGCGTTGCTAACAGGCGGGAGTCCATATAGGAAGTTTACGTAGAGACGAGAGATTAATGGGACCCCGATCGGTACTTTAGATCGCCCACGGACAGGCTTTACCACTTATGAATACACGAATCTTCGTGACCGGATCATTATTAGCCGCAGCACTGATCGCGCTTTTTCTGGGCCTTGGTTCCGTAATGCAGAACGAACAACCTCCGGATCATCACAAAATGAATTTCGGTGCGATTTCGAGTGTCGCTCGGGGGGATTTCGAGCGGATTGCACTTCCTTGGGCTCGCCNNATCATGGTCAGCACAGCCAACATCGTATGGAATGGTGGCAGCTTGCCGGCACTCTGAAAGACAAGGAAAACAGGCCTATTGGCGTCCAATTCGCGGTAGTCAGGATATCTCTCGATTCGAAACCCAATGAGCATCCGGCTCGCCGAGACCGCTGTTTCTACATGTGTTTCCACACTAGATTTGCGCTTGCTTGAGGAGCCCCGTCGCAGATAAATTCCTCTCGTATCGATCGACAGGAAATTACCATGCGCAAATCGAAGATTCTGCTGTGTAGTATTCTCATCATGGTCACTGCCAGTTCCTGCACTCAGCAAGTCCGAGAGGAGGGGGACGAGAGCAATATTAGCGCCGATCCGCGCGAGAGCAACTCCAGAGATAATCTTCCCAGGCACTTTTTCTACCACCAACGTTGATCCACGGCTCTATCGTGCCTACTCCGCATGGCTCGCCCCCGCTAACAAGTCCAGCTGTAGGGGGGCAGACCAGCCTGCTGCGCGATTGCGATTACGCCGCTTGTCACGGTCGCACCGGGCAAAACACGGCTGTGCCCTACCCGGGGGCTGGGGTGGGCACGTGCGCCGCCGCCGGGGCGTGTGCTGGTGTTGATTTGCACGCTGGATTGACCCACTTTCCGCGATATTTGCATTGAATAGTTGGCCCATCTAGAACGTGTCGTGGGTTTGGTTCTGTACGCGAATAACGGGTCAGACTTCGATGCAGTTGCCGGGTTGAACTTGGATGCGAATCGACAAATCACCCCGCCAGCCACGGTCGCGCGAGACCAAATACGGACTAACCCTGCCCGGGAGCGAGGTGGCGCTGTCTACTGTCGCCGGCGCGCGCCCAGGCTCGTTCTTCGCGCTCCGGCTCGCGTGAAGGGGCGTTGCAACCCGGGGCACGGCTCGAGGAAACCGTGCCGCTCGTCGACTTCGGCACATAGTCTGCGGCGAGCATGTGCCGAACCCGACGAGACAGACTGCGTCGAGTTACTTTCCTCTACCTGAGTAGTATGCCACCACGGCCGGTTCCGCGGCGATTCGATCCATATGGTCCAGCAACCGGGGCGCAAGCTCATCGGCCAGGTCGGTTGGAACGTGCTCAAGACCACCCGATTTCAGATGTCGCAGCCAGACGAACACCTTGATGTCAGCAACTGTGAAGCGGTGATCAGAAAAATATTCTCCACCGGCCGCGGCTAGCCTCATGCGCAGGAGCTTGAGGCATCTCGTGAGCATCCCGTCACTGAGTTCCTTTCGCGCAGCTCTGAGTTCATCGCCCTGCAACCCAAAAGTCCGCATTACCGAATGGTATGAGTCTTCGACGACATCCATAACCTCGTCACAAAGCAATGACTGCCAGGGGTCGTCGGGGTAAAGTCCCGCGAGCCTTCCCGCATAACGATTCATGGCGTTGCACTGGGTATACGCCACACCATTTATCTCCAAGATCGGTACGGCGTTCAATGGCGTGCTCTCGCGCATCTCACTGAACTCGGAGAAGGAAAGTCGACGGTCCTCGAACTCAATGCCGGCAACGGACATCGCAATACGCGTTGCCTCGGCCCGACCGCCGTCGATATCGAAATAGGTCAGCTTAGTTTTTTCCATGGCGCTCACTGCACATCGTAATCAGAAATGTCAATGGAGACAGGCGGCGCTTCGCAAGTGACAGATGAGTCTGATGCGGCTTTCCAGCTGACTACCGATAAATACTTTGTTGTTTCGCTTTTCGTTCTGTGCTGGCACAAATATCGATGCATGTCGCATAGGCACGACCGCACGCATCTGCGGAACCGTCGCAGTTTTCCCGTTCCGTTGTGCACTGTTCCCGGCACGCCACGCTCTCGCTCTTCGCAGAATCGAGTGAAGAGGATGTCTCGCATGCCGAATTGAACGAAACGACTACAGCAATGACCGCCAGGACTTGCAGTATCTTTATGTCGATTGATCCCTTTGATGCCTGCTGTCAGAATTACAGCGAAGCCCCGGTGTAAGCGAGCCACGCCATTGCGGGTCAGACTACATGGTCTCAAATCCGGTCATCGTGGCACCGTATCCAACACGGCCCGACGCAGCCGCGCTGCGATCAGGATTATCGCCCACACTAACTCTGGTGCGGGTTCGAGGCAAACCTCGCCCGCTTCGGCACGGGCGGGGGCTCCGCCAGCACCGATCTGCAGTCAGGGTGAGGCGCCCTCTCCAGAACAGACCGGCGCGTCATTCCTTCGCTAAGTCAAGCCTGACACCCCGGGCAGAAATAAATCCGTCGGGAGCCTGCCTCGGTGCGCCGGATCGTTTCACCACATAAGTCACAGGAACATCCGTCGCGAGCGAACACGGCAAACCGGTGGGCGTTCTTGCTCTTGTCGCCGGCCGCTTTTCGGATGCGCACCCGTGACTCAGGATTCGTAATGCCGCGGGTGCGGTACGAGCGCCAAGCGACCGCAATCGTGTGGCGCGCAAGGCGTTGACGATCCGCACGGCTCAGGTCGCCGGGCCTACACCGGTGAGTGATTCCCGCAAAGTACAAGATCTCGCTTCGCAAGTAGTTACCGATTCCCGCGAGGAAAGACTGATCCAGGTAGAGGCTTGCAAGTGACCGGGCTCGAAATCGTGGCTTATTGAGCCGTGACGCGACAGCTTTCCACGTCAGTGCCGGGTCCAGGATGTCGGGCCCGAGACGGCTCAGAAACGAGTGCGTTTTCAGCCCCGCCGCATCAAGCACCTCGATGTCTGTGGCGCTGTAAAGCAAAGCGCTCTTCGTGGCCGTGTGAAGTGCAACACGCAGACGGCGTCCCGTGCGCGGCAATTCGCCTCGCCCACGCACGTACCAGCGACCGTAGAGCTGATTGTGCGAATAGAGTGTCAGCCCGTTATCGAAGCTTATCAGGATCGCCTTCCCGCGCGTGTGAACCCGCGTGACCGTGGCACCCTCGAGGCTCGGTTCGAATCGGCTCAGGGCGAGCGGAGCAAGCAGCACCTCCTGCAGGCGCTCCCCTTCCAGCACGCCGGCGATGCGGTCGGCGGCGATGCGAGTTTCTGGCCCTTCGGGCATATCAGCAATGGCCCAGTGAGGCGTTCTTTCGTCTATGGCGCCTACGCCCCAGAGCCGACGCCGCCCGAGTGAAGGGAATATCTGACCGGTTTCGCACGCTTGCACGCTCGGGTCTGCCAAGATTGCCAGCCTAAAGTCATCGAAGGCGTACGGCTCGAGCTCAACCCCGGATGCGCAAGCGCATCGGGCCGCGAAAATCGCTGTGATCAATCACTCTGCCACCCTGCGGAATCTCTACCAAATTTCGCCGCGACAGTCGGCGAAACGGTTCTTCCCACGGGCTCCACGGGTTGACGCCGGTCTTGCTCGCCCGCGACCGCTCGCGCCGCCTCGCTCGTGGCCTGCGCCCGACAACGAATTCAGTTTTAGACTTACAGATTGGATAGTCATTCATTGTGCCTGCATCGGCGGGCAATGAACAATGGGGCCAGGTTCTGCTGCGGGCGAGAAAGAGCTCCGCCAGGCAATTGAGCCCGTCTTCGCAGTTGAGCCGCCGATAGGCTCGGCCGTGCTCGGTGCGGTCGTGCACCCAATCGTAGGACCCGACGTCGTTGCGCTGCGCCGGGCGCAATCGGATGCAGGAGCCTTCGCTGAGCTACAGCTGGCCTCGTTTGGGCCGTCTGTGGGGCACCTTCAGCCGACTCTACGGGCTCGTCTTGGGAAGTCAGCTCAGGATAGCCCTCGGGAATGCGTCTCGTGTTTGCGAGCGTCTGCTCACAGCCCCCGAGGTACAGAGCGCGATCTCGATAGAACGAGGATCGGGGTATTCCAAAGTAACGGTGTGTTCTCGAGATGCACCCTGGCTGTTCCGCATGCTCCAGTATTCGTTTCCTCTGTCGAATCTACCGTTCCTCGGCATACCTGGTTACAGCCTCCTGTATGTAACTTCAGATCGGGATAAACTGTCCCGAAAGGTCTGAAACATTCATGGGATGCGCTTTGACGCCGGAGGAAACCCCAGGTGAATCAATCGGGATCCGTAGTCGGTCGGGGCAGTAGCATTGATCCCTATCATGTTGTGACCCGGCGGGCCAGTGTAAGAATCTGGCATAGGCACGGACGCTGGCAAGGGGTCAGACCCGATAGCCGGCTCTAGGTGAGGCAGATGCGTTTCGGTATAAAGGCAGGGATAGACCTGCGTCTGGCTGGCGCAGTGGAGAGCGACGCGATACATCCGCAGCACGTCGACAGCGTGGCCGTCCTCGGGCGCGACTTTCCCGGCATTCGATTCGATCTGCCGGTAGAACAGGGGCGGGCGGTGCGCGCCGGCGAGGTCCTGCTGCGCGATCGCCATCGCCCCGAAGTCGTCTTCACATCGCCGATCGCCGGGACGCTGGGCAGCATCAACCGCGGTGCCCGCCGGTCCCTCGTCTCCCTGACCGTCATCAGCGACGGCTCCGACGCGGCCATCTCGTTCGACGTCGCTGGCGCGGCGGACGGCGCCGGTATGCGCCGGCTGATGCTGCAGGCCGGTCTGTGGCCCGCTGTTCGCACCCGACCCTTCGGGCGCATTGCCGATCCCGACGGCGAGCCCAAGGCGCTGCTCGTCACGGCCTTGGACACAGAGCCCCTCGCGCCGGATCCGACCACTGTCATTGCCGCGCACACCGTGGCGTTCCGCCGCGGACTTCAGGCATTGACGATGATCTGTGATGCGCCCCGGCATCTTTGTGTAGCCGCGCACAGTGACCTTGCCCGCGAATGCCCGGAGGGTTTTCAGGTCGCCGAGTTCCACGGTCCACACCCGGCCGGGCTCCCCGGCGTGCATATCCACACCCTGTGTCCCATCGGATTCGACGGCCGCGAGGTCTGGCACATCAGCTACCAGGACGTGATTGCCCTCGGCGTCCTCATGGAGACGGGACGGCCCTGGCAGACCCGCGTTGTCTCTTTCGCCGGACCCGCGGTCGCGGCCCCGCGCCTGGTCGAGCTTCCCCTGGGCGCTGCACTGGATGAGCTCACGGACGGTGCGCTGACGGACGAAGGGGCCCGCGTGATATCCGGCTCCGTGCTCTCCGGTCATGCGGCGTGGGGCACGCAGGCGTATCTCGGGCGCTATGACCGTCAGGTCACTGCACTGCCGGAAGCGTCCGGGGCAGAGCCGCCTCGACGCGGCGTCATCCGCGACACGCAACGGGGCGGCCATCCCGGGCCGCTCATCCCCACGGGCGACCTGGAGCGCGTGGCGCCGCCGGGGATCCTGCCGGTGCCGCTGCTGCGCTCCCTACTGGTGGGAGACGTGGACCGGGCCCGGGATCTGGGTGCGCTCGAGCTTGTGGAGGAGGACATGATGCTGCTGTCCTACGTCTGTTCGTCGAAGAGCGACTACGGCGCGCTGCTGCGCCGTGTGCTTGACCAGCTCCATGGCGAGGCCTCGTGAATCGCCGCGCAGGCACGCGTGCGGCGCCACACGCGCGGGCTTTCACGAGCCTTGCGCGCATTCAGTCGATCCGGCTGCTCGCGCTCGTGCCCGTGCTGGTGGCCGCGGTCATCAACACGGGGTACCAGTATCTCTCGTCCCTGGAGCGCCTGGGTGGTGTGGAGGACGCAAACTGGCGCGACATCGCCATACGCGCCCTGGGTGCGGGGAGCGCGTCCTCGGGTGGGGTCGATGTGGCGATCGCCGGACTCGTTCACGTTCTCCCGGTGCTGGGTATCGCCTATCTCGTCGGCATCGTGTGGGATCGGCTGTTCGCCCAGCTCCGCCGTCGCCAGCGGGAGAGCGGGCTTCTGGTCACCGCCGTGCTGCTAACGTTGCTCATGCCTCCGGGGGTCTCCGTGGTGCACCTGGCCGTCGGCATGTCGTTCGCCGTGATCTTCGGCAAAGGCATCTTCGGGGGCGAGGGGAAGACGTTCCTCAGCCCGGCTGTAGTGGGGGCGGCAGTGATGCTCATCAGCTTCCCGACCGCGCTCACGAATCACCCTGTGTGGCCCGGGATCGCCGGTTACGGCGGTACCCGGGCGATGGCGGCGTATCAGAGCGAGGGCAGTGACGGCCTGGCTTTGCTCGGCATCGATTGGTGGGGGTCTTTCTTCGGCAATATCCCGGGCTTGATGGGCACGACGTCGGTGCTCGCCATCGTTGCGGGAGGGGCGATACTCGTTGCTGCCCGCATCGCCTCCTGGCGCCTGATCCTCGGCCAGGTCATCGGGCTCGCGCTTGTCGCCACTTTGGTAAACGTGCTCAGTGACGAACATGGGGTCGGCAGTCTCGGCTGGCATTGGCACCTGGTGCTGGGTGCTTTCGCATTTGGCGCCGTGTTCCTGGCGACGGACCCGGCAAGCGCCGCCGCGACGAATACGGGGCGCTGGATCCAGGGACTCATCGTCGGCGCGCTGGTGGTGCTCGTACGGGTCGGGAACCCGGCGCATCCGGACGGCGTGATACTGGCCATACTGATGGGCTCAGTGCTGGCGCCGCTCATCGACCACGTGGTCATCTGGTTCAACGTCAGGCGGCGAGCGAGGGAGTATGGCTGAGCGACCCGAAAGCGATACTCCTCTGCGCGCTCTCGGCACATTAGTGGGCGTGGCGGTTGTCTGCGCGTTGCTCGTTTCGCTGACGGCGGTCGAGCTGCTCCCGCGCCAGTTGGCGAATCTCGAGGCATATCGACTCGCACGGCTCGAGTCCATTCTCGGGGCCCTTTCCGATACGCAGTTCGCGGTGGCGGCGGGTGACATCGAGAGTCGCGTGGTCGAGCTCGCGAGCGGCCTTTACGCCGAGAAGCTCGATCCCGCCACCTTCGATGCCCGCAAGGCCGCGGGTGATCCGGGCAGCAGCACCGCCGTACCCCCGGCGCTGGACGTGGCGGGCATCAAGCGACGGGCCCAACACGCCACCGTGTTCCTGGTCCGCGACGCCGACGGACGCATCGATCTTGTGATACTTCCCGTTCGCGGAAGCGGCTACCAGTCGCCTCTGTACGGCTACCTGGCTCTGGAGGGTGACACGTCTACGGTGGTGGCGCTCAAGTTCTACGAACAGGGAGATACGCCCGGCATCGGCGGGCGGATCCAGGACCCCTCGTGGGAAGCGCTGTGGCCTGGAAAGCAGGTCTATGATGACACCGGCGCCGTCAGGATTGGCGTGGCCAGGGGGAACGTGTCGCCGGGCTCGCAGGACGCACGGTATATGGTGGACGGTATCTCGGGGGCGACCCGGACCAGCCAGGGTGTGCACGGGTTGCTGCGTTTCTGGCTCGGCGATTTCGGATTCGGACCGTATCTCGAACGCATTCGCCGCGGGGAGGGCTAATCGGTGGCCAATCGATACTGGGGCACGTTCGTTACGCCGCTGGTCGGCGAGAATCCCATCACGCTGCAGATCCTAGGCATCTGCTCGGCACTCGCCGTTACCACGTCGCTCGACACGGCGCTGGTAATGTCCGGCGCGGTGATCTTCGTGTTGACGTTCTCGGGCGCATCGATAAGCCTCATTCGCCATCTGATACCTCGCGCCGTGCGCATTATTGTGCAGATCACCGTCATCGCTTCGCTCGTCATCATCGTCGATCAGGTTCTCAAGGCCTACGCCTTCGAAATCAGCCTGCGGCTCTCTGTGTTCGTTGGTCTCATCGTGACGAACTGTATCGTTCTCGGCCGTGCAGAGGCCTTTGCCATGCACAACGGCGTCCTGGCCAGCGCCCTGGACGGGGTCGGAAACGGTTTGGGATACGCGTGGATACTCATCGTGGTCGGCGCGCTCCGCGAGTTCTTCGGCTACGGCAGCCTTCTCGGCAAACAGATTCTGTGGACGTCTGCTGAAGGCGGCAGTTTCGAGCCGTTGCACTTGATGCTGCTGCCGCCAAGCGCTTTTTTCATTATTGGATGCATCGTATGGTTCGTCCGCTCGCGTAGACCGGATCAGGTCGAGGCGGCGGAGCACCGGATACGTGAGGAGCTCGAGGAGGCAGGGCAATGAGCGATCTGCTCGACCTTTTCGTGCGATCGGTGTTCATCAACAACTTGGCGCTGTCGTTCTTCCTCGGCATGTGCACGTTCCTTGCCGTATCCAAGCGCGTGGACACAGCCTTCGGCGTCGGCCTGGCCATCATCTGTGTGCAGGCGGTGACGGTGCCGGTCAATCACCTGATCTATGTCTATCTGCTGGCACCGGGCGCCCTGGCATGGGCCGGCATGGCTGACGTGGATCTGTCGTTTCTGCGCCTGATCGCGTTCATCGGCGTGATTGCGGCCATGGTGCAGGTGCTCGAGATGGTTCTCGAGTATCGCATTCCGAGACTGTACCGGGCGCTCGGGATATTCCTGCCGCTCATCACTGTGAACTGCGCAATTCTTGGCGGCACCTTGTTCATGGTCGAGCGCGACTACACGTTTGTGGAAAGTGTGGTCTACGGCATCGGCACGGGTGTCGGCTGGGCGCTCGCGATCGTGATGCTCGCGGCCATCCGCGAGAGGCTGAAGTACTCGGACATCCCCGGCGGTCTCCGGGGGCTCGGCATGAGCTTCATGGTGGTCGGTTTGATGTCTCTCGGTTTCATGACGTTTTCGGGGCTGGGGTAGGGGTCGATGGAGATCGGCATCAGTGTCGTGTCTTTCACAAGCATCGTGATTATGCTGGGCATCCTGGTGCTGCTGGCCCGCCGCCTCCTCGTGCCCTCGGGCGAGTGCGACGTCCGGGTGAACGACCGCATGACCGTGAGGGCGGCTGCCGGGCGCCGGCTCCTGGACGTGCTCGCCGATTCCGGCGTCCGCCTGCCGAGCGCCTGCGGTGGCGCGGGAACCTGCGGTCTGTGCAGGCTGCAGGTCGTCGCCGGCGGAGGCGAGGCCGGCACCCAGGAGCTCGCTCAGATGACGCGCGCGCAGGCCCGCCGGGGTGACCGGCTGGCCTGTCAGGTTTCGGTGCTCGCGCCTATGACGGTGGTCGTGGACGACGCTTATTTCGGTGTGCGCACGTGGATCTGCAAGGTCGAGAGTGCACACAACGTCGCGACGCTGATCCGCGAGATCGTCCTCGCGCTGCCCGAAGGCGAGCAGATGGATTTTCGCGCCGGAGGTTTCGTGGAGATCACGAGCCCACCGTTCGATCTCGAGTTCAGGGATCTCGCCATCGAGGATGAGTACCGGGACGTCTGGACCCGCGACCGGCTGTGGGATCTCCGAGTGCACGCGCGGCAGCCGGAGACTCGCGCGTATTCCATGGCGAACCACCCTGCAGACAACCGCCGGGTCGTGCTCAACGTCCGCGTCGCACTGCCTCCACCGGGTGCGGGGGACGTTCCACCCGGCATCGTGTCCAGCTGGCTCTTCTCCTTGAAGCCGGGCGACAGTGTAGAGGTCACCGGGCCCTTCGGTCATTTCTTCGTGGCGGACACCGACAGGGAAGCAGTGTTCATAGGCGGAGGCGCCGGCATGGCTCCGCTTCATGCGCAGATAAGGGATCTGCTCGAGCGGCGGCACAGCGGACGGAAGCTCAGCTTCTGGTACGGCGCGCGTTCGAAGCGAGAGATTTTCTACGCCGATGTCTTTGAACATCTGGCGAAAGAGCATGAAAATTTCTCCTGGCACGTGGCGCTTTCCGCCCCGGAGGTTGGCGACGCCTGGGAAGGGCTCACGGGGTTCATTCACCAGGTCGTCTACGAAAAGTACCTGGCCCATCATCCGGCGCCGGAAGATTGTGAATATTACCTGTGCGGTCCGCCAATGATGGTGAGAGCGGTTTTGGCCATGCTCGACGACCTGGGCGTCGAGCCGGAGTCCATCCACTTCGATGACTTCGGCGGATCGAGCTCTGGAGGTGCGTAGATGACTATTGTGCTGCTCTCGATGCTGGTGTTCCTGCTCGCGGTTTTCGGGCTCGCCCTGGGCATCGTCTTCAAGCACCGCCCGATCCAAGGCAGCTGCGGCGGTTGCTCGGACTGTTTGTGCAAAAAGCGAAGACCATGACGCGCGCGGCATCCACCGTCGAAGACTACATGGCCCGGGATCTGGTCACGTTCGGCCCAGAGGACGACATACTCAAGGCCGTAAATGTGTTGCTAGATGAGCGAATCTCCGGTGCGCCTGTCGTAGACGAGGGTGGCCATCTGGTTGGCGTGCTCTCGAAGAAAGACTGCCTCGGAGTCGTTTACAGCACAAGCTACCACCAGGAGTGGGGCGGACGGGTGGAGGAGTACATGAGTCGGGATGTGGAAACCATCGATGCCGGCACGGACATCATCAAGGCGGCAGACAGGTTCATGAGCTCGAGCTATCGCCGGTTCCCTGTGCTGGAGCATGGTCGACTGGTGGGACAGATCAGCCGAGCCGACATTCTGCGCGCGTTGAGGGCACACTGGAGAGACCGGGGATAAATCGTCGAGGCCCGCGAACAAATGCACGACGCGAGCCTGCGCCGGCGTCGAGCGCACGTTCTCGACACTGATTTGGCCCGGCGTAGCCATGCAGGCATGCGCCGCAGCATTCGGGAGGTTGGTTCCGGCCAGGGATGACGCGAATGTTCCCTCTAGCATGACTCAAACACCAGGTTGGGCCGGACTCAGGAATTACATATCCAGCATACCCTTGTTCTTGCATTCCACGGGGCCGCGATATTCGCACTCGAACTCGTCCTTGACGCGGTGGCAGGTGCTTTCCGACAAGGCGACCCGGCCCGCCTCCCCGTGGGACTCCATCCTCGCCGCCACGTTGACCGCATCACCCCAGATGTCGTAGGTGAACTTCTTCTTCCCCACAACTCCAGCCATGACCGGACCGGCTAACGTGTCATCAACTCGACCGCCTCGTCGGTAGTCCATACCGCGTTCGCCATGTAGCGAAAATTGGTGAGCGCTGCGAGGTAACCGTCGCCCTCGGGGATCTTCGCCGCCGCCGTGGCGTCCTTCACCACGGCCACCTCGAAGCCCTGCTCCAGCAGCTCGCGCAGGTGGGCCTCGACGCAGAGGTTGGCCGACATGCCCGCCAGGATCACCTGATCCACCCGGTTCTTGCGAAGCTGCAGAACCAGGTCGTTGGCCTCGGGGCCGTAGACCTTGTGCGGCGAGGTGACGATGGTCTTGCCGTCGTGGATGTACTTCTTGTACTGGGGCATGAAGTCGGCGCCCGAGTTCTCGAAGCCGTCCATGTCGTACGGGCTCGACCGGTCGAACATGCCGATCTTGTGCATGAGCTTCTCCAGGGCCCCTTCGAATTTCCAGCCCTTGTCGGTCGGGTAGTAGTAATGGGGCGAGATGGCCACGGTCATGCCGGCGCCCTTGGCGGCCTCGAACAATCGTCCGAGATTGTCCACCGTGTTGTGCTGGGTCACGCTTTCGCCCACCACGCCCCAGGTCACGCCGTCGGGGCTCAGGAAGTCGATCTGGGGGTCGGAAACGACCAGAGCAGTCCGCTCGAGATCAAGCACCATGTCCGACGGGGGCAAGGCCGGGTTCGCCGGGTCCGCATAGGGATCGTCCTGCGCGAGCGCCGGCCCCCCGGTGGTTGCCAGCGTGGCGGCCGCCGTGGCCCCGGCAAGACCGGTTTTGAGGAAGCGGCGACGGTCGATAACGTTCTCGTGTACGGTGTTTGGCGTTTTGAGGGACTCGCACATGTCTTTCTCCCGGAATAAGTTGTGGATCAATCGGGAGCACCAGGATAGTCGGGCCCGTGCGCGAATGGGTCCGCAATCCGTGCCAATTCGTTCGAGCTCAAGCTATACTTGCTCCGGAATCCCGCCTATGAGCGCCAGGTGCTAACCCTAGACAAGCTCTGCGATCATCTCGAGATCACCGTCCGGCCGTTCGCCATGTGCAGCGTGGAAGCCGGAGAAAGACTCATGCTGAGCCCCCGAGACGAAGCCACCGTTCACTACGTCGTGGCCGGGCACGGCACTTTGTCTTTTCCACACTTTTCGGATTTCAATCTGCGGCCGGGCACTGCCATCATCGCGCCCACGGGTTGCCCTCACGAGGTCTCGGCGACGGGCCAAGCGGAGAAGGTCCCAAACTACGTTCGCCGGTGCCTGCCAGCGGCCATGGGCCTGGCGGTGGTGGGCAAGGACCCGAAAGAAGTTGCCGGCGGAATGGTGATTCTGTGCGGCACCGTCGACGTCACTTACCGCCACCTTAATGACTTCTTCGACTATCTGCCCGCGCCGATCATCATTCAGGCAAGTTCGGACGATCCGATATCGCGGGCGTTCGAGGAGATCGTGCGCGAGATGACAGCGCCGCGGCCCGGTACCGGCGCCATGTTGAGCGCACTGTTCCAACAGTGCTTCATCGAGTTGCTGCGCCGGCAGGAGACCGATGGTAAAAGCGCCCTAGGGTGGCTTTCGGCACTGGAGAATCCCAGATTCAGCAAGGTGATCGACGAGATCATCGAAAACCCCGGGGGCCCCTACACTCTGGATCTGCTGGCCGGCAAGTGCATGATGAGTCGCACGACTTTTGCCGAGCAATTCCACAAGGCGTTTGGCAGGCCGGCGATGGATTTCGTTCGCGAGGTGCGCCTCAGGGGGGCGGCGCGGTTGTTGAGGATGACCCAGGATCCGATCAAAACGATTGGGGCCCGCATGGGCTACGCCAGCCGCAGCAATTTCAGCCACGCGTTCAGGCAATTCTTCGGGATGGCCCCGGCCGAGTACCGCAATTCACACTCGGCGGCAGACTCGTGAGCCCGGCGAACACATCAAACGTCGCTTCCCCAGCGAGAAGGCAACATGACCGACCCACTTTTTGCAACAGGCAGTTGTCGCTGCGGGGCCGTCACGCTAGTCATCGACGACAAACCCAGGACGATGTTGCAGTGCCACTGTCTCGATTGCCAGAAAGCGACCGGCACCGGCCACACGTCGCATGCCTACTTTGCCGAAAAGGATGTCTCCATCCGGGGAGAGGCGACCGACTACACGGTAATCGCGGACAGCGGCAGTGAGATGACCCGTTAATTTCTGCCCCATGTGCGGGAGCCGCATGTACGGCCGCAACAGCGAAAGGCCGGGCCTCATATCGATTAACGTGGGATGTCTCGACGATCACAGTTGGTTTTCCCCTTAAGCCGTTCTGTTCGCAAGCAGGCGGCACGACTGGGACATCACCTCCGACGAGATTCCGAATTTCGAGCGTATGCCGCCGCGGACCTGATTCCGGATTGGTCTTCGCGTGCGAGCCTGCATGATTGCGCTTCCTTTGCACAGCGCCGCTCACAGCCCGCTGGAAAGAGCGCTTCCCGAGCGGTAAGCAAGCATTGCCGAGCGCGTTGAGAGAAAACCGATAAGATAGGACACAGAGGCGCACCGGGCGCGCCCGCACGCCATTTCCCGAAGTTCCGCAGGGGACAGAGGACGTCCCCCTGGCTGATCGAGCACACCTGTGAATCGGCGGCCAACATTGACCCCTACCTGAATTTTGATAACCCATTGATCTGAAATCATTTTTTAGTTTTGCAGTGGGATCCCGATCGGCGCTTATGATGATCCCGATACAAGGTCAACAAATGCCGTAAAAACAATGTGTTGCCGTGATTTCGGGTGGGACCAGCGTTGGGCGCCGATTCACAACGGCTGCGAATTCCCCGCCCGTGGCGGCCATGGGGACACATTTCCGCTTTTTTTATATGGTAATATGACCGTTCTCGGCCTCGACCCCCCGGACGGGCCTGTTGCCCCGGCGCGGCCGACGGCCACACACCCGTTACCGAGCAGAGGAACAGCCAATGAGACGCTTTGACCAACACCCGATCGTCTTGCCCGTGCGCTCACGGCGGACTGGCGTACTGGGCGCGGCGATGCTCGCGGGCGCCCTTCTCGCCCCCGCGCTCGAGGCGGACGAAACCTGCATGTCGCCGTACATGGCGAAAATCGTCGGCCAGGAGGAATTCATCTACGTGTGGACGCTCGGCGCCCCCGGCCTCGGCGACGAGCAGGACAAGCTCGTGACGGTCGACGTCAACCCGAGCTCACCCGGCTACGGCACCGTG
>JABAHR010002209.1_pt10 | contig 14277 bp, 16 predicted proteins | sample 7062101 | NCBI WGS metagenome assembly JABAHR01 (sample SAMN14534553, study PRJNA622989) | marine sediment metagenome | biome: marine biome [ENVO:00000428]; feature: marine pelagic biome [ENVO:01000023]; material: deep marine sediment [ENVO:00002113] | place: India: Gulf of Kutch | collected... | reverse complement strand
GTTCCAGACCTTTGAAAGGTTTAGGCCTTCATGGAAATAACCAATGTTGGTAGCGCCATCACCGAACATGCACACCGTGATGCCGTCAGACTCCTGGTATTGGTCTCCAAGAGCCATACCGGCGGCAATCGGGATATGGGCACCGACGATGGCATGCCCGCCCCAGAAATTCTTTTCCACATCGGCCATATGCATCGAGCCGCCTTTGCCTTTCGACATGCCGGTCGCTTTACCAAGCAGTTCCGCCATAACTTCTTTGGCCGTCAGGCCGACATTTAGCGCCAGCCCGTGATCGCGGTAAGCCGTGATCATACGGTCTTGCGGTTTACGGGCCGCGACCAGCCCAGTGCTGACCGCTTCTTGCCCGATATACAAATGAAGAAAACCGCCAATTTTGCCCTGCTGGTAAAGTTCCGCCGCGCGTTCTTCCAGGCGACGGATCAACACCATCTGGCGGTAAAGATCTAGGTATTCATTTTTTTTCATCTAATATAAACTCCATTCTAAAAATAATTGCACTGCCGGCGCAAACTACCACCAGACATCCGGAAAATTATACCAAAATTGTCGAATTTATAAGTAAAGTTTTTGTTAATAATCTGATTTTCCTCTCAATCTAAATTTAGGATAACATAAATTTTGAAATCAATCGATATTTAACTCCATTTAGGGTAAATAAACAGCTGATGATCTGCAATCAATTTACAAGTCATCCGCTATAATAAGGAGAAGATGGGCACACAACGGAAGAATCTATCAATTTACATCAAAAGTCTCCGCCAACTCGGGTGGGGTTCTATCTCCCCGTATTTGGTTTATCAACTCCAGCTGCGCTTCGGGAATCTCAAACGCCAGACCCCGCTGACCACCTATGCGCAGGCCGCACAAAATGCCGGGGAGCTCAAACTCCCCCTATATCCCCTTCCCAATCTGGGATACTTCCGCGGCCTGATCGGTGACCGTGGTTCAGAACTGCTGGCGCAGGCACAGGAGATCATGGGTGGAGATGTGCGCCTGTTTGGAGGACAGCCAAGACCACTGGTGCTCACGCCTCCCGGCGAACGATCCCACTGGACCCAGCACACAAGCGGCCAGTATGCGGGAGAAGATATCAAGTTCATCTGGGAACCGGGGCGTTTTAGCTGGGCGACAGTATTGGCGCGCGCCTACCTGTTCAGTGAGAATGAGGACCTGGCGCGGTGCTTCTGGACGCTGACCGAGGAATTTGTTGATTCCAACCCACCCAACCTCGGTCCGCATTGGGCTTCCGGTCAGGAAATTGCTCTGAGAATGATCGCCCTGACATTTTCTGCCGGCATATTCCTTGATTCCCCCCACACAACACCAGACCGGATCACAAATTTAAAAGGCTTAATCGCTTCGCATGCAGAACGTATTATGGCGACTCTGTCTTATGCGCGCGCCCAGAACAACAATCACCTGATCAGTGAGGCCGTCGGGCTTTACACCGCCGCGGCAGCCTTGCCAGGGCACCCCAACGCAGCACAATGGAAGCAGGCTGGCTGGCACTGGCTGCACGATGCCATCCAAAACCAAATTTCAGCGGATGGTACGTACACCCAACACAGCACCAATTACCACCGGCTGATTCTGCAGGTGGTGATGTTCGCCAAACGGGTTGCTACCGAGCAGTTCGAGCATTTCCCAGAAGAAAGCTGCCGCCGGATGGCTGCGGCCAGCCGCTGGCTGCTGGCGTTATTAGACAAACGCAGCGGCGGTGTTCCCAATCTGGGGGGTAATGACGGCGCTTATATTCTTCCGCTCACCACCCGGGCATTTTCTGATTTCCGCCCCGTAGTACAGGCAGCCTGCCAGGCATTTTTAGACGAGCATCCGCTGCCTCCAGGGCCGGGCGATGAAATGACCCTCTGGCTGGGCGGCAAACCGATGCTTGAAGCCCCGACAACTCCAGCGCCGGAACTGCTGCGGCTCTCGGGCGACCGCTCCTGGGGATATCTGCGCGCCGCCCGCTACAACCACCGCCCCGCTCATGCCGACCAGCTGCACCTGGACTTGTGGTGGAATGGAATCAACGTCACGATGGATCCCGGGGTTTACCTGTACAACGGGACTCAGCCATGGCACAACCCGTTAGACCGGACTTCCAAGCACAACACCCTGAACATCGAAGGCAAGGACCAGATGACCAAAGCAGGCCAGTTTCTCTGGCTGGACTGGGCGCAGGCCGAGGTGATGGATACCAACCAGGACGAACGCGGTCAACTGGTGTGGGCCGTCGTCCAACACGATGGCTATCGGCGGTACCAACTCTATCACCGGAGAACAGTGTCGGTTGAAGGGGATACCTGGATGGTCAGAGACCAGGTGGTACCGTTTGAGGGAAAAGGCAACAGGGCCCAATCCAGGAAATTCCGACTGCATTGGCTGCTGCCTGATTGGGAATGGGATTTCAGCAACGGGATCCTGCGACTGGATTCAGGAGCGGGCGATATCCTCGTGCGGGTGCAGGCCGCCGAAACCAGCCTGGATTTCAGCCTGGTGCGCGCCGGGGACTACCTGGCAGGAGAAGGAGCCCCTGATCCAACACGCGGTTGGGTGTCGCCCACCTATGCTGAAAAGCATCCAGCGCTCTCCCTCGCTGCAGAGGCTGAGTCCGCACCGCCCTTCACCTTCACCACCCATATCGAGTTTCCGGATTAGGCGCATTAGATATATTTGCATCCCTGAACACCGATTAAATAAAAAAGAGCGACGAAAGCCGCTCTTTTTGTCACTTAACTGTTCGTGCTGTTTACTCTTTCTTCATCGTGCTGAACTTGAATGGCAGATACAGCGGGCAGAATGCGAAGATGCTGGTGGCCAGGAAGATCACTGCCAGGATACCCAAGATCAGCGCAAATGTGCCGGTTATCGTTCCGGTAAAATACAGCACGGCGACCAACGCCGCAAAGGCTATCCGGATCACCCGATCTGCCGTTCCCATGTTTTTGTTAAGTTTCATCTGAATACCTCCGAAAGTTTGTTTAGGTTAGATTTTCTAGTGCCAGCGCCAGCAGGGTAACCAATCCAAGGCAAATCACACATATTGCGGCAAATTTCAAAACGTTTTTCGTGTTCTTTTCCATCTGGTTCCTTCCGCCAGCTTGCTGGGCGATTTGTCTTTTAGACGTAAGACCGAACAAAAGGTTACAAATATTTACAGACTTTAATCCTTGTCCTCATCTTTATTCAAAAAGGCTTGCTCCAACTGGTTGAACAGACGCTGGCGGCGCTCTGCCGGGATCGCTTTTTTCCCTTGCTGGCGGTAGAGGAAGATGGTTTTCTGCGTGGTATCCAGAACGACCCGGCAGTTTTGGCAGGTGGCAAGATGCTGCTGGGCAGCTTTGTCCAGTTCCTCGTCCAGGTTTTGATCAACATAATCAGAAAGATATAGGATTAATTCGTGGCATTCCATGCTCATTTTTTCCTTTACTCAGTCACCGCGAGAACGCCGGCAAGCGCTTCCCGCATCAGGAGCCTGGCCCGGTGCAGGCGGACTTTTACCGCTCCTGGGGAAATGTCTAATATATCCGCTGTTTCAGCCGTGGAAAGTTCTTCCACGTCTCGCAGCAAGAAGGTCAGCCTGAGGGTCTCCGGAAGGGACTGGATGGCATGATCCAACTGGGTTTGAAGTTCCTGCTGGTCGAGGGATGAAGGGGGTGTATCCGGCCAGTCCGTAAAATTCTGAGGCATCGGAATCTCATCCTGGGAATCGACCCCCACCTCTTTTAATTGAGCGGATTTCAATTTCCGGACCCGGTCAATGCTGGCATTATAGGCAACCCGGTACAGCCAGGTCCCGATCTTTGAGCGGCCTTCAAAGCTGTCCAGTTTTTCAAAGAAGCGGAGAAACACTTCCTGGACAACATCCTCAGCATCATCTTCGTTTTCCAAAATGCCAACCGCGAGCCGAAAAAGTTTATCGGAATACGCCTGGAACAACTGCTGGAAGGCGTCAGGAGACCTCTCTCGAAGCTGGATTAACAACTGGGCATCATCTGTCATGCTGTCTCCATTCTTTAGACGAAAAACTCTCTTATAAGTTACAAATATTAGGGCAAAGCTGAGAACTGCATCCTTACAGCGATATCGCTTTATTCCCGTGCTTCCGGGATGCGTTCTAAGAGCTCAAAGGTAAATTCATATTCCTGGCCAGACTGGAGGGGATAATGCTGGCTTTCAACGACCTGCCAGGAATGCTCATCAAAGGATGGGAAAAAGGTATCTCCGGGGACAACCGCGTGCACGCGGCTAATGTAAAGCCGGTCGGCCTTGGGCAGCGCCTGGGCGTAAATCACCGCTCCTCCACCGATAAAGGCTTCGGTCTCCCCATCTTCGCGGGCCAGTTCCAGCGCTTTCTCAAGTGAGGTCGAAGTGATGCAGCCCTGTGCAGAGAATCCGGACTGCCTGGAAAGCACAACCATTTTGCGCCCCGGCAGCGGTCGGCCAATGGACTGGTAGGTCTTGCGTCCCATTATCAGGTAGTGACCCATGGTGAGCTGCTTAAATAACTTCATATCTTCCGGCAGTCGCCAGGGGATGCCGCCGTCTGCGCCGATGACCCCGTTTTCACTGACCGCTGCAATCAGGGAAATGATCATACCGAGATTTTCGCTTTAATATGGGGATGAGCTTGATAGTCAGCCAATTTAAAATCTTCGTAGCAAAAATCGAAGATATCCGTCACATCCGGGTTGAGTTTCATTACCGGGGGCGGGTAGGGCTGGCGCGTGACCTGCAAGCGGGCCTGCTCCAGATGGTTGTTATACAGGTGTGCATCCCCCAAGGTATGGACGAACTCGCCCGGTTTCAGCCCGGTCACCTGGGCAAACATCATCGTCAGCAGGGCGTAGGAAGCAATATTGAACGGTACGCCGAGGAAAATATCCGCGGAACGCTGGTAGAGTTGGCAGGACAGCCGCCCATCGGCAACATAGAACTGGAACATCAGGTGGCAGGGCGGGAGGGCCATTTGGTCCACTTCGGCCACGTTCCAGGCGCTGACGATATGCCGCCGGGAATCGGGATTAACTTTGATCTGCTGGATGACATCGCTGACCTGGTCATGGACCCGGCCGTCCGCGCCGCGCCAGGCGCGCCACTGCACTCCGTACACCGGGCCCAACTCTCCCTGCTCATCGGCCCATTCATTCCAGATGCGCACGCCGTTCTCTTGCAGATAGCGCACATTCGAATCACCCATCAGGAACCAGAGCAGTTCGTGAATGATTGATTTGAGATGCAGTTTTTTAGTGGTGAGGAGGGGGAAACGTTCGCTGAGGTCGAAGCGCATCTGGTAGCCGAATACGGCGATGGTGCCGGTGCCAGTGCGGTCTGATTTGGGGGTGCCATGATCCAATACATGTTCCAACAGGTCCAGATACTGTCTCATTCCATTCTCCTTAACTCAAGACAACAATAATCCAATACTGCCCTATTGTATCGCATTCTAAGTGACTGGCTAGTTAGTTTTAGTTTTATCGTGCTGTGGGTAGGGTGTCGAACGATGGGACGATCTAAGATGGCGGAAAGCAGCTAATTCGAGTCGAGGGCGGACAAAATTTCACGCCCGGCGGTGATATCGCGGTGAATCTGAGCCACCAGGGTATCGATGCTGTCAAAACGCTGCTCATTCCTCAGGTGGGCGGCAAACTCCAGTTCGAGCTGCTCGCCATAAAGTTCTTGTGAGAAATCTAAAATATGGGTCTCCACCCTGGGGGAAACAGGCTCAGTTTCGAAGGTCGGGCGGACACCGATATTGGTCACCGCCGGGTATACTTTCTCTTTAAGGATCACCCGGCAGGCATACACGCCCGGCCCAGGAACGGCGCGCTCGCGATTAATGTCGAGGTTGGCTGTCGGGACCCCGATCTGCTTGCCGCGCCCGTCGCCGTGAATCACACGACCTGAAACCGAGTACCGCCGGCCAAGCAGACTGGTAACTTTATCAATTTCCCCGGCTTGCAATGCAGCCCGGATTTTGCTGGAAGATACCACTTCCCCACCCTGTTTGACGGCATCGACTACCTTGAGTGTGTAACCGAACTGCTCGCCCAACTCTCTCAGGCGGGGGACATTTCCTGCCCGGTTGCGCCCCATGGCAAAATCATACCCGACCCACAACTGGGAAAAACCAAGATGATGATGGAGGAGCTCAATGAAACGATGCGGTTCAATCTGGGCGACTTGCTTATCAAAGGGATGAATGACAACATAATCCACCCCCATGGTGGTTAATATCTCGGATTTTTCCTCTGGCAAGGTGAGATAAAAAGCGTTCTTCTTGTTGCGCAGGACAACAGATGGATGAGGATAAAAGGTCAGCACAACTGCCGGGACCCCGGCAGCATGCGCTCCAGAAGTAATCTGCCGGACAATCTGTTGATGCCCTAAATGCACGCCGTCAAAAGAGCCAATAGTGAGCCAGGCGTCTTGCAGAGAGAGGTCTTGCAGCCGGAAAGATTGGCTCATCTGGTCCCCACACTAGGAAGTAAAAAATACCTTACGCGGCTGCCATTCCTGCGATTCTTCGACCACTTCCATCAGGGCAACCAAATCACCTTGCTCACTGATGGCGCGCGCCCACCCGGTTGCTCCCTCTTCTGCCGGGATTCTGTGTCCGTGCCGGACAAGTTCAAGGAGTTCAGCATCCAGGGTGATGGTATACCAATCACTGAGGGCTTCCGATGCCGGGATAAGGAACTGTGCCCATGTCCCGGTTTCAAAGGCTTCACGCAGACGACGCAAAGAGACCGCATCTCTCAAGCTGAATTGACCACTGCGCGTACGCCGCAAGCCAACCAGATGGGCACCGATACCTAGCTGTTCCCCAAGATCATTGGCCAGAGAACGCACATAAGTACCCGAGGAACAGTAAACATCCACCACCACTTCCGGCGGCGCCCATTCCAACAGGTCAAGATTATATACATTGATCATACGGGGCTCGAGGTCTACATCCTCACCTTTGCGCGCCAGGTTGTAGGCTTTTTCACCTTTGACCTTGACGGCGGAATAAGGCGGCGGAACCTGTTCACTTTCGCCTTCAAAACCCTTAATCAGTTCATGAAATTCTTCTTCGCTGATATCCACCGGCATTTCTTCCGATGGTTCGCTCTCCGCGTCGTAAGTTTCTGTCCGGCTTCCCAGCCGAATGGTGGCCTGATACCGCTTGTCAGAGGCCGAGATAAACTCACTTAGACGAACAGCCGGGCCCAGCAACACCACTAATACGCCCGAAGCACGCGGGTCAAGGGTACCTGTATGGCCAGCTCGACGGATACCGGTCCCGCGGCGAACGATTTGGACGACATCATGAGAGGTTAACCCCACAGGCTTATCTATCACGAATACTCCAGAAACCACATTATTCACTACATCTTGACTCATATTTACTCCTAACCCTCAGAACGATCCAAGGAAATTCCCCGCCAAAATAATAACATACAGACGGTTGGCATCATTCCTCCGGGAAAAATTTTTTTAATTGTTAAATATCATTTTTTGCGTGGTCTGAACCACTTTTTCCTGCACATCTGGCAGGTTCCCCTTAATCATCGCGCCAGCTGCTGCCCGGTGACCGCCGCCGCCAAATTGGTGAGCGACCTTGGACACATCAATGTTTAATGAGCGCGTTCGCCAGCTGACTTTCACCTCATCGTGGCTTTGTTCCACGAAGATCAGCGCGACCTCTGCGCCGTCGATGGAGGAGAGAATATTCACCAGGTCGGCATCATCCCGTCCCGGATAGTTGGCATATTTTTTATTTTCAAGGGTCAGCACCGTCCAAACCAAACCATTTTTTCGGGTCAGCTGAGATAGACCTGCCCCCATATACCGGGCCGCTTCATAGGTTTTTGTGGCGATTGCATGATGGTAAAGATGCGGCAAATCAGCGCCTTTTTCAAATAATTCGGCTGCCAGGTGCAAAACCCCTGGATGCATATTATCGGTCTTGAAACCAATCGTATCCGTGATCAAACCCGTGAGTAAGTTCGACGCCACCACCGGTGTGATCTTCAGGCCAAACTGCGGCAGCAGCCGGGCCAGAATCTGGGTGGCAGAGACCGCTCCTGCATCCACCAGATTGATCTCTGCAAAATTGTCATTATCGGGATGATGGTCAATATTCAAATCTACCTGATCTACTTCATCAAGAATACTGCCTACCCGATCCACTTTGCTGCTGTCCAGCACGATGACGAGATCAAAACTGCCTTCCGGCTTACTGAGGATCTGGTCACTACCGGGTAAAAAGCGCAGAGCTGATGGGACTCCGTCATCGGATACCATCTGCACCTGTTTCCCGGCATCCCGCAGAGCCTGCCCCAACGCCAGAATCGATCCGATGGCATCACCATCCGGGCGCTTATGTGAACACACCATCACGCGTTCGGCCTGCTCAATTCTCAGGTGTGCGTTTTCGATGCTCTCCCTATTCATCCTCACCTGTCTCAATGTCATCATCTTTGTGCAATGAAGCAATCAAACGATCGATATAATCAGCGTTTTCTGGAATTGGATCCCAGTTAAACCTTAAGCGCGGGAAAGAACGCAGCTGGATTGTTTTGGCCAGTTTGCTGCGAATAAAGCCAGAAGCCCGTTCAAATCCTTCTAAGATTTCTTCACTGCGCTCGATACCCTCCAGCGCCGAAACATAGATATCTGCAAACGCAAATTCCCGATCGACCTTGACATGGGTAATAAATACATTTTCCAATCTTGGGTCGCTAATTTCGAACAACATCAGGGTTGAAAGTTCTTCCTTGATACGCTGTGCGACCCGGTTGGCTCTACCTTGAGACGCCATGATTCTAACCCTTCTTTCTAGATCACCTGTACCATTTCTTTCGTGATGCACTCAAGAATGTCCCCTTCCTCAAATGCATCGAAGCCGCGCAGAGCAATCCCGCATTCAAATCCTGCCCGGATTTCTCGCACGTCGTCTTTTTCATGTTTTAGCGAGCTAATATCACCTTCATAGATCACTGACTTATTGCGAACGACCCGCATCTGGGCGTTCCGCCGGATTTCGCCATCAATCACCCTGCAACCGGCAATCCGACCGATCTTTGGGATTTTGAAGATGGCGCGCACTTCAGCTTTTCCAATCACAGAGATAACCTCTTCGGGAGCTAACATACCCTTGAGGGCTTTTTCCACATCTTCCGTCAAGCGGTAGATGATGTTGTAAAAGCGGATAGAGACGCCTTCACGATCAGCGGTCACGCGTGCCGCCTCGTCAGCCTGGACATTAAAGCCCAAGACAATCGCCTGAGAAGCACTGGCCAGATCAATATCGCTTTCGCTGATATTTCCTGTAGCCGCGTGCAGAATGTTGACCCGAATTTTGCCTTCTTCGTCGCTGGCGCTCATTTCCTGCACCGAGGAGACCACCGGTTCCAGAGAACCCTGCACGTCAGCTTTGATAATTAGACGCAGTTCACGCATCTGACCTTCCTGAAAACGTTCGAACATATTTTCAAGCGTTACCGGTCGCTGCGTATTCTGCAGGTTGTCTTTCATTCTCTCTTCTTTTTCAGCAACGATGACACGGGCTTCCTTGTCACTTTCTACCACACGGATCAGGTCTCCGGCGGAGGGAACTTCGTTCAGCCCCATCACCGAGATCGGGGTGGAGGGACCCGCTTCATCAATATTATTGCCGTAAAAATCGAACATCGCCCGGATGCGGCCATGTGTCAATCCGGCGATCAACGTGTCCCCAACATGCAGGGTGCCGTTTTGCACCAGAATCGTGGCGATGACGCCCTTGGCACGGTCGCGTTCGGCCTCGATCACCGTCCCGATCACCTTTCCATCTGGATTGGCTAAGATTTCTGTCGAATCTGAGACCAGCAAAATGGCCTCCAGCAAGTCTTCTAACCCGGTCTGCTCTGTGGCAGAAACAGGGACCACAATCGTATCCCCATCCCATTCATCCGGGATCAGGCCAACTTCAGCAAGCTGCTGTTTGACACGATCCGGATTGGCATTTTGCTTATCAATTTTATTGAGGGCAACAATCATCGGAACCTTGGCTGCCTTGGCATGATTAAGCGCTTCTTTGGTCTGGGGCATCACCCCATCATCTGCAGCGACCACCAAAATTACAATATCCGCACCCTGAGCACCGCGCGAGCGCATAGCGGTAAACGCGGCGTGTCCGGGGGTATCCAGAAATGTAATTGTGCGGTCATTATGCTCAACCTGGTATGCGCTGATGTGCTGCGTAATCCCCCCGGCTTCGCCGGCCTGGACGCGGGTTGCCCGGATGGCATCCAGCAGTGAGGTTTTCCCATGGTCTACATGCCCCAAAATTGTGACCACAGGGGGGCGCGGGCTGAGATTTCCTTCATCCTCATCAGCAATCAGGCGCCTCCAGAGTGCAACTTCCCCGGTATCTTCAGATTCGACCTGGTCGATGACTTCCAGGCTGGTATCGTAACCAAATTCGGCAGCCACAATTGCAGCCGTATCGAAATCGATTTGCTGGTTGATATTCGCCATCACCCCATTGGCCATCAAAACTTTGATGATGTCAATCGGGCTGGAATTAATTTTATCGGCAAGATCACGTACGGTTGTGGTAGCCGGAAGTTCGATTGATTTCGTATCTTTTACATTATCGGCCATTATATACTCCTTATTGAGTCCCTTTATATATCTAATTCTCTTGGCCTACTCAACAATCTACCTCGGCTGCTGCCGTCATCCTTGGATCGTTTACATGGATGATGGCCCCTTCATGACGAAGGCCCCCTTATTTCCCCGGTTGGTAAAGTGTTCATAAATTCTTTGAGCACGGCCAAATCGTCTGCGCTGATCTCTGTTTTCAGAGCATGCGCCAGTCGTCCATCCAGACCTCGCTGCCAGCAGGATTGCATGTCGTGCAGGTAAGCACCACGCCCAGCTTTTTTGCCGTCTGGGTCAATCACCACACCCTCTGGAGATCGCACAATTCTTATCAGGCTGCGCTTGTCTTGCACGGTGCGGCAGCCCACGCAGGTCCTCTGAGGTTGGTGTTTTCTTCGGGCTTTCCCTTTTTTCTTTGCCACTATTCTCCTGCCAGCGGCCTGGCTCTATTTTTTAGTCCAGGTAATCTTCCCAATTTTCTTCATCCCATTCATCTTCATCACGCTTGCGGCGCCGTTTGACGATGGTCACATCCAAATCGGGATCGTATTCAACCCGGCGGTATTTTTTCTTCTTGGAACCTTTTTCTTTATCTTTTTCCAAGCGCTCCAACCCTTTGTCTTCTTCGTCTTCGATAAAGGTAATTTCGCTCTCAGCAAGCGCCTGCTCAAAGGAGATAGGTTCTTCTTCTTCCTCGATCTCTTCTTCTTCAGCTTCAGCTTCAGCCTCATCCTCTTCCACCAGTTCGGCTGGCTCGGCTTCCATCACCGCTTCCGCTTCCTCGGCTGCTTCCTCAACGGCGGCTGGAACTTCTTCTGCTTTCTCAACCGCGTCGGCTTCAACTTCTGCTTCTTCCTCTTCTTCAACGACCGGCTCTGGCAGTTCAAATTCATCCAGGGCTGTCTGAATATTTTCCATTGTCTTTGGCCCAAGGCCGTCAATGGCCAAGATGACATCTGAATCCAGCTCCAACTGCATCATGAGGTCGCCGATCGTGGAGTAACCCTCGCCTGTCAGGGTGATGATTAAGCGTGGGGAAATGGGGAGATCATCGAGCGGAATATCAAAAGCTGTGCTGGGGATCGATTCACGGGCCTCAGCTTCTCTGGCTTTTTCTGCTTCCAATTCCGCCTGCCGCTGATCTTCGACACCGGTTTCCACTTTATTCACAAAGCGGCCGAGCAGTTGATAATCTTCTGGAGTAATTGGACGGCCTTCTTCTTTGCGGGCCAAAATACCTTCAACCTGCTGGATAAGCTCATCCATCTTGTCAGAGTCTTCCATCAATTCCGGATTCTTTTGTAGTTTGACCAGCGCTTCAGATGTGGCCTCCGGCAGACTTTTAATATCAATGCGCCAGGTGGTTAATTTGGCGGACAGACGGGCGTTCTGCCCATCCCTGCCGATTGCCAGGCTCAACTGGTCTTCCGGCACTACAACGGTGGCCGTTTTCGTATCTCCCGCTTCATCCAGATACACGCCTGTCACCCTTGCCGGGCTGAGCGCTTTGGCGATAAAGGCAGCTGGATCAGGATTCCACTCGATCACATCAATTTTCTCGTCATGCAGTTCACGCACAATCGCCTGGATGCGCACACCGCGGATGCCAACACAGGCACCAACCGGGTCGATCCCTGGTTGGAGCGCCGCCACTGCCACTTTTGAGCGGTACCCAGGTTCCCGGGCAATAGAGCGAATTTCGACCAGACCATGATAAATTTCCGGAACTTCATCCTCGAGCAAGCGGCGGAGGAAATTCTTGTGGGCGCGGGAAAGAATAATATTCGGCCCGCGAGGGGTCATCTTGACTTCTAATAGCAAAGCCCGGACACGGTCGTGCAGGCGGAAACGTTCACCGCGAATTTGATGGTTGCGGGGCATAATCCCTTCGGCTTTTCGGTCCAGCCCAAGGGTAATCCCTCCTGCATTAATTGCCTGGACAATTCCATTTACGATTTCACCTTCCATCGTTTTGAAATGGTCATGTTGAGCCTGCCGTTCAGCCTCGCGGATGCGCTGCTGGATCACCTGGCGGGCAGTTTGCGCAGCAACACGCCCGAAGTCTTCTGGTGTGGACTCGACCATCAGAATACTGCCGAGTTCAACCTCAGGTTCTACCTTCTGTGCGTCTTCCAGCACAACCTCGGTGCGGTCATCTTGTACTTCATCGACCACTTCTTTTTCAGCGAATACGGTTACCGTGCCAGTATCAATATCGAAATTGGCCACAATCTCCTGGGCGCTGGAAGCATTCACCGTTTTGCGGTATGCCGAGACCATCGCGGCTTCAAGAGCTTCGACAACAATTTCCTTTGGCAGCTGTTTGTCTTCCAATAATTCGCTAAAAGCCAGGAAAAATTCGTTCTTCATCGTTTGTTCTCCAACTAAAACATTCTACTCTTAGGGACTTGCTTTTGGGGTCCAAGGAAGTCCCACTAATTCCTGTAAAGAAGAAAAGTGGGGGTGGCCCACTTTTCGTTGATTCCAGTATGGACATAAATGCGCCAGTATTCTAGCATTAAATACCTGCAACGACAAGGGCTTTGAGATAAATTTATCATAAGAATTGAATGAAGATCGTCCCCCAACAACCCGCAATGCGAAGATCTTTCGCCCGGGAAATAAGTTCACGATTGAAATTCATCTCCTGCAAGATATTTGATCAGTCGATACCCTGGTTCTACGACTTTTTGCAGTTTCCCTTTTTCGTCATAATAAGACCACCTTCCAGGTATTTTCTTGAGGACGGTATAACCCAGGCGATTGTAAAGACGCAGGGCGCCTTCATTCTCTTCAGCGACGTTCAAGGTCACTTCTCTGAAACCGCGTTGAATGAGGTCCTGCTCAACCATGTCCATCAGCGCGGTCCCCAGACCGCGGTTGCGCATGGCCGGGCGAACACGGAAGGAATGGATATAAGCCCTTGTGCGACCATCGGCACAGGTTTGGTCATGCATCTTGAGCTGAACGAAGGCCTGACCAACCAGCCCAAATTCGGGCAGCTCTGCCACCCACATGACAGCCAGACCGCGCCCGGCCCGCTGGTAAACGTCCTGGTACACCCTGCGGAAATTCTTATATGCCCCTTCCCATTCGATCTCAAGAAGGTCAGCCTCATCCGCCTTACGGAAACGAATTCGCGCAAGCCAGCCATTGTCCCGGTAATCAGGTGAGCTCCGGTTATCCGTTTGGAGCGAACTCATCAATCAACTTCTCCAATAGGGCCTGTTCTTCTTGTACCTGGTCGATCTCGCCGTTCAGCCAGGCCGTCCGCAAAGCATCCAGAATCTGGCGGTAATGTGGCCCGGGTGGAATCCCGCGCGCCCGCAAATCATCGCCAGTGGTTTGCGGCTGAATAAACTGCCAATCTGCAAAGTATGATGCGATCTTGTCTTTGACCGCCTGGTTTTTTCCCAACAGATAGCTGACCAGGAGGGAAAGATGGGGCTGCTGGTCAAAGACTTGAACGGCCTTCCCCGGGGAATATTGGGCAATCTCCTCAAATCTCTGCCCTAAATGGACCGCGGCGATGATTGCATCCACCAGCCAGGATGAAAGGCGCAATCGTCCACCCACTGCCCGGATGGTATCGACCGGAAAATCTATGAACCAACTCAAATA
>JABAHR010019334.1_pt1 | contig 14303 bp, 18 predicted proteins | sample 7062101 | NCBI WGS metagenome assembly JABAHR01 (sample SAMN14534553, study PRJNA622989) | marine sediment metagenome | biome: marine biome [ENVO:00000428]; feature: marine pelagic biome [ENVO:01000023]; material: deep marine sediment [ENVO:00002113] | place: India: Gulf of Kutch | collected... | reverse complement strand
CGCCGAGACAATGGATCCCTTTTAGCTTGAACCGGAGTAATTTTCGAAACACTAAAATGTCCCCTCCGCGGAGTTTGCTGCCCTTCGAGGACGCCATCCGCCGCGCCGCAAGCGATACTGAGTTCTTCCGTCTCTCGCGATACATTTCGTGTACTAGAGCGGCGATCGTCTTTTCACCTATGGTGATCGCCGGAAGCAAGGATGAGCATCACGCCCTACGCCGACATCGAGGGCACAGCCCGGGCATGAATGCGCCGGGGGCCATCGAGAACTCAATTCAGGCGGGACGGGCCGTGTTGATCGACATCGTGGAAACAAACGAGCTTGCCCTGCTGATCGGCACGGCATTCGTGGCCGGAACGGTGCGCGGGTTCTCGGGCTTCGGCTCGGGGCTCGTGTTCCTTCCGATCGCGNNACTACGGTCGTGATCGCCGACCTGATCGGCGCGGTTCCAAATGTGCCGCGCGCGCTGCGGGATTGCGACAAGGGCGATGTCATGCGCCTGCTCGCGGGCCTCGCTGTCGCCCTGCCGCTCGGGATCTGGACCCTCACGCTGCTTGAAGCCGATACATTCCGATACGGCGTCTCGGCATTGGCATTGGTGCTACTTCTGTGTCTGCTCTCGGGCTTGCGCTACCGTGGTCCGGTACCGGACGCGATGGTCTTTGCCACGGGTGGGCTGTCGGGGTTCTCATGCGGTGTGGCGGGCATTCCGGGTCCCCCGGTCATCCTGTTCTACATGGCAAGGCCGCTGTCTCCGCCGGTGATCCGGGCAAACACCTTCATTTTCCTGTCCTCGACGGACATCGCGATGCTGCCGGCGCTGTTCGCTTTCGGTCGACTTGACGGCTCTGCAGTCCTTCTCGGCGGCCTGCTTATCGCTCCAAACATGGCGGGCAACATGTTCGGCGCCTGGCTCTTCCGGCCCGAGCATGAGCGCGTCTACCGCAGCGTCGCATACTTGATCATCGCCACGACAGCCATTTCGAGTCTGCCGGTCTGGGATTAGACCCCCGCTACCGCGATACCCGAGGGCATACTCCCCAATCGCGTCCACTCACGGCGCGGAGCGATCATCCGAACGCTTCGGCAAAAGGCGAAGGACTGAACGTCGGCCAGGCGGACGGGCCCACCATTCAGGTCTTTTGATCCATCGGGCTTGTCTCCATGGCAATCAATGTCGATGACGCCGACCCAAGGCGGAGTTCCCGGAGCGGCGCGTACTCGGCACTGTGATACCAGGCGTTCAACGCTGCCATGTCCGGAAACTCGATTATCACCAGGCGGCCAGGCTCCCATCTCCCGCTCGCTTCCAACACCTCCAACTCCGGGCCTCGCGCAAGGAAGCGCCCGCCGAACTTCTCGATCGTTGGCACGACCGCGCGCTTGTATTCTTCGAATAGTTCAGGGTTCGTGATCGTCTCGTCTACGACAAGCAGCGCGGGCATGGAAAACCTTCTCTGAAATGCTGACACTCCGCACGTTAGGCGCCGCCGGTTTGACCCGACGCCACCTGACGTCCGCTTCGGGCTTATTCCCTATTTTTCGTTTCTGTCGCTGGAATACCGACAGCGGATATCCTCCGCTCAGCCGCTCGCGAAGACCTGGCCGCCCGAGACACCGTCCATGGCCATCGGCATCTCTTCCGCAGCCTGCGCCCGGATATCTGCAATCCGCGCCTGCGCGGCCTCCGCCGTCGCCTGATCCGCGTATTCGGTAATCACCGAGAAGGTCAATTCCCCGGTCCGAACCATCCGGACACTACTGGCTCCGACCGACATGACGAGCGGCACGTACTTGTCCCTGGCAAGGGACTCCATGTCGTCGTTCCATTCATTGGCCGTCCAGTTTGAAATCGTAGCGTAAGCCATTATTGAATTCCTCCCTTAAACAGATGCGCCCTTTTTCGATGTCGAAAACGGCAGTTGGCATTAACCGTCTTGGTCATGCCGGATAACCCTATAGCCACTGCGTTGCTCCACCAAGCGTTTCCGGTCCCCATTCGCGGTGGGAGGCAGCGCGCCCAACCGCAATTTTTGCTTTGCCGAAGGCGCAGCGGGATTACCGAAACCGGGCTGAGCCGGTCCGGACTGCCAAGTCGCTGCGTGTGAGGCCGCTTGGAAAGAGGCATCATCGGCGATGACCGTTTGGCGGAAGAAGGAGACATCTGATCGGACACTGTTCAGATGTCCCCCTCTTGGATATGCGAAATTCGGCTACTGGCTGGCAAACAACCCGTCGATTGTCTTCTTGTATTCGTCCAGGTCGNNCAGGTCGGCGCCGGTTCCGTACAAGACGGTTGACCAGTTTCTGACATAGCCAGCGATGGCGACCGCCTCGGCAACCTCCTGTTCTGTAGCGCCGAACGCGATCGCCGCCTGGCGATGGTAATGCGTGCAGTACTGACAGGGAATCTGCGCTGCCACGGCGAGGCCGATCAACTGCATCGTCTTGGCGTCCAGTGCGCCCTCGCCATCCTCGACGTCGTTCATCCAGGCCCAGGCGCCACCAAGCATGCTGTCGGGGTAGTTCTCAATCTCGGGCAGCGCGGCACCGAATGCCTCCCTCGCTTCGGAGCGAATGGCATCGGCGTCCTGTGCGATAGCGGGGGCCACCAACATGGCGGACGCTGCAAGTATGGCGAGTATCTTCATGAGTATCTCCCTGAATGTGATTTCCAGATGCAAAGGGACGCGCTTGCGAAAATCCGCCCCCGAGGGCAGATTGCAGAGAAGCCAAGCCACGCGTCGTGAAAACCAGATGAAATCGTGTTAAATCCAGATGAAATCTTGATTGGCGACATGACTTTCAACGCCCGGTCTCTGGAGCTGCGGGACGGTTCGGGTTCTCAGGTCGGGCTGCGCAACAAGTCTTCCGAGGTGCTGGCGGTACTTGCCGCGCGGCCGGGCGAGATCGTCACGAAAGCCGAGATCATGGCTGCGGTCTGGCCGGATGTCGCGGTCTCTGACGAAAGCCTGACCCAGTGCATCGCAGATATCCGCAGGGCGATCGGCGATACGCAGCAGGCCCGGCTCAGCACCCATGTGGGCAAGGGATACTGCCTGAACGCTGCTGCCGCGCCTCAGAAAGCACGGCGCCGCGTGTGGATCGGCGCCCTTGCCGGCGCTGCCGCCGTGGCGATGGTGGCGCTGGCGGTGTGGACCCCTTGGGCCGCGAGCTACGCGGATGGCCCCACACGCATCGCGGTCCTTGCCTTCGATGATCTGAGTTCGAGCGAGGATGTCGGATACATGGGTGACGGGATCGCGGAAGGGATCATCACCGAACTGGCGCGGTATCCCGAACTGGCCGTGATTGCCCGGAATTCGAGCTTCAGTTTCCGCGAAACCCCGACCGACGTCACCGAGATTGCGGACAAGCTGCGAGCCGATTTCATCGTCGAGGGCAGCATGCAGAAATCGGGGAACCGGCTGAAGACGACGGTTCAGCTGATCGACGGGCATGATGGGACGCATCAGTGGGCGCACGACTTCGAGTCCGAGTTGGACGATTACTTCGACGTGCAGTCCAAGATCGTGCTGGGGGTCGCGACGCATCTTGGCAGAAAGCTCGCATGGCTCGAACCAAGAACCGGGGGCCGCAGGAAGGTCAGCGCATTGCATCTTTATCTGCGCGGCAACACCGAGTTCAAAAAGCAAACCAGGGAGTCCGTGCGCGCCGCTCGTGACCTTTACCTCGAGGCGATCGAGGCCGACCCGGATGCACCCTATGGTCACGTGGGAATGGCGCTGATCGTCTGGCACACCATTCCGCAGCCCTGGCTATACGAGGATCTTTCGCGGGAGGAGCTTCTTCAGATGGGGATCGATCATGCGGAAAAGGCGCTGGCCGCCGATCCCGAATACTACGCGGCGCACATCGCGCGGGGCGACATGCATGACAGGGCCGGCGAGCACGAACTCGCCATCGCGCGGTATCAGCACGCGGCCAAGCTGAACCCTTCCAGCGCGGACGCGATGGCGCTGACCTCTGAACCGCTTCTGTTTCTGGGCCGAGAGGACGAGGCGATCGCCGTGCTCGAGCGCGCAATCGACATCAACCCGATCACGCCCGGATGGTATTACAAGTCCATGGCCTTCGCCCATTGGGCGGCCGGACGGTGCGACGAGGCGGTGGAGTGGATCAAGAAGCGCTCTCGCTTCCGGCCCTGGGATCTGAGGCATCTGATGGTGGCGCAGGCCTGCGCGGGCGATCTGGAGGGCGCCGGCGAGACGGCGGCGCGGCACATGGAGGCTGAGCCGGACTACACGGTCGGCACGTATCGCGAGCGCAACGCCGCGGCCTTCAGGAACAATCCCCAATTGATGGAACGCTTCGCAGCGGATCTCCTGAAGGCGGGATTGCCTGAGAGCTGACCCCGCCCCTGCCCGTCATCCGGGTGGAGCAAGGTCGGAAATCCGCGAAGGGTGCCCACCTCCAAAGCCTGGCCAACCACTTCGCTGACCGGTGGGCGGCTGGCCAGCGGGCATTGCGGGAGAATTCCGGGCGAGGCCACCACTCCCGCTGTAAAAAGCATTCAAAAGCTTCGATAGTGCTTTGAATTGAAGGAACTTAAATCTTCAGCTCGGCGAGCGCGGGTCCGGCAGTCCGATCACATTGGCGGCAAGTCGAAGCGTCTGGAGTGCGGTGACAGGGATGCCGGCTCACGGGCGATGCCTGCCACAACCTGGCCCCTCACTCGTTCTCCGCGAACCAGCTGGTGCAATCGAGCCCCAGTATATTCAGCCCCTCGAGCAGGTAATCCGCGACCAGAGGCGTGCCGCACAGGTAATCGGCGGTCGGCGTAGTGTGCTCCTGCTCGGCCAGGGCGCGCATCTCGGCCCAGTCGCCGGCGTCGCGACCCAGCCACATCAGCGCGACCAGGTCGTATTTCGCCTCGTCGGTCAGGTCCGAGATCACCGATTTCACCTCGAGCTCGACCGAATCCGACGGCCGGTCCTCGAGCACCGCATCGGCGAGATCCTCGTCGTCCGCGTTGGGGTTGCTGCCGTCCAGCGTGTTCGCATCCTTGCCCTGCAGATCATGCATCCGGGCGACGATGTAGCAGACGGTATCGAGCGGAACCGACAGGCTGACCTCGGCCTCTGCGGGTTCGCCGCTATCGCTATCCTGCATGTACTCTACCTTTCGTCGATACGTCCCGGGCCGGCGCCGGCGCCGTCCCTTGCCTCGAAACCCGCCGGCGACGGATTGGTTCCGGGCGATTCACGCCCAGAGCTCCTGCAGCGGTTTGCGCATCGCCTGCCGCACCTGTTCGACCTCGCCCTCGGCGACCTGGCGGCGCAGCAGGTCGAAGACCGCCTCGACCGCCCGCTCGGGGTCCTCCAGGGGCGTTTTCTGGAAGCGCTTCGTCACCCGCTCCAGGAATGCGGTCTTGCTGCGCGGCTTCACCGGGGTGTCCGACGGATTCCAGCCGGTGTAGAACACGCCGCGGATGATCAGCGGCAGCTGCGCGGCCAGGTCGGCGGCCTCGTCAACGGTCAGGAAATCGCGAACCGCGTGCAGCGTCTCGGCCAGCAGCAGATAGGCCCGGCCCCGCTGCTGTTCAGGCCATTCCAGATCGTCGCACAGGTGGTCGAGCCAGTCCGTCACCACTTGCGGCGCGTCGTCGATGGCGGGGTGTCCGGTATGGGCCATGCGCATCACCTCGTTCGTTGCGAATGCAGTTGTCCAAGTCTGTGCCCGCGGACCGCGGCGGCGGCATTGATGCCGGTCAAGCCTCACCGGGCCCCGCGTGTCAGGCCGGCATCGGCCGCGATGGCATGGGTCTCATCGGATGACATCTCTCCATCCTCCCTTGGAAAGGGTCATGCCTGCCGACCCGGGGTTCGCACCCTATGGGGCATTGACCTCGTTCGACGGCTGGTTGACACCGATCAAGGCCCGTCTCGCACGGATCGGCGAGGTTCGCATCGAAAGCACCGCAGCAGATGACCGAAAACCAGTCCCCGACCGTCGCCTTCCTCTCGTCACCCGACGCCTTCGACGGCGCCGGGCCGGTCGAGATCGTCGAGACACACGGCGCCTATGTCTTCCTGTGCGGCGACACCGCGCTGAAACTCAAGCGCGCGGTGCGCTACGATTACATGGACTTGAGCACGGTCGAAAAACGCCACGCCCTGCTGCTGCGCGAGCTGGAGCTGAACCGCCCCGCCGCGCCCGAGATCTATCGCGACGTACTGCCGGTGACGCGGCGCGCGGACGGCGCGCTCGAGCTCGACGGGCCCGGAGCGCCGGTCGACTGGGTACTGCGGATGCGCCGCTTCGCCGCAAAGGACGAGCTGGAGGCGGTCGCCGCGCGCGGCGGTCTCGACGACACGCTGAGCGCCGAGATCGGCCGCGCGATCGCCCGCTACCACGCCGACGCGCCCGAGCGGCGGCAGCCCGGCGCGCCGCTTATCGGCGCGATCCTCGACGAGCTCGACCGTGTCTTCGCCGAGTTCGCCGGCGCACCGGGCACCAGCGACGTCGCCGCCTGGCTGGCCGAGGCGCGGGCGGCGCATGGGCACGTCGCGCCGCTGCTCGACCGGCGCGGCCTGTCGGGGCATGTCCGTCGCGCCCATGGCGACCTGCACCTGCGCAACCTGGTGCTTATCGACGACCGCCCGGTACCCTTCGACGCGCTGGAATTCGACGAGACGCTGGGAACCTGCGACATCGCGTACGACCTCGCCTTCCTGGTGATGGACCTCTGCCACCGCGACCTGCCCCGGCCCGCCTGCCGGGTGCTGGACGCGTGGCTGCTGGCCTTCGACGGCGCCGAGGATGCCGGCCTCGCGGCGCTGCCGCTGTTCCTGTCGGTGCGCGCGGCGATCCGGGCGATGGTCGGGCTGCAAACCGACGCCGCGCGCGATCGGCCGGGCGCCAGCGAAGAGGAGGTGGTGCGGTACCTCGAGCAAGCGCGCGAGTTCCTCGCCCCCGCCCCGCCGCGGCTGGTCGCCGTGGGCGGGCTGTCGGGCACCGGCAAGAGCGTGCTGGCGCGCGCCCTGGCGCCGGGGCTGGGCGCGGCGCCGGGGGCGGTGCTGCTCGCCAGCGACCTCATCCGCAAACCCGAGGGTGCCGCGGCGGGGCGGCTCGGCGCGCAGGCCTATACGCCGCAGGCGCGCGGCGCGGTCTACGACCGGATGCTGGACCGCGCCACCGAGTTGCTGGAGGCGGGGCGGACCGTGCTGCTGGATGCGACCTTCCTCGACCCCGCGCAACGTGCTGCCGCCGCGCGGGTCGCCGATGCGGCAGGCATGCCCTTCGACGGGCTCTGGCTGACCGCCCCTCGCGCAGTGCTCGAGCAGCGCGTCGCCGGGCGCCGCGGCGATGCCTCGGACGCCGACCTCGCGGTGCTGCACCGGCAGCTTGAATCCGATCCGGACACGCCTCGGGACTGGAGCCGACTCAAGGCCGGCGAGGATCCCGCGCAGACACTGGCGGCGGCGCAGAACGCGCTGGAGCGTTGACGCCCGTCAATGCCGACAGCATCGGAATCGCAGGACAAATCCCGGGCGCAATGACGCCGTGAACCCGCCGCACACGGCAGGTCGAGAAAGGGAAAAGTCTGGTGAAGCTCTACCAGGACAGGGAAGATGCAGCGCGACAGATGATTGCAGATTTGCCGCCCGAGCTGGGCCCGGACTGGCTGGTCCTGGCCCTGCCGCGCGGCGGTGTTCCGATCGGCGCGGTGCTGGCTCGGCACCTGGGCGCGCCCCTGGACGTGCTGGTGGTCCGCAAGGTCGGCGTGCCCGGCCAGCCGGAACTCGCGCTGGCCGCGGTGACGGGCACCGAAGAAGCGGACCTGACCGGGAACGAGACGGTGCGCCGCGCGCTGGGCCTCAGCAACGAACGCGTGCAGGAACTGGCCCGCGAACTCGCCGCCGATGTCGAGAACCGGCGCGCCCGTCTGACCAGCGGCCGCCCCGCGCCAGAGCTGAAGGACCGCAAGATCCTGGTCGTCGATGACGGTGCCGCGACAGGCACGACGCTCGCCGCCGCGGTCGACGCGCTGCAGCGTGCCGGCGCCGCCAAGATCATGGTCGCGCTGCCGGTCGCGCTCCACGGCTCGCTCGGCCGGATCGCCGGGAAGGTCGACCAGGTCATCTGCCCGATGCCCGACGCGCCGTTCCACGCGGTGAGCCTTGTCTATCAGGACTTCCCGCAGGTCAGCGACGACACGGTCATAAAGCTGCTCGAGCACCAGCCATTGTCGAACGCCTTGTGACGCCTCCGTCCGCTCCGTACTGGCAAGCCGGACTTGTTAACACTTGTGAACTCATGTAAAATACAATTGCGCGTATATGAAATTTGACTTCTGAATACCTAACATTGTGGGATCATGAGAGAAACGACAGTCCTCGTGGTCGATGACGACCCCGAAATTCTCTCGGTCCTTCAGTCTGGATTGAGCGCGGAGGGATGGACTGTCATCGAGGCCACCAATCGCCACGACATGATGGCAGCGGCTGAGAGCAGCCTCGTCGATGTCGTGACGCTGGATCGGACCCTGGGAAAGGAAGACGGGCTGGAACTGGCGCATACCTTGCGCCAACGGCTCAACGTCCCGATCCTCATGATCGTCGATCACAGCGACCCCATCGACCGGTTTACCGGGCTCGAGAGCGGGGCGGACGACTATGTATTCAAGCCTTTGCATGTGAGCGAGGTGGTGCTGCGGCTCAATCGCATTCTGGACCGCTACCATCACGAGATCACCGCCGACATGACGGTGACATTCGACCACAGCAGCTTCGACCTGCGCCGCCGGATCGTCCAGCGCATTGATGGCGACAAGGTGCCGCTGACCGCGCTGGAACTGACCCTGCTGGACCTCTTCGTGCGCCATCCGGGGCGCGTGCTGAGCCGCGACGAGATCAGCCGCGCGCTGCACGGGCGCGAATGGACGCCATACGACCGGACCATCGACACGCATGTCGCGCGGCTGCGCCGCAAGATCGAACCGCCCGAGGACGAAGGGCCCAGCCTGATCCGCTCGGTTCGGGGCGTAGGCTACGTCTTCACGGGCGATGTCACGCCGGTCGTAAGCACCGGCTGAGAGACCTCTCAACAAATCTTTACACTTTTCCGCCTGACGCGATGCGCGTTTATCTGGCAGCATTTTCCCGTGTAGCGGGTATACGGCGGCGTCAGATCGTCGGAGCGCCCTGGAAGTTACTGGTTTTGGAATTGGGGGCAAAATGCTGACGAGACAAGGATCTCTGGGCGGGGTGGCCAGGTGCTGCCAAGACTGCCCGGTCAGGACTATCGGAATTTGCGGAATGATCGACGAGTCGACTCGGACGACCATGGCTGGCCGCGTACGCATGTCCACCTATGCATCCGGGGACGCGATCATCGAACAGGGCCAACCCTGCGACCGGATCTGCATCGTGGTGCGCGGCAGCGTCAAGGTCGTCCATCTGACCGAGGATGGCGACGAGCAGGTGCTGCAACTGCTCGATCCCGGCGACCTGATTGGCGACCCATTCGGCAGCGAGAGCGGCGTCAGCTGGGAGGCCGCGACCGAGGTCACCCTGTGCAGCATGCCTCAGATGGCGCTCGACCACCTTGCGCGCGAGCATCCCACGGTCTACCGCGCCTACCTGGCCGGGGCCGTGCACGAACTCGAGGAACAGCGGCTCTGGGCTGCCGCCATGCGTGGCCGCAGCACGCTGCAACGCCTGGCCTACTGGCTCGGCAAACAGCCGTCCCTGGCCTCGGATCAGGGCGGCGCGATCATCGAGATCGCTCTCAGCCGCCGCGACCTGTCATCGTTGCTCGACATGAGCGTCGAGACCCTGTGCCGCAGCCTGCACCAGATCGAGCAGCGCGGGGCGATCCGCCTGCTGTCGCCGAACACGGTCTCGGTACTGGACTATGCGACGCTGTACCGGCTTTCCTCGGTCGAGGAAGAACTGGCGGCACCGCGGGTCAAGGTCAAGGTCGGCCCGCGCGCGAACAAGAGGCTCCTGCGCGACGCCGCCGCGGCGAAACCGGCAAGCCCGGGCGGCACGACACGCCACCGGCAGTAAGCCCGGCCGCACGGTCGCACGCCACCGTCTGAATCCCGGCTCCAGTGCTTGCCGGGGTTGACGACCGTCAATGATCCCGGCCCTCGGCAAAGCCCACCATGCGGGGCAGATGCAATGGAGGGTCGGGTGATGAAAGTCTCCGAAGTGATGCATGCCCAGGTCGACTGGGTGGAAGCCGACACCCCGGTTTCGGAGGTGGTCGAGATGATGAAGAAGGACGATATCGGCGCCGTACCTGTCGGCAAGGACGACAGGCTGATCGGCATGATCACCGATCGCGACATCGCGTTGCGCATGTTCGCGAACGGCCGCGACCCGGCCAAGACCACCGCCCAGCAGGTGATGACGAGCGGGATCGTCTGGTGCCGCAGCTTCGAGCCGATCGAGGACGCGATCGACCGCATGAAGTCGCACCACATCCGCCGCCTGCCGGTGATCGACGAGGACAAGCGCCTCACGGGAATGCTCAGCCTGGGCGACGTCTCGCACGGTGTCGGTCGCGAGATGTCGTCCGACCTGCTGAGCGCCGTCTCTGCGCATCACGCCTGAAGGCCGCGCCATGCAGACCGAACCGATAATCTCTTATCGCAACGTCGACTCGTCCCCGGCCGTCTCGGCGATCGTCGAGAAGCGGATAGCCGGGCTCGAGCGCCTCGGCGGCCGCCTGACAGGGTGCGAGGTGGTGATCGAGGCACCGCAGAAGCGCAAGGTCCAGGGCCGGGTCTTCCGCGTGCACCTGAAGCTCCACGTCCCCGGCCCGGATGTCGCGGTCAGCCGTACGGTCAGCCACGGCAGTGCCACGGACAACGTGGTGCTGGCGGTGAACCGCGCCTTCTCGGCCGCCGAGAAGGCGTTGAAGCGGCACAAGAAGACGATGGGACGGGTCGAGGTCAAGCACCATCCGCCCGTTCTGCATGGCGAGGTGAGCCAGTTGGAAGCCGAGCTGGGCTACGGCTACATCCGCGCCGATGACGGGCGCGAGGTGTATTTCCAGCGTGACGGGCTGACCGCGAACAACTGGGACCAGATCGATACCGGCACCCGTGTGCGGTTCCGCGAGATGGAAGGCGACAAAGGCGCCTTCGCGGCCGCTGTCACCATCGCCGATTGAATTCCCGGGGCCGGGAGGCGGCCCCGCAGGTTCGGCCCGATGATGCGCCGAGGACGCCCCGGATCTCCCTGCGGGGTGCTGCGGCATCGGGCACACGCGCCGGGGGTCCGTTTCCAGTCGGGCCTCCGGCAAACCGCCCGGGCCGATTGACGAGGGTCAATGCCGGATCGGGCGCGGGATGCTGCGATAGATGCCATTGATACCCCTGCGAGGATGCGATGAAGAAACCGATGACCTGGGCCCTGGTTGCCGACGGCGCGCGGGCGCGGGTGCTGCGCGGGGTCGAATCCGACTCCCCTGCCGCGCCGCTGGAACTGGCCAGCAAGGCCTCGACGAGCCACCTGGGCGAGATGATGAGCGACCAGCAGGGGCGCAGCTTCGCGTCGGCGGGCACCGGACGCCGCGCCGGCATGGAGCCGGGCACGGACCCGGTCCGGCGGGACATGCAGGATTTCGCGCGCGAAACCCTGCAGACGCTGGAAAAACACTATCGAAAGGGCGCCTTCCAGAGGCTGGCGGTGTTTGCTGCGCCCAAGATGCTGGGCATCCTGCGCGACGAGATGCCCGCGAGCCTCAGGGACAGTGTGATCCTCGAGAAACCAGCGAACCTGCTGTGGCAATCCGACGCCGAATTGCTGGCCAGCGTTCGGGAGGCGGTCAACGAGATCTCTCTGCTCTGACCTGACGGCCGCCTTGACGCGCGTCAATGTCCCCGCCGTGGCGCGGGGCCATGCTGGCGCTCCGAGCCTGTTTCTGTGGGGGGACAGCATGCATCAAATATTCTTCTGGGGGCGCCTCGCCCCGATCCTGAGGGTCTGGCTGATGATCACGCCGTTGCTGCCGATCCTCGCCGCGCCCGAGGGCACCGCGCTGCTGCCCCTGGTGCTGAACCTGATGATCTGCACCGGCGCAGCGGTCGGCTTCGCGCTCTCGGGGGTTTTCTATTTCCGCCATGGCGACGAGCATCTGGACTTGGTGCTGGGCCTCTGGATCGCCATCTCGCCCTGGGCGCTGGGCTTCACCTGGTCGCCTGTGGCCACCTGGAACGCGGTGGCCTGCGGGCTGACGATCGCCGCCATGGGGCTGATGCACAGCCGGCGGGAGGATCCCGCCTGACCGGCGGGCCGGCAGCGGCATGGCGGATGTGCACATACCCCTTGCCGGCCGCCCGGGCGGTCTGCCCGGCATCCTCGAGCACGCGGCGGACCCGCTGGGCCTGGTGATCTTCGCCCATGGCAGCGGCAGCAGCCGTCTGAGCCCGCGCAACCAGGCGGTCGCCCGCGCATTGCGGCAAGCGGGCATGAGCACCCTGCTGTTCGATCTGCTGACCGACTCCGAGGCCGCCAACCGGGCCAACGTGTTCGACATCCCGCTGCTGGCGGCCCGCGTGGTGGACGCGGTCGACTGGGCCGGCGGGCGCGCCGATCTGAAAGCCCTGCCGCTGGGGCTGTTCGGCGCCAGCACCGGCGCCGCCGCCGCGCTGGTCGCCGCGGCCGAGCGCCCCGGCGCGGTGGCGTCGGTGGTCTCGCGCGGCGGGCGGGCGGACATGGCGATGGGACGGCTGGCCGAGGTGCGCTGCCCCACGCTGCTGATCGTCGGCGGCGCAGACGATCAGGTGCTCGGGCTCAACCGGCAGGCTCTGGTCGCGCTGACCTGCAAGAAGGCACTGCACGTGATCCCCGGCGCCACCCACCTGTTCGAAGAGCCCGGGGCGCTCGAGGCGGTCATCGACGAAGCCATCGACTGGTTCACCGCCAGCTTTGCGCCGCTCCGCACCCCGCCCTGAGGCCCTGCCCCGCAACGAAAACGGCCGGCGCCCTTCCGAGCCCCGGCCGTCCTGCATCCCGTCGGCCGCGCCCGAACGCGCGGCCGGCAAATCGTCAGCCCAGCTTCTCTTCGACCAGGCCCTCGCCGCGCAGCAGCTCGCGGACGCGCACTTCGCCGGCTTCGAAGGCCTCGCGCAGCACCTCGACCGCGCGCCAGGGCTCGGCGTCGCCGCACATGAAGACGTCGAAGGCGCCATAGCCGATCTCGGGCCAGGTGTGCACCGAGATGTGGCTTTCGGCCAGCACCGCCACGCCGCTCACGCCCTGGGGCGAGAACTTGTGGGTGTGGATGTGCAGCAGCGTCGCGCCGCAAGTGTCGACGCAATCGCGGAAGGCCTTCTCGATCCGCGCCTGGTCGTCCAGGCCGTCACCGTCGATCACCTCGATGATCAGGTGCGTCCCGGCAAAGACCTTTCCGTCGCGGCGGATGAAGTGATCCTCGCGGTCGCTGTCCATGACGTCCCGGTCATGGACCAGTTCGAGGTGGGTTTCTTGCGCGGGCACGAAGGCCGGCGCGGGAATGCCCGCGTGGGTGGCGCCTGTCTCCAGACCGTTCCCCAGTTGGACGTGGGTGGCGCTTTTCATCGCGTCCTCCATGTCTACCAGCAGAATGAATCCGGCGGTTCCTTAGCGCCCCCCCAGGAAAAGCCCGAAGTTGGGATCGGCAACCGACGTGAGGGGCCACCTAAAGCCTGTGACTTCGCGGATCAAGACCTTTGTCTGCCGCACACCGAAAAAATCTCGAAAGATGTGGGGTAAAATAATACCGTTATTTTAATACGCTGATATTGCTTGATTATTCTCCCACAATGCATATTGACAACGCCTGCGTGATGCAGGAAAAGCCCACATCCCGATACCGGGCGACCGCCCAAGCCGGCGCCGCCCAGACCAGATGGACGGATGGACATGAAAACCTACTCTGCCAAACCGGCCGAGATCGAGAAGAAGTGGATCCTGATCGACGCCGAGGGCGTCGTGCTGGGCCGTCTCGCCTCGATCGTCGCCATGCGCCTGCGCGGCAAGCACAAGCCCAGCTTCACGCCGCACATGGACATGGGCGACAACGTCATCGTCATCAACGCCGACAAGGTGCAGCTGACCGGCAAGAAGCGCACCGACAAGAACTACTACTGGCACACCGGCTATCCGGGCGGCATCAAGCACCGCACCGCCGAGCAGATCCTCGAGGGCCGTTTCCCCGAGCGTGTCATCATGAAGGCCGTGGAGCGGATGCTGCCGGGCGGCCCGCTGTCGCGCAAGCAGATGTCGAACCTGCGCGTCTATGCGGGCGCCGAGCACCCGCACGAGGCGCAGCAGCCCGAGGTT
>JABAHR010000559.1_pt3 | contig 14305 bp, 14 predicted proteins | sample 7062101 | NCBI WGS metagenome assembly JABAHR01 (sample SAMN14534553, study PRJNA622989) | marine sediment metagenome | biome: marine biome [ENVO:00000428]; feature: marine pelagic biome [ENVO:01000023]; material: deep marine sediment [ENVO:00002113] | place: India: Gulf of Kutch | collected... | reverse complement strand
GACTGGATTGATACCATTTGTGCAATACTCGACTCCGAAGGTGCTAAAAGGTCCTCGGTTGAAAACATTTCCCCAACATTAAAAGTGGGTGTAGGCTGAATTGTAGGAGTTGGCGGGATCGTTGTGTTCGTCGGTTGGGGGAGAGGGGTAGCAGTAAATTGTAACTTTGTCTCAAGGGTATTAATACCAGATTGCTGGACTGGAGAGGCGCCTTTTATTAAATCTATTAATTGTGGAGAAAAACCAATGATGGCAATCAGGGTAATGACAAGGATACCTACGATTCCATAGAATAAGTTTTGAGGAATACCTAAGATTTTAGGTGTGGATTCAATTTCGTCGCGTAATTCTGAATATTCATCGGGGTGTTCTTTTGTCTCTGACTCTGCTTGTTCTGCAATTTCATGATATAAAACGGGAGTTTTGGGTGCCTGTTGGCTTTCATCCTGGGTTTGAGGTTCTTTTTCGGTTTTTTGTTCACCAAATAATCTCTGTGACAAAAGATCATCTTCTGAGGCCGCATCTTTTTCCTGAGTTAATTTAGCTGGTTGATCATCCTTTGTTTTTGAAAAGGGCTTATCAATCTCTTGATCTTCTGTTGTTCCCGGTAATTCTCCACCTAATTTTCCTAAGCGAGAGATTGCTTTTTGGTGGTCTGGATCTAGGCGGATCGTTTGCTGCAGTGCATAAATCTGCCGGTCCACTTTTGGTACAGCAAAGCTCAACATGTACCATGCCTGGACGTTATCAGGATCCGCACGGAGAACTTCGATAATGAATCCGCGAGCTGGTTTTGTCTTCCCTTCCTTAATTAATTCTGCTGCTTGTTTTAGCGATGTTAAATGGTCTGGGTTCATTCTGGAGATTCCTGGAGGCTGAGTTTATTGTTTGATTATATACGAATTAGGCTCTTGCCATCAGGAATAATTAGTACTAATATTCGGATTCATCAAAGTCGATTTCTTCAAACCCTTCGTCTTCCCAACTGTCCTCAAATTCATCTAAATCTTCGTCATCGTCGTCGTATAATTCTGGGTCTATGAACTGGTCAGATTCTTCCGAATATGTCAGGCATCCATCTTCAGGATCAAGTTCTATAGAAGACGCGATGCATAAACCTTTAGATAAAAACACACAATCGTCATAAAAACACCGTATTCTAGGCATGTAACTCTCCTCTAACCCGATGAAAATTATTCATGGTCGAGTTTTAGCACATTTACTAGTTCACCTTTGTTTAAAAATTTTACACCAATGGGTAAAATTATCAAAGAATTTCCAGGGATTAACGCGAATAAATTTCCAGAACTCTGATTAATCGCAGGTTTAACATACCAATTTTCATCATCCTTCGATAGGTTGCCTGGAATATACGATTCTCGCCCATCTGAACTGATAGAGATGGTCAATTTGGCGGTCTGTTGGCGATCGGGCAAATAATTACCAGTCACCATTTTTTGAATGGCTGGCCTGACAAAAATGTAGAATCCAACGAAAGCTGATACAGGATTGCCTGGCAAGCCAATGAAAGGTGTTCCCTGATATTCGCCAAATGCCAATGGTTTGCCCGGGCGCATGTTAACCCGCCATAGTTTCAACCTGCCCTGAGATTCAAGGACATGCCGGACAATGTCGTACGCTCCCATGCTCACCCCTCCAGATGTGAGGATGAGGTCAACATCTTCCTTGATCAACAAGTTTAGTGCCTTGATAACAGCCCTTTCTGTATCTTGAATGATCCCAGTGCGAACAACTTCTGCACCAGAATTTTCAAGTAAACTTGCCAACATATACGAGTTCGTATCCCTAATCTTTCCTGGAGATAAGGGTTGTCCTGGTGGTGTGAGTTCATCGCCCGTTGTTAGTAATCCCACTTTCGGTTTTTTAATAACCTTGATCCAATCGTTGCCGGTCATAGCCATCACAGCGATATCCTGAGGGCGGACTCTTTGGCCAGAATCAATCAACTTATCTCCCTTGGAATAATATTCACCCTGCTTCCGAATGTTGTTTCCAGATTTTGTGGGGTAAAAAACGCTTACTTGATCTTCATCAACTGGTTTTGAATAATCCAAATTAGTATGCTCAACTTTAATGACAGCATCCGCACCTTCAGGGACAGGAGCACCAGTCATGATTTGAATTGCCTCTCCGTGATCGACTTTGATTTCAGGGGCTTTTCCAGCAGGTATTGTTCCAACAAGATTGAGTTGTACAGGGTTATCCTTATTTGTTTTTTTGACATCCGATGCTATGACAGCAATCCCATCCATGCTTGAATTATCAAATGGGGGAGAGTCCTGGTCTGCAAAAATTGATTCTGCTAGAATACGATTAAGGGAGTTTTCAATTTTTATGTTTTCTGTTTGTAAGCGGGAAAGAGAGTCGAGTATTTGTTTTTGAGCTTCTGACACTGAAATCATAATGTATTCCCTATCCTGGTTTTATCCGACGGGCATCCATTACATTGGGTAAATTTTCTAGAACCGTTAATACTCTACTAAGCTGTGAAATGTTGCCTACTTCTAGAGTGAGATCAAAGGTTGCCTGGTTTTGTGAGACGTCAACCTGTACCTGTTTCATGTTGATTCCTTCTTCAGCTATGACTGTTGAAACATCTCTCAGGAGGCCATCGCGATCATAAGCCTTGATGCGAATATCCACTGGATAGGTTGCTTTTGGCTCTCCCCATGAAACCCGGGCCAACCTTTCCCGATCTTTAATCCTGAGAATATTTGGACAATCTGACCTGTGAATGGTTGCCCCTCGTCCTCTTGTGATATAACCAACGATCTCGTCTCCTGGTGCCGGTTTACAGCAGCGCGCCATGGTCGTCAGGAGTCCTCTTAAGCCCAGGACAGAAACCGATTCTTCCCCAAATGTTACCCCATCATCCGGCTGGCGAGCTTTTATATAAGCCTGTAGGTCATCCTCTTCTTCTTTTTCGGATATCGTCAGAAAGTTGATGATCCTGTTGATACTCAAGTCGCCGATCCCGATTGAGGCGTACATTTCGTCTGGGGATTGATAGCCGAATTCTTTTGCTAATTTTCCAAAATTAATATCATTGGTTGAGATTGATAGCCGCCGAAGTTCTCGCTCCAACAGATTTTTACCAGAAATAATATTTTGGTCTTTGTCTAGTTTTCTGAACCAATGTCTGACCTTGGATCGGGCTCGGTTTGTGTTGACAAGTTTTAAATTTGGGTTGAGCCAATCCCGGCTGGGGCCACCTCTCTTGGCAGTTAAAATTTCAACCTGATCACCAGTTTGCAGAACGTATTCGAGCGGAACCAATTTTCCGTTTACCTTTGCTCCTCGGCACCGATGTCCAACTTCTGTGTGGACATGGTAAGCAAAATCGATTGATGTTGATCCAGCTGGTAGATCGATTATATCTCCATTGGGAGTAAACACATACACCCGGTCGCTGAAAACGTCTGTTTTCATGCTGTCGACAAATTCGCCCGCATCATCAACTTCCTGCATCCATTCCATCAGCTGACGTAGCCACATGATTCTGCGTTCGAAATTTTCATCCCGTGGAGCGCCTTCTTTGTATCTCCAATGAGCTGCAATACCGTATTCTGCGTTTTCATGCATTTCTCGGGTCCGAATTTGAACTTCTAGCGTTTTCCCATCATCAAAAAGTACAGCTGTGTGTAGAGATTGGTAAAAGTTGTCTTTAGGGGCCGCAATATAATCATCAAATTCGCCCGGTATAGGTCGCCATTTTGTGTGGATTAGCCCTAATACGCTGTAACATGATGGAACGCTATCCACCAATATTCTCACTGCACGAACATCTCGCACAGCATCAAAAGCCAGTCCTTTTCTCATCATTTTTTTATGGATGGAATAAATATGTTTAGGGCGGCCCGTGATATGCGCTTTAATATTGTTCTGCTGGAGGAGATGTTCAAGTTTTGTGACAATATCATTTACCTGGACTTCTCGTTCAGATCGTCGTTCGGCTAAATTTTGTGCGATCTCCTTATACCTCTCCGGGTTGGTGTAGCGAAATGCCAGGTCTTCGAGTTCCCACTTGATTTGCCAGATACCCAATCGGCTTGCGAGAGGAGCAAAGATATCTAGGGTTTGACGGGCAATTCTTTTTCGCTTGGCTTCTGGTACATAACCTAATGTACGCATGTTGTGCAAGCGATCAGCCAGCTTGATCAGCACGACCCGTATATCATCACTCATTGCTAAAAAGGTCTTGCGCAGTGTTTCTGAGGCTAGGTCAGATTTCCGGCTGCGATCACGGCCGAATTCTTCTTCATCCGGATCAGGCAGCCCACGTCTGGCTGCAGTCTCTCGCTGCTTCTGAGAGAGAATACTTTCTTTTTTGACATGATCAATATTTTGGTCGCTGCGTGAAACCCGGGGAAGGTGGGTGAGTTTTGTTACACCATCCACGAGATTGGAGACTTCTGATCCAAAACTTCCCATAAGGTTTTCCAAGGTGATGGTTGTGTCTTCAACCGTATCGTGTAACAAGCCAGCAGCAACCACATTTGCTGGAACTCTTAAATCGGCGAGAATAGCCGCAACTGCTACACAATGAGCAATGTAAGGCTCTCCTGAAGCGCGTTTTTGTTCCCTGTGTGCCTCCTCCGCAGTGCGGTAGGCGCGTTTAATTAATTCTCGGTCTGCAGGAGAATAGTAATCTGGCAAATTTTCTAAAAGTAATTCAATCTTCATATTCACTCATAGTATAATCAGCCATAGGTAATAAAACAAGCATACAGCATGTGATTTTATTGGTTTATTGGCTAATAGATTGACAAACCAATAAATCACGGTACAATATTTTTCGCAAAGCCGAAGTGGCGGAACAGGCAGACGCGCTACGTTCAGGGCGTAGTGGGCATTACGCCCGTGTGGGTTCGACTCCCACCTTCGGCACAAAAACTGCTCAAGATTATCTTGAGCAGTTTTTGTGTATGTTGGAATATTGACGAGAATAAATTTAACATGTATTATATAATAAACTGACTGGTCGGTCAGTTATTAAAGGGAACAGTTATGTCACCTCGACCTGATGTAAGTGAAGAAAGAAAAAAACAAATCATTGATGCAGCCCTGAATGTTTTTTCGCGTGAGGGCTTTCACCAGGCGCGGATGGATGATATAGCTCAGGAAGCGGGGCTGAGTAAAGGTGCCCTTTACTGGTACTTCAATAGCAAGGATAAAATCATTTCATCCTTGCTTGAGAGTTTTTTTAATCGAGAATTTTCTAAGATGGAAGAATGGTTAAAACAAGAAGGTTCAGGCAAGGCACTTTTATCAAAATTAATCGACGTCTTCGTAGAAGATATGCTAACAGTGGAGCCGTTTTTAGCCGTTCTTTATGAATTTTGGGCCATGAGCTTTAGAAATAAGCGGGTAAAAACATTTATTCGGGAGAGTATGCAGCGTTATCTTGATCTGATCGCACCTGTTGTGAAACGGGGTATTGATCAGGGAGAATTTAGGGATTTAAACCCACATGATGTGTCGGTGGCGTTAGGAGCTATGATTGAGGGATCAATTTTATTATGGTCATATGATTTGGATAATGTGGATTTTAGAAAAATTCTTACAAATAACTTCTCCATTTTCTTAAACGGAATTGAAGATCCAAATTATCAGGTCTAATAGAATGGCCTTGCGAAATTAGTGAAAAAGATGTAGGGGGCAGGTTCTCGATACTAGGAGGATTGTAATGGATATTTTGATACTTGTGGTGGCAATGATTGCGGTTGGGGCTGTCCTTGGCTGGCTGGCGGATAAAATATTTAAAGGCGACCGCCCAAAAGGTGTTCAAGGAGACATACTCGCTGCAATACTAACAACTGTGATCGTGGGGTTATTGGATTGGTTTGTGATTCCACTGATGGGATTCAGTTCAACCATGAAATTGCTTGGAGTTATTTTCGAACCCGCTCTTGGTGCTGTTTTGGTATTATGGCTTATGAGAAGGTCAAGCCAGTAACCGGTACAAGGGGATTGCATTGACTAATTCAGACATTCCCATAATTCAATTATCCGGCGTTTCTAAAAGATATAAGAATTTGGAAGCGGTATCGAATTTTACTCTTGAGGTCATATCAGGAGAGTTATTCGGTCTGGTTGGACCAGATGGAGCCGGAAAGACAACTATTTTGCGGGTTTTAGCTGGGTTGTTGGCTCTATCCGATGGTGAGGGATCTATAAACGGGCATGATCTGAGAACCGAATCAGAAAAAATTAAAAAAAATATCGGATATATGGCCCAGCAGTTTAGTTTATATGCTGAACTAAATGTTGTGGAAAATTTAAAATTCTTTGCCGATTTGTATGATGTTCCTTCCAGGGATATCGCTGACAGAACGGATAGACTGTTGGATTTTGCTAATTTGAAAGACTTCCGGACAAGAAGGGCAGACCAATTATCGGGGGGAATGCAGAAAAAATTAGCGCTTGCCTGTTGCTTAATCCATGAGCCAGATATATTATTTTTAGACGAGCCAACGACCGGGGTTGATCCTATTTCCCGAAGGGAATTCTGGAATATTCTCAGCGATTTACACATCGCAGGGAACACAATTTTGGTTTCAACCCCTTACATGGATGAAGCAGATCGGTGTTCCAGGGTTGGATTGATGTATCAGGGTAGCCTCTTAAAATGTGAATCACCTAAAAAAATCCGGTCCTCATTGGATGCAGATATGATCGTATTAATTCCAGATAAAAGAGAAGGTGTTGAAAAAATATTGGCCGATATACAAGGGGTGATTGAAATTCAGACGTATGGAGATGCATTTCATATTCTTGTTGACGATGCTGGAAAAGCATTAAAGCCAATCAAGCGGGCATTAAAGAGTAAAGATCGATCTTTCCGAGAGTTAAGAGTATCTCTCCCGCGAATGGAAGAAGCATTTATATCTTTGATGAAAGGAATGGAAGGGTAATGTCTATTCGCCACTTCTGGGCAATTACCCGAAAAGAGATCAGCCATATCATCCGTGATCGTTACACTTTGTTTCTGGTTTTGTTTTCCCCAACACTCCTAATGCTCTTGATGGCGTATGCATTAACCGTGGATTTAAAAAACATCCCTATAGCTATTTTGGATCAAGATCAGTCCCAGGTTTCTCGGCGGTTCATCCAAAGGATTACTGCAGGAGAAGACCTCGAATTTTATTCTCTTGTCCGTGATCTGGACGAAATAGATCTCTTGCTGCAGCGAGGTCAAATTAAAGCCGCAGTTATCATTGGGCCAGGTTTTTCCAGGGAGTTACTCAGCTTTAATAAAGTTAAATTGCAATTAATCATTGATGGTACAGAACCTGAAAGTGGTGGGTTTGCAGTCGATCATATTGGATTGAGAACTGAAAAATTCATTGAGGAGATGTTGGGGGATTATTTAGGCAGTCTCGGTATGTCGGAAGATTCACTTGAACCAATTGATTTGCGAGTAAGAGCCTGGTTCAACCCTAGCCTGAAACCGCGCAATGATCTCGTTCCTGGATTGTTATCGATTGTACTTGGATTACCTGCAATGTTGGTTGCATTAACTATTGCCCACGAACGGGAGCACGGAACACTTGAGCAGCTTCTCGCAACCCCGATTGGAAGGGCGGAAATTTTATTAGGCAAAATGTTCCCTTATCTTTTAGTCGGCCTGGTTAATGTGATTTTTATTCCTGTCTTTGCTATTGTTTGGTTCAAGGTTCCGTTTAATGGCAATTTCCTTGCTTTTTTTGGTCTTTCATCTATCTTTTTGTTTGGAATTTTGAGTATGGGGATCGTGGTAGGTGTTTTTATGAAGACCCAATCTGCTGCTTTGGCTTTATCCTTTTTATTGATTTTTTTTCCGGGGTTTTTCCTCACTGGAATCTTTTTCCCAATTGTTTCCATGCCCGAAATTATGCGCCTTGAGTCGTTAGGGATGCCTGGTACACATTATGCCATTATCACCCGAGGGGTTTTTCTTACTGGGGTTGGTTTTAAAGTGCTTTGGCCTTATGCTGTCATGCTTATCTTTCTGGGAGTGGCATTTACAGCCATTGCAGGAATGTTCTTTAGAAAACGTTTGGGATAGAGGAGTTATTCAGTGCTGCGTCGAATATGGGCATTAACTATCAAAGAGTTCATTCATCTAAGAAACGATTGGTGGCTGCCTGTATTTATGTTGTTTGGTGGGGTGTTGGAACTGCTTTTGGTCGGATGGGCAACCTCGCGCCCCATCACTAATTTACCTCTGTTAGTGATGGATATGGATCAAAGTGCTTCCAGTAGACATCTTGTGAAAGCCTTAGAAAAAACAGATACATTCAAATTAGAAAATTTAATCTTTTCGGATGATGAAATTGAGGAGGCTATTATCAGGGGGGAAATTACTATGGCTGTCATCATTCCTGCAGACTATGAAGAAAGCATTAAGACACTCAATGGCACTGCTGAATTACCTGTCATTCTCAATGGTGCTGAAAGTATTCCGGCAAATGAAGCCTTGCGGTCTCTCCTCGGGGTTGTAAGAAATATTAGTGAGGATATTGTAATTGATCGAATTGGGTTGTCCTCCGAACAAATCTCGGGGTTAGATCCTAGTTTACAGGTCCGGTTTAATCAATCCTTAAGTGAGGCCTTCTATACCGTTCCAGCTGAATTAGGATTAATGTTGGAATTCACTGTACTCCTGTTTGCTGCATTGGCGTTTTCGCGGGAAAAGGAATTGGGAACTCTTGAACAATTGCTTGTGATGCCATTTTCCTCCCTTGAAATTATTGTCGGAAAATCAATTCCGGTGATCATTATCGGTTTCGTTGATTTTGCATTGATGTTAACCATGACACATTTTGTGTTTGGCGTTCCTGTTCGGGGATCTCTGGCTTTGTTATTGGTTTTAGCATTGGGCTATTTGCTTGTTGAGCTGGGCAAAGGGATGGTCATCTCGGTCATCTCCCGCACACAGCACCAGGCATTCTTGCTGGTTTTGCTCGTAGGGATGGGAGATTTTATGTTTACTGGTTATGCCGCCCCTGTTGAATCAATGCCTCAGGTCATCCAATGGTTTGCCAATTTTGTCCCTGCTCAACACTGGTTGTTTATCTTGAGAGGAATCCTGCTCAAAGGAAGTGGGTTAAGTGTATTATGGCCGAATTTGTTGATGCTGGCCGCGCTTGGGATTGTCATTATAGTGTTTTCTCTCCAGTACGTCAGGCGTTCTCTAAATTAGTGAGGTTCTATTGGAAAATCAAACAATCATTACCGTACGAGGATTATCGAAAAAATTTGGAAATTTCACTGCGGTTGATAATGTTTCATTTGATGTTCAACGCGCTGAAATATTTGGTTTCTTAGGACCGAATGGTTCTGGAAAGACGACCTCAATCAGGATGATGTTAGGGTTACTTGAACCCAGTGCTGGCGAGGTTGACTTGCTCGGGGTGAATGTTAGAACAAGCGCGCATGAAATCAGGAACAGAATTGGGTACATGTCGCAACGATTTAGTTTGTACAACGATCTAACAGTGATGCAAAATCTTCAATTTTATAGCGCTGCGTATAGCCTTCGATCCAGTATGCTTCGAACAAGAATAGGAGAGGCTTTGGAAATGTCCGGTTTGGAAGGAAAAGAGGATGTTAGAACTTCCGAATTATCCGGAGGGTGGCGCCAGCGCCTTGCACTTAGCGTGGCGATCATACATAGACCGCAGGTGATCTTTTTGGATGAGCCCACTTCTGGGGTGGATCCAGTATCAAGGCGCGAATTTTGGGATCTTTTATATCAACTTGTAAAGGAAGAGGTCACCATTTTTGTGACCACGCACTATATGGATGAAGCGGAACACTGCCATCGGCTTGCTTTTATTTTGGATGGAAGGATTATTGCTTATGGATCTCCTGACGAGATAAAGAATCAAACTTTCAGGAATAATATTCTTGAGCTTGTTCCTGAAGATCCAAAAAAAATTGTCAGTTTACTTGAGGAGGCAAAAGAGTCTGGGCAGCTTCCACTTGATAGTATTGAGCTTTATGGATCTATGGTGCATCTATACAGCGAAAATCCTAACTTACAAAAATTAGTGAAAAAATTCTTAAATCAGAATAATGCTCATGTAAACCAAATTTTCCCGATTGAGCCTTCGTTAGAGGATGTATTTATTGAATCTGTCAGAAAAAATAATCAGAGAATCAATCAACCGAAATCTATAAACAGTTTTCAGGAGGATGGAAATGAAGGATAAAAAATTTCTTGTCTTGACAGGATTGTTGTGGTTTGGGGTATTGCTCGCAGGCTGCGATGCGTTATTAACTACAGAATCAAATGAATTTATTGAGGCATCTGGAGTTGTCGAAGCGGAGGAAATTGTTGTTGCTTCAGAAATAAGCGGCAGGGTGACCGAAATCGTTGTTGGGGTAGGGGATGTTGTAAAAACCGGCGATATTTTAATTGTTCTGGAAAATGAGATGCTGGATACTCAGCATGATCAGGCATTGGCAGCACTCAAGGCGGCTCAAGGAAATCTAGCTGCTACGGAGGCCAGTCTAATATCGGCGGAAGTAGGGCTGGAATCAGCACGATTAGGTCTTGAGCTTTCAAGGTTGCAGCATGAATCAATTCTCCGGGCTGTTCGTTTGGCTGAACTGCCTTCACGGGCTCAGTCTTGGAACGGAGACCCACCAGATGAATTTGAATTACCGTCTTGGTATTTCGATGAAGATGAAGAGATTCGAATTGCTGAGGCTGAGGTTGATAATGCATTGACCGAATTAGAAATAGAAAAGGCAAATCTTGAGGATGTATTAAATGACGTGAGCAATGCCGATATTCGAGCCTTTGAGAAGCGTTTGGCTGCTGCTCAGTTTTCTTTTTCTCTTGCACAGGAATTAATCGACCGGGAGGTGGAACAAAATGGTGAAGACTCCATTAGCGACTACCTCCAAAGTATATTTGATTCAGCAGAGGCGGAATTGGAAAGTGCTCAAGCTGAGTATGATAGTGTTTTAACAGAAGATGGTGCTCAGGAAGTATTAGATGCTAGGGCAAGGGTGGTTGTTGCAGATGAAAGGTATCAACTGGCACATGCTAAGTTATACCAATTGNNGGCAGAAACGAATGTTGTCCAGGCTGAAGCGGCACTTATGCAAATCCAGGCTGTTGTAAGTCAGGCTGAGAATTTGGTAGATCAGGCGCAGGCAAATCTTGATTTGATAGAACTCCAAATTGAGAAATTAAGAATAGAATCACAAGTGGATGGGGTTGTGTTGGTCAAAACCATAGATGAAGGGGAACTGCTCCAGCCAGGTGTGACTGCAATTATTATTGGTCAGCTTGATGATCTTACAATTACAGTTTATGTACCTGAAGATATTTACGGTAAAATAAATTTGGGTGATCGTGCTGAAGTTAGGGTGGATTCATATGAAGATCGTGTTTTTTCGGCTGAGGTCGTTCGAATTGCGGACCAGGCTGAATATACTCCTAGAAACGTACAGACCGAAGAAGACCGAAAGACAACCGTCTTTGCATTAGAATTGTCTGTAATCGATGCTGAGGGAATGTTGAAACCAGGTATGCCTGCAGACGTAACTTTTGTAAATTAGACGCTGATGAGGTAAGGTTTTGGCAGGAATAATGGTCTAACAAATGTAATTATACAAAGGAAACTAGGAGATTTCTAATGGTAAAAGAACCAATTGTTGTAACTGATGGTGATTTTGAAGAAAAGGTTCTAAAAAGTGAACTGCCGGTAGTAGTTGATTTTTGGGCGCCTTGGTGTGGGCCGTGTAAGATGGTGGCTCCAATTTTGGATAAACTAGCCGATGAATATGCTGGGAAAGTTCTCATCGCGAAGCTTAACACCGATGAACATCAGCAATACATGATGCAGTATGGAGTCCAAGGGATCCCAACTATGATCTTTGTTAACGATGGTAAATTGGTCCATCGTCAGGTTGGCGCATTACCAGAGCCCATGCTCCGGGACCTTTTTGATCAATTTGTCAATATCGCTGCCGAAGCAAAATCTCAAGAAAATTAATCATAAACCCCGACGAAAAAACCCGCATTTTTATGCGGGTTTTTTTTGCATTTAAGGGTAGTAATTTTTTGGTTTGATTATTCCCCAGCAACCCTCGCGATTTTTGCACCTAAGGAAGCCAACTTTTCTTCAACCTTTTCGTATCCGCGGTCTATTTGATTCACATTTCTGATAACAGAAGTTCCTTTGGCAGCCAGAGCGGCTAGGACCAAAGACATCCCAGCCCTGATATCCGGACTTTCCAAGTTTTCCCCGATTAATGTGGTGGGACCCTGGATGATTGCCCTGTGCGGATCACACAGTACAATTTGTGCGCCCATCGAAACCAATTTGTCGGTAAAAAACATTCTGCTGGGATACATCCAATCATGGAAGAGCACACTACCATGAGATTGCGTTGCTGCGACAATTGCTATGCTCATTAAGTCGGTTGGAAATGCCGGCCAGGGCATAACACTGATTTCAGGAATCGCATTTCCAAGATCAGGCTCTATTTGTCTGGATTGCAGTTCAGGGACGAGGATATCTTGGCCTTCCTCTACCCAATCGTACCCTAGGCGGTTAAAAACCAGTTTGATCATATCCAGGTGCTCGATTCCTGCATTTCTAATCCGGATTTCACCTCCTGTAACAACTGCAGCTCCAATATAACTGACGACTTCGAGGTAATCTGGCCCGACAGTGAATTCACCACCTGTGAGACTAGTGACACCTTTGATATGCAAGGTGTTCGATCCAATGTTTTCAATTTTTGCCCCCAGTATATTAAGAAAATGGCAAAGATCCTGGACATGGGGTTCTGAAGCCGCGTTCCTCAAGATCGTTTCCCCCTCAGCCAATACTGCCGCCATAATCGCGTTTTCGGTCCCGGTTACACTTGCCTCATCAAGAAGGATATTTGCGCCGCGAAGCCCTTTTGGCGCCCTGAAATTAAATACTTTTTTCTCAATATCATAAGCTGCTCTTGCCCCTAAAGCCTGTAAAGCTAAAATGTGAGTATCAACCCTCCTCCTTCCAATCACATCCCCACCAGGTGGAGATAGGCTGAGATCACCAGTTCGTGCAGTCAAAGGACCCGCTAATAAGATTGATGCACGAATTTGTTTCAAAATTGCTGGGTCTAGTCTTGCGGCATTGATTTCTTTTGCCCTGATCTTCCACGAGTTTGCCTCTAATTTAGTAAACTCTACCCCTAAACTTTCGAGAAGTTTTCTCATTGTTTGAACATCTCGAATATTTGGCACATTATGTAAAACAACCGGTTCTTCTGTGAGTAAACAAGCAGCGATGAGAGGGAGAGCTGCATTTTTATTTCCTGACGGAACTACTTCACCCTTAAGAGGATTCCGGCCTTCGATGATGAATTTATCCATTAAACAGTCTCCTTTTTTGTGTTGCGATTCAAAAGCAACTGCTATAATAAACTTATGGTAGATATTTTACAATACTTGTTGTTAATCCTTGTGGGTTATCTTGTAGGATTGGGCATAAACTTTGTTGTTGAATGGTTTTATCTTCGTCGAAATTTTTTGGATGAAGATTGCCGGCAAGAGATCCAAAATTTAGGGTGGTGGCGTTTTTTGACATGGCCTTTTGGGGCTAAATCCTGTCCGATGTTGCACAAAGTTCGGATCCTGGTGGTTGAAATTAGTTTTATTTTCCTCACAATCTGGCTTTGGACCAGCCCTCCGGATCGAGTAGAATTTTGGTGGGCCTTCCCCGTTTTAGTATATTTTGCCATCGTCATTGTCATGGATATCGAGTATCGGGTTGTTTTACATCCCATTTCAATCGCTGGGGTAGTAATTGGGTCAATTGTTGGTATGTACCACAATCAGTTTTCTGAAACCATTCTTGGTGGGCTGGTTGGTTTTCTTGTCATGTTTGTATTATTCAAATTTGGGGAATATTTTATGCGCTGGGTTAATCGTCGACGAGGAGATCCAATTGATGAGGTTGCCTTGGGTTTTGGCGATGTTAATATGGCTGCCGTGGTAGGATTATTTCTTGGGTGGCCGACAATTGTCGGGGGTCTATTATTTGCCATATTTGCTGGAGGAATCTTTAGCATATTATTTATTATTATCTCACTTTTCTTACGGAAATTTCGGGCCTTCGCAGCCTTACCCTATGCGCCATTTTTATCCTTGTCCGCTCTCCTTATGCTATTGTTCCCGGGGGATATTGCGATTTGGTTTAAGTCTCTCGGATCACTCCTCAGCGGTGCTTAAATAATCAAGAACAATTTTTAGTATTTCTTCCGGGGTTTTGTCATCTGTTTTAATGAACAA
>JABAHR010030175.1_pt2 | contig 14326 bp, 11 predicted proteins | sample 7062101 | NCBI WGS metagenome assembly JABAHR01 (sample SAMN14534553, study PRJNA622989) | marine sediment metagenome | biome: marine biome [ENVO:00000428]; feature: marine pelagic biome [ENVO:01000023]; material: deep marine sediment [ENVO:00002113] | place: India: Gulf of Kutch | collected... | reverse complement strand
GTCGGCCCGATGATCGAGCCGGCGGCGGTCACCGCGCACGCAAATGGCCGCTTGTATCCCTGCTTGACCATGGCCGGCACCAGCGTGTTGCCGAATGCGGCGGCGTCGGCGGTGGCCGCCCCCGTGATGCCGGCGAAGAACACCGACGCCACCATGTTGGAGTGCGCCATGCCGCCGCGCAGGTAGCCGACCAGGGCGTCGGCGAAGCGCACCAGCCGGTCGGTGATGCCCGAGCGGTTCATGATCTCACCGGCGAGTATGAAGAACGGCATGGCGAGAAACGGAAACAGATCGAGCCCGGCGAAGAAGCGCTCGACGGCCATGGGCAGGAACCGGCCGCCGTCGCCGATGCTCCACATGCCGACGACCCCGGCAATGCCCAGCACGAACCCCACCGGCATGCCGAGGACCAGCAGCACGAAGAACGTCAACAGCACCCAGGTCACGGATGTATCTCCCGCGGATGGGCGGCGAATCGCGCCTGGTCGCGCACGGCCACCAGCACCAGCTGCACGCAGGCCAGCGCTGCGGACACCGGAACGGCGGCAAACGGCAGCGTCTTGGTCATGCCGTAGATCATCGTGAACCGCGTCGCCCCTTTCTCGACCAGACCGAGGCCGTGGTAGAGCAGAAACGCGAAGAAAGCCAGGGCGAGGACATCGAGAATCAACAGCAGCGGGCGCCGCAACCCTTCCGGCAGCGCGTCGAACACGAGCCGCACGCCGATGTGCTCACGACGGGCGATGCCGGACGACACCGCCAGCAGCGCCACCCAGATCATCAGATAGCGCGCCGCCTCCTCCATAAAGGTAATCGGCAGCGGCCAGACGTAGCGCACGAAAACGCCCAGCCACACATCGATGACCAGCAAGACGGCGAGCAGCGCGCACAGCCGATCGGTCAGCCAGGCGAGGCGCTCGCTCGCCCTCCCGGCCCAGATACCCACCGACACCGTCGCGTCAGGGGCGAGCGTTGTGGACGTTGTCGACGGCGGGTGCTGCGAAGGCGTCGAGCGCAGCGTCCACCGCGCGTCCCGCCGGCACGCCTGCGCCGTGGCGGCGCAGCGCTGCCTCCAAGGCGGCGAGGCAGAACAGCACGTTCTGCTTGCGACATGTGTAGCCCATGGTCCCGATGCGCCAGATGCGTCCGTGCAGCGGTCCGAACGACGTGCCGATCTCGATGCCGAAGTCGTCGAGCATCGCCGATCGCACCGCGTCGCCGTTGACGCCGTGGGGGATCTCGACACCGGTGACGTGCGGCATCTTGTGATCGGCGTCACCGAAGAGCTTCAGACCCATGGCTCTGAGGCCGGCGACCAGCGCCTGCCCCACCCGGCGATGGCGGGCGAAGCGCGCCTCGAGGCCCTCGGCCAACGCCACCCGCGCCGTCTCCCGCGCCGCGTAGAGCATCGAGGTCGCCTCGGTATGGTGGTTGAGACGATGCTCGCTCCAGTAGTCCATCAGCATCGACAGATCCATGTAGTTCGACTGGATCACCGGCCCGTCGCCGGGCACGAAACCGGCAGGCCGAATACCCTGCTCGACGTGGCGGCGCCGGCGCACGCACGCCTCCACGCGTTCGTTGACGGTGATCGGCGCCGAGCCGGGGGGACCCGACAGACATTTCTGCAGACCGGCGGCAACGCCGTCGAGCTGCCACTCGTCGACGCGCAGATCGATACCGCTGATGGTGGCAGTCGCGTCCACGAACAGCAGCGCGTCGTAGCGGCGGCAAATAGCGCCGATGTCCGCCAGCGGCTGCGCCATGGTCGTAGAGGTGTCGCCATGCACCACGGCAACCAGCTTCGGCGGCCGCCGCCGCACCGCGTCTTCGATGGCCGAGGGATCGAATACCGTGCCCCACTCCGCCTCGATGGTGTCGACCTCGGCGCGAGCGCGGCGAGCGATCTCGCAGAGCAGGTGGCCGAAGCGGCCGAAGATCGGCACCAGCACGCGATCGCCCGGGGAGATCACCGACGTGAGAATCGTCTCGATGCCGGCGCGTGCGGTGCCGTCGACGAGAAATGTCCAGTGATTCTGCGTCTGGTAGAGCGCACGATAAAGGGCCATCACCTCGTTCATGTAGCCGGTGAACACCGGGTCGAACTGGCCCAGCAGCGGCATGGACATGGCGCGCAGCACGCGCGGGTCCACGTCCACCGGGCCTGGCCCCATGAGCAGGCGCGGCGGCGGATTGAGGTCGTCGAAGCGCGGCGACGCGGTGTCGCACGTCGTGGCGCCAATGGCGATGGGATTTTCGCTTTTCACTCTGCACTCCTCGATTTGGTGCACGAGCTCAACATGAGCTCTTCGCTTTTCCGGGCACGGCGACTGTCACCCGCCCGCTAGCGCGCGGGGCGCCTGCCCGATCGCTGCGTCAGCCGACGATGTCGAGGGCGAGCTCCGCCGCCTGCGCGTTCGAGGCGGCGACCACGACGCCGACCTCGGTGAGGGTGCGCCGCTGGCGATCGTAACCCTGCACATCCCGACGCGTACCGCAGAGCGACGCCACCACAGCCGGTCGTCGCGGTCCGGCGCTGCGCATGACGCCCGCCACTGCACCTGCCGGATCGGCATGCGCGCCGTACCCGAGAATGACGTCGAGCAGCACCACCGCGACACCTTCGTCGGCCAGCGCGCGCGCCAGGTGATCATCGCGCACGCTCGGCTCCAGCATCGGGTGAGGCCGCCCGAGAGTGTACTCGTCGGCGCCGAGATCGAGCAGCAGATGGGCCGCCGATACCGCATCACCCGATGCACCGGGGATGGGCGCGTTGCTGTGAACGGCCAATCCGGCGTCACGCACGATCACTTGCGCCTCGGCGCACAAGGTACCTCCCGAGAAAAGGCCGCGGATCCAACGCCGCTCCGCCGCGCGCTGCCCCCGGGCGGCGCGCGCTGCGTCACGGGCCTCCGCATCGGCCCCGATATCGTCGCGCCCGCTGGCGAGGCGCGCCGCGGCGCGCACCGTCGCAGCCGCCTGCACGTCGGCCGGCCACTCGAGGCGCTCCGCGACGCCGAGGAAACAGACGACCGACGGCTTCGTCGAGCGGGACAGTCGATCGAGCACAAGCGAAGCCGTGCGCGGGCCCGGCGGCTTGGAGATCAAGACGATGCGCTCCGTCGCCGCGTCTGCATCGAGCGCGTCGAGCGCCGCCAGGGTAGACGTCCCGCCGACCTCATCACTCAGATCCCGGCCGCCGACGCCGATCCCATGCGACAACCCGTAGCCGGCGTTGGCAAGCAGCACCGAGAGCTCCTGCAGGCCCGTGCCCGACGCGGCGACGGCGCCCACTGCGCCCTGCGGCACCTCGTTGGCGAAGCCGAGCGGAACCCCGCACACCAGCGCCGTGCCGCAGTCCGGTCCCATGACCAGCAGACCCTGCTCGCGGGCGGCCATCTTGAGCGCCCGCTCCTGCTCGAGCGGCACGTTGTCGCTGAAGATCATCACGTGCAGCCCTTGGGCCAACGCCTGTCGCGCGGCGTGGGCGGCGAACTCACCGGGGACCGAGATCAGCGCCAGACGGGCCTCGCGCAGCGTGGCGCATGCCGCGCCGATCGAGCGCGGGCGACGCTCGACGTGCGCCGTGGTGGTCGCGCCGCCGGCCAGCCCTTCGAGCGCGGCAGCAACGGCGCCACTGGCGGCGGCTTCCGTGTCTGCCTTGACGGCTATGATGAGGTCGTTCGATCCCGCCTCCCGCCCGGCATCGGTGAGCAGCCCGCTTTCCTCGAGGAGGCGTTTGTTGGAGGCCGTCCCGATCATCAGCGACGCATCCTGCACGCCCGACATGGCGGCGATGCGGGTAGACATCCGCATGAGCGCGACCGAGTCGAGGTACAGCTCGGTCTGCACCCGATTCCTGGTATGCACGCTCACGCGCCTTCGGCGGTGTCGGCGAACGCCGCCAGCGCCTTCTCGAAGCAGGCGAACGGCGCCCTCACCACACCGGCGCCAACCTGTCCTTTGCCCGGCTCGCGGTGGGCAATGCCGGTGTTGATCGTCGGCACGATACCCGTGTCGATCACCTGGCGTACGTCGATACCGGTCGGCACCCCTGCGAAGTCGAGCGCCGGCATGGTCCACTCCGGATTGCGCGACACCGTGATCTCGTACATGTCCAGGGTGTAGCCGACCGCCTCGGCTGACGTGCCTGCGCCCACGAAGCCGGCGACGGCGGGCGCGCTCGCCATGGCGAAACCGCCGAGCCCGACGGTCTCGACGATGGTCGAATCCCCCATGTCGGGGTTGGCGTCCGCCTCGCTGAAACCGGGGAAATACAGCCCGCGCGGCATCTCGACAGGGGCCGTGAACCAAATGTCGCCGGTGCCGCTCACGCGCACGCCGAACTCGGTGCCGTTGCGGCACATGGCCGTGACGACCGTCGAACGCTGGATGCCACGCACGGGATCCATGATGGCCTTGCCCATCGCCATGGCCACATTGAGGAAAAACTGATCGTTGCCGCCAATGAACTCCAATATGCGCCCGAGCTCGGCGGCGTCGCGAGCGCTGCGCGCGAGCGCGGGCGCAAGCTCTCGCAGCAGCAACCCCGTGCAGGCGACGTTGCGCTGATGCATCTCGTCACCCATGGCGAGCCCTCTCGCGATCAGGCTCTTCAGTCCGATGCCCTCGCGGATGCGCAATGCGGCCGACAACGCCGGGCCCAGCTCCGCGGCCAGCCAGCGCAGACGCTCGAGCACTTCCTCGTCGTTACCGCCAAAGCGCATCACCTTGCCGAGTCCCTCGTTGAGGGTGCAGTAGGCGCGATTGCCAAAACGGCGATTCTCCACCACCCACACCGGCATGCTGCGCGTAACGAGGCCGGTCATCGGCCCGACGGCGTCGNNGTCGAAGTCGTGGGCGGGGCGAAACACGAACGCCCCCGCCGCAGCCAGCGATGCCGCCTCGTCAAGGCTCTGCGCCCACCCTTCCAGCTTGGCCGCGCCGGCAATCGCGCCGCGCATCGGACCGCACATGCTCGCCCACGCTATCGGCGGGCCGGCGTGCAGGATCGTGCCTTCGTCGAGCCCTGCAATGACCTCGGCCGCGGGCCGGACATCGACGAGCACGGGCTCGGCGGCGAGCATGCGCTCAACGGCTTCGGCGTTAGCGTCGTCGACGCCGTCCAGGCGGCGCACATGCTCGAGACGCTCAAGGGCCTCGGCCCCGCGCGGCGGGGTCCAGTCGACGTCGATCACCGGCACGCCCCGTGCGGCAAGCTGCTCGGCGAACAACGACAGTCCGACGTTGATAACACCCGGCGACTGATCGAGCAGTGTCATGTGTCGGCGACCCGCACCCTAAGGACGCACGTAGGAGTATCCCTGCTCCTGGAGCTCCATGACGCGCAGAATGCCGGCCTTGACTTTGCCGACCCCTTCGAGCAGCTCCGGTTCTTTCCCCGTCTTCCGGGCGATGGCGGCCATGGTGTTGCCGCAGGCACTGAAAGTGATATCGTGCATCGCCAGGCTCTGCACGCGCTCAGCGTGCGCGCTCTCCGTCGTCAGCAGCTTCAGTCCGGGTCCCTGTGCCACGACCTCGATGTGGACATTGTCCATGCCCAGCTCCTTTTGCACGTTGGAGGCGATGTTGAGCGCCTGCACCAGCGATTTCGGGTCATCCTGCGGGACGTGGACGACCAGCTTGTGCAGCTCGGCGGCGGAGGCAGCCCAGATTGGGAATGCCGCCAGGCACGCGGCAATGAGACCGCGCCGCCAGGGCACCGTAGCAAGAAAAGACGTCATGGGCTCTCTCCCGTTGCTGTTTAAGAGACCGCCGAGTGCTCTCGACCGCTGCAGCGCTAAAAGCGCACACCGCGAGTGCCCGTCGCGCAGCAGGCGCAGTGTACACGAAACGTATCGCGTTCCGTGGTGCCCCACTCGATCTCTCGTGCCGGCGCCGAGCGCTACGCGGCGCCACGGCGGCAAGGCGCGCACGACCGGCTGCCGAACGGGCCATTGCCGCGACGGCAGCGGGCAAGCTGACCGTGCGGCGCACACACCGCTCGCACCGGCCGGGCGCACGAAGCCGGGGTGGACGATGGTTAACAGGGTGATTCATACCCGCGACGTCTCCCGAGACGCCGCGTCCGCCCGCTAGACTGCCCGGCGCCGACCATGCCCGACCCCGCCTCGCTTACGCTGTTCGTGATCACCGCCTCGGTGGTGTTGGTCACACCCGGACCCGCCGTCATCTACATCGTCGCGCGCAGCATCGATCAGGGTCGCGGGGCAGGCTGGGTGTCGGCACTCGGCGTGGCGGTCGGGTCGCTCGTCCACGTCGCGGCCGCGGCGCTCGGCGTATCCGCAGTGATGCTCTCCTCGGCGCCCATTTTCGACACGGTGAAGTACGCGGGCGCGGCCTACCTGATCTATCTGGGAGTGCAGCGGCTTCGGGCCAACGACGTCATGCCGACGCTGGCGAAGACAGCGCCGCAGCGGCTTCGGCGTCTGTTTCTCGACGGGGTCGTCGTCAACGTGCTCAATCCCAAGACGGTGCTGTTTCTATTCGCTTTTCTGCCCCAGTTCGTCAATGCCGATCGCGGCGACCCCGCCGAGCAGCTGGTGATGCTCGGCGTGCTCTTCGTCGCCATGGGGCTGCTGAGTGACGGCGTCTACGCCCTGGTGGCCGGATCGCTGCTCGACCATGCGCAGTCCACGCGCCGTCTCCAACGCCTGCAACGCTACCTGACCGCCGCCATCTTGATCGGCCTCGGCGCCACGACGGCGCTGGCGGGCCGCGTCCCGGCGTAGCCGCCCTGGTTATCGACGGTCAGGAACACGACGGCCGGCGTCCGTTCACAGCGTCCCGTACCGCGATCTGCAGTCCGGCGTAACCCTCGAGTCGCTCGCCGCGAAGCCGGCTTCGGGACGGGCGGAGCGACGAGCGGATGGCGGCGGAAAAAGCCTGTACCATGGTCTAGACTCGCCAATGAAAGTGGGGCAACGCGGTCTCGTTCGAGCCCGCCGCCGCAACGTTCGCGAACTCGTGTCCAACGCCATGGTGCCATTCCGATGAATGACGCGCTCGATCACCCGCCGGCGACGGCAGCATCACCCGTGAGCGCCGACGAGCCGTCGCTGCTCGACATCCTCAAGAGGGATGTCTCGCTCGATTCGATATGGGAGCTGCTGACGTACGAGCTGCACGTCAACAAGAACTCGCTGAAGAGAGCGAAGCTGCAAGAGCTGCTGCTCGAAAAAGGCTGGATCAGCAAGGAGCAGCTGAACCACTACGACTGGCAAGCCGAGCACCGTGGCGAGGGCGCTCTGGGCGATCTTCTACTCGACGAAGGGGTCATCGACGACCGGCAGCTCGCCGAGCTCAACGCGGCGATGGCGGGTGTGCCTCTGGCGGAGATCACGCATGAGCCCATCGNNATCGACCCCGATCTCATGACTGAGGCGGCCGCGGTGGTGGTCAAGCGCCAAGACAACGAGCTCGTCGTCGCCTTCCGCGATCTGAGCACGCTGCCGCTGCTCAACGAGCTGCGGGTCGACACCGGGTACGCGGTGCGGCCTGTGATCGCTCCGCGAAGCCAGGTTCTCGAGCGCATCGAGCACATCCGCGGGCTTACGGAGAGCGACGAGTACCGCAAAGCTCTGGCACTCTTCGAGGCGCGACGGGACGTCGAGACGAGCGACGAGACGGACTCGGTGGTGCGGCTGCTCGACTCCATTCTCGCCGAAGCATTCGCCGTGCGCGCCACCGATGTTCATTTCGAATCCCAGGATCACGGGCTGGCGGTGCGCTACCGGGTCGACGGCGAGCTGCGCTCGGTGCTCGACGTCAGCAAGACCGTCGCACCGTATCTGATACGGCGCATCAAAGTCGTCAGCGGACTGAACATCAGCGAGAGGCGCCGCCCCCAGGTCGGCCGGATCACCCGCAAAGTGGACGGGCACTATCGCGCGATGCGCGTATCCACCGTTAGCACCATCTTCGGCGAGAAGATCGTCATGCGACTGGTTCACACCGACACCGCCGCATGTAGGATCGACTTTCTCAATCTGATGCCGGAGAACGAGAAGCAGATCCGGGAGTTCATCGAGAAACCGCACGGCCTCGTCCTCGCCTGCGGCCCGGTGGGTAACGGCAAGACAACGACCGTCTACTGCGCGCTGAACACGATAAACAATCCGGCGCTGAACGTCATGACGATCGAAGATCCCGTCGAGTTCCCGCTGGAGAACGCCAATCAGATCGAGGTCAACAGCCGCATCGGCGTAACCTTTGCAGAAGGTCTCAAGTCCATTCTGCGCCAGGATCCGAACGTCGTGGTAATCGGCGAGATCCGAGATCCCGATAGCGCGCACATCGCCATTCAGGCCGGTCTGTCCGGCGTGCTCGTGTTTAGCACACTGCACGCCAACAACGCTGTCGGCGCCATCGACACATTGCTCAATTTCGGCGTCTCGCCGTACATGGTGGGCACCTGCGTCAAGGGCGTCGTGGCCCAGCGGTTGGTGCGACGCGTGTGCCCCAACTGCCGCGGGCCCTACAGTCCAGACCCGCGGCTCGTCGAGCGACTCGAGCGAGCCGTCGGGCGCGAGCTCGGCATCGCCGAGTTCGTTCGCGGCGCGGGCTGCCATCAGTGCCGCGAGACGGGCTATGAGGGTCGCGTCGGGGTGTTCGAGGTGTTCTCGCTCGACGACGAGATCGGCTACCGGATCACCCAGGGTATAGCGAAACAGGAGCTCCAGAAACTGGCGCTCGAGCACGGCATGATACCGTTCGCACACAGCTGCGTGCACCGCGTCGGCACCGGAGAGACGACGCTCGAGGAGGTGCTCAAGCTCGGCATCGCCTGAAGCCGCGAGCGCGTGCTGCGCACCGCGCACACGCGCGCCGGGCGCAAACGCCTGTAACGTCTCCCGAAAACGGAACGTCTCCGGAGCCATCGCGACACGGCACGCGACCCGTGCCGGGAAGCAGGGCGGACTTCGCGTGGCCTATGCCGCGCGCGGCGGCACAGCGACCGATCGGGGCGGGCGGCTAGGGCAGCCGCCGTGCCATCTCGTTCTCGCCGCGCTCCCAGGTGCCCTTGACGAGCGCGGTGCCGTCCTCGAAGACGAGGTAGCTCTGTCCGCCGTAGTGGGGCAGCGGGCCACCCAGCGCTACCAACCCCTCGGCATCGCCCGCGCTAACGACCAGGGCGATGCGGTCGCCCGCCCGCTCCGTCCACACGGCGGCGCTGCCGCGCCCGGCCAAGCGTGCCGGCACAGGGCCCAGCCCGAGTCGCGGCGACACGCGCGCGACCTCCTCACGGGTGCCGACGAGCAGCACGGGGGTATCGGGGTCGAGCACCGGTAGCTCGTCGCTGCACGACGCAGCGGTGTCCATCAGGCGTTCGGCTAACGCCCGCGCGGCCGCGGCCGCCATGTCATCGCGCGCGGCAATCACGCACGCGCCGTCGCCGCTCAGCGTAACGTCGCGCAGGATCGGCGGCGCCTCGCCCGGCGCCAGGTAGCGAAACACGTCATGATCGGGATCGACGACCACCCCCTCGGCGCGAGCGCTCAACGCAATGGACCCGCTCCATGTGACGTCGCGCATCTCCACCACGTGTCGTTCGGTGCCACTGGGGGTCGCCACGTCGAGAGGCACTCTGAGGCGATACGGCGGCGCCTGCTGCGACAAACTCAGCTGCAGCGCATGGTTGCCGTCATTGCCTTCGACGCGCGCGACGGAGCCGAGGCGCAGACGGGGCGCTCCAGGGCGTTGCAGCCATTGTCCGAAAAACCACTCGAGATCGCGCGCCGATGTGCGCGCGAAAGCGTCGGCGAGCTCCGGCCATCCTGCCAGTCGAAAGCGGTACTGCCTCCACAACCGTTGCAGCGCGGACTCGAACGCATCCCGACCGATTTCCGCGCGCAGCATGTGAAACACGAATGCCACCTTGTTGTAGCCGACGACCTGGGAGGCGTCGTGAGACTTGCTCCGAAAGGCGACGACTGGCACATCGCGGGCGTTCGGCAATGCGTTGAAGTCGCGCAGCCATCCGAGCCGCATACGGCGCGCCGCTGCCGGATCGTCGCGCCCGGCCAGGCCGTGATCGGCCAGGTATGTCGTCAGTCCTTCCGACCAGTTACCGCGCGCGTAGTCCACATAGACGCCGTTGCCCCACCAGTTGTGCAGCACTTCGTGTGCCAGCGATCGACCCCGCATGTACGGTGCCGGCAGCACGCGGCGGCTCACATAGGTCAGATTGGGAAAACCCAGGCCGACGGGCACGGGAGCGGCGATGACGTGAAAATCCGCAAAAGGGTAGGCGCCGATCAGCTCGGCGTAGCGCGAGATATACCGTGACGCCGCGTCCAGGTACGCCGGGGCCAGGTCGATCAGCGGCGGATCGAAGTAGGCGCGAATACGCACACCGCCGCTGGCCCGCTCGCGCATCGCATAACGCCCCGCGAACACGGACGGACCCTCGCCCGGGTGCGTCCCGCGGAACGACGCCGAGAACACATCCCGCGCTTCGCTCTCCTCGAGAAGCTCGCCGGTGGCAANNACCCGCAGGCGATAGCTGATCCACTCCCCGCCGGCGCGCGGCAGCCACCCCGAGCCCGCGGGAAGATACACGCCATCAGTGTCAGCGAACGCACCCCCGGACCACTCGGCCAGCGAAGGCAGGGTGCCGCCGTAGCGCAGCTCGAGCACCACCGGTCCGCTGCCGTCGATATGCACGCGCTGCTGCGGCGCGGTGCCGCTTAGCGCCAGCCGACGGCCGCCGGCGAGCGCACTTGAGATCTCGAGACCCGCCGCGAGACCCAGCTCCAGCTCCCCGCCTTTCTGCAGGTGGACCCGGTCGGTCACCGTGAGTTGCCGTTGGGCCGGCTCGATGTGCAGCTCGAGATCGTGCAGGACGCCGGTCGGCTGCGCCGCTGCCGTCGAGGTCGCCGCAATGAGCAACCACGTAAAGCGCCACGGCGTCGGCGCCGGCATCGCTCCCGTCACTCGATGTCGCCGGCGGCTGGGAACTTGGCCACGATCTCGAGCCGCTGCGGGCCGCGCTCCACGTCCAGCGGCAGCCAGGTGCCCGGCGACTGGCGACGCACCACGGCGACCAGCTCCGAGGCGCTGCCGAGTAAACGTCCCGCCGCCCCGCGGATGACGTCTCCGCTCTCGAGACCGGCCGCCTGGGCGACGCTGCCGGCAAGCACCTCGCGCACGGCGACGCCGTCTTCGCCGTCGTCGATCATGATCCCGAGCTTCGGCGAGGGGCGCTGCGGCTCGGCGACGGGGGCGGTCACAAAGACCATGTCGGCGATGCCAGGCTCGACGACCGGCTCGCAGGGCGAGGCGCGCTCGAAAGTGAGCAGCACAGCCGTGTCGTCGATGCCCAGTGCGCCCAGCTGGTGCGGCACGCCGTAACCGAACTGCAGGTGTCCGCGCCCGATGATGCCGACAACCAGCGAGCCGCCGGAGTCGCTGCGGGCGCGGGCGAGCGCCTCAGCCATCGCCCGGTCCCAGACGAGCTGCGCGTCGACGAAGCGTGCAAAGGCGGCGTCGCCATACAGCTCGGCAACCTGCTCGTCCGTCCATTCATAACCGCCGGCGCTCGCGTCGTCATCATCGCCCGCGTGGCTTGCCGATTTGGACAGCTGGACGGCCGCGAGAAATCGTCGATAGCCGTCGCTCGCCGGCGCCGGATCCGACACGCCCTCGCGTTCCGCTTCCGGGATGGCAGCCCAGCCCGTTCGCGCGACGCGGGAGATCAACGCGCGCTCCACGTTGAGCGCCACCATCGGGATGCGGTGCATGCGGGCAAAATGGAACAGCGGCATGTAGAACCGCGGGTCGAATCCCCACACGTCATTCCACCGGCTCGCCGCGAGGAAGGCCGCTTCGTCCAGCTCGCCGGCGACCCATCGGTCAAGTACGGGCTGTGCGGAACGCGGAAACATCTCGAAGCCGATCACCATTCGGGGCTCACGCCCGTGCAGCGCGGCCAGGGTATGCAGCTGCCAGCGATGGTCTTCGGCGCTGTCATGATGCTCACCGAGCATGATCACCGACCGCCGCGCCAAATCCGCAATCACGGTTCGGGGATCCAGCGGCTGGTTACTGCCCGGATGGAGCCAGCTACCCGCGCGAGCACAGCTCTTCGCCGCACCGGCGTCGACGCCTGGCCGGTCGGCGACCGCATCGCCGTGCTCGTCGGCGGCGCTCGGCATCGCGGCGAGCGCGACGAGCACCAGTGCCGCGCGGCCAGCCGCTCGAGCGGCTGGCGCGCGACGCAGCGCAAATCCGATCCGGCCAATCACGTGAGCGTCACCCCTTCCACCTCGAGAACACGTTCGAGCGCGAGCTCCATGAGCTCGCGCGCCCGGGCCGTCGTGGCGTGCAGGTAGCGGTGCAGCGCCGCGTCGCGTGTGTTGCGGCTTTCACACTCGCCGCTGTACGCCTCGAAAGCGGCGAGCCCGGTGATGAGCCGGACCAGGTGAGTCGGGCACTCGCACTGCACACCGGTCGACACCGCCGCCGCGCGCTCGAGCTCCGCGTCGGTGAAATACCGGCGTGGCAACATCTCGCCGAGCTCGGCGCTTGGCCCCACGATTGGCCCAGTGGTCAATCCCAGAGCGCGGCAGCGGTCGCGCAACCCGTACAGATCGAGCGGTCCGCGGATCGGCGTCACCAGTCCGGACTGAAGCCGACGCACCGCCGCCGATGAGCCGAATCGGTACACCACGAATGCGTGGCGCGCTTCCACGGCGCCAAGCAGATCTGTGACGTGCTGGGCCGTATCCGGTTGCACGGTGGGACGATCGACGACCAACAGATCGGCTCGCAGGGAGCGTGCCTCGCGGAGCAGCTCGGCCGCGCTGTCGAAAACCGCGCGCACGTCGAACTCGGGAAAGGCATCGGCGACTGCCGTGAGCTCTGCCGCCAGGTGCCGGCCGACCACGACCAGCTCCAGAACATCACCTCCGCCACCCGTCGAACGGCCTGACCGCGCTGCTCCGAGGTGGGCCAATCGCGCCTCGAGCTGATCCAGGCTCAGCGGGGCGAGCGTGCCGATGGCGTCGCCGGCGTCGACGAGTCGCTTCAACAGCGTCAACTTGGCGACGTCGGCTTCCGAGTAAAGCCGATTCCCGCCTTCGCTGCGCGTCGGCGCAACGACGTGGTAACGGCGCTCCCACATCCGNNAGTGCGGCTCCACGCTGGGTTGCTGCGGTGCCATGAGCGAATCCTCGAAGGAAGGTTGTCGAAATTTTAGATCGACAGGGAGTATACATCGCGATGCTACCGGCGGCTTTACCAACAGCGCGAGCTGGCGCGAGCCGCCGGGGCCAGCGGCTGGCAGATGTAATTATCGGAAGTTGTCTAATAATTGATGAAATCTTATATTGACAATTAATGTTTCATTGCTGCATCATTCACTCATTGCAGGCTTTTGGCTGCAGCAACATTTAGACATCCGCAAACTTGGAGAACGGTTATGACATCGATTCGCATCACCCTCACTTCTCTCGTACTCAGCGTCGCCCTTCTGGGTTCGAGCAGTCACGCTCGCGAGAGCGACATCGTCGACACCGCCGTCGGTGCCGGCGGCTTTGAAACGCTGGTCGCCGCCGTCCAGGCCGCCGGCCTCGTCGACGCCCTCAAGGGCGACGGTCCCTTCACCGTCTTCGCCCCCACCGACGAGGCCTTCGCCAAGCTCCCGGCCGGCACGGTGGAAGACCTGCTGAAGCCGGAGAACAAGGATCAGCTGGTTGCCGTGCTGACCTACCACGTCGTACCCGGCAAGGTCATGTCTGGGGCGGTCGTCGGCACCCAGCAGGCCGTAACGACGTTGCAGGGCGGCAAGCTGGCTATCAACGGTCTATCGGGCGTACGCGTCAATGACGCGCGGGTGGTGACGCCGAATGTCGCCGCCAGCAATGGCGTGATTCACGTTATCGACCGCGTGCTGCTGCCCCGCTGACCTCTCACTCGGGCCGGCGCCCGCGGGCGCCGGCCCACGCCCGAGCCTTCCCTCGCCCCATCGTCGACGCTGCCGCCCACGTCTCGTTATTGATCCATGTCAAGCGACGGTGGCGCGCTCTGACCCAATAATGCTGTCGTTAAATGAAGGCGTGCACCGTATGGGGCGCCTCTCCCAACGACGACAAGGGCAGCTCGACCATGCTCGATCTCAACCCCGACATAGTCTGCTTTCTGATTGTGAAGGCGCATGAGTTCCACGCCAAGGAGGGGGTCGTCATCCCGGAAGAGCCCTACAGTCCGGCAGATGATTGGGGCCTGCAGGTGCTGGCCGACCACCGGGACGACGCCACCTACGCCGAAATGAAAGCCACGATCGACGACCTCGAGCCCGACCAGC
>JABAHR010000439.1_pt9 | contig 14326 bp, 10 predicted proteins | sample 7062101 | NCBI WGS metagenome assembly JABAHR01 (sample SAMN14534553, study PRJNA622989) | marine sediment metagenome | biome: marine biome [ENVO:00000428]; feature: marine pelagic biome [ENVO:01000023]; material: deep marine sediment [ENVO:00002113] | place: India: Gulf of Kutch | collected... | reverse complement strand
TACAACCCGCTGATCCCGGACGGCAGCAACTGGAAGGCCACCTTCATGATCGAGGAACCGGACGTGGATCGGCGGCGCGAACTGCTGGCCGGGCTGATCGGCGTCGAGCACCGCGTCTGGGTACGCGTCGACGGCCACGATCCGGTGTATGCCATCGCCGACGAGGACCTGGACCGCGATACCGCCGACAAGACCTCGTCGGTCCATTTCATGCGCTTCGAGCTGGACGAGCCGATGATCGCCGACCTCAGGCAGGGCGCCTCGCTGGCCATCGGTGTCGATCACGCCAATTATTCCCACCAGCTGGAGCCGGTCGCCGAGCCGGTGCGCGCCGCCCTGCTCGCGGACCTGGACTGATCCCGCGCTGGTCGCGGGGTGAATCCTGCGCTGCGCCGGTGACCGTGTCTCCCGGTCCTGCGATTGGCTATGCCGGCATTTTTCTTTACACTGCGCAACTCATGACACCGCTGTTATCGCCCGTCCTGCGCCTGTTCAGAATCCTGACACCCTGCCTGCTGATTGCACTCCCGTCTGCTGCCGTGGCGGAAATCCTGCCGGAAGACGGGCCGGTAGACTATGGGCCGAAGTCCTATCCCTCGGACGAGAAGTGGCAGGAACTGGATGCCGAGTTGCCGGCCTGGCCGGAATCTGAAGACCGGCTGATCGAAATGGATGTGGACGGCCCCTACCGCGTCTATATCGATCCGCGCTCGCTGCAGACAGGCAAGGACCGTGTGGTACGGTTTACTTCCGTGCTGGTATCGCCGAGCGGTGTCCGCAACATAACCTACGAGGGCCTGCATTGCGGCGAAAGAGCCTACCGCCGTTTTGCCTATGGCGCGCAGGGAAGCTGGCACGGGCTGCCCGGATCGGCCTGGCAACCCGTCACCCGCGGCGGGATCAGCGGCTACCGGTCGGTGCTCTACTACCGCTACATGTGCAACCCTGCCGAGCCGCACAAGGATGCAGAAGACATCGTGCGCCAGCTGCGTTCGGCGCAGCCGGCCTTTATCGTTGATTGATCGATCCGTGTATTTCGAACGAGGTAAGCCGGAGACATGAGTGCCGCCTACGACGCATCCGCCATCGAGGTCCTGAGCGGACTTGAACCGGTGCGCAAGCGCCCGGGCATGTACACCGACACCGCGCGCCCCAACCACCTCGCCCAGGAGGTGATCGATAACAGCATCGACGAGGCCATCGCGGGTCATGCAAGGCGCGTTGCCGTCACCCTGTTCAAGGATGGCTCGCTGCAGGTCAGCGACGACGGTCGCGGCATGCCGGTGGACAAGCATCCGAACGAGGGGATTCCCGGTGTCGAGGTCATCCTTACGCGGCTGCATTCGGGTGGCAAGTTTTCCTCGAAGAACTACCGCTTCTCCGGCGGCCTGCACGGTGTCGGCGTGTCCGTGGTCAATGCGCTGTCGAAGCACCTGGAGGTCTGGGTCAAGCGGGATGGCAAGGAATACAACATGGCGTTTGCCGGTGGCGAACCGGTCTCGCCGCTGGAGGTGGTGGGCAAGGTCGGCAAGAAGAACACCGGCACCACGCTGCGCTTCTGGCCGGATGCGAAATATTTCGATTCGGTGAAGTTCTCCCGGCCGCGGCTGGAGCACGTGCTGCGGGCAAAGGCCGTGCTGTGTCCGGGTCTGCATGTCAGCCTGTACGACGAGGCATCGGACGAACAGCTGGAGTGGTGCTACCGGGACGGGCTGCAGGACTACCTGGCCAGTGCACTGGGCGGGGCGGAGACGCTGCCGGAGGCCGCCTTTACCGGCAGGATGGAAGGCAACCACGAGGCCGCCGAGTGGGCACTGGTGTGGCTGCCGAAGGGCGGCGAGGGCGTGGCCGAGAGCTATGTCAACCTGATCCCGACCATCCAGGGCGGAACCCATGTCAACGGGCTGCGCACCGGTCTGACCGAGGCCGTGCGTGAATTCTGCGTGTTCCGCAACCTGCTGCCGCGCGGCGTGAAGCTCAGCCCGGAGGATGTCTGGGACAACTGCAGCTATATCCTGTCGGTCAAGCTGGCCGATCCGCAGTTCAGCGGCCAGACCAAGGAGCGCCTGTCATCGCGCGAGTGCGCGGCATTCGTTTCCGGCGTGGTGCGCGATGCCTTCGGCCTGTGGCTCAACCAGCACACCGAGGCGGGCGAGCGCATTGCCTGGCTGGCGATCGAGAATGCCCAGTCACGCCTGCGCGCCGGCAGGAAGGTGGTGCGCAAGAAGGTCACCAGCGGGCCGGCCCTGCCGGGCAAGCTGGCCGACTGCACCTCGACGGACCGCGAGCGTACCGAGCTGTTCCTGGTCGAGGGCGACTCGGCCGGTGGTTCGGCCAAGCAGGCGCGCGACCGCACCTACCAGGCCATCATGCCGTTGCGCGGCAAGATCCTGAATACCTGGGAGGTGGATCCTGCCGAGGTGCTGGCCTCGCAGGAGGTGCATGACATCTCCGTTGCCATCGGTGTCGAGCCGGGCATGAACAGGCTGGACAAGCTGCGCTATCACAAGGTCTGCATCCTTGCCGATGCGGACTCCGACGGCGCCCATATCGCCACGCTGCTGTGCGCACTGTTCCTGCGCCACTTCCGCGCCCTGGTCGAGGCCGGGCATGTCTACGTGGCGATGCCGCCGCTGTACCGCATCGATGTCGGCAAGGAGGTCTACTACGCACTGGATGATGCCGAGAAGCAGGGTGTGCTCGACCGCATCGCGGCGGAAAAGATCAGGGGCAAGGTGACGGTGCAGCGCTTCAAGGGGCTGGGCGAGATGAACCCGATCCAGCTGCGCGAGACGACGATCGCACCGGAAACACGCCGGCTGGTGCAGCTCACCGTCGAGGCGAGTGACGATACGCATGCCGTCATGGACATGCTGCTGGCCCGCAAGCGGGCGGCGGACCGCCGTAACTGGCTGGAGACGCGGGGAGACATGGCCACGACGTAGATGCCGGGTCTATTGTCATTGCGAGTCATGAAGTGACGAAGCAATCTCCATACGGCAGTACATGAACGGAAAGATTGCTTCGCTGCGCTCGCAATGACGGGGCGTCCGGTGTCATAGGGCTTTACACGAGCGAATTTTTTCGCCTTGAATTGCAGTTGCCCGTACTTTATTTGTCCGCACGGGATAAACACACAGGTCAGTCAATATGGAAACACTGGAACTCGACTACGAAGGCATCGAGCAGCTGCCGCTCAAGACCTTTACCGAGAAGGCCTACCTGGACTATTCCATGTATGTCATTCTCGATCGCGCGCTGCCGCATATCGGCGATGGTCTGAAACCGGTACAGCGACGCATCGTTTATGCCATGTCCGAGCTGGGTCTCGCCGCGAGTGCCAAGCACAAGAAGTCGGCGCGCACGGTCGGTGACGTGCTCGGCAAGTTTCACCCGCACGGTGACTCGGCCTGTTACGAGGCGATGGTCCACCTGGCGCAGCCGTTTACCAGCCGCTATCCGTTGATCGACGGGCAGGGCAACTGGGGTTCTCCGGACGACCCGAAATCCTTTGCAGCCATGCGCTATACCGAGGCGCGCCTCGCCCCGTACGCGGAAGTGCTGCTGGCCGAGCTGGGGCAGGGTACGGTTGACTGGGAGCCCAATTTCGACGGAACGCTGGAAGAGCCTGCGTTGCTGCCGGCGCGCCTGCCCAATGTGTTGCTGAACGGTGCCACCGGTATCGCCGTGGGCATGGCGACGGATATACCTCCGCACAACCTGCGCGAGGTTGCCGAGGCCGCCATCCTGTTGCTGGACAAGCCGAAAAGCACGCTGGGAGACCTGTGCAGGATAATACAGGGGCCGGATTATCCGACCGGTGCGGAAATCATTACGCCGCGCGAGGAACTGCTCGAGGCCTACCGGACCGGTTACGGCAGTGTGCGCATGCGCGCCTGCTACGAAGTCGAGAACGGCGAGATCATCATCACCGCGCTGCCTTACCAGACTTCCGGCGGCAAGGTGCTGGAGCAGATCGCCGCGCAGATGACGGCGAAGAAGCTGCCCATGGTCGAGGACCTGCGCGACGAGTCCGATCACGAGAACCCGACCCGGCTGGTCATCGTGCCGCGCTCGAACCGGGTCGACGTGGATGCCCTCATGTCGCACCTGTTTTCCAGCACCGGCCTGGAACGCACGGCACGCATCAACCTCAACATGATCGGGCTGGACGGTCGTCCGCAGGTCAGGGACCTGCCGGAAATCCTCAGGCAATGGCTCGAGTACAGGAAGGCTACCGTCAGGCGCCGGCTGGAGTACCGGCTTGACAAGGTCACTACCCGCCTGCACCTGCTGGATGGCCTGCTGGTCGCATTCCTCAACCTGGACGAGGTCATCCACATCATCCGCACCGAGGACAAGCCGAAGGCGGTGCTGATGAAGCGTTTCAAGCTGACCGAGGAACAGGTCAACTACATCCTCGATACCCGGCTGCGTCAACTGGCGCGCCTCGAGGAGATGAAGATCAAGGCGGAGCAGAAAGAACTCACGGAAGAGCGTAACGAACTGCAGGCCATCCTGGAGTCGTCCAGGCGCCTGAAGACGCTCATCAAGAAGGAACTGCGCGCCGATGCAGAGAAGTTCGGGGACGACCGGCGCTCGCGGCTGGTGGAGCGCGAGGCTGCGCAGGCGCTGGATGAAACCGCGCTCATCCCCAGCGAGGCGGTCACGGTCGTGTTGTCAACGAACGGCTGGGTGCGCGTGGCCAAGGGGCATGATATCGACCCGGCTGCAATGAACTACAAGGCCGGTGACGGCTTTCTCATGGCGGCGCGCGGTCGCAGCAACGAGCAGGCGGTGTTCATCGATTCGTTCGGTAAGACCTATACGCTGCCGGTGCATACCCTGCCCGGTGCACGCGGACAGGGCGAGCCGCTCAGCGGCCGGCTCAAGCCGGCGGACGGCGCGCGCTTCTGCGGCGTGATGATGGGCGAGCCCGGGCAGTTGTTCCTGCTCGCCAGTGATGCGGGTTACGGCTTCGTGGTGAGACTGGAAGACACCATGACGCGCAACAAGGCCGGCAAGGCGACCCTGTCGGTACCGAAAGGGGCGGGCGTGCTGCCGCCGGTAGCGGTGCGCAGCCTGCAGGACGACTGGATTGCAGCGGCCACCACGGAGGGTTACATGCTGGTGATCCCGCTTTCCGAGGTGCCGCAGCTGCCGCGCGGCAAGGGTAACAAGATCATCAATGTCCCGTCCGCGAAACTGAAGAGCCGCGAGGAATACGTGGCGGCAATCGAGTGTGTGCAGGACGGCGAGAAGCTGACCGTGTACGCCGGAAAGAAACACAAGACCATGAGCGGTGACGAGGTCGACGAGTACGTGGGCGAGCGCGGCCGGCGCGGGCGCAAGCTGGCGCGCGGCTACCAGAAGGTCGACCGGCTCGAGGTGGTGCGGAAATAAGGTCTTGCGCCAGGCAAAAACCGGGATCTGACCCCGGTTTATGTTCAGCCCAGGTCGTCCTCGGCAAATTTCCGCTGGATACGCTCCACCTCGTCCATGTTGTCGACGAGTGCGTTGACACAATCCTGGTCGAGGGTCTCGCCGGCAAGCCGTTGCAGGGTCTCGATAGCCTGCTCATTGCTCCATGCCTCCTTGTAGGGGCGCTTGCTGGTCAGGGCGTCGAACACGTCGGCCACGGCTACGATGCGCGCTTCCAGCGGGATGGTGTCTCCCGTGATGCCCCTGGGGTAGCCGCTGCCATTGACCGCCTCATGGTGGTACTCGGCGATATTGCGCAGCACGTCGATATATTCGAAGTTTTCCAGTCCGAAGTTGCTGACCAGGTCATCGATGATTTCCCGTCCCTTGGTAGCGTGGGTTTTCATGACGGCCTTTTCCATTTCGTTGAGTGCGCCGGGCTTGAGCAGGATCCTGTCCGGGATGCCGATCTTGCCGATATCGTGCAGCGGAGAGAACATGAAAACATGCTCGATATAACTGTCATCCAGTGAATGCCTGTCGGCCAGTGCGCTGGCGATGAGGCGGCTGTAGCGCGACATGCGATCGATATGGCTGCCGGTTTCGGGATCCCGGGTATGGGTAATGTGACCGGTGGTCTTTACCGCGGCGGTCAGCGTGTGGATGGAGCTTATTTCATTGATCACCATCAGCGCGATCATGTGGCCATAAACGTCGATCTGGCGCAATACACTCTCGGTGAACACGTTTTTCTGGTACGAGTTGAAGAAGATGAATCCGGTAAAACTGCCGTCATTGAACATGGGGAGCGTATAGCTGGCCGTGTACCCCTGGCGGCCGATGCGCCTGGTGTGTTCATGGGAACTGTTTTCGAAGGTCAGCGGGTTGTTGATGACGCGCGGCAGGCTCTTGTCGAGCATTTCCTTCAGTGACGGTGCCTCGTCCAGCAGCGCCTCGTAGTGTCCCAGCGGATCATCACCGCCGCTGCTGTGCAAAAACGTTCTCAGGCTTGTTGTCTCGGGGTCGTAGATGGCAATGGCAATGCGGGCAATGAACGGATACAGCTCGCTCAGCGACCTGTGCGCGGCAACCAGTTTTTCCTGCAGCGGAATATGCCTGTTCAGTTCTTCCAGCGCATCGTGATGTTCCTGCATAATCGCTCCCCTAGTTGCCTGTATGTATCGTTTCCCGCTGCGCCTTGTGCAAGCGGCTGTTACTGCCTGTCTACTTGCTTCCCTTTGCCGCATATCCCAGCAAGGGGATGACGCCCTGTTTTCCGGCATCCAGTGTATGCGGCTCGGTCGGCATGCTGGAAAGCCCGGTTTCAATGGGGACGGGGCGCGCGATGGCATAACCCTGTGCGTAGTCCACGCCGATGTTGCGCACCGCATTCAGGATATCCTCGTCCTCGACGAACTCGGCAATGGTCTTGATGTTCATGGTATGCCCGATCTGGTTGATTGCCCTGACCATTTCATGGTCGATATGGTCGCAAACCATGTTCCTTATAAAACTGCCATCCAGCTTGAGGTAGTCGACCGCCAGGTTCTTGAGGTAGCTGAACGAACTGAGTCCGACACCGAAGTCGTCGAGGGCGAATCGGCATCCCATGTCACGCAGCAGCGCGATCATCTTGGTTGCGTTGTTGAGGCTCGCGATAACGGCGGTTTCGGTGATCTCGAAGCAGAGGATCTCGGGGGGCACGCGGGTGTTCTGGATCTCGCTGACCAGGAAATCCATGAAGCGCTTGTCCGAAAGCGACTGGCCTGACAGGTTGATGCAGCACGCATCCATCGGCGGCGCCTCACTCGCATCACGGTTAACCAGTGCGGCAAACGTATTTTCGACCACCCAGCGGTCGATTGCCGGCATGAGGTTGTAGCGCTCGGCGGAGGGTATAAAGGCACCCGGTCCGACAGTATTGTCGCTGTCAAGCATGCGCAGCAGCACTTCGCCGTGCATGGTGTAGGGTTCATCCGCATCACGATTGAGCTTGGCGATGGGCTGGAAATACAGCTGGAACATGCCGTCCTCGAGAACATCGTGGATGCGCTGGACCCATTGCATCTGTCCATGGCGCTCAGCCAGAGCGACGTCGTTTTCCTCATACATGTGGACCCTGTTGCGGCCTTCATCCTTGGCAACATAACAGGCCGAGTCGGCTGCACTCAGGATATTGCTGACAGAGCCGCTCTCCGACCCGATCATGACCAGCCCGATGCTTACTCCCACCCGGAATGTCTTCTTGTCCCAGTTGAAGCGGAAATTCTCTACAATCTGCCTGAAATTCTCGGCCAGCTCGTATGCCTTTCTCTGCGAGCATCCGGGCAGCAACAGGCCGAATTCATCCCCGCCCAGGCGGGCCAGCGTGTCCGATTTTCTCAGTTCCAGGCGCAGCTTCGTGGTGAGCTGCATCAAAAGCTCGTCACCGGCTGCATGACCACAGGTATCGTTGACGATCTTGAAGTTATCGAGATCCAGGTAGCACAGGGCATATTCCATATCCCTCTGCATTGCATTTTCGAGCGCCTGGCCGACACGCCGCTCGAACTCGCGCCGGTTGATCAGGCCGGTAAGCAGGTCATGCGTGGCCTGGTAGGTCATCTGGGCCAGGCTGCGCAGCTCGGAAACATCGTGGAAAACGAGTACCACGCCGATGATCTCGTCACTGGAGTCCCGGATCGGGGAGGCGAGCACCTCGACTGACAGACGCTGGTTCAGGTAGCGGTGGATGAGCAGCAGGTAACCCGGCAGCATGATGCTCTTGCCTTCCTTGAGGCTCATGGATACCGCATCCGGAGGCGTCTTGAGCGTCTTCTCATCGACGATGTTGAACACGGATTTCAGGGGCTGGTCGAATGCCTCGCCGAGGCTCCATCCGGTCCTGTGCTCTGCAATCCGGTTCATGTAGATGATATTGCCTTCAACGTCGGTAGTGATTACGCCATCACCGATCGAGCCCAGTGTCACCTCCATGCGTTCCTTTTCCTGGAACAGTTCGTTCTCGGCCAGTTTCTGTGCCGTGATGTTGCGGATCGTGCCTTCCACGCCGACTATTTCGCCCCTGTCATTGTATTTGTAGTGGGAATTCTCGGAGACCCACATGGTTTTGCCCGCGATATTCTCCATGCGGACTTCGTGGTTGTGAACATGCCCGTGGTTCATGCTCAGCAAGTGCATGAGCTCGTCGTATGATGATTCATCCGAATAGAATTCGCGGATGTTCCGGTTTCTGATTTCGCTGCTGTTCAACCCCAGCAGTTGCTGTACCGATGGTGTTGTCCAGGTTATCACCCCGTCCATATCGGTCTGGTAGATGGTGTCCTGCATGCCGTTCAGGATCGAGGACAGCTGCTTCTCCGAGGCTGCAATCCGTGATTCCGCCCTGCGCCGTTTCCGGATTTCCTGCTGCATGCGGGCATTGATTTTCTCGACGTTGCTCTTTGCCTCTTTCGTCCTGTCGTGCTCGACCACGAGTTTGCGGATCAGGTCCGCGTTATAGCTACTCAATTTCATTGACCTGGACAACACGTCGCGCATGCCGCGTGAAGACCTGATCATGACGATGGCAACCGCGATCATTGCAGTCGCAGACAGCGCGTAGACATGGTTGTTGCTCGACAGCATCCAGATCGTGCTGGGAAGAAAGGCGGGCAGGATGAATACAGTTGCGGTCAGGGGGGATGTGCCTGCCGAGGCAAAGGTGGTCAAGGCGACGCACGACAGCAAAAACAGCGTGATGAGATTATGCGTATCGCTTCCGTATATGTATGCAATGATGCCGAAACAGCCCCACAGCATTCCCGTCATGAGGTAGGCGATCGAATAGTTAGAATCCCAGCTGTCGTTGCCGCTCTCGGTAGTTGTTATCCCGCTCTTCTGGATAGCCAGGGAACGCAACGCAATACTTGTCACGATCCCGAAGCTCCAGAACAGCAGCCACCAGACGGGGAGAGTGTTCCAGAACAGGGCGCAGCCCAGTCCTGACACCAGGATGCTGACCAGCAGTTCCGAGTGTAAATTCCTGTTCAGCAGCTGCAGCTGCTCCCTCTGGAACTGCCAGCGGCTGATACTGTTGTCTGCCGCGGGCTCGACAGATCTTTCGACCTGTATGGATTCGCCGGTCTTGTCTGTCATGCCGCTTACCGGCCCTGACGGCAGGAACCCGGGTACCCCGGCCCTGTAGTTCGTGAGGCAACTTTGAACATGCAGTAAATCCCCTGCTTCCCGGTACCCTGGGTGCGCGCGACCCGGGTCGGAAAATCCGGGGTGGTATCGTTTCCGGTGACTTGCATCGTCATGCCGCGTTGCCGCCAAGCGGGCTATTTTTGCTGCTTGCGCTTGAGGTCCTCGAGTCGCGCCAGCACCTTGTTGGCACGCTCGATACGTTCACGGATATCCTGGTTGTCGGGGTCCAGTGACAGCGCCTCGGTCCAGACCTTGAGTGCAGGCAGGATTTTTTCGGCACGGTAGAGAGAGTCGCCTTCCGCCAGCAGGGTGTCTACGCGTGAACTGACCACCTGGTCGACATTGTCCTGGACCTCGACCACCTTGCTGTCCTTGCTGGCGGAGGGGGGCATCTCGGCGAGGGCTGCGCGTGCATCCTGCAGCTTGTTTTCTTCAAGGGCCTGCTGCGTCCTGGCCAGTAACTGTTCGGTTTTCTTCTTCTCCTCGCGTGACTGCTCGCGCTGTATGGTTGCCTTCTTCCTGCTGGCCTCCTGCTGCATGTTCTTCCGGTTCGCCTGCTCGGCGACGTCGACTTCCGCCAGCAGTTCGCTGGCCGTTGTCGACTCGTCCAGTTTGAGTGACAGGTCCAGGCACTGTCGCGCTGCGTCCAGGTTGTCATCCTGCAGTGCAAAGCGGGCATGATCGACCAGCTGGCTGGCTATCAGGACGGCCTCGTCCTCGTTGCGGGAATTTTCCCGGCGCTGCATGAAGCCGGGTGGCTGCAGGTTGACCTGCTGCTGGAAGAGCTGGCGCTGCTCGAGCAGGTAGACTCCGCGGGCCAGGATCTTCTCGCGCTCGTTCACCCTGAGNNCTCTTCCTCGAGTTCATGACGCAGTGCGCGCAACAGTACGCTGTTCGGCACTCTCAGCAGTGCGTCAGTCAGCAACTGCACGGCACCGTGCAGGTCATTGGCAGTCTCCAGGCTGCGCGCCTCTTCGTAGGTAGAACTCTCGTAGGCCGCTTCCATCGTGGTAATGGTCGATTGCACCTCGGGTGTATCGATGTGCGGATAGCGCCCCGTCAGCATGCGCGCACGGGCATACTCGTTGTTTTCCAGCAGCTGCCCCAGGTCCTCGGGTGTATCCTGGCCGAGCCGGATATTGCTCACCTGCGGGCAGCCGGACAGCAGCGGCAGCAGGAGCAGCAGCAGGAACAGGAAATTTCTGTTTATCCTATGCTTCACAGGCCTCTTCCAATTCCTCCTGGACGATCGTGTTGAACTGTTCATCCAGTATTTCCTGGTAATCCGTGGTCAGCTGCTCGACCCGGTAGGTGCTGACCGGCTGGCTGATGCCGCGCAGACGGATCGACTGGTATTCACCGGCCAGCACGCGCCACCTGATATCGTTGGCCATGTACATTTCCCTGGAGATCACGATCTCACTGGCATTGGAGATACTGCACAGGCGCGAGGCCAGGTTGACGGTATCTCCGACCACGGTGTATTCCATGCGGCTGCTCGATCCCATGTTGCCTGCCAGCATGTTGCCGGTGTTGATCCCGATCCGGAAATAGATCGGGAACAGTCCCTGCTCCTCGCGCATGCTGTTCTCATGTTCGATCAGGCGATGGATTAGCAGGGCACAGGTAATGGCATGGAAGGCATGATCCTTGTCCTGTTCCGGGGCGCCGAATACCAGCATGACACCGTCACCGAGATACTTGTCCACGATACCCTGGTTGATCTCGCAGGCCTTCGTTACCAGGGTGAAGTAGCGGTTCAGCATGCTGACCAGGTCTTCCGGACGCAGTTCCTCGGAGATGCGTGTGAAGCCCTTGATGTCGGCGAACACAACACTGCCCTGGATGCGTTTTCCGCTCAGCACGACACTGTCAAGATTGGACAGGATCTCGCGTGCAACACCGGGTGAGACATACCTGGACAGCGCATTCTTTACCTGTGATTTCTCCAGCATGCCCTCGGCCATATCATTGAAGGCCTCCATCAGCAGCCCGAGTTCGTCCTTGCGTTTCTCGGTGAAGCGGTAACTGTAGTCGCCACTGCCAATGGCACGGCTGGCGGTCACCAGCCGGTCAATCGGCTGCGTGATACGCCGGCCCATCAGGAAGGCAACACCTATGCCCAGCAGGATTACCAGGATGGTTGCACCGACGATGGCCTGCATGCCCTGGCGCGCCAGGGCCGTCAGTTCCGACAGGCTGAACGTCACCAGCGCATAGCCGGCGATCACTCCCTGGAAGTGGATGGGCTGTACAAACGAGATCACCGAGTGATGCAGGTTTCCGTTCAGCTGCTGCCAGGTCCAGGTGTAGGCATCGCTCTCACCCGAGACAATGCTGTCGATGGTCTTGCGGGTCAGCGGGTTCTTTTCCTCGAACAGAACACCGGCACGCGACATCGTGCCGCCTTCCAGCGATATGATGGCGGTACCCAGTACGCTGTTGCTGTGGGCAAAGCTCTCCGAAATGGTCTCCAGGGCGAGCTTGTCGTCGGCAAGCAGTGGCTCACGCGCAGCCTTGGCCATCAGGCGCGCCAGCGTGATGCCCTGTTCGCGGACCTGCTCCTGGAGCTGGTTCGACTGCTGCTGTATGAGCAGGGTGCCCAGCAACACCATGCAGCTGACCACCAGCACGGTTATGATGAATGAGAGTTTGTATCCAAGCGGTGCGCTCTGCAGCCTGTCCAGCACCCGCTCCCACAGCCTGACGGAAGCAGCGGCCAGTCTCCGGGCGCTGTTCCGGTAGCGCCGCAGCACCGTGAACAGCGGATTCCCGGCATGGTTATCTCCCCGGCTCTTGCCAGGCACGCCGTGATTGTTGTCACCCGGCATGTGTGTCAGCGTGCTCATGCGGCCAGCTTCCATGCAGTGTGCTTCGCCGGGCCCGGCTTGTCCGTGTACAATGCACGCCTTGTGACAGACCCGCAGGAAGACCCATGAGCCTGATCATCCCGTTCGCCGGACTGCGTCCGGTAACAGGGCGTGCTGCCGACGTTGTCGCGCCACCCTATGATGTTCTCAACAGCGCCGAGGCGCGCGTGCGTGCCCGCAACAGGCCGTGGAGCTTCTTGCACGTCTCGAAGGCCGAGATCGACCTGCCCGAGTCCACCGATCCGTACGACCGCGCGGTGTATGCCAGGGCCGCGTCCAACCTGCGGCGCATGCTCGACGAGGGCATCCTGGTGCGCGACAGTGAACCCTGTTACTACGTTTACCGCCTGGTGATGGGAGACCACAGCCAGACCGGCCTGGTGGCGGCAGCCTCGGTGGCCGCCTATGACAGCAACCGGATTCGCAGGCATGAATTCACCCGCCCGGACAAGGAAGACGACCGGGTGCGCCAGATCGAGGCGCTCAATGCCCAGACCGGTCCGGTGCTGCTGGCCTATAGCTCCGATCCGGAGGTCGACCGGCTGCTTGCCGGGGTGACCCGCGAACCGCCCGAGGTGGACCTGGTCGCCGATGACGGCATAGGTCATGCACTCTGGGTGGTGCGGGACCCGGACCTGGTCGGGCGCATCAGCCAGGCATTCGATGCCATGCCGGCACTGTACATTGCCGATGGCCATCACCGTTCCGCTGCGGCCTCGCGGGTGGCGGCTGCCCGCCGCGATTCCGGGGCTGCAGGGTATTTCCTGACCGTGATTTTCCCGCACAACCAGATGCAGATACTCGACTACAACCGCGTGGTCAGGGACCTGGCAGGCATGACGGCAGAGACGTTCCTCGCCCGCGTAGCGGAACGTTTCAGCATCAGGCCGGCGCACGCGGCGGTGCGCCCGGACGGGCCGGGCGTGTTCGGTATGTACCTGTCCGGCCAGTGGTACCGGCTCGCCGTTCATCCGGAAACCATCCCGGAAGACCCGGTAGGACGGCTCGACGTGAGCCTGCTGGCGGACCGGTTGCTGGAGCCGTTGCTCGGCATCAGCGATCCGCGCCGCGATAGCCGCATTGACTTCGTGGGCGGCATCCGCGGCCTGCAGGAACTGGAGCGGCGCGTGGACAGCGGCGAAATGGCGGTTGCCTTTTCGATGTATCCCACGCGCATGGAAGACCTGATGGCGGTGGCCGATGCCGGCGAGGTCATGCCGCCCAAGTCGACCTGGTTCGAGCCCAAGCTGGCCGACGGGCTGGTCTCCCTGGTGCTTGACTGACCGGGGGCTGACGCGGCTGCAAGCCGTGAGGGCCGTTAACGGTACTGCCTGCATCTAGGCGATCTCGCTCTCGAATACATAATCCAGTGTCTTGGCCGGTTCCTGGATGAAATTGCCCTGGATACCGTCGACACCGATCTGCCACAGCATGGCCAGGCAGCCGGCCTCGGCAACGAACTCCGCAATGCAGGGTTTGCTGATTTCCCTGGCCGTTTCCGCGATCGCCCTGACGCGGTCATGCGACTGCTTGTCCTCGGTCATGCTCGAGATCAGGCTGCCGTCTATCTTGAGGATGTCCGGCTGTACATGCTGCAGTATCTGCGGCTGGTCCTCGCAGCCGTAGTGTTCCAGTGCGACCCTGCAGTGCAGGCTCTGTATGGCCTGCACGAAATTCATCGTGTTCTTCAGATCTGCAACAGCGGCACGCTCCGCTATCTCGAAAACGACGCCATCACCCACCAGTTTGTTTTCACGCAGCCTGGTACTGATCCACTCGGGCAGTTCGGGATCGGCGATCGAGGCGCCGGTCAGCTTGATGAAAAATGACACCGGCTTTTCCGAGCG
>JABAHR010009655.1_pt3 | contig 14337 bp, 28 predicted proteins | sample 7062101 | NCBI WGS metagenome assembly JABAHR01 (sample SAMN14534553, study PRJNA622989) | marine sediment metagenome | biome: marine biome [ENVO:00000428]; feature: marine pelagic biome [ENVO:01000023]; material: deep marine sediment [ENVO:00002113] | place: India: Gulf of Kutch | collected... | reverse complement strand
AGGAAACGGTCTATCAGCGCCTTTTGGGGTATCAGGAGCTGGTAGACGAGTTCCACTTCCACTTCGACCACCCACGACCTCAGAACCCGACGCTTGCGGAGGCGCGAACCGAGCTTCGAATCGCACTGATCCGGGAGGAGCTGGAAGAGTTCGCCGAGGCTGCTCGGGGTGGAGACCTCGTCGGCGTGGCAGACGCATTGGGGGATCTCCTCTACGTCGTCTTCGGCGCAGCCGTCGAGTACGGAACCGACATGTGGCCCGTGTTCACCGAGATTCACCGGTCGAACATGGACAAGCTCCACTCGGACGGCACCCACCGGAAGCGGGAAGACGGCAAGACCCTGAAACCCGACGGCTGGACCCCTCCCAACATCCGCGGCGAGCTGGAGAAGCAAGGCTGGGCGGCTGATACTGAACGGACCGTCAGTGTCCGTGTGGGGAAGGAGAGTAGCGCGCTCAATCCGTTCACAGCGAGCGAGGAAGAGCGGGCGGCCGAACGGCGGGCCCTCATCCAAGGAGAGCTGGCTCTGAACGAACAGCAGCTGACCGAGCTTCTCCAACTGCCGACCTCCGACCTTTCGAACTTGGAACGACTCGCCGAGGATCGAGCAGAGACCCGACGCCTGCGGGAAGGCTTCGACGTTCCGGTTCCGAAGACTCCGCCAGATGTGCTGGCCGAGATTCAGCACGAGTTCGTACGGGCCGGACGCCTGTGGGGCGGCAACAAGGCTGATGACGAGAAATCGCTGCAGCAATTCGCCGACTGGATCGAGCGGTACGCGTCGTGGGCATCGATGCGGGCCACGAATCACGACTGGCCGGCGTGCCGCGAATCGTTGCTGAAGGCAGGCGCGCTTTGCCTGTCAGCAGTGAACTCGTTGGACCGGCGGTATCCCAACGCGAAATCGGACGCGACTCTCGGGACGGGGGATCTTTCCCGCCGCCTGCGGGACGTACTGAAGGCTATCGACTCCTGGCGGGAGAAAGGTCAGACAGAGCCCTACTATCTCATCGAGCGAATCCGACGGACGCTGAACGGTGAGCAGTTCTAGGTGCACACGACAGGCACGTGCGCTGAGCACGATCCCGACGCTCGCGGAGTTCGTCGAGACGACGCTGCGTCATGTGGAGTTCTTGGAAGTACAGAACGAAGTCATTGCTGCTGACCGCGACCATTGGATGTGGCGTGCGTTGGAGGCAAAACGGAGACAGCTTGAAGCGGACAATCGAGATCGCACACGGGGACGCAATCGCTCCCCCCGGACATGAAGGGGGACTCAGGCTGAACAGCGGTGCAGTCTGGATCAAAGTGAGCGGCGGTGCGAAGATACGGTGGTATCGAGGGAACAGCTCACTGAGCTGCATGAAGACCTTGCAACTTATGTTGCGGGCAGTGGAAGCTGAGGAGTTTCCAATCGAGGAGAAGCGCAATGGGTCTGGATCTGACCTACTTTCAGTATGAGCATCTACCTCCTGCGCTGCAGGCAGTGTCGAAGCCGTTCTACGAAATGGCAGAGAAGCTGTTGACCATGTACGTCGTCGACATCGATGAGCGTGACATGGCTCTGAGGAAGCTGCTCGAAGCAAAAGACTGCGCAGTTCGCTCTGTGCTGGAGAAGAGATGAAATACTACATCGGAACGACACTGGACAACGCAGAGGCGCACAACCAGTTCCGCGACTTGCTCGCGGCGGAGGGACACGAGATCACCTTCGACTGGACGGACGAGGGGTACATCGAGGAGCTGCCAAAGCTGCGCGAGTACATCCGAGGCGAAATCGAGGGCATCTTTTGCGCTGACTTCGTGTTGATCCTCATGCCCGGCGGGCGCGGGACGCATGCGGAGTTGGGGGCGGCGTTGGCCTTGGGGAAGCCTGTCATCCTGTTCGCGCCGGGCGAGTCGCACATGCAGAACGGACGACGCTGCGGATTCTACTACCACCCGCTGGTGCGGATGGTGTCGACCATCGACGGTGTCCGCGCTGAGATCGACGAAATCGCGAGGCGCCTCAGGTGAAGAAGAACCCGGACATCCCTCCATGGGTCCTGTTCGTGATCTGGCTTTTGACCATCTGGTTGGTGGTCTCGATGGTGCAGACATGAGAGATAACCGGTGGCGGTTGGCGCTGGGGTTCCTGTTCATGATGTGGCTGCTGATGACGGTCATGACGCAGGGGTGGGTTCAGTAGGAGGAGATGTGAGTCGGTTCAAGATTCGACAGCGGATTCGCTCCGCGATTGGGGATGCGTGTTCTCGGGCGGTGCAGCGAGCTTTGCCTGGACACCAGGTCGTTCTGTACCCACTCGAAGACTGGGATCTTGCGTGGAACGGAGACGGCTACCCCGAGGACGGTCCGCACAAAGGACTGATCTACGCGTGGGCACTGACGCTGGGTCCGTTGCACATCCGAAAGTGGGCGCACCCCGACCAGGAGCAGTTCCGCGCCGCGGCCGAGGAATCGACGGCACGAGCGCACGAAGAGCAATTGGCGAAGGAAGAAGCCGCCATCGAGCGGCACTTTGGAATGAGATGAGCCGAGACCTCTTCATGCCCGAGACCGGCGAGGAAGAAGGCTTTTGGCGTGAGTGTGATGGAACCGAACCGGTCTCGCCAGATCTGAAGGAGCTGCTTGACCGTGAAGATGCGGAGTTGGTGAACTCGTGGGGCTTCAACATTTGGGTGCTGGTGGTCGGCGGAATGAACGAACGACACTTTTGCTCGGCGGCGGGACACCAGGCGTTCCAAACGTTCGTCGATTGTGTCGGTGGCGACGGGCAGTACCGCGTGCAGAAGATGGAGCGCTGGCTGCGGAGCTTGAACAACGACATGGAAGACGTGCGCGACATGCTCGGCGCAGGAGAAACAGATGAGCGGTGAGAAGCAGGGAAACGGGGGCGGCGGTGGAACCGCGGTCATCGACGATTTTGACATCGACATCGACGAGCGGTTCGAGGAGCCTCCGAAGTACAAGTGCGTGTTGATCAATGACGACTTCACGCCGATGGAGTTCGTAGTGAACATCCTCCGTCACATTTTCCGTATGAACGAGCAGCAGGCGATCAAAGTGATGCTGCAGGTGCACAACGCAGGAAAAGGCGTCGCAGGCGTCTACACCCGAGAGATCGCCGAAACGAAGTGCGCGCAGGTGCAGCAGGCCGCTGTCGAACACGGGCACCCGCTGCAGGTCGCGATGGAGAAGGAATAGCTCGATGGACTTGTATGAAATCCTGGTGCCGACGATCCGTCGGAAGGGCGGGAAGCCGTATCGAACCAGGTATCACAGAGTCTGGGACAATCAGGTCCGAGAGATTACGGGTGGGCTGACCATCATGCGGCCGTGCGTAGGTCACTGGGTTGCGCCGGATGGAGAGCTGTTCGTGGAACGGATGATTCCGGTCCGCATTGCGTGCACGGCGGCGCAGATCAAAGAGATCGCAGATTTGACAGCTGAGTACTACGACCAGCTGGCAGTCATGTATTACAGGGTGGCGGACAAAGTCGTCATCCAACACTACGAGGAGACCGATTCATGATCAATATGAAGAAACAACAGGTGAAGAAGCCGGAGAAGCTGGAGCCAGGATTCGGCGCTATCGGTGTGTGCTCTGCGGGAATTGTCGGCGTGATTACGTCGCAGCGCCCCGAGCCCGTCGAGTATGCCGACGGCAACACTGGTGTGGCGTGGAAGGGCATCGTCATCCAGCAGCGCGATGTCGCTGGTCGTGGCGGACACGAAGGAGAAGTCATTCGTGTGCTGCCGGGCGATTCATGGTCGAGTCGCAACCCGCGCGTCGTCGGCAGGGATCTGAACCACTTCATCGAGTCGATGATGGGATCGCAGCAGGAGGTCGATGCCCGCGAGTGTGAGAACATCGCCGAGTCTGCTCGCGCGACTGTTCCCATTGCGATGGGCTGCGCGGCGGCGATTAGGCGGACGAAGTTCAAGATGGAGCACCCCGCCCCTGTTCCTCCTGACCCGACAGCTGCTGCGCCCGAACCCGCGAACGAGGCGCCGCTGGTCGACGAGGCGGGCTGATGGATCTCTACGTTTCGCAAGACGCGGCCGAAGCGTTGATGCGTTCAGGGCTCGGCGAGAAGTGGGCGACGACGTTGCAGGGGATGAACCGTGCTCGCAAGGAAGAACACAACCTCCAGAAGCTCGGCTTCAGAACGTTGTCGCTCACCTTTGGTCGCAAGACTTACAAGGTTCATGTCGTCGGTGAGCCGGCGTGTACGGGGATGCGCAACGATACGCTCTATCGGAAAGACGGGAACTCGTACACGGCCTTTGGCAAATTCCGCCTTTCTTGAGGCGGCGGGGAGACCTTTTTTGGGTGGCGTGGTGACATCAGCAGGGAGACGCGAATTTCGTTGCGGAGATCGACTGATCATCGTCTCCGCCGCGCATTGTAATGAGCTGCGTCGGACGAACAAAGGCTTGGCGAAGCTCGCATCGATCGAGGATCAGACACAGTGCTGCAACCCCAACGCGTTAGTCTTATACGAAGACGGCGGGCTGGTGATGTACCATCCCTACGTCGACATGGACACAGACACTGTTCTCCAGGCGGCCGACGGGCACTGAGTCATGGCTTCTCTTCGTCATAGGGAAGTCGCCCGTCGGTCGCCGTTTTCAGCTCTGCGTCGGTGGTTCGTACGTGCGAAGATCAAGCTTCTTTGGCGTTCCGAAGCTCACCTCGACGCCACGCCGGAAGAGATTGAGATTCTGCGTGGGCTTGGGCTGCGGTGTGCTGTGGATGTGACCTGCCCAACGGTCCGTCCACCTCTCGGTCGCGTGTGGGTAGTTGTCGAGAAACCAACCATTCGTACGCTTGAGACCATCAGGGGTATCCGGACTGATAGGCACCAGATTGATCCCGAAGTCGTCGCGGCCTGTGCCGCCATTATTCGGCGCAAGTAGCTGGAAATGCGTGACAAATGAGGGCGCGTGAACCCGGGTAAAGTCGGTCTTGTCAGGCAACGCGCTGACCCCGAATCTTCTGACATGGCCCGCCCGGTACGTCGACAAGACCCGAACGAGGATCGCCTCCTCCAGCACATCTTGGAGCACTGCCGCTCTGAGGGGATCCCCGTGAAATTTCAGCCGAAAGCCCGTCTCGGTCCAGCGCGGTACGGGTTCACTGGGTACTTCGATGGAAAGAAGATCGCGGTGGCGCATAGGTCGCAGCGCTGGTTCGAGGTGCTGCTCCACGAGTACTGTCATCTTCGCCAGAAGCTCGACGGTTCGTGGTTGGAGGGTCCGGCTGACGCCTGGGCCCCACACACATTCGATAGCTGGATGGCCGGTAAGTCGAACCCAACGCCCGACCGCCTCCTCGAAGTCACGCGTTCGATCCAACTGTGCGAGCTGGATTGCGAACGTCGAGCTGTTGGCTACATCAAACGTTGGAAGCTTCCGTGGGACGTCGAAGACTACGTTCGACGATCGAACGTGTACGTTCTGACCTACGAATGCTCGCGTCTCACAAGGAAGTGGGATCGACGCCGCATTCCCAGCCGGGTGCCAGAACTTCACAAGTTGGTGCCTGGGAAGTTCGTTCGGAAAGATCGCCTGGGCCACCTCCCTGATGGCTTCCTCACGACGTGGATCAAGTTGTGTGTTTGACGAGATCATGAAGGTTTAGCCCCTCTTCTTTCTTGCGACGGAGGTATTCGACCTCGAAGTACTTCCACGGCAAGTTGCCCGTCGACTCCTTCACCGCCATGCAGTACATGTTCCACGCCGCGCAATTCTCGTCGGTGTTGAGCGCCGCGAACCATTGCGGGAGCTTGAAGCCTGGATAGATGTACGGCTCACATTCGATGCCCAGCTCGACAAGGAATGGAACACAGTGGTCGGCGACGCTCTTCCACCCCGCGTTGACGCGAGTCTGGAGCTTTTGAAGGTCGACGATGTCGAAGTCGACGGGGATGTAGGGGAAGTCGAGCATTGGATCGAGATCCGGCCCTCCGCCGCAGACGTCAACCCAAACTGCTTCGACGCCTGATAGATGTGGATGTTTTGGGTCTGTCATCGGCATTCCATCCTGACGCTGCTGATCAGCGGAACCATGGTGTCTGGTTGCTTCACGAACTCGAACGCGTCGAGGCGACTTCGTCGCCAAGGATGGCGCTCCGCCGCGCGGCCGTTAGTTGTCTCTTGTAGAACGAAAGCAGCTCGGGCGTCCTCGGCTTTCGCCCAGTATTCATGATCCAAGCTCGGCCAGTTGCGTTCGAGCTTTGTCGTGGCGATGACCGGCGGGAACGTCCCCAGCTCTTCAATGATACCGAGTAGCCGGTGATCTTCGACCCGCACGTATCCGGCGTTCTTCATCGCTTGTTCCCGCCAGAAATGGTCCTCTTCAGCTTGTCGGCGGGTGCGCTTGTAGATTCTACCGGATATTGTTGACGTCATGCCGGTCCTGCTTGGTTTCGTGAATTGTCTTCAGCGCACGCATGCCGTCGCCGAACACCAGGAACATCCACCCGGTGTACTGCTTGGCCTTCATTTCATCGGCGTGCGCGCCGTGGTTCTTCCGCACGATGCAGTCTTGGAAGCCGCCTTCCCAGAGCCACAGGACTTCCTGCGGATCGAAGATCATGGCGTACTCCGTCTTGCCCGTACCGAACAGTTCTTCGAGCGCGCCGATGGCGGGGATCGCCAGCCACCAGTCTTTCACTGGAGTCATCTCATCCATCGTCTTCGGTTCGTTCATGATCGTCTCCAAGACTGATGACGCTTCTGATGAAAGGGACCGATACCGCCACCTCCGCTTCTACACACAGAATGTCTGGTGGCTGCATTTCCACTTTCGTGATCCGAAATCGTCGCTCGTACTGATGCCCCTGACACCCGCGGAGTGTGCGGATTGCCCTGCCCGCTTCGGAGTCGACGTGGACTGCTTCGGGGCCCGCGATGAGCCCTTGCTCGATCAACATGTCGCGTTCTGCTTTCGTGCAGATCACATAGGTGTTGCCGTAGACCATGTCTTCCGATGGGTGAATGTTGAGGTCGTCGAGTGGAGTAGTCATCGTGGGCGCCTCCATCCTTCGAGCTGAATCCTCGCATGATAGCGATGAGCCTCTGGCCCACGGATTTCGATACTGGAGACCACGAGCGGTCCGATGAGCTGGTCCCGCAGGCCATCAGCGCATTCGGATAGCGTGAGCACATATCGGCCCAATTCGCTGTCGAGCGCGATGAGTGGCAAGTTCCACTCCGGTGGCTGCAGCCCGAAGTCCTTGATATCGAGCAGCAGACGTTTTTCGCTGATGAGGAAGAACTTCGCTCCGCGGCGAGCCCCCTTCTCCATTTCGAAGAGCGGCCCGTACTCCTTTCGTGGAGCCCACGCGTCGATAGTCACCTGGACGCGGTCCTGAGATCGCACGGTTTCATCTTCTGCGCCGTACGGGGCTCCGATCAAGGGAAACACAGCATCTTCGACTTTGATTTGAGTTTTCATGCTCCCTCCACCAAGGCGTTGTGCTCCTCGACGGTGTTGTACGCTTTCATGTCTCGCGGAAGCTGTTTCCAGACCGATAGCCCGCTTACAGGGTAAGTCGTCCTCCTCAAAACCGCCCCAAGGCTCTCGATCTTAAGTGGAAAACCTTTGTCAGATGGAACTTCCCTCCGCGACTCGCGGATGACCATTAGCGCGCGGCCGACGGCAGATCGGGGCGAAACGTAGTGCGCCGCCACTTGACCCGTCGCGTTGATAATCGCGCGCTCGAACTCGCTGTAGTCGAAGCCCATGTCGATCAGGGCTTGCAGTTCTTCTTCTGTGACTCGGATACTCATCGTCGTCTCGTCGCTTCGTGCATTCTCCAGTCGAAGTCGCGCTGGAGATATTGTTCGTCTTCGACCTCATCGCGCACCGTGCGCAGAGTGGTGATTAGGCGGTGCTCTTCGGTGTCGGTCCACACCGCATTACGTCGTGTGTTCGACAGATGCAAGTACGCAGTCGTGATTCGGTTCGCATCAACGCCCATCTCCAGCAGCAGGTCTGTTTCCTCGTTGGTGATGGGCACCAGTTCTGCGTAGCTTGGCATCGGCATCCTTCGAGTGTAATGTGTCAACCGTGTGGGTCAAGAGGTATCGCTGGGATCTGCAAGGATTTTTTCTTGTCAGTTGTGAGACAGTCGGAGGATGAGGATGGTCGCGCTTTTTCTATCACTCTTTTTGGTCGGCGGCTGCACAAGCTGCGCGGCGAAGGTTCACGAGATGGAGCCTATCGTCGTCGAACTGCTAGAACCTGATCCTCCTCCAGAGGCAGGCTTCTTCCAAGTCAAGACTTCCACTGTCGTCGAGGACGCACCAGAGATCGACGCTATGTGGCAGCCGGACAGCTTCCCGCTTTTCGTGCTCATCGATCCTCCCGCCGAAGAGATGTGGGGGAAGGATTTGGAGATGGCTGTCGCATGGTGGAACAAGAAGCTCGGGTTCACCGCGTTTCTCTATCTAGGCCCGATGGACATCGACCCAGACTCTTTCTGGCAAATGGATGAGATCGTATTGGTGACTCTCTACCCTGTGCCGTCACTCGATAATCCTCACTACTGGTTTGAAGTCGGGCGCTCCGAAACAGGTCTCATGGTCGACCGCGAAACAGGCCTCATTGGGCGCGCGTTGATCGGGATGACGCAGAATGAGCAGGTGCGGACACATACACTCGAAGCGCAGCGACAGATGCGCCACGAATTGGNNGAATTGGGGCACGCGCTCGGGCTAGATCACGACACCAGCACGTCGTCGTTGATGTACCACATTTCACTCAACATGCCCTACGATCTCTCGGACTACGACCAAGAGCTTCTCCGTCAGAAATATCGGGGAGATATGTCATATTAGTGGGTTGACTTCGTGTGGGGTAGAGGTACAGTTGCAGAATGCGCATCACGGAGACACGGCGCAAGACTCTCCTCTTCTACCTCGCTCGGGAAGAAGCTCGGCAAACCGCGCCATCGATGCGCGAGTTGTGCGAACACCACGGCTGGAAAGAGAAGTCGACCGCTCGTGATCACGTCCATGCGCTAGGCAAAGCGGGGGCGCTGTCCAAACAAGCGTGCGTGCAGGACCCTCGGGAAAGCAGGCGCGTAGAAGCATGGAAGTTGACGACCCAAGGAAGATCTTTGGCCAAACAATTGCGACGCGACATGGGCCTCGACCCTTCGACAAAATCAAGCAGTCAGGTGTCTATGCCGCGCACATCACGAAATGGAACAGGGTCGAAGTGAGAGACGACGAGAAAGAAGCGGTATTTCTCCGCGAAGCTGAGGCAGCGAAGGTCATGGGAGTGGGCGAGCCAGTCCGCGTCATGCTGGAAAAATCCAAAGTGACCGTAGACTGGCGAGATCCCTCTCCCCTCACTAGGATCGTGAATGAACGGGCCGCCGAAGCCCTCATCGGGATGGGTTTCCAAGTTTGGTGCTTGGCGACGCGCGTCGGTGACTGGTTTCTCCACACCTCAGAAGAAGCATTTGATACCTTCCTCACGTGGGAAGGATGCCGTAGCGGCAAGGAGTTTTCTGATACGGATCGAGTCTACATCGGGCACACCTCGGAAGAGATCGCCTGGATGCTGGGCATGAACACCCCCAAACTCGGTGAGCAGCTACGTGTAGGGCGCTTGCCTGTTGGCACCAGCCGGGTCATCATCTGCACAGCGTAGGTAAGCAATGAACAGTCCGCAGACCGCACAAGCCCTCATCGATTACATCAAGCTCCATGGCCCTGGCTCGTTCACGGTCGATGCCGTGTTGCAGAAAGTCTACACCGACGACCCACCGCTCAACGCAGAGGATCGACTGTGGGTCGTCAATCACGTTCTCGGCACGGTCCGTCGGAATGCTATTGGTGAATCGGTCGAGATCGTTGAAAGTACCTGTCAGAATCTCTACACCCTGGCGAAGATGAACCGTGTGCCGGGGGCGGAGATGCTGACCAGTGGCATCGCTCAGATGGCCGACCATCTCATGAGCGTCGTGGAGGCGACCCGCAAACAGTATGGTCTCGACTCGAATCAATCTGGGTGAGCTGCGGTTTGCGGAAGAGATGCAGTTGCCCGAGCTTGGGTGCGCATCAAACGCGCCTGATGGCTGGATTTGCATCTCGGCACAGAAAGCCCGAATCGCCATTCGCTTGGGGTGTGCTGTTCACTGCTACCGCTTCACGAATCCCTTGAAGAAGCCTAATGAAATCGGTCGTTCAGCTCGTACGTACTGGATTTCGGACGGCGATGTCCCAGCTGTCGAGACACTGGACTTGGTGCGTAAAGATGGCCGCCGGCGCCGACCCATCCGAGGCTGAACTCCGCGAACTCGGGTACGTCCGCGTCGACCACGTCGCGAGTACCGCCGGTCGGTCGCCGTACGAAACGTCGGTCTGCCTGTCAGAACTGAACGCTCGCCAAGTTTCTTCCCGCACAGGACGTGTCGTCACGGTCCTCGATTCCGGAGAGATTCGGGCGCTTGAAGTTTGGGTGCACGAAGAGGATGCGCGAGCGTTTCTCACTCTGGTAGGATGCTTGAGCAATGACCGAAGTCTTGTTCACCCCCGACGAAGAGACTAGCCTCGCACTCCGCCTGGAGCAGTACGATCCTGGAAACGAGGTGCAGCTCGGGGAAGGATTCCTGCATGTTCGCGACACTGGCCAGATCACGTTCCAGGGACGGCACATCGGAACATCTGTTCAGGTGTTCAGGGCGCTTGACGCGCTGCGTCTATGGATCGTGTGCCAGGAGGGACGCGCGCCAACGCCGTCCATGCCCGGATTCGCCGAGGTCTACCATGACGAGATCGATGGGCTCACCGCGGAGATGATTTTTCTGGCCGAAGCGGGGGATTTGACCCTATTCGGAAAACCCGCAGTAGAGAACGGGATCCGCCTGATTCTGACCGAGGCTGGGGCGTTTTGGTCGAACGATCCGGCCGTGGCGGCGGATGCACCGGACCCGGTTGAAGAAGGGGGCGAGTGCGAGCCCAGCTGGCTCTCCGACTCAGATCTGTTCGCCGCGCTTGAAAGTTGGGCGCTGATCACGCAGAACTGAGAGAGCGAGGACACGCGCAGATGTGAAGCCTCGCTTTGGTTTCGTGCGTCCGAGCTGTATGGTTTCCTTGTGTCTGGTCTGACCGGAATCCCTGCGGGGCTTTCGCCTGCGCAAACGTTGAAGTGGCTAGCCCGCCACTCATGTGCGTTCTACGCGAGTCAGTACCTCTCTGGTCCCCCGGAGGCTCCGTACAACGGACGCTTCCTCGTTTCGGAACACCACGAGTCCTGGTCCAAGGTGCTCAACGAGGCGAACCGTCTTTGCATCCTTGCTCCTCGGGACCACGGTAAATCGTACTTCTTCAATCTGGCGTATCCGATTTGGCAGGCAGAGAAACATCCCGGTCGTTACGGTTTCGTATTCTCTGGTTCGCAGCCACAGGCTGAGCGCATCCTCAACGACATCATCACCGAAGTCGAGACGAACCCGCGCCTTGCGCATCTGATCCCGAAGGTAAAGAAGCATTGGTCTGCAACAAAAGTTCGTTTTGCTAACGGGCACACCATCTACGCTCGCGGCTACGGCACGAAGGTCCGAGGCGCGCATCCAATTTGGATCGTCTGCGACGACGTGCTCAACGACGAAGACGCGTTCTCGGAAACGAAACGGACTCGCAACATCGATTACTTCTACAACGCCATCACTCCGATGTGCGTGCCCGGCGGGCAGATCGTTGTTGTAGGTACGCCATTCCACCAGCAGGACCTCTACGGCAACCTCTCCAAGAACGAAGAGTACACCTTCCGTAGGTTCAAATCGATCCGCAATGACGGCACTGCTCTGTGGCCAGAGCGTTATCCCATCTCCCGCCTGCGCGCTCGTCAGAAGGAAGTCGGCCGCGTGCGGTTCGCACGAGAGTACCAATGCTCTCCTGTTTCCGATGGGTCGTCCCTCTTTCCATCTACGCTTTTCAGTGGACCGGATATCATGCGCGACGACGTTGTCATCGGGCACGATTGGCGATGGTGGGAGTTGCATCACAACATCAAGCGACGCTTCATCGGCGTCGACTACGCAATCTCGGCGAATGTCGGAGCGGACTACACGGTGCTCTTCGTTATCGGTGTTGACGACTTCGGCAATCGGTGGGTCATGGACATCATCCGACAGAAGGGTCTGGAGTTCCATCAACAGCTCGCGCTGATCAAAGCTGCATCGGCGAAGTACAAACCAGACATCATTGCCTGCGAGGCGAACCAGATGCAGCGCATCTTCGGCGACGAGTTGATTCGTACGACTGACTTGCCGATCCGAAACATTCACACTGGCGACGAGAAGCATTCGCTCGAAAAGGGTGTACCCTCGCTGCGCGTCATCCTGGAGAATCGAAAGATTCGTATCCCCCGAGGCGACGAGCGCGCCCGAGAGATCACTGACATCTGGATCGAGGAGATGCGGAATCACACGTTCTATCAGGGCAAAGTGCAGTCGGTCGGCGACCATGACGACACAACAATGGCGTGGTTCGTCGGCGAGAAAGCCATCAAATCCGGCATGTTCTCGTTCGCGTTCGGTGACGACGACAACGATATGGACGAGCAGACATATCGGGAGATGATGGGTATCGTCGAGCCGGGCGATCCGACCCTCGGCGGCGGCGCGTACGCAACCGGCGACCCCGAGATGGACAAGGCGCTGAACTCGCCTATCGTCGGGCATCAGCGCAAGCCGGGGGCGCACCACCGGAAGAAGGCCCGCATCATCGATCCGCACGAGCTGCATCAGTCCGATTTCTCCCGGGATCAGTGGGGAAAGCCGAAAATCATCAAGCAAGACGTGCGTCCGGCGAAAGAAGTGCTCGACAAGGGCGGCGCGCCCCCCGCTTCGGCCTTCTTCCTGAACGGCGGAAGGTGGTAAAAGGGGCATAGGGCATGACCACCAGCGCCAAGTACATCATCAATCCTGATGCCCGTGCACGCACGCCGGGGCAGGTTCCGCGCTTGCGCCTCGATCCGGAAATGGACATCCGGAAGATGCCGCCGGCATGGAGCCCGTCTGCGTACTGGGCCGAGGAGAAGCCGATCCTTCGTGCATCGATGATCGCTGACGGCCTCGGGCTGGCGAAATCTGACGTCAACCGCATTGGGTCGTTTGCGAAGCAAGAGGCTCGATCAGCGCGCAATGAGCTGGACTTCCGCAAAGGGATGATGGAGTTTTTCATGGGCAAGTACCCGTCGATGCTCCGGCGCAAGTTGCTGCAGCGGTCGCTATCGTTTTTTCGGTCGACCGGAGGAACTACCAAGTTGTCCCAGGACTATCGACTCTACTTCATCCCGCAGCATACGGTGACAGGTGCAAGCATGGCTCCCCCACTCAAGAAAGCGTATGGCGGCAGGTACTCGAAGAAGGTGACCAACGCGAATGGGAAGACGAAGTACGTGTACAAGAAGGGGGCGAAAGGTGTTCAAGGTGACGGGCAGGCAGCTCTTGCGCATCGTCTTCGAGAAAAACTCAACGCTCTCGTGGATCGTTTCGGCAAGGATGGCACTCCCACCGAGAAGCTGATTCCTCTCATCGAGAAGTACTCTGCGACAGAAGTGACGGCGGCGCTGCAGGAGATGGGCTCTGTCTCGGTCACTGCTGGCCGCATGTTCATCAAGAAGCTCCATCGAGCGAAATCGCACGACCACGCGAAGGAGATCGTCAACGGGGACGATATCGCGCACCCGGGTCCGCCTGACGTCGCAAAGGCCCAGCGTTCGTTCGACAAGCCTGCTCCCCCTGCAAAACCTGCTCCCGCAGCGAAGCCGGCTCCCGCTGCGAAACCTCCTCGCGCTGAGCGGCCGGCACCTGCTGCCGCGCCGGGGAAGACAGCAATCGGCGCGCCGGCCGCGAAGCCACAAGGAACCGCCACCGCGGCGAAACCCGCGCCGGCGGCCAAGCCTCGGCCTGCAGCCAAGCCTGCTCCAGGATCGGCTCGTGGGCAGAAGCTCATGCGCTTCGTTCTTCACAAAGCGAACGGCCCCGCAGCTCCGGCTGCTCCAGCGGCCCCGGCGGTCGGTGGGCAAGCTGGAGCGGAGCACTCTGCCGGACCTACCGGACGGACAGGAACAACCCCTATGCCGGCCGGCTCGAAGCGTATCTGGGGGAACCGGATTTTGGAGAAGAAGCCTGACGGCAAGTGGCATGTCGTCGGCCACGTTGCTGGTCTGGAAGGACAGGCTGTCCCGAGGAAGACCGGACAGGAGGTCTCCGGTGTTCCGCTTGACATCCGCTCTCTGACAGCAGATCAGGTGAAGTTCCTGATCACCGCACTCAAGGCTGCCGAGAAACGTGGCGGAAATGAAAAGG
>JABAHR010008685.1_pt4 | contig 14344 bp, 15 predicted proteins | sample 7062101 | NCBI WGS metagenome assembly JABAHR01 (sample SAMN14534553, study PRJNA622989) | marine sediment metagenome | biome: marine biome [ENVO:00000428]; feature: marine pelagic biome [ENVO:01000023]; material: deep marine sediment [ENVO:00002113] | place: India: Gulf of Kutch | collected... | reverse complement strand
ACGTCGTGAGACAGTTCGGTCCCTATCTGTTGTGGGCGTAGGAGATTTGAGGGGATCTGTTCCTAGTACGAGAGGACCGGAATGGACGAACCTCTAGTGTACCAGTTGTCGCGCCAGCGGCAGCGCTGGGTAGCTATGTTCGGAAGGGATAACCGCTGAAGGCATCTAAGCGGGAAGCCCTCCCCGAGACTAGGTCTCCCAAATCGTAAGATTTCTCAAGGCCCCTCGAAGACGACGAGGTTGATAGGCTCAAGGTGTAAGCACAGCAATGTGTTGAGCTGATGAGTACTAATTGGCCGTGCGGCTTAACTGCGGGGTTTGAAAATTCCCGTGCAAGAAGATCGAAATTTATAATCACGCTTCATTTCAGCACAATATGTAATTGTCGAAGATCAGTTTTTCCCCTTCTTATTTTTTCTAAATTTACTTCTAATTAATCAGATGATATTCTTTTACAAAGATGGTTATTGGTATACCTAAAGAGAGAAAAGTTCAGGAGTATAGAGTTGCTCTTACACCCCAAGCTGTAGGTGTACTAGTGCAGCATGGGCACAAAGTGTATGTAGAAAAGGGTGCTGGGCTTGGAACTGGGATTCCGGACGATGATTATAAAGAAGCCGGAGCGCAGATAGCAAAGAGTGAAAAAGAGCTTTTTGCAAAATCCAAACTAATAGTAAAAGTTAAAGAACCTATTCCGCAGGAGTATCCATTAATCACAGAAAATCATATTATTTTCGGATACTTACACATAGCTGCGGATAAAAAACTTATACAAACTCTAAAGAAAAGTGGATGCTGTGCAATTGCTTTTGAAACAGTTGAACTAGAAGACGGCTCACTTCCCTTGCTAGCGCCCATGAGTAGAATTGCCGGGAGATTATCTGTCCAAGTTGGTGTTCATTTCCTTCAAAAATCAAAAGGTGGTAAAGGCGTATTGCTTAGCGGAGCTGCAGGGGTTAGAAATGGAAAAGTAACTGTAATAGGCGGAGGGGTTGTAGGATACAACGCAATTTTATCTGCTGTAGGGCTTGGTGCCGATGTTACTGTCATCGATGTCAAAGAACAAGTGCTAGAGTTCTATTATGACAAATTTGAGGGCAATGTTAAGACACTTCCTTCCTATGCTGAAATAATAGAGCGGGAATTAAAAGAATCAGATTTGGTTGTAGGGGCAGTGCTGCTGACTGGTGCAAAAGCACCTGAGATTATAACAAGAAAGATGATTTCAAATATGGAGCATGGCAGCTTGTTTGTTGATGTGGCAATAGATCAAGGAGGATGCTCTGTTACAAGCAGGCCAACTAACCATGATAAGCCGACTTATAAAGACAGTGGTGTAATACATTACTGTGTTACCAATATGCCATCACTCGTATCAAAGACTTCAACCTTCTCTCTATCAAATGCAATATTGCCCTATGTTTTAGAACTAGCTGGTGGAGAGATTGAGAAGAATTCACCCCTATCAAAAGGGATTAATATAGACAAAGGGAAATTACTAATAAATCTGTAGAATAAAAACTTGACACAGAAGCTTTTATCTAAATACTATTACTCTTCATGAAGAAATTTATTACCCTACTTTTTCTAGCCTTTTCTTTAATGTTCATAGTTAATTGTGGATCAAGATCTGTTCCAAAAGGGCTAAATGACCAAGAGCTCTACGAAGCAGGTGTTGAGATGATGAATGAAGACACTGGAGGATTTCCTTGGATATTTAAGGGCAAAGACTGGGAAACAATCCTTAAGATTTTTAAGGAAGTTCAACTTAGATATACATACAGTCCGTATGCTACGCTAGCAGAACTTAGAACAGGGGATGTTTTCTTTGAAAAAGGAGAATACGAGCAAGCAGCAATTGAGTATGAGGAGTTTCTAAAAAGACATCCAGCACATGCTGAAGCTCCGTATGCTACTTACCAATTAGCTAGATCATATTACAGACAACTCAAGAGTCCAGATCAAGACCCTACTTATACAAGAGAGGCACTTAAGTGGTATACGATCTTTGTCGATAAATATCCTACTTCACCTCTTGTTCCAAAAGCAGATGATAAGATTACCAAATGCAGACAGCGCCTTGCTAAAAGGGAAATATACATTGGTAATTTCTATAATAAACGGAAAAATTATAAAGCAGCTGCCTATAGATACCATGTTGTTGTAGAGGAATATGGTGATACTAAACAGGCACCAGAGGCAATGTATCGTTTGGGTAACGCATATGCTAAAGAAGATCGGTATGATTTAGCCAGGGCTACATTAACAAGGCTTGTAAATGATTATCCTGATGGCAAATATTCAAACAAGGCTTCATCTCTACTTAGTAAAATAGAGGGTAAAACCGCACCTCCACCCCCTGATGAAACACCACAAGAAGTACTGGAAGATTCAACACAAGGATGAGACTACTTTCTTTTTTATTCTTAGGATTTCTACTAATAATTGCCTCTTGTGGAGGGTCTAATAATGAAGAGATAGATAATTTTTTATCTGTAAGAGAGCGTGCTTTTGAAACAAAAGATGCGGATTTATACATGACTCTTCTAGCTCCTGATTACAATGTAGAGAAAAACAACAAAACTATTGGCCCAGAAGAAGCAAAAAAGAACTTTTTGGCTAATGTAACTTTGTTTGATGATTTATCGATCACTCATGCAAATAGAAGCATTTATGAAAGACATGATAAGACAGAAGTAGTACAGCTAATTGTTGTGGATGCTACGGTCAATGAGACAAAGAGCAGATTTAAAGTCAATGAAAGAATAAAGCTTTCCAAAATCGATGGTAATTGGTATATAGCTGAAGAATCAGATGCTGATTTTTTAGAAAGGTTTGTTTTTGGAGGAAGTAATTAAATATTAATGAAGATTTCTTGCTTTATTTCCCAAATTGCTTTTCTTCTTGTTCCTGTTCTTCCTTACAATTGATACAAAGAGTGGTCTCAGGCCTTACTAAGAGTCTGTCCTCGGTGATATCGTCATCGCATTCTTCACAAACTCCATATGTTCCATCTTCTGTTTTCTGAATGGCTTTCTGGATTTTGCTTATCAGTTTTCTTTCTCTATCTCTTGTACGTAACTCAATACTAGTATTAGCTTCAGTCATGGCCCGATCAAGAGGATCAGGGAAAGTGCCGTCACCTTCGCTCATTCTATTTACTGTACTGTCTGCAATGCCTAGGAGGCCAGCCATTTTCTTGATCAGAATCTCTCTGAACATTTTGCGTTTCTTTTCATTCATATACAAAAAATTATATCACTTTGCCTCATACCTGCAAATGTATTCCTATACGCTATTATTTGATAATTACATTGAATATTAAGAATTATTCTTCTATTCCTTTAATTAGAAGGTAAGATATTCACCTCTGGTTAACAAAGGAGTTATCTCGATGAGTACAATTGATCTAAAAGGCGAGGGAATATTTAAGTTATCACAGCTTAAGTTAGAGGTCTCAGGGCCTGCGAATGCTTTAATATCGGACTACTTATTAGGTCTAGGTTCGCTAGGTGTAGCTGAGGATATCAAGAAGGATGGTATGTATGAAGTGTCTGCATACTTTCCTATGGATGCAGACATTGCTGAGATGATGGCCAGTTTAAATGATTACGTAGCGATTCTAAAAGAGAGTATTCAAGGTATTTTAATAGGCCCCATAACCGCAGTTCATATAGACCAGTCTAGCTGGCAAGCTTGGAAGAGTGTGTTGAAGAAAGTACATGCTGGCAAGAGGGTGATAATAACTCCTCCCTGGGAAGAACATAATGCCCAAGGTGATGAGATTGTTATTGAGATAAATCCGTCACTTGCTTTTGGGACAGGACATCATGAGACAACAAGGCTCTGCATCGAAGCTATAGAAGAAATTGTAAGCAAAAGGAAAGTGCAGAACATTCTAGATGTTGGATGCGGAAGTGGCATATTGAGTATCTCTGCTGTGATGCTAGGAGTGAGGGATGTAGTAGGGTTTGATACTGATCCGGTTGCAATAGCAGAATCTAGGAAAAATGCTGCAAAAAATGGAGTAATTGATAAGATAGAATTCTTTTGTGGTTACCTAGAAAGCGCTAAAGGTCAGTACGATTTAATTCTAGCAAATGTCTATATAGAGCCAATTTTGCATATGAAAGATGATTTAAAATCCCGATTATCTCCCGAGGGTGCTCTAATCATCTCAGGAATACCTCATATAAGACGAGATGAGGCCGTCAGAGGCTTAAATTCCGGTGGATTAGCCCTTGTAAGGGAATTGAGGGAAGGAGACTGGGTAGCTCTTGAATTTGCCCATAATTGATAAAAACAAGCTCTAAAGTAAAATCTATTTTTAGTTAGACCAAAAGGGAAAGAGTATGTCTTCATTTAAAACTATTGACTGGAAAAATAATAAAGTAACTATGATTGACCAAACGCGTCTGCCAAATGACGAAATATATCTCGAATTTGAGACCTATGAGCAAGTAGCCGATGCAATAAAGACTATGATAATAAGAGGAGCACCCGCAATAGGGGTTGCTGCTGCAATGGGAATAGCTCTTGGAGCGCTCAATGTAAAATCAGATGATTGGGATCAATTTGTGGCTGAAGTAAATAAAATAACGGAAGTTATTCTAGCAACGAGACCTACAGCGGTAAATCTCTTTTGGGCTGGTAAGCGAATGCAGACCGTTTTAAATTCTGGAGATGCTCATAGCGTCAAAGAGATGAAAGCACGTCTTGTCAAAGAAGCTCGAGATATGCTAGAAGAAGATATTGAAATATGCCGCAATATAGGCAGAATGGGGGCTGAATTAATTCCTGATAACTCAGTAGTACTAACCCACTGTAACGCTGGCGCACTTGCGACAGCAGGTTATGGGACCGCACTTGGTGTGATAAGAGGCGCTGAGGAGGCAGGTAAGAATATTAAAGTGATTGCTACTGAGACAAGGCCTTTTCTACAAGGAGCAAGACTTACTGCCTGGGAGTTAGATAAAGATGGAATTCCAGTCTCTCTAATTACAGATAACATGGTTGGTCATATTATGAGTAAAGGCATGATAGATGCTGTAGTAGTCGGAGCAGACAGAATAGCTAATAACGGTGATGTTGCAAATAAGATAGGGACCTATTCTATCTCAATTCTTGCAAAATCACATGGCATACCTTTTTATGTGGCCGCACCAATATCTACAATAGATTTTGACTGCCCAGATGGTAAATCAATTCCTATTGAAGAGCGAGATATTAATGAAGTTACACACATATCAGGAAAAAAGATTGCACCTGATGTGAATATTTATAACCCAGCTTTTGATATTACGCCAAATACAAACGTGAGCTCGATAATTACAGAGAAGGCAGTCGTAAGTGATCCATATATAAAAGGTTTGTCAGACTTAATTAAGTAGTACTAACCTCTTTCTAGATCTTCCTGGCAGGACAAGCATAGCTTGGTAAATGGCATAGCCATGAGTCTTTCTTTATCTATATCTTCCTCGCAAGACTCACAAATACCATAAGTTCCCTGTTCTATTCTCTTAAGAGCATCATCAACAAAGGTAAGTTTTTCTCTTTCCCTATCAGCTAGCATTAAAGCAAGCTCTCTGTCTCTGTCACTTGATGCGTGATCGTAGAAATCTCCAATATCATGTTTTAGATGATCAGACTCTGCGCGCATTGACTGTGATACATCTTGTAAGAGCTCCTTTCTCATTTGGAGCAGCATTTCCTTAATGTCATCGTGCCAAGTTTTTTTGGTTTTTTTTGTACTTTTTTCCTTAGTAGCTTTTTTTGCTGTTGCCATCTTAGTATTAGAGTCTCCTTAGTTTAGTAAATATAAAATCTTTAACCCATCATAAAATGCTCTAAATACTTGTAAAATTCAGATATCAAAGGGCTGTATGTATAAATTTTCTTGCCCTATGACAATAATTCTTCGGATTATATTCCTTAAACCGAAGGTGTATTAAGATAAGTATATAAAACTGTTTGTCAAGGGTAATTTACTATAAAAACAATTATCTATATGACTTAGGCCGCTTTTTATTCATTTTGTGCACCTTGCTTAAAAAAATAAATTACTTAAAATAAGATATTTAATTTCAGGATTTGTAATATGCCTAACAAATCACCTCATATCAGGGAGTCATGGAAGTCTAGAACAGGACTCATATTAGCTGTTGCCGGAGGGGCTATAGGGCTTGGAAACTTTTTAAGATTTCCTGTCCAGGCTGCGGAGAATGGCGGCGGAGCATTCATGGTTCCCTATATTATTGCGTTCTTCTTAATAGGCATACCTCTTATGTGGACGGAATGGTCCATTGGCAGATTTGGTGGAGCAAGAGGCCATGGAACCGCACCAGCAATATTCAACTTATTTTGGAAAAGTCCTATATCACGTTTTTTCGGTGTATTAGGTCTTTGGGTTCCTCTCGTAGTAGTAATTTACTATGTTTACATTGAATCCTGGACATTAGGTTATTCAATACACTTTCTATTGGGTAGCAGTCCAGAAGTTTTAGATTTTTCAAATAGTCCTCAAGAGGCATTGAAGCCTTATAGTAGTTTTCTAGGAAACTATATAGGGGCAGGTGAAGGGAATTTCTTAACTCCTTCGGTTATGGCATATGGAGCATTTATTGCTACCATGCTTATCAACTTGGTAATATTGCTTAGAGGAGTCTCTAAGGGCATAGAAGCATTTGCAAAGATTGCTCTTCCTGCACTATTTATTATGGCTATAATTCTTTTCATACGTGTGTTAACTCTTGAGACACCTAATGGTAGTGCAATCCAAGGACTCAATTTTCTTTGGACACCAGATTTGAGTGCATTAACAAATCCTGGAGTATGGGTTGCTGCTGCCGGGCAGATATTCTTTACTCTCAGCTTAGGTTTCGGCTCGATTATTGTATACGCTTCATATACTAAAAAAAACCAAGACGTAGTATTAAACGGACTTACCTCGGCAACAATTAATGAGACAGCAGAGGTTATTCTAGGTGGTACAATAGCAATTCCTGCTGCGGTAGCTTTTTTTGGTATAGCTGGAGCTGTTACAATTGCGCAGTCCGGTGCCTTTAATCTCGGGTTTGTAAGTCTTCCTGCAATATTTGCCAGTATGCCCGCTGGTCAATTTTTAGGCTTTTTATGGTTCTTCTTGCTGTTCTTTGCTGGTCTGACATCTTCACTTTTTCTTGCTCAAACAGTAATAGCCTTTTTTGAAGATAATTTTGATTTAACTAGAACAAAATCTGTGCTAATTACAATGGGATTAATCTTTATCAGTGTTCTTATGGTTATATTTATTGACCAAACACTTGATGAATGGGATTTTTGGGCAGGTACGATAGGGATCGTTATTTTTGGTTTAATTGAAGTCGTTATGTTTATGTGGATTTTTGGCGGAGAAAAAGCTTGGGCAGAGATGAATAGAGACAGTAAAATCAAAGTTCCAAGGATTTTCTATTATGTTTTACGTTATGTAACCCCACTATTTATGTTGGTGCTAATTGTTTGGTGGTGTATCGAGTTACTACCAGGTCAGCTAACAAAAACAACCTGGACTATATGGACAGCTAGGGCTTATTTGATAGTGCTTTTCATAGTTCTTTGGGGACTGGTAATCATTGCCGATAGACGGAGGAAGAATAGAAAGAATGAATCCTGACGCTTTAATATTTATGTTATGCGCATGGGGTTTTACTCTTGGGCTATTAGCTTTTTGCATAATTATGCTTGCAAAAAACCCATCGAATGATGTTCAAGACAGTGATAAAAACTTATAGTTTTATTACTGTTTGTAAAACTCTTTTTCCCACTCTTTGTGTTTGTTCTCAGCTTCCTTAATAAAAGGAGCAAAAGCAGCAGCGCTTACTATAAGTTTATTAAACAAGCTGAATGGAAACTTGACGGGGCGTACAAAATCAACAAATAATATTGCCCTAAACCCATCAGTGTCGTTCCACACTTCATGGTTGAAGGTATCATCGAAGATAATGCTTTCTCCCTCGTCCCAATGTGTTATCTGTTCATCAATACGTATTCTGCATTGTTCCTTGGGCTCGGGAACTTTAAGCCCCAAGTGGTATCTTAATACTCCGTTGTAAGGTCCTTTGTGTGCGGGTATATGTTTGTTTGGAGATAGTATTGAGAAAAAAGCTGTTTTCATTCCTGGTATTTTTCTTAGCAGCTTTACTGTCTCGGGACACTTCTTTGCATTCTCATCACTCTCCAGACCATAGCCCGCAAGAAAGAAAGTCTTCCAATTGCTATCTTTTGTAATGGTTTCTACCTCAGGCATAATTTCGTGAAAGCTTGGTAGATCCTCGCGTCTTTCCATTACCTGATCAAGCTCGGCTCTTATTTTCTCCCAGTTATCTTCAATCTCTTTTACCCATGGGAAAGTGGAGTTGTCATATATAGGTGGGTTTTCGTGTTTTGCAAATCGAACATTAAAATCTTCAACCATCTTTATAAAAGATGCTAGGAAACCGCTTGCATATTCTTTGGTATCATAATCGGCTTTTCTATATTCAAGTACTTCTTTGTTATCTTGGGTTTCTTTATTATCAGTCATAATTTGTTCCTTTATATTTTTTAGAAATCAATTTGTTTCTCGGGCTTAACCTTTCTAAGTTTAATTATATCCTCTAATTGATGAATAAAAAACATTATTGCTGCAAGAGTCACAATTCCTACTACATATGGGTATCCTCCAACGATTGCTATTACCAAGAGTACCATCGAATAGACATTTCTTCTTCCCATTGGGCGTACTATTTTGATTATCTTTCTGATGAATGAAGTTTCTTGATGCTCTACCAGTGTGTCAACCTCAAAGTAGGCTACCAAGCTACCTGAATTAGTATAATGTGTTAAGAAGTAGAATGACCAAATTAAGAAAAATGCAAAAATAAATAGAGTTATTCCTCCCATTATCAGAGCAATTGTACTACCTGAAACAAGGTAGTAACCCAGAGGTGCTCCTATTAGAAACGAGAGCACTGTAAATTGGTCTGATATTGTATCTACCCACTGACCTTTTTTGGTTTCCATTAATTTAACTCTTGCAACCTCACCATCACAGCGGTCAAGCACTGTTGCAATGTGCATAAATAGAGCTCCCAATACAGGATGGCCCATAGCATAAAAGACTCCACATAGTGAGCCAATTATGTTTATTCCTATACTAATCATATTCGGTGTAAGAGGGGTTTTAATTAACTGTCTGCTAGTAGGTAGTGAAAATTTACTGTTTATGTTTCTGGATATCCATCCAGTTGCAGTTTTGCCGACATAGTTAAAAATGAGATCTTCTGCTTCTTTTCCTGTGTTAGGATCCTCATTTAACCTAATCCAATATTTGCCTGAGAAATCTTTATATATTGCTTTGCCATCGTTTATAGAACTCGTAATCATATCCTTTAGAGATTTAGTTTTAGAGAAGTAGCGCTTTAAAATTTTGCCAGATGCAATATATGCACCGACAACTCTACCTCCATTGGGGGTTATTTCTTCTACTTCGTCATTGGTCGCTTTGATCCAGAGATCACCTGAAGAATCGGCAAGTATAGCTACCTGTTCCTCGTTAGATTCGAAGTCCATAAAATTTGAAAGCGCATCTGGAGTAGTAAGGAGATTTGATTGAACTATTAAATATGGAGTATCTTCAAACTCTATATCTTCTTTGGTTGTAATCCAATCTATTGTGCTTTCAATTCTTTTGTCGTTTGCAATTAAGTCTTTTAGTGGAGAATCACTATCTTCGGTAATTATTGTGAAATGTTCTATTCCTGCTCTTTGAGCAGTTATTACAAGGCGTTTTATTTGGGGAAGCGCGCCGTATTCGATATTTCCGTACCCATTCAGGTTTGTGTCTTCTATACCTGTACCGGCTGCTACAACTATTGCATGGTCCATGTCGTTAACTGGTTTCTACTACTCTTAGGACCCTTTCTTGATAGGATTTCTTTATAAACTTATCTGAGTTAAGTCTTGCTTTAAATAGATCGCTAGGATAATCGACATCCATCCAGAACAGATCATCTATGTCGAGTGATTTAACTTTGTATCCTTTTTTAATCAACCTGTGGATAGCTGAGATGTACCATTTGTTCTCAGCACCACTAGTTCTCATTTCTTCTTCAATTGATCTTTTAAGTAGCTCCACACCTGTGTCTCTGAATACTCTCACACCTACTGATTCTGCAGATGCTCTGCTAGTTAAGGTTTTGCTGATATCTACAATCTTGGTTTCCTGAATAATAACCTTCATATCTTCGTCTTCGTAGTTGCTTTTGCGTTTTACAGGAAGGCATATTTTTTCATCTCTCATTCTAAGAGCTTGTTCGAGTACGTCTATCTCAAATACATCATCACCATTCATTACTACAAGATCATCGTCCATTTCTCCTCTTGCTATCCATAGAGATATGAGGCTGTTTGTGGTCTGATAAAACGGGTTATAAAGAGTTTTAATCTTCATTCCTAAACCATCATAGTTGCGTAGGAAGTTTTCAACTTTCTCAAAACCAAAGCCCACAACTATAACAATTTCATCTATTCCACAATCTCTTATATGGTTGATTTGGTGCTCAAGTATTGTCTCGCCGCCAATTTCCAGTAAGCACTTAGGTATGTACTTAGTGTAAGGGTAAAGTCTTTTGCCTCTACCAGCTGCAAGTATAACCGCTTTCATTGTATATATCCTCTCCGCTTTAGAAGATTAGGGCCTTGATCGTATGTAACTTAGGTATAAAAACTTAGATCGGGCACAAATTGCATACCCAAGATCCTCCTTTAATAAACTAAATTTATAACCTCGAATACAGTTTATGTCAATATTTATGATGCATTTATTATAATTTTGCTTCTGAAATAATACGATTTAAAAAAATAATGCTCTTAATTTCTAACTAGACTAAGAGGCTGTAAAAAAAATTAACTTCTAGCCACTTTCAATTTATTTGTCTCAGGTTTGATGTTTGTGATGTTATTTTCTTCATCGACATATATTAGTTTGGGACTATGGCTCTTACATTCAGCCTCATCATAAGAAGCAAAACTTGCAATAATCAAACAATCACCTTCTCTTGCAAGATGAGCTGCCGCTCCATTTACACAAATTTCGTTAGATCCTCTTTTTCCTTCTATTACATAAGTCATAAATCTATGACCGTTTGTAATATTAAAAATATGTACTTGCTCATAATGAATAAAGTCAGCTGCGTCCATGAGATTTCTATCTACTGTTATACTACCCTCGTACTCAAGATCAGCCTCTGTTACTATTGCTCTATGAATTTTCGATTTAAGTAGTGTTCTGTCCATATCTCTTATCTCCTATTACATTATATACTCTAAAGCTTGGTATTATCAATAAGCCGCACATTCTCAAGCCTTGCTGCCACAGCTACTATATCTCCATTATTAACAATCTCATTTGCCTCAAGGGTACTCCCATCTCTAATCTCTAAGTAATCAATATTCTCTATTTTATATTCTTTAAGTATGTCTTTGCCTAATTGAACAAGCTCGGCTGCATTATTATTGCCGTTATCAAAATTTCTTTTTATCTCTTTCAAGGATATAGAGAGTGCTAACGCTCGATTTCTCTCTTCATCAGATAAATAAGCGTTTCTAGAGCTAAGAGCAAGACCATCGTCTTCTCTTACTATCGGCATACCTACTATCTCAACTTCAAGATGAAGATCCCTTACCATTTTTTTTATGATCTGTAGTTGCTGATAGTCTTTCTCTCCAAAAACTGCAATATCAGGTTTAACAATGTTAAAGAGCTTTAGTACAACTGTAGCCACACCCTTGAAGTGACCAGCTCTATGCTCTCCGCAAAGAGGTTTCTGTAATTCTTCCACTTCTACATAGGTCTCAAACCCTTCAGGATAAATCTCCCCTATATCAGGAAAAAAAACGGCATTTGCCCCTATTTGCTCTATTTTCTTTATGTCCCCATCTAGATCCCTAGTGTATTTCTCAAAATCCTCATTTGGTCCAAACTGTTTAGGGTTTACAAATATACTTACAACAACAAAATTTCCCCTATTGTTTGCTTCACGAATTAGACTCATGTGCCCCTCGTGTAGGGCTCCCATAGTTGGCACAAATGAAATTAGACTTCCCTTTTTCTTGATATTATCTGAGAGTGATTTCATATCTTTTACTTTATTTATAATTTCTATTGAATTTTTATTAGTCATAAGAGTGCTCTGAAGATGGGAAAGTCCCGCTTTTTACCTCATCTGTGTATTCTGATGCTGCTTTTTTCATTTCTTCTCTCAGCTCAGCATATTTCTTCACAAACTTTGGAAGAGGCTCTTCCGAGAGCCCAGCTAAATCATTTATAACTAAGACTTGGCCGTCACAATCCGGCCCTGCTCCAATACCAATAGTAGGTATCTTTATAGAACGAGTAATTTTCTTCGCTACTTTCTGCGGAATACTTTCAAGCACTAAAGAAAATGCACCGGCATCTTCAATTTCTTTTGCAAGTGCGACTAGTTTTGTGGCTTCACCTTTTGTTTTTCCCTGCAGCTTATATCCGCCCATATCATGAACAGACTGTGGCCTTAGTCCTATATGACCCATCACTGGAATCCCTGCTTTTCTTATTTCGTAAATTGTATCAATATAATCTCTGGTTACTTCAAGTTTTACCGACTCTGCACCAGCCTCTTTAATAAAACGTCCTGCATTACTGACTGCATCCTTTTTAGACGACTGATATGACATAAATGGCATGTCAGTGCAAAGAAGTGCGTTCTGGATACCTCTGGAAACCATTTTCGTGTGATATATCATTTCTTCAACAGTTACAGATAGTGTATTTGGCATACCTTGGATAACATTTCCAAGTGAGTCTCCAACTAATACTATGTCTACTCCTGCCTCATCAACTATCTTTGCTGCAGGGGCATCATAAGCAGTCACCATGGCAATCTTTTCTTCCCCTTTCATGGATCTTATTGTTGGGACTGTAGTTTTTTTCATACTTTTTCTCTAAACGTAAAAAAGCCAGATCAGGTGCAGTACCATACTGGCTTATTGGTTTTAAAGTTTTTAGGTACGGCCTTTGTTCCGTCCTTAGTTATATTTGTCACTTGTTTCCTCCGTCTCGGTCTTATAATAAGATCCAAGCGGTAATTCCTATGCCACAAAAAGCCTTTATAAAATAAAGAAATCCAGCGAAATGTCAATAATTACAGTATTTGCTTGTTGCTATAACAAAGAATTTGGAGTTTAATATTTCTGAAATGTCTATAAAGATCTATCAAGTCGATGCATTTTCATATAAGCCATTTTCTGGCAATCCAGCAGCTGTTTGCGTGCTCGATGAAGAACTGAGTGATAACTGGATGCAGAATGTAGCTATGGAAATGAATCTCTCAGAAACTGCCTTTTTGCATAAACTCAATCAAGGATTTAACCTCAGATGGTTTACACCAACAACAGAGGTTGATCTGTGTGGTCATGCAACACTAGCCAGTGCCCATATACTATGGGAAGATGGTTATCTGCAAACTGACCAATTGGCCGAGTTTCACACACGAAGCGGTCTCTTAATAGCCTCAAAGAATGATGATCTAATCGAGCTCGATTTTCCATCTGAGCCACAAGAGGAGTCTCCTATACCACCAGGTCTAGAAGAGTCTTTAGGTGCAAGGGCTGTTTATGTTGGAAGAAATAGATTTGATTACCTTGTTAAAATAGACTCTGAGGAAGTATTAAGAAATCTTACCCCAGATTTTAATTTGCTAAAGGAGGTTTCTGCTCGAGGCATAATTGTGACAGCTGCTTGTGAATCAGAAGAATATGATTTTGTATCCAGGTTTTTTGCTCCTGCAGCAGGAATTGATGAAGACCCTGTAACGGGTTCTGCTCATTGCTGCCTTGCTCCTTTTTGGCAGACAAAGCTAGGCAAAAAAGATATGATTGCTTATCAGGCATCTAATAGAGGTGGGATAGTCCATATCTCTCAACAGAATGATAGGGTTATTCTTGGTGGAAAAGCTCTAACAGTATTTAGAGGTGAAATGGCTTGAAAATCTGGAAAGATAGTTCATAATACCATTCTGCTTGAGAGGTGAGATATTATCCTGGCAGTTAGTTTCAGGCGGCGTAGCCAAGTGGTAAGGCAGCGGTCTGCAAAACCGCTATTCCCCGGTTCGAATCCGGGCGCCGCCTCCATAAATTCAGTGAAAATATTCAAAACTCAGATAACCATGCCCGGGTGGCGGAATTGGTAGACGCAAGGGACTTAAAATCCCTCGAGTGCAAACTCGTGCCGGTTCGAGTCCGGCCCCGGGCACTCCAAATAATCTAGATTTTGTTTTTACTTATAAAG
>JABAHR010001436.1_pt1 | contig 14348 bp, 8 predicted proteins | sample 7062101 | NCBI WGS metagenome assembly JABAHR01 (sample SAMN14534553, study PRJNA622989) | marine sediment metagenome | biome: marine biome [ENVO:00000428]; feature: marine pelagic biome [ENVO:01000023]; material: deep marine sediment [ENVO:00002113] | place: India: Gulf of Kutch | collected... | reverse complement strand
GATGTCGTTCTTGGTGCCGACGATAATCGGTGCGAAGACGATGATGGTCGTCGCCGTGCCCGCGATTACCGCCGTCCCGACCTCGCGAACCCCTTTGAGCGTCGCGTTGAAGGGCTTTTCCTTTTCCATCGCGCGATGCCGGAAAATACTCTCGGTCACCACCACCGCGTTGTCCACGAGCATCCCGATGGCGAGCATCAGCCCCATCATCGACAGGATATTCAGCGAGAGCCCGGCAAAATAAAGTGCGCCCAGCGTGATCAAAAGCGAGAAAGGCACCGAAGAAATGACAATCAGCGTGGTGGATACCTGCCGCAGGAAGAGATACAGCACGACGATAGCGAGCAGGCCACCGAGGAGGCCCGCGCTCAGGAGGTCGGAGAGCGACTTGCGCACGCTGTCTCCGGCGTTGTCCAGCGGGAAGATGTTGATCCCGCTCATTTGCGGCAATTTGCCTACCTCTTCGACCTCGGCGAGTACGCGGTCGGTGACGTCGACGAGATTGGATCCCGTCGTCTTGTTGATCGAAACGCCGATCGCGTAGGCTCGGTCGAGGTGCCTGCCATAGTTCCGTTCTGGCGTGCGCAGCTCGACCTCTGCGATATCGCCCAGCCGCAGGCCGTCCACCGAGACGACGAGATTGCGTATGTCTTCCACCGATCCGAATTCGCCGCGAGGGCGCACGCTCAGACGCTGGTCGCCGGCGGTCAGTCGGCCCGCGCTGACGGCGAAGTTACTTCGTGAGAGGAGATCGCGGAGGTCGGCTACGTCGATGCCGTAGGCTGCGATCAGGTCGGCATTGAGGAGGATACGAATCTCGCGCGGGTCGACGCCGTGCAGCTCGACGCGAGACACTCCGTCGATGCGCTCGAGTCGACGCTTCAGGAGGCGGTCGAGCAGGTCGTAACTGTCGGACAGGTCGCGCTCGCTCGAAATGCGAAGCTGCAGCACGGGCTGGTCGCCGAGCGAACCGGTGAACACGAAGACCCGGCGGATATCGTCGGGCAGTTGGTGGCGGATACCGTCGACCTTGGAACGCGCCTCGATACCCTTCGCTCCCATGTTCTGTTCCCAGTCGAACTGCAGGAAGATCTGCGCGTCGTTTTCCGTGGACGTCGAAAACATCCGCTCAACCCCGGACAGGGTTGCAAGCGCCTCTTCGACAGGCCGCGTGATGAGGCGCTCGACTTCCTCCGGCGACGAACCTTCGTAGGGGATCTGAATGAAGATTCCGGGGAACTCGATGTCGGGGAACTTCTCGAGCGGCAGCAGCCGGGCCGCAATTAGCCCGACCAGGGCCAGCGCGACGAAGACGACGATGGTCGTTACGGGCCGCCGCAATGCAATTTCGGTATGCTTCATGAATGATTCTGCGCTGCAGCCAGCGGGGCGGGTGCTGGCCAGCGCTTGCGATCCAGCAGCGAGTAGACGACCGGTATCACGAGGAGCGTCAGGAGCGTCGAGACCAGCAGGCCGCCGATCACCGTGATCGCCATCGGCGTCCTGACTTCCGACCCTTCGCCGAAGCCGAGTGCCATCGGTAACAGGCCGAGTGCCGTGGTCAGCGACGTCATCAGAATCGGCCGCAGCCTGGCGGTGCCGGCCTCCATGATCGCATCGACACGGTCACTGCCGCTCGCACGCAACTGGTTGATGAGGTCGACGAGCACGATAGCGTTATTGACGACGATGCCCGCGAGCATGATGACGCCAATGAATGCGACGATATTGATTGTCGTACCGGTGACGAACAATGCGAGAACCGCACCGACGAGCGCAAGCGGAATAGTGAACAGGATTACGAACGGGTGAATCAGCGACTCGAACTGTGATGCCATCACCAGGTAGACGAGAAAGACCGCCAGCGCCAGGGCGAACTGCATGGACGTGAACGATTCCTGCATCTCCTCGCTCTGCCCCGACACGATGGCACTGATGCCCGCCGGCATGGGTACGCGATCGATTATCCTGCCGGCCGCGGCGGCAGCCGCGCCGAGATCGCCATACGCCACGTTTGCAGTGATGATGGCGACACGTTCCTGGGAGACGCGCCGAATCTCTGCGGGACCCCGGGCGATCTCGACTTTCGCGACGGCTTCGAGCGTGACGGGCCTTTCTGATTCCGGATTGACGATCAGCCGCCTTATGTCATCGATGCTGGACTGGCGCGTGTCGACGCTACGTACGAGGACATCGATCTTGCGGTCCCGCCACGTATAGCGCGTGGCAACCTCACCCCTCACGCTCGCCACGACGCGGTCCGCTATGTCGCGCACCGCCAGCCCGAGCTTCGCAGCACGCTCCTGGTCGAATACGATCTGGATCTCGGGATTGCCGTTTTCGACGGTGGTACGGATGTCAGCGAATCGGTCGTCGTTCGACATCTGGGATACGACGGCCCGGCTTACCAGCGCGAGCTGTTCGAGGTCGTAGCCCGCGATCTCGATCTGCAGCGGGCTCGAAAAACTCAACAGCGACGGCCGGGAAAATTCGTACTGCACGCCGGGAACGACGGCAAGCGCCTGGCGCATGACATCCATCGTCGCGCTCTCGGCTTCACGCCCGGCGCCCGGCACCAGGGCAACGCTCAGCGTTCCGGTGTTGTCACCGGCGTCCACGGGATTCGCATCGAGCCGGTTGCCGGTTCCCGCGACCGAATAGTCGAGCGTGACCGTATCGATGTTCCCAGTGGCGCGCTGCGCTGCCTGGATGGCGCGGTCCGTCTCCGCCAGGGTGGAGCCGGGCGGCAACCGCAGATCCACGTTGAACTCGCCCTGCGACAGCTGCGGAATGAGTTCGCTGCCGAGGCGTGGCACGAGCGCCATGCTGCCAATGAATATCAGCAGAGCGGATACGAGGACGGCGGCGCGGTGCTGCAGCGACCAGCGAAGCAGCGCCGGATAGACATCGGCAATGGCGTTGTACAGTCTCTGGAAGACCTGCGTAGGCAGCCACAGCAGGGTCCAGAAAAACCACCTGATGCCCAGGAACACGAAACCGAAAGCCCGGACCATCGACGCTACCAAGCGAGTGAAGCGCGCGGGAGCTTCATTCTCCTTTTCATCGACGTAACGGCTGCCGGCACCGAGGGAAGAAAGCATCGGAATGACGGTAAGCGCTACGATGAGCGAAAACAGCAGAGCGAACGTGACGGTCAGCGCCTGGTCGCGGAACAACTGGCCCGCGATGCCGGAGATGAAGACCATGGGGAAGAAGACCGCAATCGTCGTCAGCGTGGCAGCGACGACGGCGGATGCGACTTCCGCGGTACCGTTGGTTGCCGCATCGGCGATGGCCTGACCCTGTTCGCGCTTGCGCACGATGTTTTCCAGCACGACGATGGAGTTGTCGACGAGCATGCCGACCGCGAGCGCGATGCCGCCCAGCGACATGATGTTCAGCGATACATCATTGCTGTACATCAAAAGGAACGTCCCGATCACGGAGATCGGGATCGCGATGCCGACGATCGTCGTCGAGCGTGCGTCGCGCAGGAAACCGTACAGGACGATGATTGCGAAGATGCCACCGACGATCGCGGCGCTCTTTACATTGTCGACGGCCGAAGAAATAAACCGCGACTGGTCGTAGATCTCGACCAGTTCCATGTCCGCGGGCAACGACTCGCGAACGCGTTGCAGGCGCCCCTGGAGGCGATTCGCGACCTGCACCGTATTCGCGTCACCTTCCTTGTAGATGGCCAATTCGACAGACTCGCGTCCCCTGACGCGTGTTATCGCTTCGCGTTCCTTGTAACCGCGTTCCACTGTGGCGATGTCGCGTAGGTAGACGGGACGGTCGGCAACGTAGGCCACGATAGCATCCCTGAACTCGTCGACCGATTCGAATTCGTTCAACGTGCGAACCAGGAACCGCTGGTCGCCTTCCTCGAGCCTCCCGCCGGATAGATTGACGTTTTCGGCACGGATGCGTTCCGCGACCTGTTCGATGCCGATACCGAGCTGCGACAGCTTCTGCTGATCGACCTGGATCTGGATTTCGTCTTCGAGTCCGCCGCTCACCTTGACGGCAGCGGTGCCTTCTTCGGCTTCGAGGTCGGTCTTGATGCGGTCTTCGGCAAGGCGCCGCAGCGCCTTCAGGCGCACCTCCGCGCTGTCCCCCGCACCCGTCGATTCCTCGTAAAGCAGACCCAGCCGCATGATAGGTTCGGAGGAAGGGTCGAAGCGCAGCAACAGCGGCCGGCTCGCCTCGAGCGGCAGGAACAAGAGGTCCAGTTTCTCACGGACCTCGACGCCAGCCACGTCCATGTCGGTTCCCCACAGGAACTCCAGCGTTACGTCGGACTGTCCCGAGCGGGAGACCGAGCGAACCAGCCTGACGTTGCGGATGACGCCGACGGCTTCCTCGATGGGCTTAGTAATCAGGTTCTCGACTTCAACAGGCGCCGCGCCAGTAAGTTCGGTGCGAATCGTGATCGTCGGGTAGGAAACGTCGGGCAGCAGGTTCAGGTTCAGTCGCGACAGGGCCACCGTCCCGAACAGCCCCACGGCGACCATGAGCATGACGACAGTGACGCGGCGTTCGGTCGCTATCTCAATCAGTCGCCGCATCGTCCGACTCCCGTCCGGCGCCGCTTTCGTCGCTCGCGTCTGCCGCGCGCCGCGCGTTGCCGGCCTGGTTTATTACGTTTACACGCGAGTCCGGCTTCAGGCTGGCCTGACCGACGGTGATCACCTGTTCGCCATCCCGCAGGCCGTTGATAATCTCGACCATGCCTTTGTTGCTGTAACCCGTCTCAACCGATCTCCTGACAGCGTGGTCGTCTTCGACGACGAATACGCTGGCCGCGCCCTGATCCTCGATGATGGCGCTGCGCGGTATCTGCAGGGCGTCCTCGTGAACGTCGTAGATTACCCCGATGCGGCCAAACATCCCGGGCTTTATGCGCCTCTGCTCGTCGACGATTTCCACCGTGATCTTGAAGGTCCCGGTCTGCGGGTCGACGATGGGACTTACCCTGCTAACGGTCGCGACGATCGTTTCGTTGGCAAGTGCCTCGATCTCGATGCCGACGGGCTGGCCGGGATCGACGTTCCTGTATTCGCGCTCCGGCACGTGCAGGTAGGCCACGAGAGGTTCGAGGCTCGTGACTTTGAACAACGCGTTTCCCTCGTTGATCGTGTTGCCCAGTTTTACGAAGCGCCGGGCGACCACCCCGTCAATTGGGGCGCGGATTTGCGTGTAGTCGAGCTCGAGGCTCGCCAGGTTGAACGCCGCTTCCAGCGCTTCCATCTCGTACTTTATCTTCTCGAAGTCGCCGTCACTGATCAGTCCCTTGGTCTGCAGGTCGACGTTACGCTCGTAGTCTCGTTGTAGCTTGCGCAGCTTCGCTTCTGATTCGTTCAGCTCGAGTCGCAGGCGTTCTCCGTCGAGGCGTGCGAGGATCTGGCCCTTGCTCACCTCGTCGCCTTCTTCAACCAGTAGTTCTCGAACCTCGCCGCCGACCTTGGCGATGACATCCGCTTCAGCGAATGCTTCGATCGGCGCGGTGCCGGTGTACATCGCGTACACGTCACCACGAACCGGCGCGCTGGTCTCCACGGGGACCGGCGGTGTTTCCTCCTCGGAGTCTTCTGCCTTGGACGCCTGCTCCGGCTGGCAAGCGCCAAGGAACAGGACGGCGAGCACAGCTGGCAGTCCGGAACGGAAAATGCTCATAGGATCCTCCCTTGATGCCGCGCGGCTATTCTGCGCACCGCTTGCGACAAGAAGATGGGTGCGTCAGCCTGCGTAACTCGCGTTGGAATAGTTGCTCGCAAGCACCTTGCTGCCGTCGCGCAGGCTCGCCTGACCGTTGACGACGACTTCTTCGTCAATGGCCAGACCACCGACAACCTCGACGAGGTTTCCGGATTCAATGCCGACCTGGACCAACCGGCGGATAACGGTGCCGTTGGCGACCACGTAGACGGAGGTCTGATCGTCCTCCTCGACAATCGCGGCGCGGGGGATGACCAGTGCATCGGCATGCTGATCGTATGCGATCGAGAAGCGCGCGAACATGCCCGGTGCGAGTTCGCCGGAGCCGTTGTCGATGAACGCGGTGGCGCGGAACGTGCCGTTGCGCACGTCGATGGTCGGGCTGATCCGCGCAATGGTTGCCGAGTACGTCGTATCCGGCATAGCGTCCACCAACAGTGTTGCAGCTTGCCCGGCCGAGAACTTGCCGAGTTCGCCCTGCGGTATCTGCAGGTAAGCGAGCAGTTCGCTGGTGTCGGTGATGCGAAATGCCTGGCCGTCAGCATCAATGCTCTGCCCAAGCTTGACGTAACGTGAAGTAACGATGCCATCGATCGGTGCGCGGATTTTCGAGTACTCGAAATTGAGCCGCGCCAGCTTGAAGGTAGCTTCGAGCGCTTCCAGGTCGTATTTCAGGCCCTCGAACATCGCTTCGCTCACCAGGCCGCGTGCGGCCAGGTCGGTATAGCGTTCGTACTCGCCCCTGGCTTGTTCCAGGTTCGCCCTTGCCGACAGCATTTCGAGGCGCAGCCGCTCACCATCGAGTTCGGCGAGCACCTGTCCTTCCACGACCCGATCGCCTTCCTCGACCAGCAACTTCACGACTTCGCCGCCGACCTTTGCCACGACGGGTGCATCCGCGTCCGATGCAATGGTGGTCGTTGCCTCATAGGTCGCGACGATATCGACACGCGACGCCGTGGCCGTTTCCACAGGGATCGGCGTAGCTGCCTCGATCTCACTGTCCGAGGCGACGCTTGCTTCGCCCACTCCGCAGCCGGATGCCAGGGCGGCTGTCAGGGAGATCATGAGCGTGGCGACGATGATGTGTCTGATGTTCATTCCGGTGGCCGTCTTTTCAGTTGCAGTGTTATAGTGAAGTATAACACTAGTTTGGTATAACGCAACACCTTATGGCGAATTTCTTCTTGAGCTCTAACCTCATAAAAACAGGTACTTACAGCTATATGTGCCGATCCCTGCCGCCATTCCCGACCCAAGCCGACGAAAAGAGAGCGAGTTGCCGCCTGCCGGCGCTCGGGCCGCCTGCTCGCTGGCGGCATCCGGGACCTACCCATTAGATGCCGGCACTACGGAATTGGATGCAACTGCGGATGAATTCCTTACGGGGTTGCCGTGGTGGCGGGCGTGCCTTCGCCGCCGCGCGCGCGGCGCGCGGCGATACGTCGAGAGGCGTTGGCCTGGATCATGAGCAGGCTGGGTGTCAGGAGCAGGGTGAGGATGGTGGCAAAAGCCAGGCCCCCGGCGACCGAAGACGCAAGCTGTGTCCACCACTGCGAACTCGGCGCGCCAACCGAGATGTCCCGGCCGATCAGGTTGATGTTGACGCCCAGCACCATCGGCATCAGGCCGATGATGGTCGTCACCGTGGTCAGCAGCACCGGCCGCAGGCGGATCGCGCAGGTACGCAACACGGCATCGTAGGCATCGAGGCCACGGCGCCGAAGCACGTTATAAGTGTCGATGAACACGATGTTGTTGTTCACCACGATACCCGCGAGCGTGATGACGCCGACGCTGGACATGATGACGCCGAAGGGCTTGCCCATCACGAGGTGGCCGAGGAGTACGCCGCCCGTCGAAAACAGCACCGCGGTGAGGATCAGGCCGGCCTGGTAGATGCTGTTGAACTGCGTTACCAGGATGATCGCCATGATGGCGAGCGCCATCAGCATCGCTCGCTCCAGGAACGCCATGTCCTCTTCCTGGTCCTCGGTGCCGCCGCGGAACGCGGCGCTCACGCGCGGATCGAGTTCGAGGGTGGGCAGCATCTCTCTCAATTCCGCGACCACTTCGGATACGAGATAGTTGCTGTCGACATCGGCGTCGATACTGATCGTCCGTTCCAGGTCGATCCGCGTAATCGTGCTGACCTTCTGCGCCGGCTTTCTCTCGACAAACGTGCTGATGGGGACCTGACCGCCGTCCGTCGGAATGCGCAGGCCGTCGATCTGGGAGAGACTGCGGTACTGTTCCGGATAGCGCACGCGGATGTCGATCTCGTCGTCGCTGTCGTCGGGNNGGTTACGAGCTGAACCATGGCGCCGACGAGCGAGATGTCGGCCCCGAAGCGAGCCGCTTCGGCGCGGTCGACGTCGATCTGCCATTCGATACCGGGGAGAGGGCGACTATCCTCGATATTGATAACAGCGCGATGTTCTTCCATAAGCGCACGGATATCGGCCACTGCGTCGTTCAGTAGCTCGGGGAAGCGTGACGAGACCTCGATATGGATCGGTTTGCCAATAGGCGGGCCCGGATCGGGCTTGCGCGTTTCTATCGCTATGCCGACGAGGTCAGTCGTGTTCTTGCGAATTTCTGCGAGGATTTCATCAGCCTTGCGCCGCTTGTCCCAGTCGACGTAATTCAGCGTCAGCGAGCCGATGTGGTCGGACGCAGAATCATCGCCGCCGGCACCGACTTTTGCATACAGGTGTTCGATCTCGGGCATGCCGAGAACGCGGTTCTCGACCTGGCGGACCAGCTGGTCCATCTCGTCGATCGAGAGGTCGCCGCGTGCGCGGATATCGACCATGCCGAACGGCATTTCGACCTCGGGGAAATACTCAACACCGCGCCCGAGCGCGAAGAAAGCGGCGTAAACGGCGAGCAGCAAGCCGGTGACGGCTGCAACGATGCGCCACGGATGTTTGAGCGACCTGCGCAACAGCCTGATGTAGGTACCCGTCAGACCGGTGACACTGCTCAGGTCACCGGTCTCCGCCGCCGCGAGATTGCGCTTCGCCTCCTCGGTCGTGGCGCCGGTCTTGCCGAATATCGAGCCGAGCGTGGGCACGAAAATCAGCGCCATGATCAGCGATGCCGCGAGCACCGCGATCAGCGTGATCGGCAGGTATTTCATGAACTCGCCGGAGGTGCCCGGCCAGAGCGCCAGCGGCACGAACGCGGCGAGCGTCGTGCAGGTCGACGCGATAATCGGCCAGGACATGCGGATCGCGGCGCGCGAGTAGGCATCGAAACGACTCTCGCCTTCGGCCATGCGCCGGTCGGCCATCTCCGTTACGACGATAGCGCCGTCGACGAGCATGCCGACGGCCATGATCAGCGCGAACAGCACCATCATGTTGATCGTGACGCCGAAGGAGCCGATGAGCAGTATGCCCATCAGGAAGGAGCCGGGAATGGCGACGCCGACGAGCAGCGCGGTGCGAATTCCCAGGATTCCGATGATGACGATGAAGACGAGCAGTACGGCCGCAAGTACGCTGTTCTGCAGTTCGGTCAGCATGTCTTGCACGTCTTTCGACTTGTCGCGTGACGCGATGACTTCGATCTCTGCCGGCCAGTACGCCTGTTCTTCGGCCACGAGTGCCTTGATTTCGGCGATCGTCTCGATGACGTTGGCGCGTGCGCGCTGCACGACTTCGATAGCAAGCGCCGGCTTGCCGTTGAGGCGGGCGTAACTCTCCGCGTCCTTGTAGGTCCTGCGGACTTCGGCGATATCCCGGAAGTGAACGATCCGGTCACCGACCGCCTTGATGGGCATGCCGAGCACGTCGTCCGGGCTTTCGAACACGCCCGGCACCTTGACAGGAAAGCGCCCCTCGTCCGACTGCAGTGCGCCGGCCGCCACGAGCCGGTTGTTGAGCGTGACGAAGTTGATGATCTGCGCCTGGTCGAGGCCGTAGCTCTCCATCGCCAGCGGGTCGACGATGACTTCCATCAACTCTTCGCGAACGCCGACCAGGTTCACTTCGAGGACGCCGGCGAGACCCTCGATCTCTTCCTTGAGGTCCTTGGCGATGGTTATCAGCGTGCGTTCCGGAACGTCACCGGCCAGGTTCAGCACCAGCATCGGGTCGAAACGGGACATCTTGACTTCGTTGACGGTCGGTTCGTCGGTCTCGCTCGGCAGCTTGGCTTTCGCCATGTCGACTTTTTCTCGAACGTCCGCCAGCGCCTTGTCCGTTTCGATGCCGGCGTCGAACTCGATGAGCACGTTGGCACCGCCTTCATAGGCGTTGGCCGTCATCTCCTTGATACCCTCGATGGCGCGAAGCTCCTGTTCCATAGGCCGAACCAGCAACCGCTCACCGTCCTCCGGGGAAATACCGTCATGCGTGATGTGGACATAGATCATCGGGATCTCGATGTCTGGTTCCGCCTCCTTGGGTATCGTCAGGTAGGCGATCACGCCGGCGATCAGGACGACCGCCAGCGACAGCAGTACGGTTCGCGACCGCGACATCGCGGTCTCGATGATCTGCATCGGCTAGTCCTCGTGTTCCGCCTTGATTGCAACCGCGGTTTCGATGTCACCCTCCGGGATCGCGTCGACCGTCGTTCCGGGCACCACGAAACCCTGACCCACCGTGATGATGGTTGCCAGATCGGGCAGGCCTGCAATCCAGACCCCCTCGTTCGTGGATAGCGCGACGTCCGCAACGACGAATTCGACTTCGCCCTCGTCATTGACAATCTTCACACCGATGTTGCCGGCATCATCGAGCGTTAGCAGCGATGGCGAAATCCGGTGCGCCAGGACGCGCTCCGCAGGGACCTGCAGCTCGGCGGTGCCACCCGCGCGCAGACTGCCGGTGCCATTGTCCACTTCCAGTTCCACGGTATACGTCCTTGTGGCTTCGTCGGCGACCGGGGCGACGTAACGGATGGTGCCGTGGACGGTTTCTCCGGTGGCAAGCCTGGCCTGCGCCTTTTGCCCGGTTTGGACGTAGCCAGCATCGAACTCCGAGACGTTTGCCGTAACGATGATCTTGCGGTTATCCACGAAGCGCGCGACCGGGTCGCCGGCCTTGACGAAGTCACCCACCTCGACGTGGCGTTCCTGCAGCGCACCGGCGAACGGCGCGCGAATCGTCATGTAATCCAGGTCGAGCTGAGCTCGTTTAAGCTCCGCTTTCGCGGCCTCCAACTGCGCGACGGCCTCCTGCAGCTGCGCCTCGGAAACGTAGCTCTCTCCCTTCAGCTTCAGACGTCCCTGGTACTCCACCTCGCGTTGCCGCACGGTCGCTTCCGCCTGAGCCAGCCGCGCGTTGCGGTCGCGTTCGTCCAGCCGCACGATAACGGCATTGCGATCGACGTTCGTGCCGCGATCGACGCCCACGTACTCGACGCGGCCGTCGGTTTCCGCCGCGATATCGACGACACGCGCAGGCGCGGTCTCGCCATTGACAACAATGGTGCGCATGATCGCCTCGGCGGACTGGGTGCGAACGCGAACGCTCGACTGCTGCGGCGCGGCCGGTCCGACAATCACGCTTGCCGGTGCCCGATCGTCTTCCGGCGCGCCGCTACCGATCTGGCCAGAGGCCAGCCACACGCTGACCAGCACGGCGATGCCGGCCGATATCATCCAGGAACGAAATTGCTTCAATTTGCCCAATTCCATGTTCTTAAAACCTTTTTGGTAATGGCGTGAGTGTCGCGGCATCAGCCGACGGCGGACTCCCGCCCGTCGTCCGCATCTTCGAAGAGCATGTCTCGGTTCTCTTCGACGTACTCCCGCATGGTCCGCATCATCGTCTTGCCGAAACCGAGGACGAATCGTGCTCCGGGCGGCCAGTCTTCCATGCAGTCCATTTCGAATTCGTTAAAGAGTTCGAGGTAGCTCGTCATTTCTCTGACGCGATTATCGAGCACGGTTTCAACTTGTTCGCGGGTCATCAGGTGGGCGAAACACATCGTGGCGAGGAACTCGGACCGCACCTTGTGTGACGGGCAGGGGTTCTCGAGCGCCTCGAGCAGGTGCCGGTAACCCGACTCCGTGATCTTGTAGACCTTGCGGTCCGGCTTGCCTTCCTGTGGAACGCAGCGGTACTCGACCATGCCGTCACGGGCCAGGGCGCCGAGCGCGGGATAGATGGAGCCGTAGCCGGCGGCAAAAAAATGGCCGAACGATGATTCGAATTCCTTCTTCAGGTCGTAGCCCGAGGCTTCGCCATCGGTCAGCATGCCGAGGCAGACGGTCTTGACATCCATTACGCTTCATTCCGGCGACCCGCGTCGCCCATATATCGGAGCGATGTATTATATTAATTCGATATATAAAGTCCAGTAAGTAGTTGTAACGAGATGTCTCAGGGAAGAAACCTAGCTAATACAGAAAGTTAGGTAATTACGGAGCGACAGACCCGGCCTCCCGCCCCGGGGTTTGCCGTGGTCTTGCGCAAGCGGCTGCCGACGCTACTGGAAATACTGGGCCATGAAGGGCGTAAGGAACCGGTCCTCCGGGTCGAGCTGCCGCCGGACCTTACGGAAGAAGTCGAGCCGGGCGCCGTAGATCTGACGGGCATAGTCCGCGCGCAGGGAGCGGGTCTGGCTGAATACCGGTACGCCGGCCCAATGCTCGGCAAAGTCGGCCAGGTCGATAACGAAATCTTCCCACCCGTTCGTCTGGGTCGACGATGTTTGCAGCGCGATCATCGGTTCATCGAATGATGGCGAAAGCAGGGCGGACTGGTCCTGGTATATGTAATAGCCGACAGTCGGCATGTCGCAGCGGTAGCGCGATTTCTCGTAGCTCTGCCTGCAGAACTGCCGGTACGCGCGGGCGACCACCGAGAAGTCGGTGGCCGGAAAGCACCAGGTCGTGTACAGCAGGTTCCGAGTGCGGCCGAAGTTGCGGCCGCACGATCCGGCAAGCGTGTTGTTACCTGTGGTTACGAAGCGACCGTTCACGATTCCCTGTGTTGCTTCGCTCACCGTGTCGATCACCTGGTATCGCACCGAATGCAGCGGCAGCAGTCGGTTAAACGACTTGAACAGGCCGGGCAGGACGGTGGTCTCTCCCCAGTCTTTTATCTTCCATGGTGTTCTGTAGGCGTGGCCGGCCGAATCCGAATAGCGCCGCAAGTCGAGATAGATGCGATCGCGGTAAGGCAACATGTAGAATTTGAAGCCGACCTCATTGTTCGACAGCGTATCGACGACGCGGCAGAAATCGTCGATCGTTATCTTGCGATGACTGACCGTGAAATTGGATATCGGCTGCACCCTGAGCGTCGCCTCGACGATTATGCCGATCAATCCGTAACTCGAACGGACCGCGCCCAGCAGGTTCTGCTGTGCGGCGTTCACTTTCATCAGTTTCCCGGCCGGCGTGACGAGTTTCGCACCCAACACCCGGCTGGCCAGGCACGCGGAACGCTTGCCGATACCGGGCCCCATGCTTGGCGCCGCAATTGCACCGCCCAGCGTCCGTCCGGCGAGATCGTGTGCGCCCAAGAGTTCGAGGCCATGTTCCGCGAGAGCCTCCACGAGACGATAGATCCGCACGCCCGCCTGCGCAGTCACAGTGTTATTGAACGTATCGATGTTGAGGATGTTATCGAGTGGGTAGATGCTGATGATGGTGCCCGCCGGTGTCGTGTTGCAGCCTGTCGACGCGCTTCGCGCGCCTGCAGGCCGGATCGGCGTCGGTGCGCGTGCGTCGGGGTTCACCAGCCGCATCAGTTCGCGTACGCTGCTGATCGTGTATTCGGTGCTTCCGGCGTTCGCCGGGCGCACGAAGCGCCCGGTGTTGCGAAGTCTCGCTGCAGTCATAGCTATCTCCGGCAAGGAAAACTCGCATGCCAAAGACACGGCTGGAGCGGATCGGGAAAGCCAGACGGCGAGAATCGTCGAAGCGAATCAGAACTCGTGTTGGCGGCCCCGCTGTCCTAGGTATTACCCGTAGACCGGAAGCTTTGCGACCCTGGCTTTCGCCAGGTGTGCCTTTGTCAAACGAAGCTGCATCGTCGCACGCGATTCCGAAAGCTGTCAACGAGTCGGGGGTGCGGCAATAGTTATTGTCAAATAGGCGTTGCCGGGGGACGAGCGATTCCGGAAAAAGCTCTGGTCGTGTACGTACGTCCACAGTTTGACAACACCCGGCCACCGCAACATCATCTGCCCGGCCTGACCAGGATCAGTACGAATCAGGAACATCGATGACCTGTGTGCCACACAGGCTGAAAAGAGCGAGGATATTGCCATGAAGAAGTTTGCCCTGATTGCGGCCGTCACGCTTGTTGCCGGTTGCGCCGCCGAACCGACGATTCAGACCGGCCCGGATGCCGAGAAGACGTTCGACGGCCTGGTTCGCATCGACAACGCGCGCTTCGCAGGCGCATGGATCGACCCGGAGGTCGACCTGACGCAGTACACGAAGATCATTCCCGGCGGAGCGGAATTCGAGTTTCGCAACGTGCAGAAGATGTCGGCCTCGGCTGCCAGGCGGAGCAACGAGCGGGAATTCTGGATCAGCGACACCAACAAGCAGCGCCTGATCGACACCGTCACGGAGGTGTTTACGGAGGAGTTGCAGAAGAGCGAACACTTCACGGTGACCGACGAACCGGGCCCGGACGCGCTGATCATCGTGGGCG
>JABAHR010010991.1_pt3 | contig 14350 bp, 9 predicted proteins | sample 7062101 | NCBI WGS metagenome assembly JABAHR01 (sample SAMN14534553, study PRJNA622989) | marine sediment metagenome | biome: marine biome [ENVO:00000428]; feature: marine pelagic biome [ENVO:01000023]; material: deep marine sediment [ENVO:00002113] | place: India: Gulf of Kutch | collected... | reverse complement strand
ACATGAAGCTCTTTGTCGATTCCGCCAACGTCCACGAAATCAGGCAACTCTCGGCCACGGGACTCATCGATGGGGTCACCACCAATCCATCCATGATCGCCGGGTCGGGCCGGCCGATCCTGGAACTGGTCGGGGAGATCTGCGAGGCGGTGGAAGGTCCGGTGAGCGCCGAGGTGGCCGCAACCTCCAGCAGCGAAATGATCCGGGAGGGCCTGGTCCTCGGATCCGTCGCGCCCAATGTGGCGGTCAAACTGCCGCTGACCTGGGACGGACTCAAGGCCTGCAAGGTGCTGACGGACACGCACGGACTGATGGTGAACCTGACCCTCTGCTTCTCGGCCAACCAGGCGCTGCTCGCCGCCAAGGCCGGAGCGACGTTCGTTTCACCATTTGTGGGTCGTCTCGACGACCTCAATATCGATGGTTTGGAGTTGATTCGCGAGATTCGCGCCATTTACGACAACTACGATGCCCTGGAAACGCAGATTCTCTGCGCCTCGGTGCGCACCCCCAATCACGTGAAGGCGGTTGCCCGCTGCGGGGCCGAGGTGGTGACGCTGCCGCCCGAAGTGTTCCCGAAACTGGCAGAACATCCACTCACCGAGAAAGGGCTCGCAGCATTCCTGGAGGACTGGCAAAAAGGCGGGCAGACCATCGTGGAGGCGGAAGCCCTCGTTTCCTCCGGGCAATGAGGGCGCCCGGTGGAAGGGGCGTGGCGGCGGCTTTGCCTCAGACGTCGCCGGAAATGGTCTGTCCGCTGGATTGCAGAGCGTCGCAGGCTTTTGCGACCCGGGCGGCCATGGCCTCCTCGGCTGCCTTCAGGTATCCGCGCGGATCATAGAGCTTCTTGTTTCCGATTTCGCCGTCGATCATGAGGACTCCATCGTAATTCTTCATCATGTGGTCGACGATCGGCCGGGTGAAGGCGTACTGGNNGTACTGGGTGTCGGTATCGACGTTCATCTTGATGACGCCGTAGTCGAGGGTCTCGCGGATTTCCTCCAGTCGGCTGCCGGAGCCCCCGTGGAAGACGAGATCGAACTCGGCATCAGCGCCATACTTTTCCACGACGGCCTTCTGGCCGTCCCGGAGGATCTCGGGGCGGAGTTTCACCGCGCCGGGTTTGTAGTGGCCGTGCACGTTCCCGAAAGTGGCGGCGAAGGTGTAGCGTCCCAGGCCGTCCAGCGCTTCGTGAACTGCCAGCATATCCTCGGGAGTGGTGTAGAGGTCCTCATCGGGGGTGTCCTCCGAGCCGGCGGCGCCGTCTTCCTCGCCACCCACCACCCCGGCTTCCACTTCCAGGATGATCTCCTGCTCGGCGCAGAGTTTCAGGTATTCGCGGGAGATCGTCATGTTCTCCTCGAGTGGAAGAATGGAGGCATCGAGCATGTGATTCTGGAAGAGGTTGCCCCTGCCTTCGGCCCGGCGTCGGGCGGTGGCTTCAATCAGCGGCTTGAGGAATCCTTCCGCCTTTTCGGGTTGGCAGTGATCGGTATTGAGGGCTATCAGGACATCATATTGGTCCGCGAGGCGATGGGCGGCTTCCGCCAGGACGATGCACCCGTAGGCGGCGTCCTTGTTGTTCAGGCCGGAGGCGAACTGTCCCGCGCCGGTGGAGAACTGGATGATTCCGTCGGACTTGTTGTCTGCGAAGGCCTTCAGGGCGGCGTTGATGGTGATGATGCTGGTGCAATTAATGGCGGGAAAGGCGTAGGAGCCAGCCTGGGCTGCATCCAGCATGGAGGCGAACTGTTTCGGGGAGGCGATCGGCATAGCGCCGGGATTCTCGATGGCAGGCGAGGGGAGTCAAGAAGCGCGTTGGGGGCCGGGGAGAGGTGGAGAAGCAGTTGACAGCGTCGACACCCCGCTTGCAAATTGTGGTTCCGCCATGCCCAAGATCGCATTCCTTACCGCCGGCGGCCTCGCGCCCTGCCTCTCCTCGTCAATAGGGGGACTGATTGAGAGATACAACGAACTCGCGCCCGAGGCCGAACTGGTAGGCTACCTGAACGGCTACCTCGGACTTCTGCTCGGGAGGACCGTGAGCTTCCCGGGCTCCGTGAAGAAAAATGCCCCGGTTTTCTACAAGTTCGGTGGCAGCCCGATCGGCAACAGCCGGGTCAAGCTGACCAACGTGCAGGATTGCGTGAAGCGCGGGCTGGTCAGGGAAGGGGAGAATCCCCTCGAGGTGGCGGCCGAGCAGTTGAAACGGGATGGCATTGATATCCTGCACACCATCGGCGGCGATGACACCAACACCACCGCTGCTGATCTGGCGGGGTATCTGCACGAGAACGGCTATGAATTGACGGTGGTGGGCCTGCCCAAGACGGTGGACAACGACGTCTTCCCGATCGGGCAGACCCTGGGTGCCGTGACAGCGGCGGAGCAGGGGGCCATATTCTTCGAGAATATCGCGAACGAGAATACCACCAGCACAAGGCACCTCATCATTCACGAAGTGATGGGGCGCCATTGTGGCTGGTTGACGGCGGCCACCGCGGAGGCCTACCGCAGGCGACTGGATCACTGGGAATTCTTCCCGGAGGCGCGCCTCTNNNNGTCCACGCGGTGTGGGTGCCGGAGATGGACCTGGATCTCGACGAGGAGGTCACCCGGTTGACCAGGATCATGGACGAGCACGATGCCGTGAATATTTTCCTCAGCGAGGGAGCGGGGCTCGATGCCATCGTCCGGGAAAAGGAATCCGCCGGGGAAGTGGTGCCTCGCGATGCCTTTGGGCACGCCGCCCTGGACAAATTGAATCCCGGGCAATGGTTCGCAAAGCAACTCAAGGACAGGCTCAAGGCCCAAAAGGTGCTGGTGCAGAAGAGCGGCTACTTTGCCCGGTCGGCCGCGCCCAACCCGGAGGACCTGGCGCTGATCAAGCGCAGCGCCTTTGCCGGTGCGGAATACGCCCTGAACGGTCAGAGCGGAGTGGTCGGGATGGATGAGGACAATGGAGGCAAGATGTCCTGCGTGGCGTTTCCGCGGATCAGGGGCGGCAAGCCGTTCGACATCGACCTGCCCTGGTTTGAAGCACTCCTCGGCGAGATCGGCCAGCCAAAGGGGGTCCAGGTGGTTGCGCACTGACCGGGCATCCCGGCTCCGGAGCCGGGCGGATGGCCGGTCAGCCCTCGAGTGACCTCACGAAGTCACCGTGATCCTTCTTGAGGGATTCGTTGTCCGGAATGGGGTAAAAGATGTTGCCTTTCTGTGAGGCGATCCAGAACCCGGTCCGGAGCTTGAGGAAGGAGATCTTTCCAAGCACGGAATCAAGGCTGATGCCCTTGATGCGCTTCTCGGGGTTGGCCCTGATTTCGTAGATCTGGTCCCGCAGCTTGTGGGGGTGGACGTTCGGGATCGGAGAGGTGTGAAAGGGGTTCCCCTCGAGTTGTTTGAGAAACTCGTCGATATCGAAGTCGATCTGGGTGAACATGACCTCGGGCGCGTTCTTTGGTTGCGCCGGATCAGTGATGAAGTGCCCGAACTCGGGCGGGCTCATGTGGCTGAGCAAGATGGTGCTGAAGGGGCAGATCTCCTGGTAGGTCCTGATGAATCCCGGTCGGTGGGTTCGTTCATAAGGGGCCTGTTTGAGGCGCAGGACCACGCCCGCCACCGAGGTGATGTAGAGGTCCATGAAGGCGGAGAGGTCGATGTGCTCGAGCACCCGGTAGGTCGCGATGAACTTGGTGCGCTTCGGCCGGCCGGCCGGGTTCGGGACCACTTCCTCGAGGAGTCGATCGATCGGGAAGAACTCGTGGCGATAGTCGTCCTGAATCTGGGCAAAGATGACTTGCCCGTGGTAGTAGCGCGAACTGCCAATCGTGTAGTGCCGGCCGAATTCCTCGGGTCGGAGATTGGAAGCCACCAGGGCGTAATTCGGCCACATGATGACGTAGAGATGCTTTTCGATGGGAGTGTCTGAGGGGCTGCTGATGGCGCTATTCAATCCCTCCGCCGGAGGGTGTCAAGCGAGTGGTTGGCAGAAGAACGGGCAACCGGGAAGAGCCGCAAATCCCGAGGTCGACCCGGTCCGGTCCGGAGGGCGGGGGAAGCGGATCGGCCCGCTATTTCGGGGGATCCGATCCGAGGCCACGGGCTGGGTGGCGGCCAGGGCGGCGACTGCCCAGGAGGTGCCGCAGATCGAGATGAACTGATCCTTGCCGTGGGGAAAGCCCGATTCGAAATGCCGCTGGATCGGTTTGGACCGTGTTTTGACGAGCCACGAGCCATCTTCCCGCTGGGTTTTCAGGAGATAGGTGACGCCGCGCTGGTAGCAGGGGTCGGTGGTGGGCAGGCCGGTCTCCTGGAGGGTCCAGAGGGCCTGTCCGGTGGCATAGGCATCGCTCGGCATGTCGGGGAGCTGGCCCCAACCGCCATCCGCGCGCTGGGACTGCAGGACCCGTTGGCGGGCCTTTGAAGTCATCTCATCGCCGGCCCCGAGCAGGTGCATTCCCCAGAGCAGGGAGTTCTCATCCTCCTGCCGTTCGGGTTGGTAGTCAAAGAGCCAGCGTCTGCCTTTTTCGACGCTCGCTTCAGCCTCGGGTTGATCGTTGTCGCTGGCGAACTTCCGCAGGTAGTAGGTTGCGAGGGTCGCGCTGGTGGCGGGAGAGTCCTCGAGCGGAGGGCGCGATTTGTTGGTGAAGAAGCGGCCGTTTTCCTCCTGCGTCTTGATGAGGAAATCCGCCATCGCCTCGGTGGTTTCGCCCGGCTGCCATTCCGCGAGATCGAGGGCCCAGAGCCCGAAAGCCACGGTCATGCTTTGTCCGCCGATCCCTTTTCCCCGGCGCAGGCTGCTGGTGCGTTCTTCGAACGATTCGTGGGTGAAGCGGGCCTGCTCGTGCAGGAGTTCCTCGTTGATCTTGAATCCATGTTTGCGGGCGGTGGCCTGGGCGAGCATGGGGAGGGTCTGGTTGTGGCAGGTAAAACAGTTTTGCTTTTCGGAGTAGCCGAGGGTGCCCTTCTGCAGGATCCGGAGACCGGCCTGCACTGCTTGTGTCACGACGGCGGGATCGGTCCGGGCCGGGTCCGCGCTGACCGAGGGCGCCCCGAGGGAGATCGTCACCAGGCCGGCCAACACCGGCAGACCACGCCACAACCGTTTGGGAGTCATATAGGGATGCTAGGCAGAAGGGGATCGGAAACGGAAGGGCAATCGGGCCGGGACGGCGGAGTTCGCGGGGTGCGGAGTTGCAATCGAGATCCGCCGGGCTGGAAGAGTCCCTTCTCCCAGATGAACCGGTTTGCGATTCTCACCCTTGGAGTCCTGTTGGGGGCACCCGGTTTCGGTCCACCGGCGGCGGGACACGAGGTGAAGGAACGAGTGGCGCCGGACCGGATGGAACAGGAGCAAGGTTCCTGGGCGCGCTACACCCCCACCGTGAAGTTGGTCGAGGACAGCCTGCCGGCGGTGGCCTCGATCCAGACCTTCCAGGAGTCAGGGACTCCCGGCGTCCTGAATGTCGGGGTGGGCAGCGCCTCCGTGATTCATGGGGCGGGCTATCTCCTGACCAACGACCACGTGGTGAGCCACGCTGCCCAGGGCCAGGTCCTGCTTCCCGGCAAACCTCCGCTCCCTTTCCGGAACATCGCGGGCATGTCGTCGGAGGACCTGGCCGTGATCAAGGTCGAGGCCGGGGAAGCTCTCCAGTCTCTGCCGCTGGGACGCAGCGATGACCTGATGCTGGGTGAGCCGGTCCTGACGATCGGGAACCCCGGTGGACTGGTGCACTCCGTGTCGACCGGAATCGTGAGTGGCCTGAATCGCTCCACCGCGATTGCGGGGGCCTTCCTGCCCTGGATGATTCAGACCAGTGCGGCGGTGAGCGGCGGCAACTCGGGCGGGCCGCTCATCAATGCGCTGGGTCAGCAGATCGGGGTGGTCACCTCCAAGAAGATGGACGGGGAGAACATCAACTTTGCGATCGCGATCGACCGGGTGCGCGAGGTGTTTCCCCGGATGCTTGCGGCGGAACTGCGTTACGGGTTCCGGCTTGGGGTCGAGGTGGACATGTATTCGCTCCGGGCCGGGGTGACGTCGGTCACCGACGAATCGCCGGGAGACAAGGCGGGGATGGGGAAGGGGGACGTGATTGTCGGGATCGACGGTGCCCGGGTGCGGAATGGATTCGATTTTCACCTCGCCCTGGTGGAGCGGAAGGTGGGGGACGAGTTGAACATCGAGATCGAGCGGGGCGAGGAGAAGCGCTCGGTCACGGTGAAGTTGGCGGAGTTGGCCCTGGCCGAGCCGGTGGAAGAAGAGGGATTGGTGCCGGGACTCCAATACGAGGCCTATGCCGGCAAGTGGGAGAAGCTTCCCGACTTCGATGCCCTGCCAGCAGTGGAGATCGGGCAGGCCGGGATTCCGACCGAAGAGGCTTACAAGACCGAGGACGGGGAAAACTACGGGCTTCGTTTCACGGGCTTTATCAAGATCCCCCGCGAGGGGCTCTATACCCTCTACACCTCGTCCGACGACGGCAGCCGCCTGCGGGTCGGTGGGGAAGTGATCGTCGATAACGACGGGTTGCACGCAGTCTGGCGGACCGGTGGGCTGATCCGTCTGCGGGCCGGNNGGGCGGAGAGGAAGAGCTGGAAGTCTCCTGGGAGGGGCCGGGTCTGAAAAGGGAGGTGATTCCGGAAGAGGCCTGGTTTCGGAGAGAGAATCCGGAGAACGCGGAAGACGGCCCTGAGGAGTAGTGCGGGAGGAACAGGTTGCGCCGAGAGCCGCCCGGCGGGAGCATGCTGCTGCCTACGATTTGGAGATGGACTCGTCGAGGTTGAGGATGAGGGAGGAGACGGCAGCGTAGGCGGCGAGTTCGGCCGGATCGAGTTGGGGATCGGGTTTGTGCGCACCCCCGCCGGCGAGGTAGGCCCGGGCAGTGTCGGGTTGGCGCTGGAATTCCTCGAGGCGGTCGTTGAATTCGGTGTGGAGGATGGCGAGTTCCCGCCTCGACGGGGAGCGGGAAGTTGCGAGGCGGAAAGCCAAGCCCAGGCGGTCGCGGGTTTCGGCGCCACCCTCCTTCATGATGCGTTCGGCCAGGGCGCGGGCCGCTTCGACGAACTGGGGATCATTGAGCAGGACGAGGGCCTGCAGGGGGGTATTGGTCTTCTCGCGGCGGGTGCGGCAGGCGTTGCGTCCGTCGGCGCCGAGGATGCGCATGTTGGCGGCAGGAATCTGCCGCTTCCAGTAAGTGTAGAGACTGCGGCGGTGGAGGTTCTCGCCGGAACCTTGTTTGAAGGAAGCTCCGGCCGCCCCGATCGCATTTCTGCCGAACAGGACTGCCGGCTGGTAGGGATGCACGCCGGGGCCACCCCGTTTGTCGACGAGGAGGCCGCTCACCGCGAGGGCGTGGTCACGCACGAACTCGGCGGCCAGCCGTTGGCGCGGGGCGCGGGCGAGCAGCCGATTGGCGGGATCCCGTTCCGCGAGGGCGGGCGCTTGCCGGCTGGACTGTCGGTAGGTGGCGGAAGTCATGATCCGGCGGAGCAGGCGCTTGAGGTCCCAGCCGGACTCGACGAAGTCGACGGCAAGGTGGTCGAGCAGGGCCTGGTGGCTGGGCCGGTCACCCTGGGTTCCGAGGTCCTCGGAGGTNNGCGGAGGAGCCGCTTGAGATCCCAGTTGGACGAGATGAAGTCGACCGCGAGGAAATCGAGGAGATCCTTGTGGCTGGGACGGCTGCCCTGGGTGCCGAAGTCCTCGGAGGTCGCGACGATGCCGGCGCCGAAGATCATCTGCCAGTAGCGGTTGACCGCTACCCGGGCGGCGAGGGGATTGGCGGGGTTCACCATCCATTGGGCGAGCCCGAGACGGTTTTTCGGCAGGTCCGGGGGAGGCGGCATGATGCTGGCAGGAGCGGAGATCTCCACCGCTTCGCCGGGTTTGTCGTACTCGCCCCGCTTCAGGATGTGGGTAGGGCGCATCGTGCCCTCGTCTCCCGCGATCATCGTTACCACCGCGGACTTCTCGATCGCGGCTTTTTCGGCGTTGAGGGCATCACGTCTGGATCGCGCTTCCGCAAAGCCGGGCCAGTTGGCGCGGAAGTGTTCGAGGCGCTTGGAGCGTTCCTTCGGAACCTTGGTTCGGGCGAGGACGGTGGTGTCGGTGGTGACATGAACTTCGGCCACGTCTCCGACGATGGTCAGCTTCAATCGCTCACCCGACTTCAGTTCGGCCGGATTCTCGAGACCCACCTGGGCGGGATCGTTCCCCGGGCCGAGCTTGATCCCCTTGTTCCCGGTAAGCTTGAGCTCCCTCGCTTTGTCGCCGGTGATGTCGGCGCGGACCGAATCGATCAGACCGGGTTTCCGGCCGGTAAACCGCAGTGCCGTGATTGGTTTCTCGACCTCGGCGGGCTCCAGGATCAATTGGTATTCCTGGGTGGCGGCTTTCGGCTCGGGCGCTATGGGATTGTGGGTGAGAACAGTGCGGAAAGAGGCGTCGCCGATCTTGTTCTCGGCGACTGGCTGGCGCATGGCATCGAGGACCGTCACGGAGATGTTGTCGAGGCGTTCCGGGCAGCAGTCGTTGCGATTGTAGACGACGATGTGATCGATCGGAGTTTCGGTGCCCAGATCCAAATCCCACCAGGCGTCCTTCTCTTCCTTGGTGCAGGAACAGGAGCCGAAGGAACCGTCGGCGTTGCCGTCGATGGCCCGGGCGGCTGGGGTGTTGCCATAGTCGCTGGATTGCGAGGCACTGCCGGCCCGGGCGACGTTGCGGCCTCCGGAGTGGACTTCGAGCTCGGAGATGGTGAGGAAGCCCTTTTGCCCGGGAGGCAGGGAGAGGCGCACGTAGCGGCCCCGGACTCTGGACTCCTCGATGGCGCCCGGACTTTCGCCGGGCTGCCGGTCGAGCGTGCTTGAGATGATGTTCGGGGCCTGCCACTCGACCGGGCGCTCGAGTTCGGTCAGCCAGCTCTCGAAGTCGGTGGTGAGGGCGGGCGGGGTTTCCTTGAGAGTCTCTTCGATGGCCGACAGTTCGGTCCCAATCCCGGCGAGCCGTTTTTCCTTTTCCGGCGGCAGGATTTTGAGGGTTGGCGCGGTGGCGCCCTTGGTGTTGCCACGGCCCACCAGGCTGTTGAAGTAGCCGGCGAACTGGTAGTACTCCCGTTGGGTCATGGGATCGAACTTGTGGTCGTGGCACTGGGCGCACTCCAAGGTCAGTCCGAGGAAGGCGGTGGCGGTGGTGTTGACGCGATCGACGAGATACTTGATTCGGTAGTCTTCATCGATGATGCCACCCTCGTTGGAGGTCGGGTTGTTGCGGAGGAACCCGGTGGCGATTCGCTGGGAGGTGGTGGCGTCGGGCAGCAGGTCGCCCGCCAGTTGCCAGGTGATGAAGTCCTTGTAGGGGATGTTGTCGTTGAATGCGGAGACAACCCAGTCGCGCCAGGCGTAAATGGTGCGGGGATGGTCTTCGAAGAGCCCGTCGGTGTCGCCGTAGCGGGCCACGTCCAGCCATTCAACTGCAAGGCGTTCCCCGAAGGCGGGAGAGGAGAGAAGACGATCCACGGCGCGCTCGTATGCATCGTCGGAGTTGTCGAGCAGGAAGGTGTCGAGGTCCTCGATGGTCGGCGGTAGCCCGGTGAGATCGAAGGTGAGGCGGCGGACGAGGTGGGCGCGGTCCGCCTCGGGAGCCGGTTCAAGACCTTCGGACTCGAGCCGCGCCAGGATGAAGTGATCGATCTCGTTGCGGGGCCAGTTGTGGTTCTCAACCTCGGGGAGGGGCGGGCTGGCGGGAGGGATAAAGGCCCAGTGCCGTTCCCACCGGGCTCCTTCCGCGATCCACCGGCGGATCAGGGTGATTTCCTCCTCGCTCACGGTCAGCTTCGAATCGGGAGGAGGCATCACCTCGTCCGGGTCGTCAGAAGTGAGGCGATGGAGAATGGCGCTCTGGCCCGGGTCACCGGCGACAATCGGGGTGGGGCCGTCTTCCCCGAGACGGGCCTTGGCGGTTTCCTCCTGGTCGAGTCGCAGGCCCGCCTTGCGTGCCGCGGAGTCGGGGCCATGACAGGAGAAGCAGCGGTCGGCCAGGATCGGACGGATCTGGTCGTTGAAGGAGACGGCGCCGAGAGGCGCGGCGACGGGGATCGTCACGATCGGTGCCAGGACGAGGAAGACCGGTTTCATCACGCCAGGATGGAATCGACCACTGTTCCGTGGACGTCGGTCAGCCGGAAGCGGCGTCCCTGGTATTTGAAGGTGAGGCGTTCGTGATCGATCCCCATCAGGTGCATGACGGTGGCCTGCCAGTCGTGCACATGGACGGGGTCGCGGACGACATTGTAGCCGAAGTCGTCGCTTTCGCCATAGGTGGTGCCCGCCTTGATGCCGCCGCCGGCCATCCAGTAGGTGAAACAACGCGGGTGGTGGTCGCGCCCATTGGCGGCCTCGCCGAGCTTGCCCTGCGAATAGGTGGTGCGTCCGAACTCCCCGCCCCAGACCACGAGGGTCTCATCGAGCATGCCGCGTTGCTTGAGGTCGGTCACGAGGGCGGCGCAGGCCTGGTCGGTGTCGTTGCACTGCTTGGGGAGGGCGTCGATGAGACCGCCGTGCTGGTCCCAGCCGCGGTGGTAGAGCTGGATGAAGCGGACTCCGCGTTCGGCGAGGCGGCGGGCCAGGAGGCAGTTGGCGGCGAACTTGCCCGGGGTCTGGCACTCCGGGCCGTAGAGGTCGAGGATCGACTTCGGTTCATTGCCGATGTCGGTGGCTTCCGGCACTGACATCTGCATGCGGAAGGACATCTCATACTGGGCAATGCGGGTCGCTATCTCGGGATCGCCGAATGCTTCGAGCTGGACCCGGTTGAGCGCCTCGATGCGTTCGATCATGCGGCGCCGGCTCTCCACCGACTCGCCGGGCTGGCTGTTGAGGTAGAGGACGGGGGTCTTTCCGCCCCGGAGCTGCACACCCTGGTGGACACTGGGGAGAAAGCCGCTGCTCCAGAGCTTGGTGTAGACCGGCTGACTGCCGGGGCGTCCGGTGCCGTTGGAGATGAGGACGCAGAAGGCGGGGAGGTTGCTGTTGTCGGTGCCGAGTCCGTAGCTCATCCACGATCCCATGCTCGGGCGGCCGGGTTGCTGGTGGCCGGTCTGGAAGAAGGTGACGCCGGGATCGTGGTTGATGGCCTCGGTGTGCATCGACTTCACGAAGCAGAGGTCGTCTGCCACCCTCGAGGTGTAGGGGAGAATCTCGCTGATCCACGCCCCGCTCGCGCCGTGCCGGGTGAACTTCCATTTCGAGCGCGCCACCGGGAAGGAACTCTGACCCGCGGTCATGCCGGTAAGCCGCTGGGTCTTCTCGATGAAGCCCTCCTTGCTCCACTTCTTCGTTTTGGGATCGAACTTCTTGAAGAGTTCCTTGCCGTGGTGTTCGGAGAGCTTTGGCTTGTAATCAAAGAGATCCTGCTGCGATGGCGCCCCGTTCATGAAGAGAAAAATGATGCGCCGGGCCCGGGGGGCAAGGTGGGTCCCCCGCGTGGCCAGATCGGCCGCGAAGGCCTCGGGCGCAAGGAGGGACCCGAGCGCAAGCGAGCCGATCCCCGCCGAGCCGGAAGCAAGAAGCTGCCGGCGCGTCATGACCTGCTCCAAGGTCGCAAAAGACTCCCGATCCATGGAAAAGCATTACGACCGGCGAAGAGGGAATCAATCCCCGATCTGGGGAGCTACCGCCCCGGCACTAATAACGTATACGTATACGGTGTTAGCGCCGGGGGTTCGTTGTGGACTCGGTCAGGGTGCGGGGCAAAAGGAAAGCGATGGGGTGGTGCCCCATCGCTTGAAGATCGTGAAAATGCCGCTTCGCCTACTTGGCTCTCACTTCGACATTGTCGAGGTACCAGCCGGCCTGGTTCTGGATGTCGTCGGACCTGAGTTCGAAGACGAGCTTGATGACTTCGCCGAGGACCTCGTCCGGGAGGTTGGCCGAGAACTCGGACCAATCCGCGGGTGGCACCCCGTCGTCGTCGATGTCCGTGGCGACATCGGCCCCAAGCTGGACTCCATCGCTGGCCCGGATTACCCGGATGATGCCGGCATCGAAGGTGTCCTCGATGTCCGGGAAGTGCTGCATGGTCAGCCTGACCCCGGTGAGGGCCGGGTCGGTGAGATCGATCTCGGGCGAGGTCAGGGTGGCCACCGCGTTGAAGCCGTAGTCCGCGTCGAGGTTGGTGCCGGCACAATTGGCGGAGCCGGCTGCCCCGGTGACGGGCCCGACATCGCTGGGAACCCCGATCTCCCAGTCGGTTCCGGCGTCGCCGGTGGACTCGGTGGTCCAGCCTGCAGCTCCTCCTTCGAAGTTCTCGGCGTAGAGCGGTGGGCCCTCTTTCTCGAGCACCACGAAGAACAGTTCGGGTTCAGCGGGCCGCTCGAAGACTTCCACGTTGAAATCGGGAGTGGCCTCGATGTCGCCGGCAAAGACATCCCAAAGAGCGAGTTCCTGGGAAGGATCGGTGGTGCTGAGGATATCGTAGAATTTCCCGATCTTGCTGGCGAAGGTGAACTGGAGGTTTCCGTCCTCGGCGTTCTCGATATCGAGGAAGTTCTTGGCGCCCGCGCCGGTGGTCACCACGATGTTGTCGATTCTGACCTCCTGGTTGGCGCCGCCGGTGCGGGCCGTGATGGCGAACGAGAAGGAGTCGTCGAGTTCGAATCCCGCGGCGGCATAATCGACGTCGAAGAAGTCAGCGTTGGTGACCGCCCCGGTGGTGGTGAAGTCGGCGGTGCCGTCGGGGCGGACCACGATGCAGACCTCGCCCTCGACCTTGGTGTTGTCTTCTAGGATGTTTCCGTTGATGAAGGCGATGTTGCCCTGGTGGGCGGCGGGGCGATTGACGCCGATGGCGGGGCCGACTTCGCCGTCGCCATTCATCCAGGTATCCATTTCGAAGGAGAGGCAGGGGCTGACTCCCGGGAAACCTTCCTCGGCGACCACGGAAAGCCCGCCCCACGGGAGTTCTCCGTAGCTGAAGGAGAATCCGTCGGCAGGCGGGTTTCCGCTGGCGTCCTCGATCGAGTAGTCGAACTTGACGGTAAAGCCACCGGAGGAACCTTTGAGGGCTGGAATGTGGAAGGCGGCGTTGTTGCTGTTGGTGTTTTCGGTCAGCAGCAACTGGCCGTCCTGCACCGAGGCGTTGACGTTGCCGTTGGAGGCAATGAGGGAGCCGTCGGAGAGGTCGGTAGCGCCGTCCGGGTAGGACTCGAAGTCCTGCGCATAGCTGGACGGCTGGTCCTGCTGGGTCGGATTACGGCCGGCGGCGAGCTCGTCGGCGTCGCCCANNGGAACGGTGGGGTCTTCCACGCCATCCCCGAAGCCGTCGCCGTCGCTGTCGGCATTGGCCGGGTTGGTGCCGGTATCGTTGGCATCCACGTAGATGCCGGTTCCGGTCTCGACGTTGTCCTTCAGTCCGTCGCCGTCGGAGTCGTCGCTTTGCGGGTTGGTGCCGAGTTGACTCTCCTCGAGGTTGCTGAGTCCGTCGCCATCCGGGTCGCCGTCGGCGCCGTCGTCCCCCTCGGCGGAGGCGGGATTGAGCCCGTTTTGGATCTCGTAGGCGTTGGAAAGGCCATCGCCGTCGGTGTCGAAGTCGCCGGTCACGATGACGAGATCGTCAATGAACACCTCCTGGTTGGCTCCGCCGGTGCGGGCGGTGATGGCGAAGGTGTGGTCGTCGTTGAGTTCGAACATGGTGTCGACGTCGGTGAAGTCGGCATTGGTCTGGGCCCCGGTGGTGGTGAAGGTGGCGGTCCCGTCGGCCGCCACCGTGATGCAGACCACCCCGGAGACGATGGAGGCCCGGCCGGCGGTGCCATCGGGCAGGATGTCTCCGTTGATGGTCTCGATGGTGGCGCCGTTGACCGCGACGGCCGGTCCGACCTCGGCATCCCCGTTCATCCAGGTGTCCATTTCGAAGGAGAGAACCGGGCTGACGCCGGGGAAGCCTTCCTCGGCCTGGGTGGAGAGCCCACCCCAGGGGAGGCCGCCGTAATTGAAGGCAAAGCCATCCGCCGGCGGGTTGCCGGTGTTGTCCATGATGCTATAGGAGAACTTGGCAGTGAAGCCGGTGGAAGATTCGGGCAGGTTGGGAATGTGGAAGGCGGCGTTGTTGCTGTTGGTGTTGGTGGTCATCCGGAGGGCTCCTCCGATGACGACGGCCGTCCCGGCCATGTCGCTGCCATCGCCCAGATCGGTGGTGTCGTCCGGGAAATCGAAGTCCTGCACGTAGAAGCTGACCTGGTCGGTGGGATCGTTCGGGTCCCGATTGGGGATCTGGGTTTCGGCGAAATCATCGAGGTTGTCGCCGTCGGTGTTGACATTGTGAGGATCGGAGCCGGTGTCGTTCTCATCGACG
>JABAHR010004020.1_pt1 | contig 14361 bp, 18 predicted proteins | sample 7062101 | NCBI WGS metagenome assembly JABAHR01 (sample SAMN14534553, study PRJNA622989) | marine sediment metagenome | biome: marine biome [ENVO:00000428]; feature: marine pelagic biome [ENVO:01000023]; material: deep marine sediment [ENVO:00002113] | place: India: Gulf of Kutch | collected... | reverse complement strand
GAACCTGCAGACCTCGTTCCTGACGCCGCCCTTCGGCTTCGCGCTGTTCTACCTCAAGGGGATCGCGCCGAAGGAAATCAAGATCCAGAGCATCTACAAGGGCATCATCCCCTTCGTGCTGCTGCAGCTGGTCGGGCTGATCATGGTGGTGTGGAAGCCGGAGATCGCGCTGTGGCTGATGCGATCGGTCTACGACACCTAGCACGAGACCGGCTCCGTGAACTCTGAGGCAGCCACCCGGGTCGAGCCGACCGTCGCGAAGCGCTCAGGCGCTGCGCAGCACGTGCACCATTGGACCCCTGAAGAGATGCCCCTGGCGCTGCGCCTGAGCGAGCGACTGCGGCGTTTTGTCGATTGGATCGGTCGCTTCGGGTCCTGGTTCGTGGTGCCCCTGGTGCTGATCACGGCTTTCGACGTGACCATGCGTAAGCTGTTCGGCAAGCAGCAGGTGTGGCTCGTCGAGAACGTGAGCCCGTTGTTCGGCTCGACGCTGCTGCAGGAGCTCGAGTGGCACTCCCACACCGTCCTGTTCACGCTGGTGCTTGGCTACGGCTATATCTGGAACACCCACGTACGCGTGGATCTGCTGCGGGAGAACCTCGCCTTTCGCAAGAAAGCGTGGCTCGAGTTCATTGGGCTGACCGTGTTTCTCATTCCCTACTGCCTGGTGGTGGTGTATTTCGCGGGCGTGTATGCCTACGAATCGTGGGCCATCAACGAGGTCTCCGCCTCGCTCGTCGGCCTGTCTCATCGCTGGATCATCAAAAGCGTGCTGGCCTTCGGCCTCGTCATGGCCGTGGTGGCGGGGGTCGCCGTGTGGCTGCAGGTCGTCATCGCCCTTTTCGGTCCGCGCAACGTCCGCTTCCCGCTGATGACCCTCGACTGGCCCGAGGAGGCCGGTTCCAGCGTGGAGGGCAAGGAGCGCCTCGACCTAGACAAAGCCGAGGATCAGCTCGAGCTGCGCGCCCGCGAGCAGCGCGAGGGCGAACAATCGGTGCAAACGCCTGGCTAGCCGCGCTGCGGCTTTACCGCGATGGAGTGGGAAAAGCTCGTCAAGCGCTACGTCTGGGACGACGACAAGACGCCTTACTTCGTTCCCATCGCCCGCTTGACCCGGCGTCAAGCCGATAACGAGATTCTCGTCTACTGCCTGTTCCTCGGTGTGCTGTTCGCGGTCGTGACCGTGGCCTCGCTGAGCGCCGCCGGTCCTCACGGGCGCTCGCTCGGCATGGCCTTCTACAGCTTCTCCGTCGTGTGTGCCGCCATTGTCTTTGGCATGACCAAGAGCTTTGCCGCGGTGGTCTACCTGAGCGTGACCCCGCTGGCCGGTCTTCTGTATCTGTTCGTCTTCGGTTTCAGCTCGCAGCGTGAGCTCGTCGACACGCTGGTGGTGACGGGGCTGCTGGCGCTGTTGCTGGGCTACTCGGTGCGCATCCTGGCCCTGGCGCGCGCGTACGCCCGTCTGCCGCAGTCGAAGGATGATGCCGAACGACCGCGTTTTCGCCGTCCGTTCGGGCGGTGAGCGCGCTGCCCGGGGGGCGTCGCTGGCTACGGCGCCACACACTCGCTTCGATCGTTCTCGCCGCTGCGCTGCTCGCGGCGAACCAACTCCTCGGCACGGGTTGGTGGTCTTTCTGGCCGATCGCGCTGCTCGGGTTGGCGCTGGCGGTGCACTTCTTCGTCGTGCGCACGCTCGAGGTCGACGAGGGCTGGGTCGATCAACGCCTGCAAGATCTGCGCCGCAAGAGCTACGATTTCGACCACATTCGCGATATCGAGCGTCGAGTGGACGAGAACGACTACAGCGTGACGCCGTCGGATCGCCGGGCCCCGTGAGGCGTGCGAGTCGTCGACGCACATCAGCACTTCTGGGATCTGGACAGGCACTACCACCCCTGGCTCTGTGACGAGCCGATGATCCCGTTCCGCTACGGCGACTACAGCGCCATCCGTCGCAACTACCTGATGCCCGACTACCTCGCCGACAGTGCCGGATTCGACGTCGTCGCGACGGTGCATGTGGAGGGCGAGTGGGACCCCGCCGACCCCATCGGTGAGACACGTTGGTTGCAGAGCGTCATCGCCGAGCACGGCTACCCCCATGCCATCGTCGCGCAGGCCTGGCTCGATCGCGAGGACGTGGAGGACGTGCTGGCCGGCCAGGCGGCCGTGCCGCGGGTGCGCGGCGTGCGTCACAAACCGGCGGCCGCCGACTCGCCGCGCGGCGTGCGGCCCGGAGCGCCGGGCTCGATGGACGATCCGCGATGGCGCGCCGGCTACGCGCTTCTCGCCCGCCACCGCCTGTCCTTCGACCTGCAGACCCCTTACTGGCACCTGGCCGAGGCGGCGCGTCTGGCGCGCGATTTTCCCGAGACGCTGATGGTGCTCAACCACGCCGGCCTGCCGGCGAATCGCAGCGATGCCGGTCTCGCCGCCTGGCGGGCGGCGATGGCAGGGCTCGCCGCGCAGCCCAACGTGGCCGTGAAGATCTCCGGACTGGGGCAGCCCACCAGCGCGTGGACCGTCGCCGCCAACCGCTACGTGGTGCTGGAGACGATCGCGCTGTTCGGCGTCGATCGCTGCATGTTCGCGAGCAACTATCCCGTGGACAGTCTCGTCGCCGACTTTGCCGTCATCTATGGCGGCTTCCGGGAGATCGCGGCGGTCTTCACCCCCGCCGAGCGTGACAAACTCTTCTGCGACAACGCCATGCGCTACTATCGCATCCCGGGATGAGGTGGGTGCGCCGGGCCCGCCGCCGCAAGAGAATTTGCATCCACACGCAGGCTAGGCAGGGGGACAGAACATGACGCAGATCATAGGCTTCGTGGGGCTCGGCGCCATGGGCGAGGGCATGTCGAGGCACCTCGTCGAGGCGGGCTTCGAGGTGCGTGGACACGATCTCGAGCGCGACGCCGTTCGGCGCCTGCAGCAGGCCGGCGGCGAGCCCGCCGCCAGCGCGGCGCAGGCGGCGCAGGACGCCGATCTGCTGTTCGTCTGCGTTTTCAATGCGGCGCAGGCCGAGGAGGTGCTGTTCGGGGAAGACGGCGCCGTCACCACGTTGCCGCAGGGCGCGACGGTGATCATGAACACGACCGTGTCGCCGGCGCAGGCGCAGTCGCTCGAGGAGCGCCTGAGCCTGAGCGGACAGCTGTACCTCGATGCGCCGATCACCGGCGGTAAGCTGGGCGCCGATCAGGGCACCCTCACCACCATCGCCGCGGGCAGCGACGCCGCGCTCGCCGCCGCCGCCGCCGCCTTGCGCGCCGTGGGCAAGCGGGTCCACCGCGTCGGTGACACCGCGGGCGCAGCGTCCAGGGTGAAAATGATCAACCAGATATTGTGCGGTATCCATGTCGCGGCGGCCTGCGAGGGCATTGCGCTGGCGGCGCGCGCCGGCGCGGACCCGAAGGTCGTCTACGACGTGATCACGCACGGCGCCGGCAACTCCTTCGTCTTCGAAAATTTCATTCCGCACGTGTTCGCGCGCGACTACGGGCCGCGCGGCGTGGTGGACATTTTCACCAAGGACCTCGGTATCGCGCTCGACACCGGTCACGACCTGGATTTCCCGCTGCCGCTGACGGCGGCGGCGCTGCAGCAGTTTCTGGCGGCCGCAGCAGCCGGGCACGGGCGCGCGGATGGAATCTCGGTGGTGAAGATCTTCGAACAGCTGGCCGGCATGGACGTAGCCGCCGCCGTGAAAGAGCGCTGACCCGGGGCGGGCGAGGACCACGACGGCGATGAGCGCGCTGCGACAGCAGGACGGGATCGTCTACGTCGACGCCGCGGCGGTGCAGCGACTGGTGACCGAGGTCTTCGACCACGCCGGCTGCAGCCGCGAGGAGGCCGAACGCGTCGGCACGAGGCTCACCGGGGCGAATCTGCGCGGCCACGACAGTCACGGCGTCATCCGCACGCCGCGTTACGTGGAGTGGATGGGCGACGGGCTCATGTTCCCCGACCGCAGCGTCAGCGTCGTGACGGAAAACGACGTGCTGGCGATCCTCGACGGCCACTACGGCTTCGGGCAGACGCTGGGTGAGCAGACCGTGGACATCGGCGTCGCCAAGGCGCAGCGCCACGGGGTCGCGGTGACGGCGCTCAGGAATTCGGGGCATCTCGGCCGCATTGGCGATTGGGCGGAGCGCGCCGCCGAGGGCAACGTGGTGTCGCTGCACATGGTGAATGTGCGCGGCAGTCTGCTGGTGGCCCCTTTTGGCGGTGTCGAGCGCCGCGGCAGCACATCGCCGTTCTGTGCCGGCGTACCCATTCCCGGCGAGCCTCCGATCGTGCTCGATTTCGCCACCTCGCTGGTCGCCGAGGGCAAGGCTCTGGTGGCGTTGCGCGGCGGCAAGGCTCTGCCGGCGGGCGCGCTCATCACCGCGGACGGCCGGCTGACGTCGGACCCACGGCCGCTCTATGGCGAGCTGGAGCCGGGTCGCTACCCGGACCCGAGCAAGGGGCCGGGCGCCTTGTGCGGTTTCGGCCTGCACAAGGGCTCGGGGCTCAACTTCCTCATGGAGATGCTCGGCGGCGCCCTTACCGGGTCCGGCACCGCCGCCGTTGCGGGCGAGCCGCAGCCGCGGCATTTCTGCAACGGTATGCTGTCGGTATACCTGGCGGTGGAGTTTTTTTACTCCGACGACGGCTTCGCCCGCGAGGTGCGCAGCTACATCGAGTTCTACAAGAGCTCCCGCCCGGCCGAGCCCGGCGGCGAAGTGCTGGTGCCCGGCGAGCCGGAGCGGCGTACCTTGGCCGAGCGTCGACTGACGGGTCTGCCGTTCGCTCCGGAGGCGTGGGAGGACATCCTCGGCGCGGCGCGTTGCGTCGGCATGAGCGACGCCGCCGTCGTGCGCGCGCTCGGGCAGGAAGACAAACCCGCGAGGTAGCGATGAAATACGTGCAGCTCGAGCGATTCGGCGTGCCGAGCGAAGTCTGCCGGTGCCTAGACGGACCCGAGCCGGCGGCCCCGGGGCCGGGCGAGGTCACGCTGCAGATGCAGGCCTGCCCCATCAACCCCGCGGAGCTGCTCATCATCGAGGGCGCCTATGCGAGCCGCCCGGAGCTGCCCGCGCGCCTTGGCATCGAGGGCGTCGGCCGGGTGCTGGAGACGGGTGCGGGCGTCGAGACCCTCACCGTCGGCGACCGCGTCATGAGCCTCGGGCGGCAGAACTGGGCCGAGCGCGTGTGTTTGCCCGCGGAGCACGTGATCAAGCTCGAGGTGGCGGTCGATCCGTTGCAGCTGTCCATGCTCAAGGTCAACCCGGCGACCGCCCTGCTCATGCTGCGCCGCTACGTGACGCTGCAGCCCGGGGACTGGGTGATTCAGAATGCGGCCAACTCGGCGGTGGGACAGGTACTCATCCAGCTCGCCCGTGCGCAGGGCCTGCACACCGCGAATGTCGTGCGACGCGAGTCCCTCGCCGAGCCGCTGGGCGCCATCGGCGCCGACGTCGTCGTCGTCGACGGTGAGCGGCTCGCCGAGCGCGTGCATGAGGCCACCGGCGGCGTCGACATCGAGCTCGGCATCGACGCGGTGGCGGGCGGCGCGACGCAGCGACTCGCCGAGTGTCTGAGCGAAGGCGCTACGGTGGTGAGCTACGGTCTGCTGAGCGGCGAGCCCTGCCGGGTGACGCCCGAGCAGACGATCTTCGGTGGGATCACGCTGACCGGCTTCTGGCTGGCCAAGGTCATGCGCGAGATGCCGCGCGGCGAGCTGGAGAGCATGTACGCGGAGCTCGCCGCCGCCATGGCGGCCGGCCGGGTGCGCATACCGATCGAAGCCACCTATGGGCTCGACGACATCGCCGCGGCGCTGGCCCATGCCGCCCGCGGACACCGCGACGGCAAGGTGCTGCTGACGCCAGCGGGTGCCGTTGCCTGACCCGGCGGGCGCTCGCCGTCACGCTACGGCGCACGGCGGCGCTCTTCGTTGCAATTCGTTGCTTTCGACCCCATTAACAGTCTCAAGTTAAGACGGTTTCAACGGGTCTCGAACCCTCCAAAAGGTATCTCGATGAAAGTGACGAAGACAGTCCAATCCACTGAGCGTGAAGTGACTGGGCGCAGGGCGCGATCGGGCGCGGCGGCCAACGACGAGCTGTTCATGCCGGCACCGGGGCCGCTCGGCTACGCCACCGATTACGCCAACCTGCGCCGGCACATCTCCCGCGGGCGCGCGCTGCAGGCGCAACAGATGGCCGCCGCGGCCGTCGCGGTTGTGACGCTCGTGAAGCGTCTCGTGCAGGCGACGCGGCGGCGGCTGCGGTGTTGGCGCGCGGCGCGGGTGGCGCGGCACGAGCTTATGCGGCTGGACGAGCGCGTGCTGCGCGACATCGGCATCACGCGCGAGAAGATCGCGGGCGTTGTCGACGGGCTTTTGCCCGCGGGCCACGTCAGCCCGACGGCGCGTGCGCTCGCATCGGTCTGCCGCCGGGCTCGGCAGAAGCCCGGCCGCGCTGCGGCCAACGACGCCGACACGTCACAGGCGGCCTGAGAGCAGGGCGCGGCGAGCCGGCCGCCGCGTTGCTACAATGCGACGGACGACCGTCCGTCGCGGCGATCGATCCACCGACGACACCCGAGGGGGGAGTCATGCCGGCATACTCGCTGCCCGCCGTGCGAGCCGCGCGCTCGCGTCTCGCGACGCCGCCGTGTTGCGCCGCGCCGCGGCGTGACGGAGCCGCCCGCGCGCTCGGCGGGGGGCAAGCGCGCGGGTGCCGCTCACGCGCAGGGTCGGCCGCCACCGTCGCCGCAGTACCCACTGTCCCTGCGAGGGCAAGATGAGTGCCGACGCCGGGCGCGTGGTCACCGCCGCCATCGTCGTCATCGGCAACGAAGTGCTCTCCGGGCGCGTTCAGGACGCGAACATCAGCTTCCTGGCGCGTGCTCTCAAAACACAGGGCATACGTCTGCGGGAGGCGCGTGTCATACCCGACGTGCTGGATAAGATCGTCGCCACCGTCAATGAGCTGCGTGCGGCACACGACTACGTCTTCACCACCGGCGGCATCGGGCCCACCCACGACGACATCACCGCCGAGTCCGTGGCCTGCGCTTTCGGTGTCGCACTCGAACGCAACGCGCGGGCGGCGGCCATCCTGGACGAGTACTACGGCGACGACATCAACGAGGCACGCCTGCGCATGGCGAACGTGCCCGTCGGTGGGGAGCTGCTCGACAACCCGGTATCGCGGGCGCCGGGCTTTCGTGTGGAGAATGTGTACGTGCTTCCCGGCGTGCCGCGCATCCTGCAGGCGATCTTCGACGGCTTCAAGCATCGTCTCGCGGGCGGCAGGCCGGTGTTGTCGCGCACCATCACGGCGTTCGTCCCGGAGAGCGTCGCCGCCGCCGGTCTGGGCGCCATTCAGCAGCGCTTCCCGCAGGCCGAGCTCGGCAGCTACCCCTACGTGCGTAACCGGCGTTTCGGTACCGCGCTGGTGGTGCGCACGGAAGACCCGTCGCTGCTCGATCGCGTCAGCGAGGAGGTGGCGGCGTTGGTGCGCTCGCTCGGTGAAGAGCCACAGGTAAGCGACGGCGAGTCGTCGCCTTGACGGCGCCCCGGCAGGGCGGTGGCGATGCCGCTGCGCGCACGGGCGAGCCGGCACCGACGGGCGCCCTTGTGCCGCCGCACCGACGCCGCGTGTCGTTGCTGGGCGATCGGGATTTCCTCGTCATATGGAGTGTGGGTGCGATATCGAGCACGATCCGCTGGCTCGAGATGCTCGCCATCGGGGTCTTCGTGTTCGAGGTGACGGGTTCACCGCTGCAGGTCGCGTTGATGTCCATCCTGCGCATGGCGCCCCTCGCCCTGTTCGGAGCGATTGCCGGTGCGGTGTCCGAGCGCGTCAGCCGTCGCACGCTGCTGCTCGTCGGCCTGGTGGTCATGAGTGGCGTCGCCGGGGTCCTCGCGGCCCTGGTCTGGACGCAGCACGTACGTCTGTGGCACGTCGGCGTGGGTGCGGTATTGAGCGGGATGTTCTGGGTGCTCGATTTTCCCGTGCGGCGCACCGTGCTCGGCGATATCGCCGGACCCATGCGGCTCGGAGCGGCGATGAGCCTGGATACGGTGACCAACAACGGCACCCGCGTGCTCGGACCCATGTTGGGCGGCCTGTTGCTGGAAGTCCTCGGCCTCGCGGGGGTTTACCTGCTCGGCGCCGGGCTGTACCTCGCGGCGACGATGCTGATGCTGCGCCTGCGCGTGCCGGCGCACGGCTTGGGCGGCGCCGTCGTCGGCGTGGCGAGATCGATCGCCGACGGCTTGCGGCACCTGCGCTCACAGCGCGTGCTGGCCGGCGTGCTGGTGGTGACGGTGATCTTCAACCTGTGGGGTTTCCCCTTCGTCGCCATGATCCCCGTGATCGGCAAGGACGAGCTCGGGCTGAGCCCGTTGCCGGTGGGCCTGCTGATGAGCGCCGAAGGCGCCGGGGCTTTGTTGGGCGCTTTGCTGATCGCCGCCTTCGGACAGATGCGGCACTATCGCCGCCTGTACACTCTGGGCACCGCGCTTTATTTGTGCATGGCGTTGGCGTTCTCCCAGTCGCCGTGGCCCGTCACCTCGGCGCTTCTTCTGCTGGCCGTAGGGCTCGGCACGGCCGCCTTTGCGGCGATGCAGAGCACCTTGATCCTGCTGTGCACGCCCGCCGGCCTGCGCGGGCGCATGATGGGGGTGCTGTCCGTCTGCATCGGCACGGCGCCGCTCGGCTTTGCGCACATCGGCATGCTCGCGGACATCTTCGGCGCGCCGACGGCGGTGGCGATCTCCGCCGCGGAGGGTCTGCTGGCCCTGCTGGTGACGTGCTGGCTGTGGCCCGAGCTGACAGCGGCGCAGCCATTGCCCGAGTGACCCGGAGCGCGCATCCACGGCGCTGGCAGGCCTTCCGTGATCGGCGCGCCGGCGCCTATCATTCGCTGCGCCCGGGGGGCTCGCTGCCGAGCCCGACGCGCTCCGCACGACTCGCCGTGCGCGGCGCAAACGCGACGCGAACCCGCGGCGGTTGAGACGGGAGATTGATCAGACGTGCAGACCGACCGCTTCCGGAGCGCGCCGTGGACCGAGCCGCGAGCGAGCGCCGCCGCGCCGCCGCGGCGGGCGCGTGTACTCGCCGCGGTCCTGTGCGCGGTGCTGGCGGCGGTGGCGTGCTCGCCGATCGAGTGGCTGGCGGCGCGCTACCCCAGGGTGCTCTTCTCGGTCGATACGGATCGGCCCATGCTCGCGCTCACCATCGACGACGGTCCCGATGCGGTGACGACGCCGGCCATTCTGGACCTGCTGCGTGATCACGACGCCAGGGCTACCTTCTTCGTCCTCGGCGAGCGAGTGCCCGGGCAGGAGCCGTTGCTGCGGCGCATCGTGGAGGAGGGCCACGAGCTCGGCAATCACCTGCTGAGCGATCGACCCAGCGTCGATCTCACCAACGAGGAGTTCGAGCGTGAGCTGCGCGCGACGCACCGGGCGCTCACGAAATTCGGGCCGGTCCGCTGGTTTCGCCCGGGCTCAGGGTGGTTCGACGACGACATGCTCGAGGTCCTCGAGGCGAACGGCTACCGCATGGCGCTCGGCTCGGTGTACCCGCTCGATGCGCACATCGCCTCGCCCTGGTTCGCCAAGAAGTTCATCTCCTCGAAAGCCCGGGCGGGTTCGATCGTGGTGCTGCACGACAGTCAGGGCAGAGGAGAACGCACGCTCGCCACCCTGGCGGAGATCGTGCCGCAGCTCGAAGCGCAGGGTTATCGTTTCGTGACCCTGTCGACCCTGGCGGCGCTGGAGCGGCGCTGACCGGGCTTCCCCGGGGGGAGACGGCGGCGACGCGTTTCGGTTTAAATGCGGGCTGCGCAGCGTCGCCGAGATCCTGCTCGTCGTGGAGCCAACGGCTGTGTCGGACGTTTTTCGCATCGGTTGCGGTGCCGGCTTCTCGGCCGACCGCCTCGATCCCGCCCTCGACTTGATCGAGCGGGGTGAACTCGACGTCATTGTCTTCGAGTGCATCGGGGAACGGACGCTCGCTTTCGGCCACCGCGACCGGCGCGCCGATCCCGAGAGCGGCTACAACCCGATGCTGCAACGGCGCATGCGGGCGGTGCTGCCGCGCACGGCGGCACGCGGCACGCGCGTGATCACCAACATGGGGGTCGCCAATCCCGCGGCGGCGGCGACGCAAACGCTGGCGATCGCCCGCGAGCTCGGTCTGCACGGGCTCAAGATCGCGGCGGTCACCGGAGACGACGTGGGCGCCTGGCTCACCCCCGAGACCGTGCTGTGGGAAGGCATGTCCGTCGCGGCGACGGGCATGCCCGTCATCGGCGCCAATGCGTATCTCGGCGCGGACGCTCTGCTGCCCGCTCTCGATGCCGATGCCGACGTCATCATCACCGGACGCGTGTCCGACCCCGCCTTGTTCATCGCGCCGCTGCGGCACCGCTTCGGCTGGGGCGCGGACGACTGGGACGAGCTCGCCGGGGGCACCGTGACGGGGCACCTGCTGGAGTGCGCCGCACAGGTGAGCGGTGGGTATTTTGCCGATCCGGGCTACAAGGACGTGCCCGACCTGGCGTACGTCGGTTTTCCGCTCGCCGAGGCCCGCGCCGACGGCAGCGCGTGCATCACCAAGCTGCCCGGCAGCGGCGGCGTGGTCGACGAGCGCACCGTGAAGGAGCAGCTGCTCTACGAGATCCACGACCCGGCGCGGTACGTGACACCCGATGTCATCGCCGATTTCAGCGAAGTGCTGGTCGTCGCTCAGGGCCCGGACCGGGTGCGGGTAAGTGGCGCCCGTGGTGACGCGCGCCCCGACGCGCTCAAGGTCACGGTGTCCTGCGACGGCGGCTTTCTCGCCGAGGCCGCCCTGTCCTATGCCGGCGCCGGGGCGGGTGATCGTGCCCGCCTGGCGGGGAGAATCGTCGCCGAGCGGGTGCGCACCGTCCACGGCATCGGCGTCGCGCCGCGCATCGACCTCATCGGTGTCTCGTCGCTCCACGCCGGCGCCCGGCAGTACGCGAGCACGGAGCTTGACGTGCGCCTGCGCTGCGCGCTGCGAACCGACTCGAGGAGCGAGGCCGAGGCGCTGTTGTGGGAGGTCGAGTCGCTGTTGTGCTGCGGTCCCGCCGCGGGGGGCGGCTACCGCGGGCACATCACGCCACAGGTGGTGACTTACTCGGCATCCCTGTCGCGGGCCCAGGCGAAGCCCCGCATCGAGATATTCACCGCATGAGCCGGCGGGTCGCACTGAGACAGCTTGCGCACGCGCGCGCCGGCGACAAGGGCGATCGTTCCAACGTGTGTCTTTTCGTCTACGACGCGGCCGACTACGACATCGTCGCCGCGCAGGTGACCCCCGAGCGACTCGAGGCCGAGTTCGGAGGTTTGTTCCGCGGCACCATCAGCCGCTATGACCTGCCCCGCTTGCACGGCTTCAACTTCGTCCTCGACGAAGCCCTCGAGGGCGGCGTCAACCGCTCGCTCAATCTGGACGGCCACGGCAAGTCCTGGAGCGCGCTGATTCTGGGTCTCGAGATCGAGATTTGAGAAGCCCGCCGCCGGGGGACGGTGCGCTGACGCCCGACGACGTGCTGCCCGGCGGCGGCGTCGCGGACGTCTGCGAGCGTCTACGCGCGCCGGGGCTTTTTCCTCTCGGCGGCATCACCGCGCTCGCAGATGCGGCGCGCGTCATGCGGCGGTGTAGCCGCCGTCCACCGTCCAGGCCGCCCCGGTGACGAAGGAAGCCTCGTCCGAGGCCAGGAACAGGATCACGTTGGCGACCTCTTCCGGCTCGCCGAGACGCCCTACCGGATGCATGGCGATGAGTGCCCGATGCAGCGCGGGGTCGGCGGTGATTCCCTGCGTCAGGGCGGTGTAGACGAAGCCCGGGCACACCGCGTTGACGCGGATGCCCTCGGCGGCCACGCGCACGGCGAGATCGCGGGTCAGCTGGATGACGGCGCCCTTGCTCTGGGGATAGGGGCTGAAGCCGTCCGTGAGCGGGAGCGAGTGGTGGTAGCCGACCAGACCCGTGACGGACGCGAGGTTGACGATCGTGCCGCCGCCGCGCGGGCGCATCGCCTCGACGGCGGCTCGGCTCATGAGCAGGGTGCCTTTCACGTTGACGGCGAACACGGCATCCCAGGCGGCTTCGAAGTCCGCGCCGGCGCCCACGGCGCGCGGCGTGATGCCGGCGGAGTTCACCAGTGCATCGACGCGCTGGAAGCGATCCACGGCCGCGCCCACCGCGGCCTCGGCGTCGGCACGCTTGGCAACGTCGCCGTGCACCGCGATTGCCACCGCACCCGTGGCGCAGATCGCGGCCGCCACGGCGTCGGCGGCCGCGGCGTCGATGTCGCACGCCACCACCGCGGCGCCCTCGGCGGCGAAGCGCAGCGCGGTGGCACGGCCGATGCCCGAGCCCGCTCCGGTAATGACGGCGACTTTGTTCTCGAGTCGGGTTCCCATGTCGATGACGGCTGTCGTCGCTGCGCTCCCAGCCCGGCGCGGACGCGGGGCTCGGGGCGCCGGGGGGCTAGGTCCGTTTCAGCAGCGCCGTGACGATCTGTTCCCACTCGCGCTCGAGCGGCAGCGTGCACGGCGTGCGTCCGCCGGCGCGGGCATACCAGTACGCGGCGTTGGCCGCATCGCCCTCCCGCCGGTGCAGGTAGGCGTGCACCCACGCCGCGTCGGCGGAATCGTCCGACTGCGCGATGCGGTGGGCGCTCGACCAGTCGCCGCGACCCTCGTGCCACAACGCCAGCAGCGCCTTGTCGGCGTCGCCCGGCGGGTTCGCCGCCAGCGAGCGTTTGAATGCCTTCAGATCCACGGCGGTCTGCTCGATCGTTTTCGGCGCGTCTCGCGTGACGCGTCTCTTGCACGCATTCTCTCTACTAGTCTGACATAAACCTAGTCGCTTCCGGTATAGTCGCCCGGGTCCGGCACACTGCGTGGCGAGAAGGGTCGCTGCGCACACCACAGGAGGAGCGCGATGCCCTACGTCATACAGACCCGCGACAAGCCCGATCGTGCGCACCTGCGCACCGAGACGCGGGCGGTGCATCTCGACTATCTAAGGGCTAATGCGAGCAAGCTTCTGGCTGCCGGCGCCGTCATCAACGACGACGGCAGCGGCGGGCACGGCGGCGTGATCATCGTCGACACCGACGATCGCGACGAGGCGGAGGCGTTCATCGCCAACGACCCTTTCAGCAAGGCAGGGCTGTTCGAGAGCGTCACGGTGACCCGTTGGCGCAAGGCCGTTTTCAACTGCGAGATGCTGATCTGAGCGCAGTCCGCACGAGTGGCGCAGGGGCGTCGTCCTGCACGCGTATCGGCATCGACGGTTCCCGGCGCCGCCCGCCGGTGCCCGCGGCATGGCCGAAGGTGTCACCCGGGCGCCGGGCGCTGCTATGATAGCCGGCCCTGCGCGCCGGTGCGGCTTCGCTGCAAGCGGGCCCGTCGCGCCGGTTGCGACAATCGACGAGAGCCGAGAGCGATGAATGCCAGCGACGTCATGTCAAAGAGCGTAATCACCGTCCCGGTGAGCGCCACCGTCGCCGAGATCGCCCAGCTGATGGTGGAGCGCGACGTCAGCGGGCTGCCGGTGGTGGACGCGAGCAATCAGGTGGTGGGTATGATCAGCGAGGGCGACCTCATTCGCCGCAGCGAGATCGAGACGGAGCGACGTCCCACGGGATGGTTGTCTTTCTTCACTACCTACTCGGAGAAAGCGCGCGACTTCGTCAAGACGCACAGCGCGCACGCCAGGGACGTCATGACGCACCCGGCGATCACCGTCTCGCCCGATACCCCGTTGGCGAAGGTCGCGCAGATCATGGAGAAGCGACACATCAAGCGTCTGCCGGTGGTGGAGAACGACGAACTCGTGGGACTCGTGAGCCGCGCCGACCTGCTGCGCGCGCTGGCCAGTCGCAAGGCCGTGGCGCCCGCGCCGCTGCCGGAGGGCGACGCGGGCATTCGCGATGCCGTGCTCAAGGTGCTCGAGCAGGAGTGGGCGTGGGCGGCGAGCGCGCTGGTCAACGTCATCGTCTCCGACGCCACGGTCCACCTCTGGGGGGTAATCGACAGCGAGGAGCAACGCCAGGCGCTGATCGTCGCCGCGGAGAACGTGCCCGGCGTCAAGGCGGTGGAAGACCACCTCTCGAGGTCTCTGCCCACCTGAGGGTGCGGCGCGCCCGTGCCGTCTGGCCGGCCCCGCGCGCTCTGACGACACTACCGCGCGGAATCGAGGCGCACCCGCGTGATCTGGGCGGCGTCGCACAGTGCGTCGAGCAGCGCGGAGAAGTCCTTGCCACCCCAGCCGCCGGCGCGCGCCAGACTCAGGCTCTCGCGTGCCGCCGCGGCGATCGTCATGG